>Ga0187860_1004599_pt1 | contig 10273 bp, 6 predicted proteins | sample June2016WEW_10_4_FD_132981 | JGI IMG/M metagenome (GOLD analysis project Ga0187860, IMG submission 132981) | Peatland microbial communities from SPRUCE experiment site at the Marcell Experimental Forest, Minnesota, USA - June2016WEW_10_40 | ecosystem: Environmental > Terrestrial > Soil > Wetlands... | reverse complement strand
CCGGTGAGCTGCTGGGCCAGGGTGTCGTGGATCTCACGGGCGAGCCGGGCCCGCTCCTCGAGCACGGCCATCTCCCGCCCCTCGTCGGAGAGCCGCGCGGTGCTGAGCGCCAGTCCCACCTGGTTGCCGATGGCCGCGAGCAGCGCCGTCATCTGGACCCCCGGGGCGATCGTCGCGCGCAATCCGAGGGCTCCCAGGGGCCCGGCGCCGGTGCCCATCGGCAGGCCGATGAGGACGCCGTCGCCGTCCTCGCGGGTGACCAGGTGGTTGTCCGCCACCGCCGCGAGGGCGACCTCCTCCAGCTGCGGGCTGCGCTCCTCGGGCTCCGTCTGGCTCGGGGTGAGGACGCCGTCACGACCCAGCCGGTAGCCGCAGCCCGCCGTGGTCGGGAGGACGGCCCGGACGGCCTCCAGCGCACCCGCCAGGATCGCCTCCGGGTCCAGGGATCGGGTCAGCGACCCGGCCAGCTCGTTGAGGGCCAGCAGCTCCTCGTTGCGGACGCTCAGCTCGGCGGTGCGGATCGCCACCTTCTGCTCCAGCTCGCGGCTGGCGGCGAGGATCACCTCCCGGGAGGCATTGATCTCCTTCCGCATCCGCTCCAGGGAGTCGGCGAGGTCACCGACCTCGTCCCTGCCCTGCGAGGGCACCGCCTCGTCGGTGCGCCCCTCGGCGAGCCGCTCCGCCGACGCCGTCAGCGCCCTGACCGGGGCGACGACGTAGCGGGAGAGCAGGGTGGCGAGGAGGAAGGACACCAGCAGCAGGATCGCGACGATCCAGAGAGCGCCCTGGAAGACGCCGGTCAGCGCCGAGTCGATGCCCTCCTTGAGCGCCGAGACGTTGGGCTCGAAGTTGGTCTTGGGGACGGAATCGACCAGGGTCCACCCCGGGTCGCCGACGGGACTGACGAAGAAGAGCCGGTCCACCCCGTCGATCGTCCCCTCGATGAGGTTCGGCGAGCCGCCCTCGGCCTCCCGCAGGCCGGCGAGCACCTCCTCGCCGTCCTTGCCCACCGGCGCGGGGAGCTGGGCTCCGACCCGGGGAGGCGAGGTGAAGTCCTTTTCGGTGGAGCCGGTCGCGATCACCTGGTTGGTGTCGTTGTCGAGGAGGAGCGGGTAGGAGTTGAGCTCGGCCGGGGCCTGGGAGATCGCGCTCGAGAACTGCGCCAGCGGTACGTCGGCGCCGACCACCAGCCCGTGGCCGGCGAGGGCGTAGACGGTCACCTCCAGATCGCCGTGCAGGGAGTTCGTGTACGGGTCCGTCCACTGCGCGGCCGGCGATCCGGCCGGCGTCTGGGGGGCGGGGAAGTTGGGGAGCAGGTCGAGCCTGGTGAGGGCGATGCCCTGCGGGTTGTTAGCCAGGGTAGCCTCACCCTCGGGCAGCGAGGAGAAGCCACCCGGGCTGATCCACACCGCGTAGTCGGCCGGGTCCATGACCCAGACCGCGTCGACCAGGCTCCCCTCCTTGACGGCCGCCTTTGCCAGCGGTCCCGTGGCGAACTGGTCGAGGCCGAGGCTCTCGAGCGCCGCCGCCCGGGTGAGCACGGGCGGCGTGTTCGGCGTGTTCGGCGGTACGCCGACCAGCAGCTCAGCGGCCGACGACGAGGCCTGGGAGCTGACCTCGTAGACGCCGTCCCCGAGCGGGGTGGACTTGAGACCGCCCGTGGCATCCGGGCTGCCGGTGGCTGCGGGTGCCCCGGCTGTCCCCGCGCTCCCGCTGGTCACGCCGGGGGTGGGGGCGGGCGTGGCCGGATTGGCGGAGGCGGAGGGGGCTGGCGAGGCCGACGGGGAGGGCGACGGTGAGGCGGCGCTGGCCTCGTTGCCCAGGGTGGTGGCGAGCGCCTGCACCTCGGCGCGCAGCCCAGAGAGGTGGTTCTGGATGACGCTGTTCGCGGTGGTGTTGAGCCCGGTCTGGAACGAACCCTCCTGGTGCTGGACGATGCTGGCGTAGGCGCCGTTGACGGTCTGCTGGGTGATGCCGTGCAGGCTCACCGCGGTCAGTATGAAGAAGGCCGCCGCGGGCACCAGGGCGACCACCAGCATGGCGGCCAGAAGCCGGTCTCGCAGCCGCCGTCGGGGATTGAACGGGGACAGCGTCAGCCAGGGACGCTTCATTCCCACCTCACCGGTCCGGGTTGATCATCTGATCATCAGCTCCCAGCTGAGCTCCGAGTATACGGCCGCCCCTCGGGCCGCGAGAACGCGCCAATCGCACCGGCACGACGGAGCTTGCGGCACCCCAGCCCTTAGAGTCACGGGTGCGTGAGGAATCCCGAACCCGCCGCCGTCAACGGCCCACGATGAAAGACATCGCCGAGCTGGCCCTCGACGTCGCCGCGTCGAGCGGCGCCGCCTACGCGGATTGCCGGGTGGTCCAGCGGGGGATCCAGGCGCTCACCGTCAAGGACGGCAGGTTCGCCGAGGTCTCCTCCTTCGAGGACGAGGGGGTGGGTATCCGGGTCATCGTCGACGGGGCGTGGGGGTTCGCGAGCGTCGACCGCCTCGACTCCGACAGTCTCGGTGAGGCCGCCCGGACGGCCTGTCGGATCGCCCGGGCCTCGGCGCGGCTGCGCCGCCAGCCGGTCCGCCTCGCCCCCGCTCCCGTCGCCGTCGGCGCATACCTGACCCCGGTGGAGCGCGACCCCTTCGAGGTCAGCCTCGAGGAGAAGATGGACCTGCTGGTCCGAGCGGACGAGGCGATGGCCGGCGTGGAGGGGATCACCACCCACCAGGCGTCCCTCGAGTTCGTCCGGGAGCACCGTTTCTTCGCGAGCAGCGAGGGGTCGCAGATCGAGCAGGTCATCGTCGAGTCCGGCGGCGGCATGGACGCCACCGCGACCAGCGCCGACGAGGTCCAGACCCGCAGCTTCCCCAACAGCTTCGGGCGCCACCAGCTCTGCGCCGGCTACGAGGCGATCGAGGCCATGGACCTGGCCGGCAACGCCGAGCGGATCGCCACCGAGGCGATCGCCCTGCTGAGCGCCGCACCCTGCCCGACAGGGAGCCTGACCCTCATCCTCGATGGCACCCAGGCCGCCCTGCAGGTCCACGAGTCCTGCGGGCATCCCACCGAGCTGGACCGGGTGCGCGGCGACGAGGCCGCCTACGCGGGAACCTCCTTCCTCACCCCCGACCTCATCGGCCGGTTCCGCTATGGCAGCGAGCAGGTGACGATCACGGCCGATGCCACCACGCCCGGAGGCCTGGGCACCTACGGGTGGGACGACGAGGGGGTGGCCGCGCAGCGCACCGTCCTCGTCGACCAGGGCCTCTTCTGCGGCTACATGTCGTCGCGCGAGACCGCCGCCGACTACGGCTGGTCGAGCAGCGGGGCGATGCGGGCCGAGTCGTGGAACCGGATCCCCCTGATCCGGATGACCAACGTCAACCTCGAGCCGGGCGAGTCGAGCCTGGAGGAGATGATCGCCACCACCGCGCACGGTGTCTTCCTCGAGACCAACCGCTCCTGGAGCATCGACGACCGCCGGCTCAACTTCCAGTTCGGGACCCAGAACGGGTGGGAGATCCGCGACGGCAAGCGCGTGCGGCTGGTGAAGAACGCGCTCTACGCCGGACGGACGCCGGAGTTCTGGCGGACATGCGACGCCGTCGCCGGGCCCTCGGAGTGGCGGGTCTGGGGCACGGTCAACTGCGGCAAGGGTCAGCCCAGCCAGGTCATCCGCGTCGGCCACGGCGCCGCCCCCTGCCGCTTCCACGACGTGACCGTCACCGCGGCCTCGTGATGAGCCTCACCCCCGCCGTCCACCTCCTGGCGCTCGCCGACTCCATCCTCGAGCGGGTGGGTCGTGACGGCGCCGAAGTGGCGGTGGTCGAGCACGAGGAGGGCCTGACGCGCTTCGCCCGCAACCAGATTCACCAGAACGTGGCGGAGAGGTCGCGCCGGTTCCGGCTCCGGCTCATGGGCGACGAGCAGGTCGGGGTCGCCGAGATCCGCGGCGACGTCGAGGACCTCCCGGGGCGCCTGGTCGCGGCCGCCGAGGCCGCCCGGCAGCTGGCCCCGCCGGGAGAGGTCACTCCCCTCCCCCGCCCCGACGCCGGGTCGGACGGCCCGGCTGCTCACAGCCCCGCCACCGCCGCGTGCACCCCTGAATGGCGCGCCGACCAGGTTTTGACCGTGGCCGGCCTCCACGTTGCGGCCGGCCTCGAGGCCTTCGGGGCGGTGCAGACGTCGGTGACCCACACCGCGATCGCCAACAGCCTGGGGGTCCGACGCCACGCCGAGAGCACCGCCGCCGGCCTGGTCTGCGTCGCCCGGGGCCAGAGCGGCTGGGGGTACGCCGACCGCCATCACCGCGACATCGGCGGTCTGGACGCCAGGTCGCTGGCCGAGGAGACGGTCGAAACCTGCCGCCGCAACCAGGGCGCCACGACCCTCGAGCCCGGCATCTACCCCGTTGTGCTCTCCCCCTACGCGGTCGCCGACCTGGTCGGCCACCTCGCCGACCTGGGCTTCAGCGCCCTCGCCCACCAGGAGCACCGCAGCTTCATGCGCCCCGGCGAGAAGCTGATGAGCTCGCTGGTGAGCATCGCTGACGACGCCAGCCATCCCGAGGCGATGCCGTTCCCCTTCGACGACGAGGGGGTGTCCACGCGGGGCGTGAGCTGCATCGAGGAGGGGGTCTGCCGGAGCTTCCTGCACGACAGTGCCACTGCGCTCCGGGAGGGGGTCCCCTCCACCGGGCACGCCCTCCCCATGCCCAACACCTTCGGCCCGTGGGCCCGCCACCTGGTGGTCTCCGCCGGGGAGAGCAGCCTCGACGAGCTCATCGCCGGGTGCGGCCGCGGCCTCTACGTGACCCGCTTCTGGTACGTGCGCGACGTCCATCCACTGCGGGCGGTCATCACCGGGATGACCCGCGACGGAACGTTCCTGATCGAGGATGGGCGTGTGGGGCGCCCCGTTCGCGACCTCCGCTTCACCCAGAGCATCGTGGATGCCCTGGCCGACGTGCAGGGCGTCGGTCGTGAGCGGTCGATCGAGTTGGACGAGGGCGAGCGGGCCATGCTGGTTCCCGCCCTCAGCATCCGCCGCTTCGCCTTCACTTCCTGAGGCGGGCGTTCCAGGCGCCGGGGTCCTCGGTGAGCTCGCTCACCGAGTCGGGGAGCCTCCCCAGGACCACGTCCTCCAGAGTCACCTGCTCGGGGCTCACGCCGCCCCGGATGCCCGGCCTCTCCTGTTACGGGGGCGATGCCCCGCTGCAGCGGCGGCGCTGGTAGCCTCGCGAGCCCCACGCGGCAGGCCGCGTGGGGGCCCCACTCTTCTCACGGGGGCTCGTCGCCCCTCGCCCCGGTGGCAGAGCCACCCGGGGCTCACCCCGCCCCGGATGCCCGGCCTCTCCTGTTACCGGGGCGATGCCCCGCTGCAGCGGCGGCGCTGGTAGCCTCGCGAACCGTGGCCGCATCCCCACCGACGATCTCCGCGGTGCCGGAGGCGCCGCCACGGCCACGGCGCCCGCTCGCCCGGGCCGGCGACCTGCTGCTCCGCCACCGCTGGGCCCTCGCCTTCGCCGCCCTGGTCTGCGCCATCGGGGTGCGCAACCTGGTCGGGTTGAGCACCACACCCCCGGGGCTCTACGCGGACGAAGCCTCCATCGGCTACAACGCCTGGACCATCGCCCATTTCGGGGTGGACGAGCACGGCGCCAGCTTCCCCCTCTTCTTCCAGGCCTTCGGCGAATGGAAGAACCCCGTCTACGTCTACCTCCTGGCGCCCTTCGTCTGGCTCTTTGGCCTCACCACCACAGTGGTCAGGACGCCCGCGGCGCTGCTCGGGATCGTCACCGCCGTCGCGCTCGCCGGGTGCGCCCGCCGGGCGACCGGCTCCCGGGGAGTGGCGCTGGCGACGCTGCTGATCGCGGGGGCCACGCCGTGGCTCACCCTCGAGAGCCGGGTGGCGTTCGAGGTCCCCTCGATGGTGGCGTGCCTGGCGGTGATGCTCTGGTGTGTCAGCCGCGCCGCCACCTCACCCAACGATCGCCTGTCGTTCGGCTTCGCCGGCCTGGCCCTCGGCCTCAGCGTGTTCGCCTACACCGTCGGGCGGCTGGAGGGCGTGCTCCTGGCGGCCGCGGTGCTCGTCTGCTTCGGCTCGGGGCGGCAGCTGAGGCGGCTCAACCTCTTCATCGTCCCGGTCGCCGCCGCCTACCTGCTCCTGGCCCTCTGGGCGACGGGACACCCGGGGCAGCTCACCGTGTACTTCAACGCCATCAGCATCACCGCCGGACATCCCGCGGTGTGGACCGTGGCGGGCCGCTTCCTGAGCAACATGGCCGCCTACTTCGGCCCCGCCTTCCTGTTCCTGAGCGGTGACCCGAACCTGCGTCAGAGCACCGGCTTCGGGGGCGAGCTGCTGGTCGTCACCCTGCCCCTCCTGGTCGCCGGCATCGTCGTCTGCGTCCGCCGCTGGCGGGAGCCCCTGCCCCGCTTCATCCTGATCGGTCTGGTGATCGCCCCCGTCGCCGCGGCGCTGACCAACCAGGGGACGCCCCACGCGCTTCGCGACGCCACGGCGCTCCCCTTCTGGATCGCGATCACCGCCTACGGGATCGACGGCCTGCTGCAGGTGCTGAGCAACCGCCGAGCCTGGGCGCTGGTGCTGGTGGTGGCGGTGGCCGCCGAGACCGCCGTCTTCACCGTCGACCTCTTCGGCGCCTACACCACGCGCGCCGCGGCCTGGTTCGACGCCCCCCAGGTCGCGGCCATCAGCCGCGCCCACTCGATGGCCGCCGGCCACACCGTCTGGCTCTCCTCGGAGCTGGATCAGCCGTACATCGATGCCTGCTTCCTGGCGACGCCTCCCCCTCCCAGGCACGACGTGGGGGCAGGGAGCGTGAGCCTCGAGCTCGCCGAGGCCGGCTTCCACACCATCCCGGGTCGCGCCGCCCAGCTTGCGGCAAGCCCCGGCGACCTGCTGGTCCTGGTTGCCGGTGAGACCCCGCCTCCTGGCTCAGTCCCCGTTTTCAGCGAGTCGGCGAGCGTGCCGTCCGGCTCGGGAGCCGCGGCCCGCGAGGCCGTCATCGTCCGGGTCTGGCGGGCCGGGTGATCGGTCCGGGGGGCCTCTCCAGGGGTTATGCTCGGTCGGCCGTGGCCTCCCGAGAATCCCCCGCCGCGCCGGTCCGGAAGGTGCTGATCATCGAGGATTACTACGCGCTGGCCGACATCGAGTCCCTGCTCTGCACGATGGAGGGCCATGAGGTCAGGGTGGCCAAGAGCGGCGACGAGGGGCTGGCCGCCGTCACCGAGTTCAACCCCGACCTCGTCCTCCTCGATCTCATGCTCCCCGGAGAGCTGACCGGGACCCAGGTGCTGGAGCGGATCAGGGCGGACCGCGGCCAGGAGCCGAAAGTCCTGGTGGTGAGCGCCCTGGTCAACCCTACGACCGCACCTCAACTCGAGGCCTTCGGCAACGTCCAGACGCTGGCCAAGCCCTTCAAGATCAAGGAGCTCAGCAGCCGCATCCAGGGGATGCTGGCGCAGTAGCGCACGCTTGGGTCTTGCCAAGACCCTTTCAAGCGCGCAGCAACCCCGCCAACCGGGATGGCCGCCATGGGGATGGGAGTTCCCGGTCCACGCGAGTAGGCGACGATGGCTACAGCTGTGCGCGACGGTCTGTCCACGCTGGTGATCCGCACCGGGGCGGGGCGTGACGCCGCCTCACCCGTGATCAGGGACGGCGACTTGCAGCCGCCCCCCGCCGCGCAGGGAGGCCAGGCCGGCGGCGACCAGTGACACCACGGCGAGGAAGAGCGCGCAGGCGGCGAACCCGCCCACCACCGACGAAGGGTGCACGAGTCCCGCGGCGGCGAGACTGAGGACCAGGGCGGCGAAGGCCTGTCCCATCGACGTGCCCATGCCTCGGGTCATGTTGAGGACACCGCTGGCCACCCCCGCCTCCTCGCGCGGCGCCGTCCCCATGATGGCGGCGCTGTTGGGAGGGGTGAAGAGCCCGAGTCCCGCCCCGAGCGCGGCCAGCAGGGGGAGTAGGGCGGCTCCAGCCGGGTGAAGGACACCGAGGACGGCCAGGCTCGCCGCCGCGAGCAGCATGCCGGCGACGGTGAGCGGTCGGGCCCCGAGCCGGTCGGCGGCGCGGCCGGCAAACGGGGCCACCACCCCGAAGGCCACCGGCATCACGCTCAGCTCGAGGCCGGCGATCGCGGACCCGAGATGCTGCGGCGCGCCCTCGAGGTAGAAGGCGGTGGCGTACAGGGCCCCGAACATCACCAGGTAGGAGAGGAGGCCGCTGGAGATGCCGGCGGAGAAGCCGGCCCGGCGGAAGAGGTTGAGATCGAGCATCGGGGCGCTCGTCCTCCTCTCCCGGAGCAGGAAGGCTGCCCCCAGGACGGCGCAACCGACCAGCAGGCCGACGATCCCGACCGTGAGCCGCCCCTCGCCATCGGCAAGTGAGGTGATCGCGTAGAGGAGTGCCGCGACGGCGGGGACGAAGAGGGTCAGTCCGGCCCAATCGAAGCGCGTCCCCCGCTGGAGGTGCCGGCTCCGCGGGATCAGGAACCAGGCCAGGACGCAGGCCACGACGCCCACCGGGACGTTGACGAAGAAGATGAGCCGCCACCCGCCAGCCGCGATCAGCAGGCCCCCCAGGGTGGGACCCAGGGCCAGGCCCAACGCCTGAGCCGTCCCCTGGATGCCGATGGCCCTTCCCAGCTTCTCGGGCGGCATGGCCAGGGCGATGATGGCGACGCTGTTGGCCTGGAGCATCGCCGCCCCCACCGCCTGGAGAACCCGGAAGCCGTCCAGGGCGCCGAGGCTGGGAGCCAGACCACAGAGGGTCGAGCCGGCGATGAAGACCATGAAACCGTACGTGTAGAGGAGCTTGTGGCCGACGATGTCGGCGAACCGGCCCACCGCGGTGACCAGCGCCACCAGCACCAGGAGATAGGCGAGCCCCACCCAGGTGACCGACCCGAGCCCGGCGTGGAAGGCGGTGCGCAGGGTGGGGTAGGCGACGGTGACGATGCTGGCGTCGACCTGGCCCATGAAGGCGCCGATGCAGACGGTGCCGACCGCCAGCCAGTGGGCGTCGGGCCGCATGGCGATGCTCCGGGGTCGCGCGGGCTCGACCAGGAAGCGTCGCCACCCCGAGGGGGGCGGGGCGAGCTCGTCGGCGGCACGGGCGGGTAGCGGGTGCTGGGGGAGCGTGACGCCGAGCCGTGCGGCCGAGATGTGATCCACGCCCCCCGCTCCGGTCTGGTCCGCCACGACCGCGTCACTGGCGGCGGAGTCGTGCCGGCCGCCCGTGTCCATCGCCCTCGATGATGGCATCACAGCGGTCGGCCGCCACGGTGCCCCCGGGGGTGGCCGACCCGTGGCCACCACGAGCACATCCGGCTGGCGTAACCTGCTTCTCCCGTCAGGTTCTCCGCCCGGCGTCGCACATGGTCAGAGACGGATCGGAGTCAGATGAGGTCGACGACGATGAATCGATGGCGCGTTGGCGGGCTCTCCACACTGGTGCTGGTGGTGGCGTCGTGCGGTTCACTGACCCCGACCCCGACTGCCCCCGTCCAGACGAGCAACAGTCCAGCGAGCACCGTCACGCCGGCGCCCACTCCGACTGCGACTCCGACGCCGGCGCCGGTAGGTCCGCTCGCCACCTGCGTCAGCGCCCCGGCGGGGGGGACGCCGGCCGCCGGGGGCTTCGGCGTGATCAAGGGATCGGAGATCGAGGTGCTGAGCACCGGCGGCACCGTGCTCAACGAGACGTCCCTCGCCGGTCTTGGCGACACGGTGCCCGTCTGGGTCGGCGTGGGACAGGCCGGGGTGTACCTCTACACCAAGAGCACAGGGGAGCTGAGCGTCCTGGGTAGGAGTGGCGCGGCCCAGAACCTGGGCACGGTCACTCCCACCGGCGGCTGGAACGACACGGACAACATCAGCCTGGCCGAATCGCCCAGCGGCACGTGCTGGGCCTTCTCGGTCGACTCCTACGACGCCAACGCGGTGGCGACATCCGAGCTGTACGTCGGCGGTACGGGGATCGCCCCGACCCTCCTGGCCACGCTCACCCGGCCCAACATGCTGAACGGCGTTGATGCCGGTGGCTACCAGGTGCTGCGCTGGGACACGCTGGGCGTGCTGCTGGGCTCGGACCCCACCGAGGTCGGCGGCGCCGGGCCGTTCATCACCGAGAGCTACTCATTCGGGGTCGTGGTGCGCATCGACCCTCAGACCAAGGCGGTGTCGGCGCCGCTCTGCGGCAGCGGGCGGTTCGCCGACGAGGCGCCCGACGGCACCGTCACCTG
>Ga0187860_1004598_pt1 | contig 10273 bp, 10 predicted proteins | sample June2016WEW_10_4_FD_132981 | JGI IMG/M metagenome (GOLD analysis project Ga0187860, IMG submission 132981) | Peatland microbial communities from SPRUCE experiment site at the Marcell Experimental Forest, Minnesota, USA - June2016WEW_10_40 | ecosystem: Environmental > Terrestrial > Soil >... | reverse complement strand
TGAACGAGCCCAGCCCGCACAGCGCCCCCGCTGGCTCGGATCCCGAGCGCGGTGGTCAGCTCAAAGGCGTAGTTGTCGCCTGACCATACGTTGATCCCTCGGCTGGCAAGGTGTTCCGCAACCGATCGCGGGGTCCGGCCTGCGACCGTGAAGTACGCGGTAGCGGTCCGTCGTCGGGCCTTGCCGTACGTCGTCACGTGCGTCATCGCCTCGAGCCCACCGAGCAGGATCTCGAACAGCGCCGCCTCGTAGGCCTCGGCGGCTGCCATCGAGGCGAGCACCCGATCCCTGCGAGAGCCCGTCGACGCAGGGTCCAGTTCGCAAAGGTGGTCGACAGCCGCTGTCACGCCTGCGAAGTCGGCGAACGACGGCGTGCCCTGCTCGAAGCGCTCCGGCACGTCGTTCGGAGATGGTGCGAGCTTGTCAGGGTGCAGCGTCCCCAGTAGGGCGGGATCTGCCACGACCGTACCGATGTGGGGACCTGCCCACTTGTACGCGCTGGTCGCATAGAGGTCAGCGCCGAGCTCGTCGATGTCAATCGGTCCGTGAGGCGTTGCGTGCACGCCGTCCACGTACGCGAGCGCTCCGGCTGCCCGGGCTTTGGCGGCGATGGCAGGGACGTCGGGTCGCGTGCCGAGCACATTGCTGGCGGCAGTGACGGCGACGAGCCGGGTGCGTGGTCCGATGAGCTCGTCGTACTGCTCTACCGGCAGCTCCCCCGTCCGGACATCGACCTCCGCCCATCTCACGACGACGCCGACCCGCTCGGCTGCTTGCACCCAGGGGCGGATGTTGGCGTCGTGGTCGAGCCGTGACACGACGACCTCGTCACCTTCCTGCCACTGCTTGGCGAGGGTTGCCGCGAGCCGGTACGTGAGCGTCGTCATGTTCGGCCCGAGGATGACCCCCTCTGGCTTGCCCCCGACGAGATCGGCGACGGCTTGACGGCACTCGGCGACGATGTGCCCGGACCGGGCGCTGGCGGCGAAGGTCCCTCCGAGGTTGCCGAGCCCACCGCGATAGGCCGCCGCGATGGCCTCGATGACCGTGTGCGGCACCTGCGTACCGGCGGCGCCGTCGAGGTAGGCCCTTCCGTCGGCGAGCGCCGGGAAGCCCGCCCGGATGGCTGCGATGTCAAGGGGCATGGGTACGAGTCCTCCGGGTGTTCGGTCGAGCGTCGCCAGCGGCAACGAGTCTTACCGGTTCTGCCACGGAGCGGTCACCGCGGTCAGCTCGGCGTCCCACCCGGCGGACTCGCCTCGTCCCGGTTGCCACCCATGCCCTCGAGGTGGTGATCGAGCGCGTCGAGGCTCGACTCCCACTGTGCCCGGTAAGGCGCCAACCAAGCGTCCATCTCGCGCAGCGACTTGGGTAGCACTCGGTAGAGGCGGCGCTGACCCTCCACACGGGCTTCGACGAGGCGTGCCTCCCGCAGGACTCGCAGGTGCTTCGACACGGCCGGCTGGCTCAACCCCAGGGACTGGACCAACTCGCCAACCGGGCGTTCCCCGTCTCGCAGGAGATCCAGGATCTTGCGGCGGGTGGGCTCCGCCAGCACCTCGAATATCAAGCTCACGCAAAAGTATGCTCCATAAACTATATACGCTGCAAGGCATGTATAGCCGAATATAGACGGACAGATGCTTTCTGTTGACAGAGAGATTAAAATGACAGACACTGTCTAATGATGCAGCCTTTCGCCCAAGAGAAGCAGAAGAACAGGACGAGCCAGCGGTGGTGGGCGTTGATTGCGCTTTCCGCCGCGGTGCTGGCGGTCGGGATCGATCTGACCGTGCTGAACGTGGCACTGCCCACCTTGGCGAAGGCGTTGCACGCCTCCACCAGCCAACTCCAGTGGTTCGTGGACTCCTACAGCCTCGTGCTCGCGGCACTGCTCCTTCCGGCGGGGCTGCTCGCCGACCGCTTCGGTCGCAAGCGCTTGCTTCTGGTCGCACTGGTGGTCTTCGCAGCGAGCTCGGCAGCGTGCGCCTACGCCGGTTCTCCGGTGGCCCTCATCGCTACGCGGGCAGTGTTGGGTGCCGGCGCCGCAGTGATCATGACGGTGTCGCTGTCGATCCTGGCCGTGTTGTTCCCCACCGACGAGGAGCGCCAAAAGGCGACTGCGGTGGTCATGGCCTGCACCATGGTCGGCTACCCGCTCGGCCCCCTGCTCGGTGGCTGGCTGCTCGACCACTTTTGGTGGGGGTCGGTCTTCCTGATCAATGTTCCGGTCGTCGCCGTGGCACTCGTGGCGATCGCGGTGCTCATGCCCGAGTCCCGCAGTGCCCGGGCGCCCCGCCTCGACGCATTCGGCGTGGCGGTATCGAGTCTCGGCCTGATGGGTCTCACCTACGGCGTGATCCAAGCCGGGCAGGACGGTTGGGGAAGCACCCGTGCGGTAACTGCACTCGTGGCCGGAGCCGTTGGACTCATCGCCTTTGTCGCCTGGGAGCGTCACCTGCTCAGGCGAGGTCGGGAGCCCTTGGTCGATCTCGGGCTGTTTCGATCGGCTCGATTCACGTGGGGCACGGTGCTCGCCACCATGGTCTCATTCGCCATGTTCGGACTGCTCTTCGTGATGCCCCAGTACTTCCAGAATGTGATGGGGCAGAACCCCTTGGGTAGCGGCATCCGCCTGCTACCGATGGTCGGCGGGCTCGTCGTCGGCGCGGGTCTCGCCACCCGGCTGCAAGAGGCCCGGACCCGTGGCGGGGCGGCGATGCGGTCTGGGCCTAGGGTCGGAGCGAACATCGTGGTGGCCATCGGATTCGCCGTAATGGCCTCGGGGCTCTTTCTCGGGGCCGGGACCGAGGTTGGCAGCGGCACTGCTCGGGCAGCGCTGTGGTTTACCATCTCAGGCTTCGGACTCGGCTTCGTCCTTCCGGCGTCCATGAACGCCGCGCTCGGCGCGCTATCTCCTGAGCGAGCCGGCATCGGCTCCGGTCTGATCATGGCATGTCGGCAGGTGGGCGCCACGATCGGCGTTGCGCTGCTGGGGACCGTCCTGAATTCGGTGTATCGCCAGCACGTGGACGTCGGCGGCCTTCCGGCGGCGGTCGCTCAGCTGGTACGGGAGGGAGTCGCCAGTGGGATGGTGGCTGCACAGCGATTGGCGGACGCCGCGCTCGGGCGTTCCGTGCAGTCCGCCTTCGTCACCTCAATGGACGTCATGCTGGTGGTGTGTGGAGGTATCGCTCTCACGGCCATGGTGCTGGCTCTGGTCTACTTGCCGCGGCGCGAAGCGGCCGCGTCTACGGCAAGTCCGTCGACTCTGGATCCGTCCGTGGTCCCGCAGGTTGGTGTCGTTGCTGATGACTGAACCTCTGGCAGGCCTGCGGGAACGGAAGAAAGCCAAGACGCGCCTCGCCATCAGGGAGCACGCCATGGCCCTGTTCAGGGAACAGGGCTACGACCGGACGACGGTCGAGCAAATCGCTGCGGCGGCCGAGGTGTCGCCGAGCACCTTCTTCAGGTACTTCCCGAGCAAGGAAGAGGTCGTGCTCCAAGACGACTACGACCCGCTCCTCATTGCTGCGTTCCAGTCCCAACCGGTCGACACCCCGCCGGCGAAGGCGTTGCGGAACGCCATGTACGAGGTCTTCTCGTCCATGCCCGACGAGGAACGCGCCCGGGAATTTGAACGCGAGCGATTGATGATGGCAGTACCCGAGTTGCGGGCACGCATGCTCGCCCAGATCACCGACATGATCCAGATGTTGGCGGAGGTCGTCGCCGAGCGCGTGGGACGTCCCGTCGACGATTTCGAGGTGCGGAACTTCGCCGGCGCCCTCATCGGGATGGCGCTCGGCATCGAGCTGACGTATCGAGACGGTCCCGTCGGCGACTACCTCGAGCTCTTCGATCGTGGCCTGGCCCACCTGGAGGCCGGGTTGCCGCTGTGACCCGCGCCGGGCGGTGGGCCGATTCAGTGTCTGAGACCGAAATGCACATGCACTACTGGCACATGATTGGCCCGTTGGCTACAGCAACGGTGTGGGTTGGCGCTGGGTCCCGTGTAACCGGGCGAAGCAGGCCCGGGGCTCTCGTGAAGCATCCCCTGAATGCCAAGGGCGCCAGCAACCGCCAATCCAAGCAGCAGTCCCTTAATGAGACGTCTCATCGTTACTCCTCCACCCCCGAGGATAGCTGTCCGTGGACTCGTCAGGCGGGGCTTCGCACCGCGGTTCCCGGAAGACCCTGAAAGTTGACCCCAGCGCGCCACTGGCCTGAGCGTTCGCCCAGGCCAGTGGCACAAAACTCTGGTGGAGGTGGCGGGAGTCGAACCCGCGCCGGGCCTCTTTGAAGACCGCAAGTGAGACGGCATTGCCGCAGGTCAACGCTGCTTTCTGGGTGTCCGTCGCTGACCGCGGTTAACCGCTGCAGACCCCTGTTTTGTGTCCTGGTGTGTCCTGTATGTGTCCTGCGACTGTCCGACGGCGAACTCGACGACCTCACCGAGCGTGGCCGCAGCGGTGTTCTCGCGGAGCTGATCGAGTTGCTCGCTCAGCCGTTCTTGCACTCCCTCGAACAGATGGCCGTACTCGCGGAGGGTCACGCTGGGATCTGAGTGCCCCATTCGCTGAGCGACGGCGAGAACGTTGGCGCCGAGGTCGATCAGCATCGAGGCATGACCATGGCGGAGGTCGTAGGTCCGTGTGCTTGCGGGCAACCCTGCGGCTACGAGCGCCGGGCGGATCACCGTCTCCCTGAACTTGTCACGGTTGAGGGGCTTACCCACTCGGTTCACGAAGAGCGGCTCCGCTGGGTGGATTCTCGCGCCGCGACGAGCCGCCCGGACTGCCAACGATTCGGCAAGCTGAGCGGAGAGCCATGCGGGAATCGGGATGGTGCGGTCGCCCGCCTCGGTCTTGGGTGGCCCGTGTACGAGGGTGAGGTGCTGATCGCCATAGGCCGAGACGGGGAGGAGCGTCTCGGTGATGCTGATGCGATGCCGCGTGAAATCCACCGAACGGACCGTTAAGCCGCACAGCTCGGCTGGCCGCATGCCCGTGAGAACCAGCAGCCAGACGGCGGGCTTGTATGGGTCCTTCACCTGCTCGACGAGCGAATGGACCTGAGACATCGTCAACACGTCGCCCTGCCTGATCCGTGTCTTGCGCACGGTGATGTGGTGACCGGCGCCGGGGTTGTCGCGGCGCGCCCCGGATTTCACGGCCGCCTGCATTACCAGGGACACAACCGAGACACAGTCCCGGACCTTCTTGGCCCCGAGGTCACCCTGTTCCAGCTTGGTGACGATGAACCGCTCGACGTCCATGTAGTCGATGGTCGCAAGCGGACGGTGCCCGAAGTGGGGGAGGACGTGATTGTGAAGGATTTGCCAGTACCCGCGACGTGTCGTCGGCCGGAGACGCACAGTTGTGGTCCACCACAGGTCGGCCCAGTCGCCGAACAGTATTCGACGCAGGGCCGGATCGATCCACTCTCCCCGCTGGATGTCAGCTCCGCTGCGTTGCAGAAAGCGTTCGGCGTCGCCTTTACGGTCGAAGGTCTGAGAGCGCAGCCGACCGTCGGGGTCCCGGTAGCGTGCCCGCCATCGGCCGCTGGGCCGCTTGTCGATCGATCCCATTTCTCATCCCCTCTTCCGAGGAGCCTCCGCGTGGCGCCGGAGACGCCGAGTGTAGAAGCTCGCGGATCCAGGTTCGTGGCTTCGACCCGCTCTGCGGCGACCTTACAAGTTTGGAGGTTCGGCGAACTCAGGCTGGCCGGCCTTGGTCGGGGTGTTGAGGGTGGCGGGCGTCGTCGAGCCAGCGTGCGATCTCGTCGGGGTCGAAACGGATGAGACGCCGCCACTTCACATAGGGCACGCGCTTCTCGGCGATGAGCCGGCGGACGTGGCGGATGGTGACGCCGAGGTGATCGGCGAGTTCCTCGATGGTGAGGAGATGAGGGAGTGGGTTTGTCGTGGTCATGGGTGACTCCTTGGTGAACGGTCCTTCCCGGCGGCTGTCACTTGAGAGCGAGTTCACCTCCACAAACGGTGTCCATAGGCTCGCTGTGGTTCTGGCAGGACCGGTGCTCGTCTGGATCGGTCGATTGCCGGCACTTGAGCTACGGGATGCCCGGCTCGGCGATGTGGCGCGTGCTGGGTCCGAGGCGCTCGGCCAGTTGATCGATTGTGACGAGCTGGGGCCGAGTGCCAGGATCAGCCATCGGGTTCCTCTGTTGTGCTTAGGCCTTACTTGTCAGCGAGATCAGCACCAGCAGCTGTCTGGCAGGCACCTCGGACCTCTACTCAATGACCGTTGGCGCGTCCAAAGTATGGGTGCGAACCGGCCTCACCTCTTGCTCACCACTCGGCCGAGCACCACCTCCATTCACAATCACACCAGATCTTCCTAACCATCAAGCGTCACCCCGAACATCTCTGGGCCCTCACCGACAACCTCCGCCAGACCAACCCGGCCGAAGGCGCCGCCCTCGTGCTCGTGGCGATCCTCAGTGCCTACGCGAGCCGCTCGGCGGGGCCTGCCGTACCCATCGGGCCGGGAGGTGAAGCTGTCACCGACGCATACATGTTCGTGCACCAAGCACTTGTCGGCGACGGCACCCTCACGGTCAGGGTGGCGTCGCTTTCGGGAGCGCATACCTCAGTTGCGAACGCTTCGGCCGGCGCTTTCGGACCGTCGTCAAAGGGTCAGCTGGAATCGCGGCTTCACCCTGGACTGGCACCCTGGGCCAAGGCGGGGATCATCCTCGAACCGGATACCACCCAGGGAACCGCCTACGCGGCCGTGATGGTCACGGGCTCCCATGGTGTCCAGATGCAGTACAACTACACCCACGGCCTTCCGGGCCTTGCCAGCCCTGTCGGACCATCCTCCTCCCGGTGGCTCCGGCTCACCCGAGTCGGAGACGTCATCACCAGCTACGACTCCACCGACGACGTCCACTGGATCGAGATCGGTACCGCCCGCCTCGGGGGCCTTCCCCACACGGTCCAGATCGGGCTATTCGTCACCTCCCCGCTGTACTTCGCTTCCACGACAAGCACCGGGACACCCAGCGTCGCCACCGCCTATTTCGACCATGTCTCCGTTCAAGGTGACCTTCCCCGCCACTCCTGGTCAGGAGATGCGATCACCGATGTCACCTCCGCGCGGTCGGCTTCCACTTGGCACCAGCTATCCGCCTACTCGTTCACCATCACCGGGTCAGGCGACATCGCACCGCTCGTGGGTGGTGAAGGTGTTGCAACCCATTGGTCAGGCGCAAGCATCGTCAACGGGACGATCGTCGGATTCCTCATCGTGATCGTGCTGGCTTCCTTGTTCGTCACCTCTGAGTACCGCCGCGGACTTATCCGCACCACCTTGGTCGCCAGTCCACGCCGCGGCCGCGTCCTTGCCGCCAAAGCTGTCGTCGCCGGATCGCTGACCTTCGCCGCCGGAGCCGTCGCAACCGCGATCGCCGAAGTGATCACCCGCCACGTCTTCGCCGCCAATGGGAACTATCTCTTCCCGCAAAGTGGGCCTGATCTAGCCCGGGTCGTCATCGGCACCGGACTGTTCCTCGCTCTCCCTGCGGCACTGGTCGTTGCCCTCGGTACGATGCTACGGCGCAGCGCGGGGGCGGTCGTCGCAGGCCTCGTGCTCCTCGTGCTGCCGGGCATTCTCGCGACGGCCACGAGCTTGCCAGCTGGCGCAGACGACTGGCTGATGCGGGTCACCCCGACCGCGGCCTTCGCCATTCAAGCCACCCTGCCCCGCTCCAACCTGGTAACGGCCGCCTACACGCCAGCGAACGGCTACTTCCCGATCAGCCCCTGGCTCGGCCTCGCCGTGCTCGCCGCCCACACAGCGGTGGCCCTGGGCGGAGCCACGTGGTTTCTCCGCCGCGACGCCTGAACTCCGCTGTGCCCTTCAGCTCGCGGCACCGTTCCCAAGCGGGACTGCACGAGGCATTCGACTTCGCCATCGCCGCTTGCCTGATTGCTGCCGGCGCCTCGCTCGGTCTCTAGAGCGTGGTTCGCTCCTTCGAGCATGAGCGCGCGCTCCTAGAGTGGTGCGTCGTCGAGGGCGCGGTAGACGCTCAGACTGCGACCGGACCGACGGGCGACGCCGCATCCGTCTGATTGATAATCCACCCGAGAGCTGCGACTGGTTCGTTGTTTCACGAGATCCTGGCGGGTTGGCTCGCAGTATCCGTTGCCGGCATCGTGCCTGTGTCTTTTGCGCAGTAGATGCCCTCCTTCCCCGGCACGATGCTGCCGGGATCAGAGTGCTGGTGCGGCATCCAGATCGGGGCGTTTGGAACGCGCTGGATCATCACTCGGCTTCTTTCCTGAGCCGCACCGATTCGGCGATCCTTCCTCGATGGCCGGACATGTCACCCCGCACCGAATGTTTCCGCACGAGGGTAAAGCGCTGCCCGAGACCGTGGCCGCTCGTCCTCACGGCACGATGGTGTGATGAGAGGAGTCGCCGCCGCCGTTTTGCTGGCGCTCGCGCTCGGGTTCGGAGTCACCGCGTGCGGCTCCCGGGCGGGCGGGAGCGCACCCCCGTCGACCATCACCTCGCAGGCACGATCGCCGAGGCCCTCGTTGCCGCGAACCTCTGCCCGGCGGATCTCGCCCGCACGAACCGCCGTGGGTGCTGTGACGAAGGCTGCGTCGCCGACAGGTTCGCTGCCGGCTGTCCCGCAGCCTTGCGTCGCCGGCACCTGCTGGGTGGCGGTCAACGTGGCGACGTTGTGGGTGGAGCCCTGGTACCCCCGGCCAGTCGACCGGCCAATCCTCGGAAACCCCGCAGACCCTGAGGCGTGGGTTGCTGCCATGACCTTCGAGGAGAAGCTCTGGCTGGTCGGGAACCTGCAGACGCAGGCCCTCTACGGAACGAGGGTCATCGTCATCGGCCACGATGGCACCACCTGGACGGAGGTGGCAGTGCCCAGCCAGCCGACGAACCTCGACGCGCGTGGCTACCCCGGGTGGGTCCCAACGCGACAACTGACGAGCACGCCCCTGCCGGACACGATCACCACGGCCATCGTCCGGACTCCGACCGCCTGGCTGTGGAGCGCGTGGAGCACGAAGGGAGTGCAGGGCAGTCGGCTGATGGAGCTCTCATTCGCGACCCGGATGCCGGTCGTACGGGCAACAGGGTCTTACGTCGAGGTGGAGCTGATCGGCGGCAGGAGAGCGGCGCTGCCTACAAGTGACGTCGCGTTGCACGTCGCCGGGACGCCGTGGGGGGCCACCGGGGCGAGCATCGTCGCCGCGGCGAGGATGTTCGTCGGCCTGCCGTACCTGTGGGGCGGCACTTCCGGCTTCGGGTACGACTGCTCTGGCTTCACCTACTCGATCTACAACGACTACGGCGTCACCATCCCCCGCGACGCGGGACAGCAAGCCGTCCACGCAACGCCCGTGGCCGAAGATGCGCTGGCACCAGGCGACCTGGTCTTCTTCAGCGATTATGCGGGAGGGCCGATCGCCCACGTCGGGTTGTACGTTGGCGACGGCTACATGATCGATTCGCCCGACACTGGCTCGGCGGTGCGGATCGAACCGGTGTCCTCGGACCCCTTTTACGCGGGCGCAGGGAGCTACCTACCTTCCTGAGACTACGAGGGCCCTCCCGCCCAAGAGGCGCTGATCAGGTTCCGCGATCGTGCATCCACGGCGGTCGAGACTTCGGTGGCGGAAAGCCGTACCGAGCGATCGTGGCCGACGTCCAACCCATCCACCAGCCAGCGAACCCGGGCAGGATCCTGCGCAACGTCTCCCTCTTGCCGAGCGCGGCAAGGACCGAGAGGATGAGCGCCCAGACAACTGCGCAACCGATGCTGTACGCGGTATAGGTCTCCAGTCGATCTCTCACTCCACAGAGCATTGCAGGTGCCGGGAGAAGAACGAGCCGTCGAACCGTGCAGATCCAGAGGCAGCTCAGTGCCGGGCGGGAGCGTCGTCGACGGCTCCGACCAGGAGACTCATGCTGCACGACTTCGGGGTCAGGCGCTTCGTGGCCGGCCAGGCGCTGGCCGAGAATATAGGCTGGTTCTCCGCGATCGTCGACTCGCTGTAGGCCACGATTTGCTGCCGCGGGCGGCGTGAGCCGTTCCGCCGCGTCACGCCGGGCGCGAGTATCCCCTAATCACGCATCCCACGCCGGCGCGCCCTCGCCCCGAACGCCGGGGTGGGGCGACTATTGATCTCTCCTTCAGCTCAGCTTGCGGCCGAGGAAAGCCGCGACTCGGTCCGCCGCTGGGCACTTGTCGCCGCAGGGCTGCTCCTCACCGAATGGACGACCAT
>Ga0187860_1004593_pt1 | contig 10278 bp, 8 predicted proteins | sample June2016WEW_10_4_FD_132981 | JGI IMG/M metagenome (GOLD analysis project Ga0187860, IMG submission 132981) | Peatland microbial communities from SPRUCE experiment site at the Marcell Experimental Forest, Minnesota, USA - June2016WEW_10_40 | ecosystem: Environmental > Terrestrial > Soil > Wetlands... | reverse complement strand
CCGGAGTCCTGTGACCGTCTATGGCAGAGGTGATCTCTCCACCCAGCCATCCCCCCAAGAAGAGAACCCCCACCATGAGCAACCCTCCCCTAAACATGCTGGCCGTCGCAAACCATACGATTGCAATCAACACAACAAAGCCTGGTGCCAAATCTAATAGGTAGCGTGATTGCATGGCAGGCATCCTTAAATAAAACCAGAGAAGGGGTGTGAGAGAAATGAAACTCCATAACCCCATCTTCATCAATAAAGCATCCTGCGGTCGCAGGCGGTGCCGAAACGAACGGCCCAGCCAATACAACACTAAAATTGATCCAACGAGCAACAATATCAGGTAGGTCCAGTCGTAGGTTTTGAAATAGCACTCGCGCATGCGTAGCAGCTTGGCCTGACCCCAGAACAAATCAGATTGACTGTAAGGATCTCCCTCAAAATGATAGGGTGGGTGCGCGAAAAAGAGCACTCCAACTAACTCTTTGAGCACAATCGGAAAGGGCGCTATCCCGAAGGGATGATTGAACCGCGTGGCATAAAGTGAACCATCGTAAGATGCGGACTGGACATTCAATTCGTGCCCAAACTCAATCGGGCTTCCAAAACGCAGACAATTTGTCCACATGAGAACCATAACACCCAGGTAAAACAAAAATGATCCAAACACGCATGTCTTGACTCGAAATCGGACGCCGGACTTCAGATCAAAATTTGAACGCTGACTTGCGCAGGAATAACCTGCGGCTTCCTCTTCAGTATTGACGTCTTGATTGTGAGTAATATGAAGATCGTCTATGGAGGATGGTTCACGAATTTTCCAATTCAATGAAAGAGCGTTTGGCTTCTCTGGCCAAAGGAACATCAACGTTCCGATCAACCACGTGGCAAAACCGTAGAAAACTAAAGTCGGACGGATAAACGCGCCGAAACCAGCTACCAGCATCAGCACCAGCCACCGAAAACTCGATGGCTTCCAAAGAAACAATAACAGCAAGATTGCCTCGGTGATTCCACATAGATATGTGTGCGCGACCGCTTCTTCATAAACCGAGAATCGGGTGTTGAACAATGTCAAAAAGGGCGGAAATAACAGCAAAAGAGCAGCCCCTCCCAGCGGTGGTATGATGGCAAAAAGCGATTTTCTCCCCATCATGGCTGGTTTGACCAAGACCATTAACACCAAGAACGCGGCCAGTGTAAGTGCCAAGCCCGTGGCGATATGTTCAGGAAAGACATCGTAACCAAACAAGTGGACCAGGGCGGTAAGGGGCAGTCGCAAAATGGGAATGCCAAGCCCCCACACTTGTTGAACACCGCCGTTGGCCCAGGCCAAATCGCAGTCCGTGTCCCAAAGGGAATGGCTTAAAGCCAGTTGGCCATGCAACAGGCTGTTCCCTTGGGCGCTGTAGTAGGGCGAATACGAATACCATTCGCTCCATCTTGGTATCTCACCAAACACGAACAGCAATCCGAAGCCATAGAATAGTGATTCACCGAGCAAACATAGGAGAACCATCCATGTTAGAATGTTCCGTGAGTGATTGTCCATTTCAGCGGCGGTGGTACTTTACGGAATTTATTGGCATGTAACGGAACAGGGGGCGCGGTCCGGCACGGGGCGCCGGTTTCAGTTCGGGTTGAAAATATCCGTGCAAATCACTGCGCACGCCAATGATCAGTTGCCGTCGGCGTTTTTGCGGCACACCCGGCTCCCATGCATCCTCAATCTGTCCATGAACCCGATAACCCAGCCGGCGCGCTTCCTTTTGAACCCGTGTAAAATATTTGCCGCCAGCGGCGGAGCGGATACCTAGGACATTCTCCATGAAAAAGACCTTCGGCCGAAAATGCCTCACGTATCGAAGAAACTCCCGGTAAAGCTGCCGGCGCGAGTCGCGGACCAGACGGCAGCTACCGTGGTTGGCACCATCGTATTGGCGTGCGGTGCTGAACCCCTGACAGGGAGGGCCGCCGACGATTACATCGACGTGATTGACGCCGATTTGATGGGCAAGTTCCTGCGGCGGGAATTTTGTAAGGTCCCTGCAAAGCGCAAGAGTGGCATGCGATAGATTCGCTTTGAAAGCTTCCACAGCCTCGATGTTGGAATCAACCGCCGCCAGTATGGAAAAGCCGGCGCGCTTCATTCCCAAGCTGAAACCGCCGCAGCCGCAAAAAAGATCCAAGCAAGTCCACCGGCTCATTGATGTACTCCGAATACTACCAGAACGGTAAAATTTTGCCCATTCCCGGGCACTTTCTTCATCCAGATTCAATTGCCGAAAATCTAACCGATTGGCACGGACAAATGCTGTCCAAGTATTGATTTTTACGCAATAAATCATTTTGCCCTATGCCGGCGGGCTCCACTTAGAAAGAGCCCCGACCGAAATACGATCGGGGCTGTATTCAGCTGTAGAAATACCCCTTATGCCGAGCTCGGCATAAGGGCTATTGAACTAAACCGCTTCGCGGTCTGGACTTTGGCAAAAGTTATGGGGGTCATCGCTGAGGCAGTTTTTCCACGTTAGCGTCGCCAGCCATTTCGTGCGGCTTGGTCAGGCGCGTTGATTCTGTCACCGGCTTGTTTTCATCCCCACCGGTTTTTTCTACATATAGGTATATTATGTTATTGACATATACCTACTCCTACGATAGATTGGAGCCCATGACCACTTATTTCTTTTCCCAATGAATCCATTAAACAAAAACGATCTCCTTGATGTCCTAGAAAATACGACACTCGCCCAGCTCCGCGCTCTGCGCGCCCTGCGCCGCTCCCAGGAACGCAAACGCCCGCCGTCCGCGCCAGGACGCACGTCTAATATGCAGATAGTACATGACATACTCGCAGCCGCCAAAGGCCCCCTCCACGTCAACGACATCATCCAGCGCGCCAAACAGGACCACCGCCGCCCACTCCGGCGCGAGTCCCTGGTCAGCGCCCTCACGAAAAAGGTCCTGGACCAAAACACCTACCGGCGCACCGCCCCAAACACCTTCGACCTCTTATCCCGCCCCGCATGAACCCTCCCTTCCTCGACCAACTGCGTTCGCTCCTGGCCGTCTCGGATCCTCGGCCGCGGGGCAAATTCCTCAGCCTGGCGCTGGGTTTGTTGTGCGCCGCCAAACCCAAAACCATCACCAGCGCCTTGGAGTGGCTCCACCAGGGCCAGCAAGACTGGAGCGGGGACTACCGTCTGTTCTCGCAAGCTCACTGGGAGGCTCAAGCGGCCTTCCTCCCGGTCTTCGGCCAGGCCCTGGCCAGTTCGGCCTGCGGGAGGGAGCGCGTTTACACCGGCCAGGACGACACGCTGCTGCGCAAAACCAGCAAGCATACTCCCGGCGTCACTTACGCCCGTGACCCTTTGAGTCCACCCTTCCAGGTCAATCTGGTTCTGGGCCAGCGCTTCGTGCAAACTTCCTTGTTGCTCCAACCCGGCGGCCCCGAGCGTCCGTGGCGCGCGCTGCCGGTCAGTTTCACTCTGGCACCCACACCCAAAATTCCCAAACGCGCCAGCCCCCAAGTGCAGGCCGCGGTCAAAGCAGTTCGCAAGCAACACCGCCTCAGCATCGTCGCTTTGGAGCAGTTACATTTTTGCCGCCAACAGTTGGATCTCCAACCCGGCGGCAGCCAACGCTGGCTGATCGATGTCGTCGATGGCGGCTATTCCAACCGCACCTTCCTGCGCGGACTGCCCGAACACACCCAGGCGGTGGCTCGCGTGCGCAAGGACGCCAAGTTCCGAACTTGTTTGGCCCCGGCAGAGCGCCGAGGCGCACGCCAATATGGCCCCGACTTGCCCACTCCGTTGGAATCTCTCCGGGATCCCAACTGGCCCTGGCACCGTTGCCAGTTGTTCGTGGCCGGCAAAGTTCACACTTTGGAATATAAAGAAGTCCCCCGGCTCTGCTGGCCCAAGGTCACCCAAACCCGGCCTTTGCGTCTGATCCTCATCAAAGCCCCGGGCTATCGGCTGCGCCGGGGCAGCAAACTCTTATATCGCCAGCCGGCTTTTCTCATCACCACCGACCTGACCACCCCGGCGTCCGAATTGATCGCCGCCTACCTGGCTCGCTGGGAAGTGGAAGTCAACTTCCATGATGAGAAAACCCTCTTGGGTGTGGGCCAGGCCCAAGTGCGCAACCCGCAAGCGGTGGCTCGGGCTCCGGCCTTCCTGGTGGCCTGCTATAGCATGCTCTTGTGGACCAGCATTCGCGTTTTCGGCGACCGGCGCACCGAGGACTTCGATCCCTTGCCCGCTTGGCGCAATACCGAACCGGCTCGTCCATCGACCCGCGACCTGATCCGGCTTTTGCAGCGACAAACTGCTGACTGTCAAATGAACCCGATGCGAAATTGAAAATTGATTGAAACACCTGAAAATGCGACGCAAACCCCCATAACTTTTGCCAAAGTCCAGACATGAAACATCCTCCATCTCCGGCATTCGAATGCGCTGCGGCTGGTGCTCCGCACACAGCCGCGCTCCGGCAAATTAGGACACCGAGCCGGCTCGTCGGTAGCCTCGCCCCACCGAAAGTGATACACTACCCGCGTTGATGGAATGATCTCGCCCAATGCCAATCTTGCTGAACCAAAACACGAGCTTCCCTGACCCAAGCCTGGCCGGCCCGGACGGGTTGGTGGCGATTGGTGGCGACCTAAATGTTGACCGGCTGCTGGCGGCTTACCGGAAGGGAATTTTCCCGTGGACGATTGATCCCATCACCTGGTGGTCGCCCGACCCACGGGCGATTTTTGAATTGGACGGATTTCACGTTTCCCAAAGCTTGGCCCGGGTCATTCGCCATGGCCGATTTGAGGTAACCATTGACCAGTCGTTCCGCGCAGTGATGGAAGGCTGTGCAACGCCCACACCGGGACGGGGCGGAGCCTGGATCACGGAGGAATTCATCGAAGCGTACACGCGGCTGCACCGGCAAGGACACGCACACAGCGTCGAGTGCCGGCTCCAGGGCGAACTGGTGGGCGGAATTTACGGCGTGACCATCGGCGGCCTGTTCGCGGGCGAATCCATGTTCCACCGCGTCAGCGGCGCTTCCAAAGTTGCGCTCCATCACCTGGCCGGGCATTTGCGCCGGTGCGGCTTCGCCTTGTTTGACATCCAGATGGTAACGCCGGCCACCAAACCACTGGGCGCCATCGAAATCCCGCGCCACGAATACCTGCAACGCCTGTCAGCCGCGGTGGAAATGAAGTGTTCGTTCTGACTTCCCGGAGCGCCGGCCTCCGGCACGGCTCGTTGAGGTTTGTTTCACCATCGCGCCGTGCTGGAAGCCGGCGTTCCACAATCTGCCTGGTGTTTCTTTGTATTTGATAAATCTGCGCCATGAATACAAATTGTCTGCGTGCGCATCATTAAAGAAGCGTTCCTCGTGGCGGCAGGGCGGAAACATCCGCCGGCGGCCCGTCACCTGGACATTTGGCGCAAGACGGTTAAGGCGGCAACGTGGCGCAACCTGCTGGACGTGCGGCAAAGCTACCCGGATACGGACGCCGTGAAAGTCCGCAGCGGGCGGACGGTGTTGGTTTTTGACATCCGCCGGAATGATTACCGGCTGATTGCGGCGGCGCATTTCAACCGCCAGATCGTCTATGCCATGCGCTTTATGACGCGCGCCGAATACAGCAAAGACCGCTGGAAAGAAACATTATGAAAACGACACACACGAAAATCGAATTTGCACAGCTGCCCAAAGATTACGCCGGCCTGTGCCGGATGCTTACGCCGCGCCCGATCCATGACAAAGTGGAACTTGAAAACGTCACGGAAATCACTGACGCAATGGCCGGCCACAAGCTGACGCCAGACCAGGATGATTACTTAGACCTGCTCTGCCGCCTGATTGAGGATTATGAAAAGGATCATGCGCAACTCGACACGTCCAAAGTCACCGCGCTGGACGCCTTGCGACACCTTTTGGACGCGCACGACATGAGCGCGGCAGACCTCGCGCGGCTGCTGGATGTTCACCGGACGCTGGGCGCGATGATTCTGCGCGGCGAACGGCGGTTGACGCTGGCGCACGTCCGCACGCTGGCAAAACGTTTCCGCGTGTCCGCCGATTTGTTCCTGCCGTAAAAGCACTTTCCCAGTGCGGTTCCACGGATGGAATCAAACTGGCAAACACCGGCCAGCAATCTGTGGCGCAGTTTTGCTGCAGGATAATGCGCCCATTGCTCAAAATGTAATTTTTGCCTTGGACTGTATTTGTCCTACCCCCTCTGCGATAAAGTCCAATGCAAGCTTGAGAAATAGAAACTTGTGGATAAGAATCAAACGCAGTGCAACCAACCGACGTCATCGCATTTTGGCAGACCGGCAAACTGAATAAACAGCTTGCGGAATCTGGATTGCTGTCGGTTGACGAACTGGATCAAAAGTCGGCGATTTCAAGTGATGAGCGGGCCTTGTTGGAAAAGGCCCGGGATATTTACAAGGCAAGCCATGTGTTCTTCCGCCGCCGCGATGGGCGCGCGCGGGTGGCCGAGGCGTTGGTGTTTGATGACGCTTCCCCCAACAGCACGCGGACGGATGACGATTTTGCAAAACTGCATCGCCAACTCTGGAGTTGGGGAGCCGTACCTTTGGTCTATCGCCGCCTGCCAGGGCGGGTAGATATTTTTCGTTGCGGACATGGGCCGGATTTCGATACCGGTCAAAAGAATCCAACATATAAATTCCACGATTTTATTGAAACGGCTGGCGACATCACACAGATCCTTGAGAATAAACCGTGGTGGGATTTACGGCGGCTGGCGAACGGAACGCTCTGGGATGACAAGGCCATAGCCAAAGATTTTTTGTCCGACACCTCGGCACACAAGACCCTCCTGCGGAATGTGGAAGCCTTGGACGAGCAACTTGCCAAAGAAAGCCGGATTGCGGGTAGCCTGCGCCGGCGACTGCTGATTATTTCTTTGCTCATCGCTTATCTGGAAGACCGTGAAGTCTTCAGACTCGAGGCGAATTTTTTCAAAAAGTTTAAGGACGGCGCGGAAAAATTCTTTCATGTTTTGGGCGATGCCGAGCCGTTAATCGAACTGCTGGCTTATCTCGAAACGGAACGATTCAACGGCAACGTCTTCACATTGCAGGATGACGAAAAGAAACAGCTCCGGGAGACGCCTTACCTGAAAAAATTTGCCGAACTGATTCAGGGTAGCACCGAGAGAGGCGGGCAGCAGACCTTGTGGCGGCTCTACTCCTTCCACGACCTGCCGGTGGAACTCATCAGCCATATCTACCAGTTTTTTGTGGAGGACAAGACGACGTGCGTTTACACGCCGCCGTTTCTCGCTCGGCTGATGCTGGAGGAGGCTTTGACGCTCGAACGCATGGATCGACTGGAGAAGCGCGATGAAGTAGTTTTTGACCCTTCATGTGGGTCTGGGATATTCCTCGTCGAAGCTTTCAAGCGGCTCGTGCTCCATTGGCGGAAGAACAACAATTGGGACAAACCGCCGGTAGATGTGCTACGCACACTCATGAAACGGGTGCGCGGAACGGACATTGACGGTTCGGCTGTTGAACTGGCGGCTTTCAGTTTGTGTCTTGCCATGTGCGAGGAACTGGAGCCACCAATCATTTGGCGGACAGGGAAGCTCTTTCCAGTGTTGAAGGGCAAAACCCTTGTCGAAGCCTGCTTTTTTCAACAGGCACGCGAGCAGAAGCTGCCGCGCAACATCGGCGTGGTGGTCGGCAATCCTCCGTTCGGCTCGGCGTCGGATAAGGGAACGACAGCCCAAGCTTACGACGAATACCAGACCAAATTCGGCAAGCAGAGTCTGCCAGACAAGCAGTCAGCGTATCTTTTCCTGCATCACAGCATGGCAGCACTCGTGGAGGACGGCCTCCTTTGTCTGTTGCAAAAGGACAACTTTCTTTATAACCGCCGCAGCGTTGATTTCCGCCATTCGATCTTCAAGCACTGGGATGTGCGGGAGATTTTGGATTTCACGCCCATTCGCGGCCTGTTCAACAAAGACCCGAAAGTCGTCGTGGTGCTGGCCGAGGCGCATCCGCCGAAGCCGGAACATCCCATCCTTCACGCTATCTTTCGCCGCACAGCCCACACCCAGGCCGAGATAAGTTTTGAGTTGGATTACTACGATATGCAGTGGATGCCGCGCAATGTGGCGTTGACGAAGGATTTCGTCTGGCGCTGCAATCTGTTTGGCGGCGGACGCACTATCAGTCTCGTTGAAAGATTGGGGAAACTTCGCAAACTGAAAGATCATGTGAAAGAAATGGGTTGGGACTACAGCATAGGCTTCCAAGTTGGAACTCCCAAAACCGCTGAAACAATAAAATATCTATGGAAAAAGCGCGTGTTACCAGCCGAGGCTATTGGTTCAGACGGGAATATTGATGAGAGTTTAATAACAATACAGGAAGAAAAATGTTTTGAGTCTCCCAGATCAGAATCTCTCTATGTGTCACCTCTGATTCTTTTCGCTCGGACTGACGAGTTGCCGTTTACATATTGGAACAAGAAAAAGGGGAGCATCACCTTCGGAAAGCGCATATTGGGAATTAGTGGTGCCAGTGGTAACACCTCGGCGCACGAAGCGCTATTCCAACGTCTCTATGCAAAAAAACCATTTTTCAGATCTTGGCTTAGTCTGACAAGTTCTGATGCCGGAATTAAGCAAGCGACAGCGATTGAAAAGGCTGGCATCGATAATTTGCCGTTTCCCGAAAACGAAGCCGACCTCGACCTTTCGCCCAATGACAAAATTATTCTCAATGACGCATTTGATTATTACCGCAACTACCAACGGCTCGGCGATGACGCTGACATGATGCGTCCGGCGACCCCCGGCGATCATCAGGAATTCGCACGCATCTACACGCGGCAAATCAACACCGTGCATAAAAAGCTGCGTCCGTTGCCTCCCAAATCCTGGGCAGGTATTTGCTGTCAGCCATTTGTCTTTGGGAAAGCGGAACCAGATTGGAAAGATATAGACAGCCTCGCAGAAAAGCTGACGGCGCTATTGCGCAGCAAGAAGAGCGCGACGCTGACGACCGTGCGCATTCTCCGTATTTTCGACGGGCCTTTCGTTTTCCTCATCAAACCTGATCGCCTGCGCTACTGGCTGCGCTCAATTGCCCTGCGCGATGCGGATGAAACGCTGGCCGATTTGAGGGGAATGGGATTTTGATAACACCGAATGATCGCCGACGAATCTCACAAAACTCCTGCCATCGGAACCCCGGATTCTGAAGTATTGGATGCGGGGGCATTTCGCCGTGAGATTGTGGCGTTCGTCGAACGTGAACTTCCTGTGTGGCGTGACCGGCCCGAACGACCAGACTGTGACGATGAACCGCATCTCAATGAGTTCCTCTGCGGTCATCTCAATAGCGCCACGCGTCGCCAGTGTTTTGATGCCGTCCAATTTCTTCCCGAACCAGTTCAGACCGCCAGCCGCCGCGGGGACATCGCTGTTAAACCTTTGGGCACAATCCGAGTCGAGGGTAGAAAATACTACGACTTCGAACAGTTGCTTCCCATCGAATGCAAACGACTTCCCACACCGCCGGACAGCCGCCGCAGCGATCTCGAATATGTTCACGGACTTCCCGGGCATCGAACTGGCGGCATTGAGCGGTTCAAGCATGGTTTGCATGGTTCCACAAATCAGCACGCTTTGATGATTGCGTATGTTCAGGCGAAATCCTTCGCCCACTGGCTTACTGCTATTAACGCACGGCTCGCCAAACTTGCGGCTGATGAAGCGGATGAAGGCATCTGGAATCCTTCTGAATCACTTTCCCCCTGTGCTTCTACTCGCAGTTCCGAAACGCAACGGTTCAAATCCTGTCATCGGCGGCTCAGTCCTCCGTGTTCCTCGGACAAAGTGGAAATGGAGCACATTTGGTTGCAGATGAATTGATAGTGGAGGAAGAAACCTTTCTCCGCGCTTTTTATTGCCGGCGCCACGCGGTTTAATTCCGGATGTATCGAATTAGCACATCCAACCGGTTTTATCTCTCAACGCGCCGGAACTGGCGTTGCAATGTAAAAACCTACTTCACCAGCGCGATTTCGACGGCGGGCGGGCTGGTTTCCACCTCCGGCGCGGTTTCCCCACCCTTGTGAAATTTCACGCTGACAATCTTGCTCACACCGCGTTCCTCCATCGTCACGCCGTAAAGCACGTCGGCCATGCCGATGGTGCGTTTGTTGTGGGTGATGATGACAAACTGTGAGTGCATCAGGAAACGCTGCAACAAATGGACAAACCGGTTG
>Ga0187860_1004590_pt1 | contig 10284 bp, 7 predicted proteins | sample June2016WEW_10_4_FD_132981 | JGI IMG/M metagenome (GOLD analysis project Ga0187860, IMG submission 132981) | Peatland microbial communities from SPRUCE experiment site at the Marcell Experimental Forest, Minnesota, USA - June2016WEW_10_40 | ecosystem: Environmental > Terrestrial > Soil > Wetlands... | reverse complement strand
GGATGAGAAAGAACGCACCCATGCCCTCCAGCAAACCCAGGACCAAAGCCGCCCGCGGCGTCGAGACAGCGCACCGGCGCCTCTGGCTCATGTACCCGCCCAGGTTAATCACCAACCCAGTGATCTGGGAATTGGCACGCAAGTTTGCGGTCGTCACCAACGTGCGCCAGGCCAGTGTGACGGACGAAATTGGGATCGTCTGCCTGGAGATCAGCGGGGCGTGGGCGGAGGTCAGGGGGGCGATAAAATGGCTCGAGAAGCAGGGGATCAAGGTCGAGCCCGTGGAAATAGGGGTCATAGAGAGCTAGGGGATTCCCCTACAAAAATACCCGATTTTCCAGCAGTCTCTTCTTGACCCGGCAGCCGGGTTGCGGTAGAGAGTTAGGGGTCTTGTCAACTTGTATTGAAACAAGCGAATGCCTTTGCAGCGCAGCGCGTTAAAACCTATGACAAAACGAGATCTGGTAGTCCGCATCAGCGAAGAAACCGGGATGGTCCAACAACAGGTGCTGCACATCGTGCAGCGGACCCTCGATCACATCTCCGCAGCCGTTGCGGCTGGCACAACCGTCGAGTTGCGCAATTTTGGGGTCTTCGAAGTCAAGATGCGCAAGGCGCGCATCGGGCGCAACCCAAACCAGCCGGACACCGATGTGCCCATCCCCCGCCGTGCGGTCGTCAAATTCAAGCCGGGCAAGGAAATGCGGGAAGCGGTCTTGAAGTTGTCCCCGGCCGCCAAGGGCTGATCGGGGTGTTTCCCTACGGCGGTCTGTGGAGCGGGTGTGCGAGCTTGTCTTTGAGCTTCTGAATGCGGCGGAAAGAGTCGTCGATTCGCGCCTCGCCGATTTTGCCCGAATCCACCAGCCGATAAATAATCCGGCACACCTTTTCGCCGATGTTGGCATCGAAACTCAGGTTGTTGCCAAAGCATAAAACATCCAGACCGGCTTGGAGGCCGAGGAGGATGGCCTGTTCCAAACCGTAATGGCTGGCGATGGCTTTCATTTCCAGGTCGTCGCTCACAATGACGCCCTCAAAGCCAAGCCGCCGTCGCAGCAGGCCGGTGACCACCTTTTCGGAAAGCGTCGCCGGACGATTGGCATCCAGGCGGGCATTGAACAGGTGGGCGGTCATCACCGTGTCGCATAGATTCTCCTGAATCAATCGCTCAAAGGGCGCCAACTCGGCTTCCGTCCAGTACTCCGTCACATCGACCAATCCGAGATGCGTGTCGCCGCGGGCGCTCCCGTGGCCGGGAAAATGCTTGGCGCAGGTCAGGATGCCGTGCCGATGGTGTGCGCGCGCAAACTCAATGGCGTGCCGGCTTACGGTGTCCGGGTCGGCGCCGAAACTGCGCTTCTTTCTTTTGATGATCGGGTTGTCGGGAGCGGCATCCAGATCAACCACGGGGGCGAGGTTCAAATTGATCCCCAGGCCCGCCAGCGTGCTCGCCGTCTTTGCAGCTTCCGCAAAAGTGCGCGCCGGATCGTTGGCCGCCCCAAGCTCCTCATGCGAGAGTGTCGCCGGAAATCCGTACTCCTCTTTGAGCCGGTTGACGCGCCCTCCCTCCTGGTCGATGGCAACGAGCAGGGGCGCGCGGGCGCGCTGTTGCAACGAGCGAACCAGCGCGCGCACCTGGCCGGGGGATTGGATGTTGCGCCCCTGGAGCGAAGGGTCCGCCATTTCCTGGTCATACAGAATGACGCCGCCAATGTTCCGGTCCGCAAGATCGCGCGCCACCGGATGCTCGTCGCCAATCTCATACCCCCGAAAACCCAACAGCACCATCTGCCCGATTTTGGCGCGGAGTTGGGCCTCGCCGCTCATTGCCGTTCCGCCGCCGAGCCCGTCGCCGTCGGGTTGCGGCGATAATTGACCCCCATTTCCTGGAGCCGTCGGTCGTCAGTCTGGAGGCGTTGCAGGAAGTCATCCCAGTTGCGCGCCGCCTTCGGTGACCACGTGAGTTCGGCGATGGCGGTTTCGCGTGGAAAAATCATATACTCGGCGTGCTGCAATGACGGAATATATTCCGTCCACAAATTGCCTTGGGCGCCGATGATGTGCGCCTGGAATTCCGCCGGCAGGTTCTCCGGCACCGGTTCGAAAGAGTAAACCTGGTGCAGCGGCAGGAATCCCCCGATGGCATGCGGTTCGGTCGAGTGGTCGCGCGATTGGTAATGATCCAGGTAGCAGTAGCCGGTTGGGGTCATGACCACGTTGTGCCCCGCGGTGGCGGCCTCGGTCGCGCCGCCAATCCAGTCCATGATCGCGGCGTTTTGCGCCAGGCCGCCTTCCCGGATTTCGCTCCAGCCGATGAGGGACTTGCCGTGTGCGTTGATGATTTTTTCGATGCGCTTGATGAAGTAACTTTCCAATTGGCGGGTGTCTTTCAACCCCTCGGCTTTCATGCGCGCCTTGCACTTCTCGCAATCCTCCCACGGTTTGGCCGGCACTTCGTCCCCGCCCACGTGGACGTACTGGCTTGGGAAAAGAGAGAACACATCTGTCAACACATTTTCCAGGAACTCAAACGTCCCGTCGTTGCCCGCGCAATAGACTCCGGGAAAGACCCCTCCATCCATGTCGGTGCTGAAGGGCCCGCCGGTGCAACTGAATTGGGGATAGGCCGCCAGCGCCGCGCTGGAATGCCCCGGCATCTCGATCTCCGGCACAACGGTGATGTGCCGCGCCGCCGCGTAGCGCACCACCTCCCGGATGTCTTCCTGGGTGTAAAAGCCGCCGTAGCGTCCATCCGGCCCGTAGGCCGTGCTGGACTTCGGGTCGAGGTGAAAGTTGATCCCTTTGCGCCAGGCCCCTACTTCCGTCAGGCGTGGGTATTGTTTGATTTCGATGCGCCAGCCCTGGTCGTCCACCAGGTGCCAATGGAACGTGTTCAGTTTGTGCATCGCCATGGCGTCAAGTACCTGTTCCACCTCGCTCTTGTTGAAAAAGTGGCGGCTGACATCCAGCATCAAACCGCGCCAGGCAAAGCGCGGCTGGTCCTTTATTTCAACGCAGGGCGCCTGCCACTTGACGGCCCGCGCCGGTTTTGAAGCGAAGACTTCCGGCGGCAAAAGTTGCAGGAAGGTTTGAGCCCCATAAAACATACCGGCCTGCGACGGCGCGCGTATCAGCACCGCATCCGGCGTCACGCTCAACTCATATCCCTCGGCGCCGAGGCTGGGATCGGCCCCTTCCGTGGTCAGGACAATGCCGCCGGCGGTCGATTTTCCGGGCGGCTTGACGGGAATGCGATAGCCAGTGCCCTGGCGCAGCCGCGCGGCCAGAAATTCCCCGGTCGCCGTTGAGGCGGTGTCGGCGTAGATGGCGGTTTTTCGGCCAAGGACAAAAGTCCCATCCCGCGCCTGTATATGCATGGGAATGGGAATGAGAGCCGGTTGAACGCCAAAGGCGCAGACGGCCAGAGCCAGCAGTGTAATGAGTGGTAATAATGATTTCATAAAAGCATGGAACGTCAGCGCGCACGGCCCTCGAAATGGGCCTCGATTTCCTCCAGCGTTTTGCCCTTGGTTTCAGGCAGGAAAAACGCCGCCGTGACGAAATAGACCACCGTGCAGCCGGCGAAGAGGAAAAACATCGTCGAATACCCGTATTTGCCCACTGTGGGCAAAAATACCGCCGCAATGGTCGTCGAAACGGCTTGATTGATCAGCAGGGCGATGCTCATGCCGTTGGACCGGATGCGCGTGGGCATCAGCTCCGAAAGCGCCAGCCAGACGCAGACACCCGGACCGATGGCAAAAAACGCCATGAAAACAAACAGGCACAGCGCCACCAGGTGGCCGCTTTGCTGGCTGGGTACCGGCGTTATCAAAGCGTTCTCGATTTTCAACGGCGCGGTTTGCGCCGCGTCCAGGCTTGCAAAGGGATTGGAAAAGAAGGCGACCACCTTGCTGCCGGGCACGCAACTGTCGCGCGTGATCTCGATCGGTTTGGCCGCCGCGTCGTCCGATCTTGCCACGCGCGTGGCCGCGCGAAAATCCCCATAAGAATAAATCACAATCAAGGTCGTCGGCCCCGCCGGGTTGCCGCCGGGCAGCAGCTTGGCCGCCATCTCCGCGTTGTAGGGCAGAGACAGCTTCTGGTCTGCGCCAGCCATCGCCTGCACCGCGTTCCGGCAATCAACCCGCTGGCTTTCGGTGTTGCGAAAGAGCAGCGCGACGCAGATCAGCGAGGCGATGATGCCGGCGCTGCCCAGGCTCAGGAGGAATTTGCGGCCCTTGCGGTCCACCAGAACTACGGCCCCAATGGTCATCAGGAAATTCACGATCGTCAGCACCACGTAGCCCCAGTGGGCCGCCACGTCCGACAGCCCCGCCTGCAGAAGGATGGTCGTGTTGTAGCCAATAATCGAATTGACACCCGTTGCCTGGTTGCACGCCAGAATGACACACGCCAGGACAAAGGGGATGACGTATTTGCGGTGAAAAAGCGATTCACGCCCCTTCCAGCCGCTGTTGGCGATTTTGGCCCGCTCCGCCGCGGCGGTGGCTTCCATCTCGTTCATTTCAACCGCCGCCTGTTCGTCGCTGCGCGAGCGCAACAGCGCCGCGCGCGCCGCCTCCTTTTTGCCGTGTCGAAAGAGCCAGCGCGGGGATTCGGCCACGATCAAACTGCCCACGACAAAGAGGATCCCCGGCGGCAGCGAAACCCAGAAAATGCTGCGCCAAGCCGTGTCCTTGAAGGCGAAAAGTTTTTCGGCATCCCCCAGTTTGGCCACTTCTTCGACCCGATAACTGAAATACATCCCGATGCTGGCCGCCGCCACGATTCCCAGTGTCAGGAGCCATTGAAAGATGCCGGTGCCTTTGCCGCGATTGGCCGCGCCCAGGCATTCCGCCAGATAAAGTGGAATCACCACGCCGATCAATCCGGCGCTCACTCCCTGCAACAACCGTCCGAAGACCAGCGGCCCGTAGCCGCGTGCCAGCGCGATCATGGGGATGCTGGCGACAAAGAGGGCGCCACTGAGCGCCATCAACTTCTTGCGTCCCAAGCCATCGGCCAGCATCCCCGCGAACAGCGTGGAGATGACGCTGCCCAGCAGGACGGCCGCCACGATGAACGAAAGCTGGCCCGCGCTCAACCCGGAGGTGGCCTCCAGGTAAGGCAACGCCCCGGCAATGATCCCAACATCGACGCCGTAGAGCAAACCGCCCAAGCCGGCGACCAACAGCAGAACACGGTTGTAACGAACCTGGGCGGCCGTGAGGGCAGGGGATGAACTCATGGGGACTTCCATTTAAGCATTTGTCATTGCCGGCAATTCTGCGCGTACCGGCCGGAAAAGCACAATCAAAACATTGCCAGGGGGGAAACGCCGCGTGAGGGCACGCGGCCTACAGGAAACGGCCAGAAATCCGCACGCCTGTAGGCCCGGTCCCCCGACCGGGCGTTTTTTATCTCACGCTCAAATTCCTCCCTTCATTTCCAAAAATGACGGATTGGCGCCGGGGATCAGCCATCAATAAACGCAAACAGTGGTTCAATAAAATAAAATAGATGTGTTTCTTTATTGACTATTGTATTCATTTTGTTAAGTTTTCGCCATGAAACGGTTGCCAACGTCTTGTCCAAGCTGCCAGGGGAAGCTCGCAGTCAAGCAGCTTCGATGCGAGAAATGCGAAACGGAAGTCGATGGTCTCTACCCGCTTCCCGCCTTGGCCAGCATGGGGCCGGAGGACCAGGACTTCATCCTGCAGTTCATCAAGGCCAGCGGCAGCCTCAAGGAAATGGCAGGCATCCTGAAGGTCAGTTATCCCACCGTCCGCAATCGCCTGGATGAGATCATCGACAAACTCAACCAAAACCAATCCCGCTAGAAGGAGAAATTATGAATCAAATTACCGACAACAAACCGGTCACATTGTTGTTCAATCCATTTTTTTACGTCGCGGGCGCCAAGGCGCTGGGGATCGGACTGGCGGCCATTCTTTTTGCCGGTCTTGTCGGCGCGATCAGCAGCACCCACTTGGACGGCGTGTTGGACACCCATACCGGGGCGCCCGCGCCACTCTGGATGTTCCTTGCCGAAGGGATTATCGACTGGCTCTGCCTGGCCATCGTGCTGCTGGTTTTGGGCAAGGTCGTCTCCAAAACAGCCTTCCGGTCGCTCGACGTTCTGGGGACGCAGGCCCTGGCGCGATGGCCGGCGCTGTTGCTGTGCCTGCTCATGATGCCCGGGGCCGTTCGACGATTTGGCGCCCAACTCATCCAATGGATTGGCAATCCGGGAACCGCGCCCGCAATCAACACCCCCGATGGCATCGTGTTTTGTTTTGTCATCGTGGCAATGATCCCGGTGTTCTGTTGGATGGTCTATTTGATGTACAAAGCCTACAGCGTTTCCTGCAACGTCAAAGGCGGCATAGGGATTGGAACTTTCATGGGCGGCCTGATTGCGGGCGAAGTCCTCTCCAAGCTCTGCATGGCATTGCTTCTAGCCCCCGTCCTGGCTGACACGGCCTCCGCGGCTCCTGCGCCCGCCGCGCCCCAGGCCGTTGAATCGTCGAATACCCAAACGAACACTTCGCCCGGCGTCTTGGCCGACGCCGGCGCGCAATTCGTAAACTTGCTGGTGAAGGAGGATTTCGCGGCGGCGGTCGGGCGGTTTGATTCGACCATGACCAAAGTTTTTCCGGAATCAAAGCTGCGCGAAGCCTGGCGGGACTTGCTGAACAAGGCCGGCCCATTCAAAAAGCAGATCAAGACGCGGACCAAAGAACAGCAAGGGTACCAGATCGTGCTGGTGACCTGTCAATTTGAACAGGCCGCGCTTGACATCAAGGGGGTGTTCGATTCGAAGATGCAGGTCGCCGGGCTGTTCTATGTTCCGACTGACACGGAGTGAATTCCAAAATGCAACCGAACCAGCAAAAGTACTGGTTTCCAGCCAAGCGATATGGCTGGGGTTGGGGACTGCCTTGCGCGTGGCAAGGATGGGTGGTCATGGTCGTGTGGCTGGGATTGGGGGTTGGCGGAGCAATCCTTTTTGGCCCGCACCTCGAAATCTACATTCCCTACGTTCTGATCCTGGCCGGCGCGCTGTTTGCCATCTTGTGGATCAAAGGAGAAAGGCCGCATTGGCGCTGGGGCGGAGACTGATCGTTTCAGACGGGACATTGCACCTTTTTGGGTGCCTCCTTTGTGGAGCGCAGTGGCAGAGCGCAGCGGCGACACCGCTTTCGACTTTACGGAGGCGCTTGGTCATTCCGTCGTCAATTGGATTAAACCATTTTACTGCTTGTTTTTATGCCAACGACACAGGCACATCCCGCCTTCCTCACCGGGCCTACGTCAATCACATTGTGCAAAAGTATGGTTTGACCCCTCCAGTGGTTTGACCCCTCCAAAAACTCCTCCAACGTCCAACATCACCCGACACGAAAACAGGTGAAGATCGCCGCCGTCCAAGGCAGCGGTCTCAGGGGTCAGAGTGGACGCGGCTTGAATTCGGGGATTCATGCCGCCAAACCTACTGATGCATGGTGCCGGAATTTGGAGGTCCATGCCTTCGAGCACGCGAATCGTGGCGGGAGAATTCTCCGGCGAATTGATGCGAAAGCGGCCGAAAGCACGCCTTCGCCATGTTTTCCGCCGGGCGGCACTGGCTTCGCTAATCGCCGGCCATGGTAACAAAGAAGTTTTCGTGTTTGAATCCGCAAAGGATCTCAAAAGCGCAGCCGCTAAAGCTCATGGATAGGAACAGATCGTTGTGGAAACATCGGCGTATGAACCCACTGTATTCGCTGGGCAACGGTGGCACGACCATACCGGATTCAGTCGGCAGCCGGAATGTGATCATTCGCAGATCGAGCAGTGGTCCGCACCTTTATGGCCGCAAGAAACAGGGTTCATCCGCGAGTGCGGGATGTGCCCGAGCAACTAAGTGAAAGTCGATATGAAAAAAACTGTGATAACCAATGTAAAGAAAACCTCCTGGTGGCATCGGCTTGCCATCGTTTCCAACAATCGTCTGCCGGCGGTGACGCTGATTTTTCTCGGCCTGCCCTTTTGGCTGCCGGCCCAAACCCTTGAGCACGAATGGTCATTCAATGAAAACGGCGGCACGACAGCCTTCGATTCGATCGGGGGTTCCAACATCACGCTGTTTGGCAACACGAGCCTTGGGGGCGGCGTTCTGACGTTGCCAGCAACGAGTCAAGGTGACTACGCGCAGTTTCCGAACGGGATGCTCTCCACTTACCACTCAATCACCATCGAAACGTGGATGACGGATAACGCGGGGACTACGTGGGCCCGCGCTTGGTCTTTCGGCGGCAGCAGCACCGGGCCGAATGATAACTTTATTCAGGATAACTATATCGACTTGATTCCGACCGCCGGCAATCAAGGTGGTATATGGACTGAATTGCGACAGAACTACAACACACAAGATATCGTCGATAATGGCAACGCGCCCATGCCAACGGGTGTGGAGAAATACATTGCCGTTACCTACAATGCGCAAAGTCAAACCGTTGTCATGTATTCCGGAGGGGCTCAGATCGCGCTCGGAACGGGTATCGCCACCACGCCGGCCAGTTTCGGATTCACCTATAATAATTATATTGGACTCGACCAGTATAACGATCCTGTGTTCAACGGCAGTTTCGATGAAATGCGAATTTGGAATGGCGTTGTTTCACAACGGTATCTCGCTGCCAGTGGTCTGCTAGGTCCAAGTGTCCTGGTCACGAATCTGACTCCCACGTCAGCCAGCGTCACGGCGGGCCCAGGCGTGGTTGTCACGGGAACCGAACAGGCCACGGTCAACGTCACGCTCGAGCAAACGGGCACGACCAATCTGGCGGCCACCAGCGACGCAACCGATTGGACCAGCAGCGACCCGAGTGTTCTCACGGTGAATAGCAGCGGTTTGATCACAGGGGTTGGCCCTGGCACAGCCACGGTCAGCGCCAAGGTTTATGGCGTTTCGACCGGCAACAGCGGACCGATCACCGTCACTCGCATGACCTTGCAGAACCGGTACAGTTTTGTTAGCGATGCCACCGATTCGGTGAGCGGCGCTAATGGGACGCTGGTGGCACCTAACGGCGGAGCCGCCGCCACCATCACCAACGGCCTCATTCTCCCAGGGAACCGGAGTGGGGGCTTCGGTTATTCCGGTTATGTGTCTTTGCCCAGTGGCATATTAACCAACACGACCTCACTCACGGTTGAATGCTGGGTCACGCAGAATCAGGGAAATGGGTGGGCGGAGATTTGGGATTTCGGCAACAACGGCAATGAAAACTTCGCGCTGATCCCAGACCCGGAGAACAATAACGGCAATATGGAAGTGGCCTTCAACCCAAATAACAACGATATTTATACAGCATCGGCCGCTGCATTTCCGAACAATTCAGAGCAATACGTTTGTTTGACTTACAACAACTCCACGCTAACGGGCAGTCTTTACACCAACGGAGTCCTGATTGCCACGCAAGCGTATCCCAATACCAACTATTGTCCGGGCGGCATCGGAGGCCCAGGCGGCACGACCCAGAATATGCTGGGCAACGACGTGTATGGTGATTGGCAGTTTGACGGCACCATCTACGAGTTTCGGATATGGAATGGCGCCGTTGCGCCCTTGTACATACTGGCGAGCGCCGCCGCCGGTCCGGGTGTCGTGATCACAAACGCGACGCTGTTGTCAGACGCCATTACGCTCGAAACAAACAGCATGGTGGGCACTCAAACCCAACAGGCGGTGGTCACGGGTGACTTCGCTCAAATATCCGGCGTGCCGCTGACCACTCTGGCCACCAACTGGACCAGCAGCAACCCGAGTATTCTGACGGTGAGCAGCAGCGGTTTGATCACCGCCCAGAGCGGCGGCAGCGCGACAATCAGCGTCACGGTCGGTGGGGTTACCGCCACCAGCGCTTCCATTACCGTCGCCTTGACTCCTCCAAAGATTACGCAGCAACCGGCGGCTACGCCCACCGCTGTGGGCGATTCAGAGACCCTGAGCGTTGGCGCTCTGGGGGGAGATCTAAGCTATCAGTGGAGCATAGGCGGCACACCGATTTCGGGCGCCACCAATTCCGCGTTGACTTTGACAAACCTCACTCTCAGTCAGTCTGGAAATTACACCGTCGAGGTGTACAACGCGCTCGGAACAAACTACAGCAATCCCGCAGCGTTGGCCGTTGACGTGAACCTTCTGGCTCACCGATACAGCTTCATCAGCGATGCTTCCGATTCTGTGGGCGGCAGCGCCTGGAATGGCACGATTGTGCCGCCCAACGGCGGAAG
>Ga0187860_1004580_pt1 | contig 10297 bp, 11 predicted proteins | sample June2016WEW_10_4_FD_132981 | JGI IMG/M metagenome (GOLD analysis project Ga0187860, IMG submission 132981) | Peatland microbial communities from SPRUCE experiment site at the Marcell Experimental Forest, Minnesota, USA - June2016WEW_10_40 | ecosystem: Environmental > Terrestrial > Soil >... | reverse complement strand
CTCAAAGGGTTTATCCAGCCATGCCCACAAATCCCTATGAGTAAAGAGATTCATACGGAGCAAGGCGACCAAATTGGAAAGAGACCAGTTGAATCTTGAACGAAGCTGTAGATAGCGGAGAATGAGCATGGCTATTATTTAACTTATTGATTTAAAAAAATGGTAGGCGATGCTGGTTTCGAACCAGTAATTAACCCTCATAGAATGGCTCTACAAGCCGCTCAAAAAAATTGCAGTGACGGTATAGTGACGGTTCTTTAATTTACCTTATACCTTTCACTTCCAGCTCGGTCATTAGGGTTGACGGTAATACGATTTTCACGCTGGGTGAATATTTCTTGTGGTGTTTCAGCACCCTTATTAATTTTTTGTCACCCGTAAGAAAGTAATCTACCTTCGCCGATTCCGCAGAATAAATATGATATGCGTCTAAAAGCTGATTCTCGTTTATTCCATTCTTACCCTGATAAGCCCCGCATGCAACCTGTAATTCTTTAAATCTCTCGATATTTACTCTTTTGAGAAAAGATATTAAAACCTTTTTCCCACCCACTGTCCTAGAATAATTAAATGGTGGAGCAACATGCGTGATCGGAACGTTATCAAAACAGCTCGGGCCGCTGCCGAACGAGCCAGGAATATTCCAATATTCTTCAAATACTTCTATAGATGTCATTAGTTCTATTTTTTCATTTCTTGCCAGTTCAGCGATGGGCCGTAACAGCATTATTTCTTTTTTCATCTTTACGTCAAGCTTGGCATTAGGAAGGTACGTAAAAAAGCAAAATGCATCAAATTCAACATCCTTGCCGCCCCACTCAATTTTTGCCCTATTGGGTAGCAATCTAGGAACTCTGTCAAATGAATACTTCCATATACTTGTTTCGAAAAAAATCTTCGGAATAGTCATAATGGGTTTACTCACATAGCTATCTGGAATTTGCAATATAGTATCGCCCTCTGTGTCGATTAGAAGTTATGAAAAGTTTACAAGAATAAATTCTTCTGTAAAAGCGATCAGACTCTTGACTTCTAGAGTATCAATTTTATCCCACTCAGCGTGAAATGCTTTATTTCTCAGCGTGATATACGAACTCGAAATTTTTGCCTGCGGCCCTTTAAGGACTTCTTTTAATTTCAGAGCATTTATTACCTCGCTCATTTCCTTATTCTCTAACTCTAAACCATTAATAGTCCCAAATTTCTTCAGCGCATCTTCTATTGCCGCCGAAGCTAAAACAGCGGCGACATCTTTATAATTATTCTCAATGGCATTCTTAGCCATATTGATAAAATCTCCGAAGAATTCGCCAGTTATTCTTCTTTCAAGTGAAGGGACTAAATTTCTATTAATTTCACCCTTAAGACTCTTTAATACGCCTATTGCCATGTAAAGTTTTGTATACCAGTCAAGTTTTTGATCACCAATCGACAGTGCCTTCAACTGAGGACTATTTTCTCCGTAAACCAATTCCATAAGCGTAATAGTTCCTGAATAGATCTCATGTGTCGTCGTCGGGTCATTTGTTGATAGACTTTCTTTCGACAACAGCTCGTCAATTCTACTGATTATAGACTCGTTCTCTATTAACATAAAATAGTACTTCTTTCAAACAAACTAAATACTTTTTCACAAAAGTCCATCAGGAATTACAATCGTAGCTTGTATCTTTCTAAGCTTTTCGATACGCACTTTTTCAGCGTAAATTTCAGTAGTCGCAACATTGCTGTGTCCTGTAAGCTTCGACGTGTTGTAAATATCGCCTGATTCGCTTGCAGCATGAGACACAGAAGCATGCTTGACCCCATTATAGAGCGTAATATTGAGCCCTGCCTTTTTCGCTGCCTCGTTCCAAATTTCCCTGAGCTTGGCATCTCCCCAGCGAATGCCCTTCCAGGTAAATGTAAACTCATCAGGCATCCTGGAAATACAAAGAGCACGTAGCTTCTCTCTCAAAGCAGGGTGAATCGGAATTATATAGGGCTTCTTGCTTTTTGTAGTTGAAAGTTGATTCCCAGAGAAGCCCAGCTCAATAGTAACAGTATCCTTTGCGAAATCGAAATGTCTCGCCTGTAAAGCCCTTGCATCGGCAGGTCTGCAGAGATGTGTCAACAAGAACAGGTAAATGACCCTGGATTCCTCTTCAACATTCCCAATTATCTTCAAGCTCTCCGATACCTCAGGGATGTTCTTCTGCTTCTTATTGACCTCGATTTTCGGCATTGAGAGTTTGGAAGGAGCGAGCCCGATGCTATGGTTGTAATTGATGAGGGAGAGTAGGACCCCGACAATATTCTTGATGCTCTTCCCACCCAAGCCTCTCTCTGCCATATTCGGCAAAGCCTCTACAAAGAGACTAATATCACTTTGTTTGATATCTCTGATGTCCCGTGACGCCCTGAAGTGTTTGAAAACATATTTCTTTGCAAAAGTGAGCTGGTACAGGTATTTCCTATTCTTGTGCCTCTTAACAAACTCTTTCCATCGGGGCTCAAGGTAATAGTTCTCTCTCTCCTTCCTGATATAGAGAGTCGGATTGAACGTATGGTTCTCGATATCAAGGTTTATCTGTTTAAGCAAGGACCGTGAGGAAGAGTAACTGTCAAGGACATTATCGTACTTGTCGCTAAATATTCTGTACCTTTGCCCTTTATACCACAGGTCTACGAAGAACTTCCGTGGAACCGTTCCGTGCTCTTTACAGATATAGCCGAGCTTCGACACTTCCTCGAAAGGTTTATTGCATTTATCGCACTTACTATGGATGGTGATAGGCCGGATCGTTCCTCTCATCTTCTCCTCAGCATCCTGAATGCTTAGAAGATAAGAAATAGCCTGGACATTTGTCAAGGTGGTCACAGGCCCTTTATCCTTCTCAATCTCAATACGTGCAGAACATTAATATTTGTTAACATCCATGAATCCCTTTTCCCCCCGACTTTTCCGACATATCTAATCCTCTTTGATGTCAGCATTTGTCAACTGGACTCACTATTTTGAGAATTTTCAGAATATGCTTATCCGGTTGACCTCACCAAAACTTTCTATACCCCTATATGTTGTGTTCGAAGGCATGGGAGCCATTTCAACAAAAACGGTGGAAACGCTTTTGAGGTTGGAACTCTCATGCCCTGTCTTAATTTCTTTGTGATAATCCTCGGACTGTGATATCATGAGCTTGCGGTGGAAACGCATCCCTCATTATGTTTTTCGTTAGGAGTGACAGATAAAAAAATACCAGAATATTTAACGTCAACGCTCATTGATTCAGGCTTTCCTCTTTGTTCTATTGGCTTTAAAGCTCCCGAAAGTTCCGAAATTATTTCTTGCAAAATATCACCTCGTATTCTTAACAGGAGTCTATCTTCTCCTGTTCTGGAATTATCAAAAATTTCAAATCCTTCTTGTCTCATAAAAATATCCTTTCTTTTGGAGGTTCATAATGGAAATCAAAAAAGTAAAATGGCGTAAGCGTATTGGGCAAACTATTGTACTGCCTCATCAAGAGAAAGATTCTTTTAATTGGACTACTGCGCCGATTGACATAAACACGCATGGTTACGGTGTCCGTGAAGACGACAATGCCACATATTATTTCACAATAAAAGACAAACAAAAGATCGACGGCAAAGACAAATTTATTGCTGTTATCGACACTTTCTCTCCTGCTCGAAAAGAATCTTCCGAGATGAAATTGGCTATCGGTGATTCTGTTTGTATTGAGGAAGATGAAATTAAAGGAACAACAACAATGAAAACCTCTTAACAAAGGGGTCAAGCCGAATGGAATTAGCCGGGTGACGAGCCGAGCGTTTCCAGACTTAGAATTCATAAATTAACAGCATGAAAGCCGAACAACCCCACAAGGAGGTCTTGCCAATGGTTGATGACCGTCGTTCCTTTGACATTACTGAATCGCAACTGCAATCAACAAGAAATGACTTACACAGACAAGGACTCCGATAATTCCCCCAAGTTTACGTGTAGACCGTATACTAAGCTCCGCGCAGTTCACTTCCATAAGTTTGTTTTTCGCGTGTTTTGCGTATAATTGCATGGCCGCCTATCCTCTATGTCCTTCACTTCGTCAATGGTTTTCGCTCCTGCAATCATTCAACAAACATCGTCGTACTTCACTAATTCATATATTTCAGCCATTATTTACTCCCTAACACACAAAAAACCACAGAATGCAAGGTGAAAAAAGGTGGTCCCTTCATTATTCCTTTTCATTGTGCTTGACCTTCTCTATGGTGGACATGGGAAATACTTCTTTCACCATGTGTATGCCCTTCAGGGCTTCTTTCGGCAGCTTCTTGAGCTTCGCTATATCCTGCTTGGTATAAATAGCCTCAGTGACGCCATGCTCTCTCATGGCCTTCATGTCTTCCGGAGCATAGACAACCCACAGGAAAGCTTCAAGGATCTCTGAATAGATCCGGTACGCCGTTCTTTCGCTCGGTACTATCTTCCCCTCATTGAGGAGTGCCAACGCCTTCTCTTTTGGAAGGGTCACAATCTGCCCCGGAATTATCGCAAGCTCGCCCCGGCTTGTCTGGGCTCTGAATCCCTCGACCACTCGGTATTTCATCTCCCCGCCTCCGACACATCCAATATTTCGATCACCTCTTCCTCTTCTGGTTTTTCGTCCAAGATGGCCACATTACTCCGAAGACGGTCATTATTTATATTGACCATGTTCGATATTGCTTGACCATCTTCGTGCGGAAGGGACCATTTCCAACCCTCTTTAAACAGTCCCTTCTTTGAAACAACACTGAGGAGTTTCTTTGCCCTGTGCAGGGTTTTTTCAGCTATGCCTGCTTTTTTGGCCTCCCGAATTATCTCATTCGCCTGAACGGGACCACTTGCAAGAATATCCAGAATAAAGTCTTTCGCCTCGTCAATAGCCGTCCTCTCTTCCGGCGTAGAGGGCAGGGCAAGCAGACTGTCAGCCGTATGAATTGTAACGCCACCCCAGACAATGCGCGGTATTCCTCTGCAATCCTCAATAGCGTATGATAGGGACGCCGGTAGCGGTGCGAGGTTGGACTTAACGCCAGCAAGAATGCGCCTGTTCTCGTCCTCCGGATCTTTCGCAATGAGGAGCCCAACACGCGCAAGCCCAATAAAGCCTATAGATCCGCCGCCCCTATAAAGGCTCTGGGATGAAGATGACTTATTGAGATGTCTCACGGCGAGTACAGCGATCTTCTCTTCTTCAGCCATTCGAACGAGAGGCGAGAGGGCTCCTCTTATGTCTTGGTCTTTCCAGGAATTGGTTGTGCTCCCGAGATAGCCCGTAAGTGGATCCATGACGACGAATTTGGCATTGGCAGACTTACACGCTCGAGCAATATAATCTACATCTTCGACTGTCGGAATGCGAAGGTTTCCAGAGCTGTCCGGCACACCCTGCAAAACCCTAATCTTGGTTTTATCCCCGCCTGCAACTTCAATCCGTGGGACGATAGTGTCCGCGAGCCCATCTTCGAGAGTCATTATTATTGTCCCGCATTGTATAGCGTCAGTTTCGTCCGGCATTTTCTTGCCGATCGAACACCGCGCAGCCAGATCCAGTGTACAGAGTGATTTCCCGAGGCCGGGATCACCGTCGAGGAGATTAATCTTCCCAAGCGCAATGTATCGGTTCCAAAGCCACTCGACCGGTTCAGGTTTCACTGTCTCAAGCCGGATGAGTCCGGGCAGATCTTCTTCAGCCTTCGGCAAGGGTGCTGCCGCCGCCTGAATGTAACGCCCCACCGCGTCAAGCCCTTCCAAATTGTAGAGGTCATTGAAATCTGTGGGTTTTGTTGTGGTGTCCTGAAAGGAGGGCATTGCAAGAAGCGCCCCAGCTTCCCGCGCTGCCGCCGTCGCCTTCGTTAGCCCAGGATTGCTGTCCTCCCATTGGTCATCGTCTGCGCATACAACTAATGCCCGATCCGGCATTTTTTTCCGCAACTTCTGCGCAACCTGACCCAGGTTTCCAGCGTCGAACGCAACTGCCACACTATGTCCGGTGGCTTCATTCACAGTTACGCCAGTGGCGTATCCTTCACAGATCAGGACAGGACCAGTCTTATCTCCGGGTATCCAGCAAAAATTACCGGCTTTAAGGGTCCCGATCTTGAAGCACTTACTTCCGTCAGGGTATACAAATTGAAGGCCGTGGAGTGTCCCTGCGTAGTCCCTCACCGGTATCATAAGCGTGTTGCTCAGCTGCTTTATGCCGGCAGGTTTAATACCCTTTGCTAAAATGTAGGGGTGGTTCGGGTCAAAAGCGCGGCCCTTGTCCCAAAGCTCTTTTGATGCCTTCCGACATACTGCGTGTACCCGCGCCTGCTCCTCGTCACGTTGCTTGCGTATAGCCTCCATATGCGCCGCATAATTGGCTTTCTCTTCTGCTGTAAGGCTTTGATATTCTCTACTACTCCATGTCTCTGAGACTCCGCGCTTCCAACAGCCAAAAGCTCCTGCCGGATAGCCGTCATGGAACACATACCACCCGTTTTTACTCCCTGGTTTATCTCCTGAGATATTAAACCGGTGAAGTCTTCCGTCCGTTATGATCTTCGCCGGCGGTTCAATTCCGGCGTTCCTTATTGCCTGCGCAAACTCCTCATACGACGTATTTCTACGCAAACTGTCAATATTCTTTTTCCGCCGATCTGGCATATGCCCTTATAGACACAAAAAACCACAGGAGAGCCTCCGCGGTGACAATGCCGTACCGCATTTAAGCCGTAAACTCCTGTGATTCTCACTGTTGATAAAGGATTTTCTTGTCATTTTTGAGCTTTTTACAAATCCCCTCGAAAATCATCCTAAAGCCGAGGCCTCGCTATCTTTCGGCCAAAAAAAAAACTGGAAACGGCCCATATTTTCCGTTTTCCAGTTTCCCAATATTCCACTTCGCGGCTTCTTAGTGCCGCATGTTACTCAACTTTTCTATATATATCATAAAGAAAAACTTCTTGTCAATAAAAATCTAATCTTGTAATCTTTGTCAAAAAATCGAAGCCAAACACGTACTCACAGAGAGCCCGTGCCTCATTATACCCTTTCAAGCGCTCACGCCTATTGCAGAGTTTTGTGGACTTCACCGACGGAGTCCACACGTTTCAATTTATGGCAATAGAAGGGATTTCCGAAAGCATTACGCATGTAACGGTAAGAAAGTGAGCCCGGCGCGACTGCGAACCCCTGCGCGGTACCATTCGTTGGTTAGCCTACCTTACCGGGCACATCGGGTCTCAGGACGAAATCATTTTTTCGCTCTGGCATCGGTAAGATGGAGCCTCGCTGAAGCTTGTTGGTCAACTCAAGTGGAATGCTCTGACTCAACTCCACGAATGCGACATGGGAGTAATGCAGCAAAAGGGCGCCAGCAAGACTGTACATCTGATACGTGGCTCCATCAGACAGTGAGATTGGTACCTTTGTGTCATCCAACAGAAAATGTGCTGCCGCGTTACGCATTTCAGACGTTTTCTTCCAAAAGTCCTCAACGTTCTTCAAACCCGTCAGGAACTCATTACGAATCCCAAACTGCTTCAGCCATTCCAGATCCAGCTGTGGGGGTTTGGGGAGAGGCACCGACACGCCAAGGCGTTCACCAAGCTGCCGAAGCGTCATTCGAAGGGGCTGAAGACCTTCGTACAGGCGGTATGCGCACAGCAATCGGTAGTAAGGGCTAACTGTCGTGATCGCCTCTCGAACGAGCGCTTCGTATGGCGCGAGAAATGGGTACTGGTGAATGCCGCCAAGCGGCCCCCACCGAATACCATTAGTGAAAGGAAGGATGAGCTGCTGGCACAGCGGTTTTTCATCTCCCGCAACGTAGAGGTCGAGCCGTCGAATCGTGAGGGGCAGCCACATATTCCGCATCATCGAATCAAGAAGCTGTGAGACTGCAGTCCTGGCTGCCCAGAAGCAGTTGCTCGGAAACCTACTTTGCACAGCTACTTCAATATACTCAAGCGAGCCATCGGAACCAGCACCAACCAGATCAAAGAAGACAGCGTTCCTCCCCCCATGGTGAAGGTAGATGCTTGTCTTTCGGTCGTTGACGGCAACATTGTGATAAGACGGGCGCTCGAGGATCTCAGCCATACTGCCGCTAAGCGGAACATGGTCAGAGAGCAATGCCCGAACGACGAAGGAGCATTCTACTCCCGCGCGCTCTATTCGCGCGAGCTCATCAACGCGAGACTCTCGAACGACCACCCCCAAGGAGCAGGGCAGCGGTTCCTTGGGATCAGCAAGCACCCATCTATCTGGCTTTGAAACACTCATGGCTTTTTCATATCAAACAAAAGATTGAACTAAGCCGACCAGGCACAAACGCTAGCCTCACAACGTACTAGGCTTATGCTCGGTCGGCTTAAATGATTTTATGCACTTTCTACTTTTGAACTGGCAGGCCAGTTTTCCCTAGAGTATTGAATAAATTTCCCAACATATTTTATATGGCTGAGAAGTAATGAATAAAAAAGCTCTAGACAGCCATAAGTTTCATTTAGAAACTCTTGCAGTTCCAATTTATTTTTCTTTAGCTCATCTGCATGAGCTGATTTATTTCTAAGTTTTACCCATGTTTGAATTAAATCATGTGGAATTCGGTTTTCTTTAGCTAGAGCATATAACGCTCCCTTGGGAGATGCAAGCTTTGCATTTTCAAGCGTACTAAGTATTCTTTCTTTTGCCCTTGCCCCAATTTCAAGCGATTGAATTATTTCCGAGGCTGAAGAGACCTGCTTCAGGAATTCAGAGTCTGGTAAGCCAAAACCTGAGTAGTATTCTTTTAAACTTCCCTGGATAGAAGTTGTCAGAACGAGAGCTCGATTCTCTAATTCGCCCGAGGACTCGCTAAGGATACGAAACCAATACCCAAAAAACATAGAATAAGGCTCACTGAAGCTTGTCACATATTTATTGACAAATTCATTAAGATTTACTGCATCATCAGGTTGGCTGACTGGGATCGGCTCTTGCAGTTTGTCTTTGTCTGTATCATTTGTTTTTGAGAAGATAGAGGTTGATCTTGTGCTGCCATTCGTAATTACCTGTACTAGTGGCCTCAAGAATGAACCTATGGCAACGCTAATTGCTTCCAAAAGCAAATTCGAAAATAAAGTAGCATCGGCCCCTTGAGGAATTCCCGCTGATAGCTCTAAGTGATTTTCGCGTTTCTTGATTTCACACTCACCATCCTCTATTTTAAGTGAGCAGATAGTACATGATGCGGCCATTGCGGTTTTTTCAATTTTATTGCAAGGTATTTTGTATTTCCCCGGGATAATAAAAAGTGCGTGTGATTTTGATTTATCCTCTTGCTCGCGTCTTTCAGCGGTATTCATTATGCGTCTTAATGATGCTTTAATAACCTTTCCGGCTGCGGGCAAGCTTATTTGGTTGGATAGCCACACATATTCTTCTTTCCATATCATTCCTTGCATATCCACTGCTTCTAGTGAGTAGTAGTGGTCTTTTTCAATGATTTTCCCTAGAGGAAAGTTGCTTTTAAAAGCACGATTTATTTCACCAGCTATTTCTTTGCCTGATTCGTATGAATAATACATTTTGAGCTGAAGTATTCCATCCTTGTCCTGAAATATACTACCGGAGCCACTATAAACTCTTGGGTTGTCATCTATTTGTTGTTTTAAAGTAATTTTGACGAAATCTAATACTAGACTTGATTCAAGAATAGTCTCGATTTCTTCTAATCCCAAAAACATATCGAAACCTCCATTCAGAAATTATGCAGGTTCTGCTCATCCCCACAAAATTTTATCATAGCCTCTCTGTTTTTTCATGGATTTCATATTTTCTAACTGGTCATCATGACCTTTAGCATGATAGGCGGAAACTTGATAACCACACTTTATTAAGTCACCCAGCTGCACGATTACAAAAAGAAATAAACGGTCTGAGAGCACTCTGACGATGCGCGGTGTTCAGGAAGCACTTCACATCCAATCCGATAGCGTCTGCTAGGTCGAGTCCTTACTTTTACATGTGAAGAACCCTGCGGCAGAGACCGCAGGGCGTCAAAGTCGGAATACAAGCAACCGTTGTTATTCAAAGTCTTTTCTCCCATAGCGCTACGTATATCGGAGCCTGTGGCAGAGACCACAGGGTGTAATAATTATGAAGATCGTCGATAGAACTGTTGGCCTCAAAGGCAGGTTTCTCTTTAGAGAAAAGTGGCCTGTCCTTTTTTCCCTTTCTTGTGAACAACAAAAATTCAATATCTCTTTCATTTGAGAGCAGCAAAAAAAGCAACGTCATGGG
>Ga0187860_1004579_pt1 | contig 10297 bp, 6 predicted proteins | sample June2016WEW_10_4_FD_132981 | JGI IMG/M metagenome (GOLD analysis project Ga0187860, IMG submission 132981) | Peatland microbial communities from SPRUCE experiment site at the Marcell Experimental Forest, Minnesota, USA - June2016WEW_10_40 | ecosystem: Environmental > Terrestrial > Soil > Wetlands... | reverse complement strand
TACTCGACGCTGGCTGGTCACGATTTCCGCATCGCGCCCACTCATGGCGGCGGTGCGCTGGCTTCCCTCACCGATCGCCACCACCGGCAACTCCTCAGCCGCGACCACTTTCACCACGGGCTGCTAAGCCGACCCTCAATGAAGTCCTTCAACTCCCTCCAAAGAAGGGATCGGCCATGGCCGATAAATACGTTTGTTCCCATGGCTTCGGCGTGGCGGTGGCGAGATTTTCTGCCGATGTGCGAGCCAGCCTTGCGGGCAAGAGTGCTAAGCTGTTCGCATACTTGTTTGGACTGGTGCACTGCATACACTTCGGCCAGCACTTCGAGATGGGGCGGCACACGAAGGCCTTGGGTGGCAGCCAAGCTGTCGCGAGACCTTATTTGCCCCGAAGGCCGCAGGACGTTCACCACCCCAGCCTTCGAAAGGAGGCGTAATTTGTCCAATTCCTCTTTTAAGGACTCCAGGTACGGATCGGAAGAACGGGAAAGCTCCACACTCAGGAGGGAGGCGACTTCTGATTTGTCATTCTCGAATTGTCTTGCGACCGTAGCGACGAGTTCACGAACAGGTTCGAGATCGGGATTGCGGGATAACTCGCTGATGCGGGTTTTGATCTGATCAGTAGAGAACTCTGCCCAATCTCCTGTAGTCGTGCCGTCGATCCAGCCCATGTTCTCAAATCCCCACTCTGAGCTGAAATGAGCCCCGGCAGGCGCCGGCTTTAGACCATCGTAGTAGATGTGGGATTGATACCCGAGCCAAGACCCGCTCCACGCTTTCCCGACCCTTTCGGCAGCGTTTTGCACTGCGCCAATGGGATCTTTGATCGAAGGGTCATCGAAAGCAGTTGAGAGCGTTTCTTCCCGATCCGCAATTGCCAGCAATTCATCCTGTGGAGTGTCCATGCGTCCGTCCTGCCTCGCCATGTTTCTATTTATCTATATATGATATAATTTTTATTTATCGTAAATCTGCTTACGGCAGTTTACCCACCTGAGTTACCATGACCATTGAGATTCAAATTCAGGAGTATTCGCGCCGTCACGCTCATGCCCCGCCGTTCATCACAGTGCAGAACTTGGAAAGTGGGTGTCGCGATTACGAAGCTCAAGAGCCGCGCGATTCAATGTACCGCGTGTCTCGGTTTCTAGTTCGCGAATGGTGGACAGACCCAACAAAACTCACTGATGCTCTTAGCGTTTTGCTGCTAACATGGAATGCTAACTTCTATCGTTTCGGAGGTGGACTCAGAGCGGAAGCTCTAGAAACGTGCCTGCGAGAAAACTGGGTTACGGTTGAAGCTTTTCACCCACGGCGGTTGTCGACCTTACAGGATGCTGACCATCAGGCCGATCACCAGGAAGTGTCTAGGCTGTTTCGTCGCTTTCAACAGCGCTGAGACTCGCGTCCAATGAACGCGAAAGCGCCGTCAGTTGCGCGAAAGCGCTCCATTTGCTTGCTCCTGATTTCTTTCCGATCTGGGATCAATACATTGCGGACGCCTATTACTGTCCATATTGGAAACATAAAATTCCTGCCGTTCCTTACGATAAAATTCCTGGCGTCGCATACATCGTCTTCTGTCATAGAATTAAGGGCATTGCAGACGCGTTAGAGCTTGAATTGTCGCACCGCGCGGAGCCCGACGACGCGAAGACCTGGCTTCTAGAGAGGCCTCTCATCAAGCGCATTGACGAGTACAACTTCGCGACGATCACCCTTCCTGCACTAAGAGAAAAAAGCGCAAGCGGAAACCACCCAATAATCCGGACCCTAATATCTGACCCGGAACGTAGGGCTATCCTCGGGCCGCATCTTACGGCGGTCGTAGAGCCGCGTCGTGGAGAACGTTGGCGTTGCCGAGCCATTCATGGACCTTGGCGATATCGGCCTCGTGCGAGAGCGCATTGGTCGCGGCCGTGGCGCGCAGCGAATGGACGCAAAGCCCATTCACTTCGGCGCTAATGCCGATCTCCATGCCGGATTTGCGCACAATATTCCGATAAACCGAGGAGGGATCGAGCGGGCCGGCTAAATCGACGCCATGGCCGGCGAGCGCCAGGTATTCCTCGATCAGCCGCTGCGCCAGCATAGTGGACGGGTACGAACTTGACCGTATTTTATCAGGTTAGAAAGCAACGCCGAAATTGATCTGAGCGGTAGCCCAGCCCCCTTCATCACTGGCTCGTGAGCGCGTACACCATGTCGCCGACGAAGCGCTTAAACGACTCATTCTCCACGAACTGCTTGTAGACCTGCGTGTCGTCCTTCAAGAGGTGCTGCATCACCTTGGCCAGCGCCTGATCGTGGGCAATGCGCGCGGTGTGCGGCGTGTTCTTTTGCGCATTCTGATAGGCCGCGTCGGCGGCGACCTTGGGGGCGATGTCGTCGCGGATGCGCTTAGCGACCCGGTCGGTGTCGGTGAAGAGCGTGCCGAAGTTCTCGTTGAACGTCTTGAGGATGTTGCTCAGGCGGTCCAGTTCCGGCTCGCCCTTGTGCCCGCCACCTTCCACCGGCACGGGTTCAATCTGCGCATTTGCATCCGCCAACGCAATCTTCATGGCCGCCTTCTTTTCGACGCGGTAGCTGTCCATGTCGATGGCTTCGAGAATGCCCCGGGCGAGATCGTCCTCCTTCGGAGCGGGCAGCTTGGGTGTCAGCAGGTTGAGCAGAATAGAAAGTCTCTCCCACTCAGGCTTGGTATAGGGCATCACCGAGGCAAGAAAGTCGTAGCTGCGGGTAAAATTTTTGGCCTTGCCCTTGAAGTCCACCTGCTGGTCCTCGTCGAGTGTGCTGGCATAGACGGCAACGCAAGCATCGAGAATCGGGTCGAGCTTGTCGCGGTCCGCACCGCCGAGGAACAACTCCACCACCTGTTGCACCTGCTCCGGCGAATACACCTGCGCAGCATCCAGCGCCGCCTTCAGGTCGTGCAGTTTGTTGGGGTCGGTCTCCTCCGCGAGCAGCGTGGTGCGGTAGTAATCCTGGAAGGCGAACGTGACCGCCTCGCTATTGTTCCGGAAGTCGAGCACAAAGCAGTCGTGTTTCTGCGGGTGCGCGCGGTTGAGGCGCGACAAAGTCTGCACGGCCTTGATGCCCGAGAGCGGCTTGTCCACGTACATCGTATGCAGCAGCGGCTCGTCGTAGCCGGTCTGGAACTTGTCGGCGCAGATCAGGAAGCGGTACGGGTCGGTCTGGATCTTGGCCGCGATGTCGCCGCTTGAAAAGCCGTTGAGAGAAACCTCGCTGACCCTCGCGCCCCCATAGTCGTGCTCTCCCGAGAAGGCGATGATCGCCTGGTACGGGCTCTTGCGCTCGGCGAGAAACGTCTTGAAGGCGTGGAAGTACTGGATGGCCCGCTCGATGCCGCTCGTGACCACCATTGCGCGCGCCTGGCCGCCGATCTTTCCGGCCGCCAGCACCTGGTCGTGGAAGTGGTCCACCATGATCTCGGCCTTGAGCCGGATCGCGTGGTCGTGGCTCTCCACGTATCGGCGCAGCTTCTTCTTCGCCTTCTTGGTGTCGAACTCCGGGTCGTCCTCGGTCTTTTTGACGAGCTTGTAGTAGCTGTCCACCGGCGTATAGGCCTTGAGCACGTTGAGGACGAAGCGTTCCTCGATCGCTTGCTTCATGGTGTAGCTGTGGAAGGGCCGGTGCTTGACCTTGCCCTCGGCGTCGGGCGGCTGGGCTTCGCCGAACATCTCCAGCGTTTTGTTCTTGGGGGTGGCGGTGAAGGCGAAGTAGCTGGCGTTGGTCAGCATCTTGCGCGCCGCGATGCGCTTGGCGAGTGCCTCGTTCACCGTGTCCTCAGGGTCGGGTCCCGCGTCTTCATCCTCCGCCGCACCGCCGAGCGCCTCGCTCACGGCCGCCGAGGTCTTACCGCCCTGGCTCGAATGCGCCTCGTCGATAACGATGGCGAAGGTCCTGCCGCCCTCGGTTTCGATCTCCTTGAGGATGAAGGGGAACTTCTGCACCGTCGAGACGATGATCTTCTTCCCCTCCTCGATGAACTTGCGCAGGTCACCCGAATGGTCGGCATGACCCACGGTCGCGCCCACCTGCATGAACTGCTTGATGGTGGTCTGGATCTGGTCATCGAGCAGGCGACGGTCGGTCACCACGATGACCGAGTCGAAGACCCCTTTGTCGTCGCGCTTCAAACCGATGAGCTGGTGCGCGAGCCAGGCGATGGAATTCGACTTGCCGCTTCCCGCCGAGTGCTGGATCAGATAGCGCTTGCCCGCGCCGTTGGCGCGCACGTCGGCCAGCGCCTGCCGCACCACACCGAGCTGGTGATAGCGCGGCCACACCTGTTTGCGCCTTTTCTTGCCTGTGCGCGGGTCCTTTTCCTCGACGATCTGCGCGTAGTTTTCGAGGATGTTGGTCAGCCCCGCCGGGGTGAGCACTTCTTTCCAGAGATAGTCGGTCTTGAGGCCGTTCGGGTTGGGCGGGTTGCCCGCGCCGTCGTGGTAACCCTTGTTGAAGGGCAGAAACCACGAACGCTTGCCCGCAAGCTCGGTGCACATCTGCACCTCGCTGTCGTCCACTGCGAAGTGCACCACGCAGCGGCCGAAATCGAAAAGCCGCTCGCGCGGATCGCGGTCGCGCTTGTACTGCTCGACGGCGTCCGCGACCGTCTGCTTGGTGAGGCTGTTCTTAAGCTCGAAGGTGGAGATCGGCAGACCGTTGATGAACAGGCACAGGTCGAGCGCTCGGCGCGTTTCGTCCATGCTGTACGCGAGTTGACGCGTGACCGAGAAGCGATTCTGGGCGTGAAGAGCCTCGGCTTTGGCGTTGCCCGGCGACGGCGTACCATAGAACAGATCGAAGTGCCCCGGCCCGTGCTCCACGCCCTTGCGCAACACATCGATGACGCCGCGCTTTCCGATCTCGGACGAGAGGCGGGCGAGAAACTTGAGGCGGTTGATGTCGTTAGGGTCATCGGCCATCGCCAGCTTCTTGAACGCCTCGGGTTGGGTGACGCGCAGGAAGGCGAAGAGCTGCGGCACATCGAGCGCCTGACCGCGGTCGTAGTCCTTCGGGCTGCCGGCGAAGTAGCCAGTGCCGGTATCGTCTGGTTTCTCCGCCACTGGGCTTGGAGTGACGGCGAAACCATTTACACCGGTCATGTGCCGCATGATGAGCGTTTCGAGGCCCTTCTCGCTGGTGTCGGTGGTCATACGACGGCCTCCTGATCAGCGGCTTCGGGTTCGAGGCTTAGGTCCGTGTCGTCCTCGGCGGTGTCGGGTGCGGCTTCGTCTGGTAGACGCGCGGCCGCCTCGCGCACATCGAGCTTGCCGGTCACCACATCCGCGACGAGGCGGGTGCGGTACTCGCGGAAAAGTTCGATTTCGCGTCCGAGGCGGGAACTCGCACTGTCGTACGCCAATAGGCTGGAGTCGAGAAATGCGCAGATCGCGTCTTGTTCCCTCCGCGGTGGGACCAAGACGGTGAGCGCTTTGATATCGCTCACGTTGATACGTTTGAACGTGGAGCCAACGAGAAGCAACTCCAACTGGTGATCCATAAAGGTACTGTGAAGCATGTAATTCAGGAATCGTTGATTTTGCGATTGTGAGCGCATGAGACACACATCCTGCCCCATCGCAAAATCGATGTCGGTTTCCACCAAGGCGCAGGCACCAACACTAGCGTTGCGGCAGTAAATCAGATCACCGCGCTTGGGCTTTCTGTCGCCCTCAACAAGAAGTCGGTACCAATCCGGCTTCGTTCGCTTGCAGCGACTCAAATCAAGTGAGAAGGACTGGACTTCGACAACACTCGCAAGCGGGATCCCGTCATCGACGAAAGGCACGGTGAGGTGTTTGCAGTCGGTCACTCGCCAATACCGGCGAAGCGCGGTTACCTCCCAATCCTTCGGAACCTCGCCGAGCCAAGGGATACCGGAGGGTTTGAGGGCGACGGAGGGATCGAGGCCACGGGTGACAGCGCGGTGGATGATGGCCTGCTTTTGCTCGTTGAGCAGCGCGATCACCTTGCGCTTCGCCCTGATCGCCCGCTCCAGCCTCCCGTTCGCCCAGTCCAGAAACCGCACAGTCGCCGCTTGCTCGGCGGGTGGGGGTGCGAGCACCGGAATCTGTCGCATTCCAGCGATCGTCAAATCCCACTGGCCAACTCGAACACCGTCAGACGCCTGACCAAAGTGTGCGACATACGGCTTGCTACGTAAAAGGGCTTGCCCAAATGCGCGGTCTGCGATGTCGAAGTCGAATACAAAGTACGCGGGGCTCACGATTCCGTCACTCGGAGCGATCCCCATCGAACCCTGCCATGCCTTCATCTTGTTAATGACGAGATTTCCGGCACGCGCGACTTTATAGTTACTCAAGTCCTCGGGAATGACATTATGGTTCTCGCCGGCATCCGTAAGTGAGCGGACGAACACACCCTTCTCACGAGCCACCGACAGCAGCGGAAGCTCGGCACGGTTGCGCTCATTCCGTGGCCGAATCAGCGTGCGGAGCTTACGGACTTCCCAATGCGAAGGGACGTTCGCCAGCCAGCGCGAGCCCGACTCCTTGTATTCCGGATACGGCCTGAGGTCGGCGATCATCTTCCGAGTACCTGCCGGAACCAGAGAAGCGCCGCCTCGCCTTCCTTGCGCGTGACCTCGTCCACGGAGCGGCTGTGCCGGATGCCATTGCGGAGCTCAGCGAGCTGATCAAATCGTTTGGCCAGTGTCTCCTTGTTGGCGAAGCGCGTCTGAAAAAGCTGCCAGTTCGCTTTGCTCAAGATCGCATCTTGAACCTCGCGCAGATCTGCATACTCAAGCTTTCCGCCCAGAGTCTGGTAGTAGTTCAGATCAAACCCAGCATTCTTTTTGGCCGCAGCTTGGAGCCGTTCATCGATCTTCTGGAGCACGTGGGGGGGAGCTTGACCGCGTCGCCACCCAAGGCCTCATCGATACTTCGGCGGAGGGCTAGTTCCACGACCTCTACCTGAGTGTCCAGTTCGCGCAATTGCGGGGTTAGATCGAGGCGCTCCTTGATCAGCAGGTCCTCGATCGCGTCCTGGAGCGTGCGCTGCCGCTCGGCAAGAAAGGCCTCAAATTCCTCTGGACCAAAGGAATCACGCCGCAGGATGTCGAAGGCCGCGGGGGAGATGAAGTGCGACTCCAGGATGGCTCGTACCGAGGCTTCGCCGTTCGCGGCAATCAGTTCCGGGAGGTATTCGTTTGGTAGGCGGTCGTTGATGACTTTGCGATTCGTGTCGGCAGTTAGCGGCGTCCGATTCAAAATCGAGTCGATCGTGCTGCCGAGACCGTGACTCTTTCCCCAGCCCTTGGGAACAATGTGGTGGTCATCGAGATCCCCGTACTGCGGAACCGTGCCGGCCATCCAATCGCGGGCGCCGCGAAGGACGAGTAAGTTGAAGATGCCGTTATAGACCGAAGTTCCTCGCTTCGTCTCTCTGCGGAGATCCAGCGTCTTGAAGCGTCCCCGAAACTCGCCGATGAGCGCCGGCTCGGCTACGTCGTCTTCGAACCATACCTTCACGTCCAGGTAGTCGCGGGCGGTCGTGGATTCGACCGACCCTGAATACCGATTGGTAAAGACGCTGGCCCAGTACCAGTGGCGGATCTTGCGCTGTGCGTCGAGCTGGCGCGCCGCCGGGAGGGTGCGGGCAGCGATCTGAAGTGCTGCGAAGGCCGGAAGGATTGAGACGTAGGGAAGATACTGCGACGTAATGGCGCCGAACTCCTGAGGATGGCGAAGAAGGCCGATCGCTCGGTCCAACGCTTCAACCGCCTCGACCCACCGTTTCTCGAAATCGGAGATGCCAGGAACCAGAATCTCCTTGCGGAGCGAGCCATCGGCTTCGCGTACCTTCTTCTCCTGGCCGGGTAAGAGGTAGTAGAGATATTTCGGCGAGCAGTAGACCTGTCGAAGAATGGACATCACCTGGAGTACGTAGACGTTCATTCGGTCGGTCTCTACGAAGTCAAGGCGCGGAGCTACTTGCCGCCACAGGTACTTGAGCTGGAGTCCCTTGGGCTTGAGGAGTGCATTGATAAGGTCAAAAACATCGAGACGGATCCCCCGGCTGTTGATCTGGGTGAAAATATCGCAGACCTTGTCGAGCGCCAGTTCCTGATCCAGTTCTATGTAGGAGATCTGAAACTCTTGCGTAATTCCTTCAAGATGCTTGTCGAACAGGCGAGCGTTCTCGGTGTTCCGGCGAGCGACCTCAGCGCCTGTATCGTCTCCAGCTTTCAGTGCCGAAGCTTCTCTGGACTTCCAGTAGTCCTCGTAGCCCTGTGACCACTTCACAATGGCCCGGTCACCCCGGCCCACGACGGCCAGCGGAAACTTGTGCGTTTCGTACTGCGCTACATCGGTGTCCAGGGTTTTCTCTCCCATGCGTGTCCAATCGTACTCAAACGCCTCGTCGTACGCTTCCTCCATGAAACGATCAACGCGGATGAAATAGAGGAAGCGATTGGCGCGACTCGGCGCGGCCACATTCGGCGCCATGAACGCATAATGCATGGCCGTGAGCCGCTGCTGTCCGTCCAGCACAGTGTGTTCAGGAGACGCTTGGCCTTGGAAGCCATATATGTTCTCGCAGGCGAGAGATGCGAAGTTGTTCGGGTTGCCCTTCCAAAGCAGCAGGCTACCGATGAAATAATCGAGGAAGATGGAGCGCATGAGCTCGCTGATATCCCACGGCTTCCATTCAAATTCGCGTTGGAAATCGGGAATGACGAAACGTCCCTCGCGAAGTCTGTTCACGAGGACCATGAGACTGACGTGATTGGGCTTCTGAGCGTCCTTCATGCTTTTCCCCCTCCAATGATTTCGTCCAGTAGCCCCTCGGCCTCTTTTTCGATGGCCAGAATGTCGGCGCTGATTTCTTCGAGCGTGCGTAGCGGCACCGGCTTGTAGAAATGCCGCGTGAAGCTGACCTCGTAGCCGATCTTGGTGGCATCCTCTTTGATCCACGCGTCGGGCGTGTAGGGCAGCACCTCGCGGCGGATGAAGGCCTCGATTCCGCCGTTTTCCAGTAGCGGCACCTGCTCGGTGTCGCGCAGGTCTGAGTCGGGCTCGTACTCGACAATCGCGGGCTTGCCGTCCACCGTCGCCTCGAACAAGCCGTGCAGCGGGTCGGCCTTGACCTTGCCGGGCTTGTGCACCTTGGCGATGACGGGCGGCGCGGTCTCGACGCGGCAGCTCACGGCTTTGAGGATCTGCTTGATGTCGGCGGCGGGGAGTTTGATGTTTCCCTTTTTGAACGCGGCATCCACGTGGTCGCGGAAGACGTTGTGGTCCTCGAAGAGCGTATCGCCCAACACCCCGCGCAGCTTCGTGGCTACTTCGACTAGGCGGGCGTCGCGCTCCCAGCTCTTGGGGTCGAGCAGTTTCTTTTTCTTCTTTTCGGGTACGCCTTTCTTCGTGCTTCCGCCCTCTTCGTCATCGCCTTCGTCGTCGTCGCTACCCCAGTCGGCCAGCCGCTTCTCCAACGCGGCGGAGACCTCGGCGAAGTTGGTGAACAGATCGTCGCCAAACTCCTCGTGGAGCGTGGCGCGCACGTCTTCGTCACCGGAAGTAGAGCGCAGCGTCTCGATGGCCTTGAGGGTGAGCTGGCTGTGCAGGCGCAGCGGGCGCTCAACCGTCACCTTCCAGTAGCCAAAGGCGGAGTTGGGGAAGATCTTCGACTCGGGCGTTTCCTTGAAGTCGAGGAAGGTGCGGCTGATGCGCTCGATGTCCTCGGGCGAGAGTTCGCAGTTTTTCTTGCCGAGGTTCTTGCGCAGCGGCTTGAACCACTGGGTCGCGTCGATGAGCTGCACCTGGCCCTTGCGGTGCGCAGGCTTCCTGTTGGACAGCACCCAGATGTAGGTCGCGATGCCGGTGTTGTAGAAGAGGTTGAGCGGCAGCGCGACGATGGCTTCGAGCCAGTCGTTCTCGATGAGCCAGCGGCGAATGTTGCTCTCGCCCTGACCCGCGTCGCCGGTAAAAAGCGACGACCCGTTATGGACTTCGGCGATGCGGCTGCCGAGCGTTGACTTTGCATTCATCTTCGACGCCATGTTGGCGAGGAAGAGCAACTGCCCATCGCTGGAGCGCGTGACGAGCGAGAGTTCTTCGCCCTTGTGCATCACCTTGAAGCGCGGGTCTCGCATCCCGTCCTTGCCCCCCATCGCTTCGAGGTCCTTGCTTTTGACAATCCGGTCTGGCCCACTTTGATACGTAGATTTGGCCCACCCTCTGGGGTTTCATGATTCTTGTTCCTGATAGATTTTAATCGTCCGATCCTTTCGTCGGTGCGCGCTAGG
>Ga0187860_1004572_pt1 | contig 10307 bp, 5 predicted proteins | sample June2016WEW_10_4_FD_132981 | JGI IMG/M metagenome (GOLD analysis project Ga0187860, IMG submission 132981) | Peatland microbial communities from SPRUCE experiment site at the Marcell Experimental Forest, Minnesota, USA - June2016WEW_10_40 | ecosystem: Environmental > Terrestrial > Soil > Wetlands... | reverse complement strand
GGACCACTTTTACCAGTCCGGCGTCCAAGCACAGGAGGCCGGCAAGCACCAGGCGGCGGTGGATGATTTTCGCGCGGCGGCCCGGAGCGACGACACCTTCGCGGACTTGCTCTTTCGCCAGGGGCAATGCGCGCTGGCGCTGGGCGATGCGGAGGAAGCGCGGCGGCAATTCACGGCGGCGCGGGATTTGGACACATTGCGCTTTCGCTGCGACAGCCAGCTCAACGGCTTGATTCGCCAGGCTGCCTCCAACCGCGCGGGCGAACGCATTTTATTGGCGGACGCCGAGCGGGCATTTGCGGCCCGGAGTCCGGATCAACTGGCGGGCATGGAGTTTTTTTACGAGCACGTTCACTTGAACTTTGAAGGCAATTACCTGCTCGCGCGCACCATCGGCGAGCAGGTGGAAAAACTGTTGCCGGAACGAATTTCATCCCGGCCCGCCGGGACATCCTGGCCCACCGAGGCGCAGTGCGCGCGCCGCCTGGGTTGGAACGATTACAGCCGCCTGCAAGCGGTGCGGGACATTATGCGCCGATTGAGCGATCCGCCGTTTAGCCAGCAGTCGAATCATGAAGCCCAAATGCAATCTCTGGCCCGTCTGGCCCAAGAGCTGGCCCCGGCCGCGGAACCCGCCGGCATCCGCGATGCCGAAAGAATATGCCAGCAAGCGCGAGCCGCCGCTCCTGGCGACCCCGAGTTGGATTACCAATTGGCCTTGCTCGAAGCAAGGAGCGGCGATCTCCCCGCAGCCGCCGCCGCATTGGAACGGGAGTTGGACGCCGTTCCCAGTGACGCGGGCGGATGGGGAAACCTGGGTCTGTTTCTTTCCCAGCAGCAAAAGTACGACCAAGCCATCAGCGCGTTTTGGCGCGCCCTGGCGCTGGATCCGCTCGACGCTTCCCTGCGCCAAAAAATCGCGCGTTCGCTCTGGAAATCGGGCCGGCCGCAACAGGCGATGCGCCAATACCGGCTGGCGCTGGCCACGCAGCCCAATGCCGCAGTGGCCTGGATGGAGCTTGGCCAAGTTCTGGAAGAGTCGGGGCGCAAAGCGGAGGGTGACGACTGTTTCCGGCGCGCGCTGGCCTCATCCAGCCGAACTGTGCCTGATTTGGTGGCGCTGGCTCATTTTTGCCAGAGCCGTTCCTGGTTTCAGGCCGCGTCCACCAATTATCTCCAAGCCATCCGCCTGGAGCCGTCGGAGGTGAAATTGCGCGTGGACGCCGGCGGCAATTTCGCTTTGTGGGGGCGCGATGCCGAAGCCGCGGAACAATTCCGCCAGGCGCTGCTGTTGGAACCCGATCTGGTGAAAACGCGCCTCAATCTTGCCGTGGCGCTGATGAGACTAAAACGAGGCGCGGAAGCGTTGGCGGAATTGGAAATTGTGCTCCGCCAGGACCCGGCCAACGCGCTGGCGCTTCAGTACGCGGCCCAGTTGCGACAAAAAGGAACCACAGCCGGGGCGGCCCATTAGATTCCATAACCGACGTGATGCAAGTTCCGGCTTACGTCAAAATACGTCATTCGGGGGATATACCTGTCCAGACACTTCGTCTATAAGAATAAGCTGTGACCCGTAACGACAGCGACAAGTTGCCTTTCGAGTTTGAAAGAAGACGCGTCCAGATAAATTAATAAGCAAACCTGAAGTCCCCAACCTCAATTGCGAAGGAAAAAAATGAAACACAACAACAGATTCCAGCGATGGATTATTACCAGCTTCTCCGGCCTGACACTGGCGGGTACGAGCCTCCTGAGCCAGGCGCAAGCCCAAACACCCGCGTATATCGTCGATCAGTTCGACAGCAGCGCGGAGGTCGGTTATTACCAGGAATCGGGCTGGAACGGATCCTCCGGCCCCTCCGCCGTATTCAACTTCAACACCAACAACGCGATGACGACGGTGGCCGGCGCCACCAACAATCCTGGCTCCGGGTCGCTGGAGTGGATGGTTGACTGGGACACGTATTCCGCCGCCCAGGACATGGCGGGGCGGGTGAGTCTGCCGACCCAGATTAACCTGGCCGACTATACTAACCTGAGCTTCGATATCCAGTTCCAAACCAATTGCGCCACCGATGGCAATGGCAGCTACGGAAACATCGAAGTCGATCTTGTAGGGAGTCAGGGCTGGTACCAGTTCACCCTTGACGTTTACTCCTCCTCCGTGGCCAACGGCAACGGGTGGATTCACGTGAACATGCCCACCGCGACAGCGGCGGCGACCATGAACGGAACCCCCGTCGAGGGCATAGGGATCAAAATTCAACAGAACAAAACCGGGTCCAATCTGGCTGGGACGACCGATTTTCTAATTGACAACATCATCTTCAGCGCCGCGACGACGCCGCCGACGCCACCAACCCTGTCCATTTCTCCCATCACGACGCCTCCCGGCTTGCTGATCGTGGCCCAAGGCGGCGGCAACCAATATAACCGCGCCGAACTGGAGGCCACCGATCTCTTGAACGGTTTCAACTTCTCGTGGGTCGGGGCCGGTGCCACTCCGGTGACCTATTCCATGACGATTGCCGGCTATCCTGACGCCAGCCACTCCGGGTTTGAATCGGAGATATTTCTGGTTCCCAACGGCGGCAATGGCGACCCGGCGATTGACTGGGACGCGGCCAACGTCGCGCAGATGACCATTTTTAACAATTCGGACGGCAGCGCGACCGGGTCGTTTCAGTACAAAACCAATGACGCACAGGACAATTCCGGTTTCTCCGGCTATGGCAATCTGGCCTCGATCGCCGTTCCGACCGGTCCGCTGGGCACTTGGAGCATTACCTTTGTCAATGACACCAATGTGACGCTGAGTGGTCCCGGAGGCGCGAGCACCAACGTTAATTTCCCGGACGAAGCGACGGCGCAGGTTTTCGCCAATCCGTTGACGGCCTATTTTGGAAATCAACAGGGGGGCACGACAGCGAACATTGGGCAAGGGTCAACCTATTCCCAATTCAGCATTTCCAACACTCCTTACAGCACTCCGTTCACCGACGTTTTTACCAATGACGGCGGAGTCATCAACACGTCGCAGTGGCTGATCGATGACGCGGCTCCAAACAATATCTTGATTGTGCAAACCAACGACGCTTTTTGGGTGAACTGGACGTTGCCCGCCAGCGGCTACAGCCTGTTTTCCAGCCCGACATTGGGGCCTGGAGCAGTGTGGTCCAATACCGGCCTGAGCAGCATCGTCATAACGACTGCGGGAGATCAAGTCCTGGTGCCGCAAAGCAGCCTTCCGGCGTCGGGACAGGGCTTCTTCGTGCTGGTCCAGCCCGCCAGTCCGTAAGCCGGGCAAATCCCCTTCCCCAAAAGGCAAGGTTTGGTGTCATAAGGGGTCGCATTGGGCGACCCCCGCTTTTGCGGTTGGCCCGCCCAAGATTGATGATGAACCGGCTGCCCAAAGGAGCTATCGTGGCACCATGCGCCAGCGTTTTTTGATATGGCGGCGACTTATCGCGGGGTGCGTGGTTCTCCTTGGCGTCTGCGACCCGGCCCGCGCCCCTGCCCAAGAGTTGGCGGTCAATCAACAACTGCCGCTTGTCACCAACCTGCTTCGGTTCGACCGTTTGGCCATCCTTGGTCAGCCGGTCAGTTGCTCGATTCGGTTGCGCGGTGTGGTGGCCTGGGCCAATGGCGCCGGCAATAAGTTTGTGCTCCGGGATGATTCCGCCGCGGAACTTGTCCAAATGGCGCCGCAAGGCCAAACGCTTCATCCGGGCCAGGAGGTCATCCTGGAGGGAAACTGCTCCAGTGATGGAGCCGCGGAGGATCGACGGATTGGAAGCCTGCTGCTGGTCGATAACGATGGAGTCCACGCCGTCGAAGAAAAATCAGGCGCGGCTTTCCTCACCGCCGGCCGGCATCCCATCGACCTGGCCTGGTTCACCAGAGACACGCCACCTGCCTTGACTGTTTATTATCAAGGCCCGAACCTGCCGCGGCAGAGAATTCCCGCCTCCGCCTGGTTTCGACGGTCCCGGAGCCAGGAAGGCGGCGCGGCCGCGGCGCTTTCCGGTTTGGATTACCAATGCTACGTGGGCGACTGGTGGCGCCTGCCGGATTTCCAATACTTGATTCCAGTCAAATGCGGCGCGTCAACGGACGTCGCGGTCGGAGTCCGGGCGCGCGACACCAACGTGGCCCTGAGGTTTTCCGGCGACATCGAGGTGCCGCGGGATGGCCGCTACACCTTCAGCACCGTTTCCGACGGCGGCAGCCAGCTTCGCATCCAAGTGCTTGGCTTGCGCGTGACGGGCCAAACGGCGCCGCCGCAACCCAAACCCGCGGCGATTGGACAGGTTCTTTCCGACGGCGAGGATTCTCAATGGTCGGCCCTCCAAGGCATGGTGGACTTTGTTGGGAATTCCCAGGCGCCGGGCCTGGAGTTGGAACTGACTTCACCCGCCGGACGCATCCGTGTCCGGGTTGGAGACGCCTCTGGCGTATTCCCCGGTCTGCTTCTCAACAGCAGGATCAAGGCGACGGGCATCCTGCGGCGCGCATTCAGCTTGGAAGGCCAAATGATACCGGGGGCGCTTTGGGTTCCTGACGGTCAACAGATTCAAGTTTTGGAACCTCCGCTCACATTCTGGAGTTCCCAGCCGGTCACGCTGATCCGCGATATTCTGGTCAGCAATAATTGTCCGGCCGCCGGCGGGCCGCTCCACGTGCGCGCGGCACTCCGGCCGGGGAGGGACGGCGAAATGGCCCTCGAAGACGCGACCGGCCAGGTCTCGGTGCAAGGCTCACTGCTCTCCTCCAATCTCACCAACAGGCTGCTGGATGTCGTTGCCATTCGCGCGGCGACCGCGAGCAATGTCATGTTGCGAAGCGTCTTCTTTCAGGTGGTTAAAGATGTGCCAATGACCGCCACCCAGCTTCCGACCCTGACGACGGTCGAGCAAATCAAGCGCCTCAAACGCGGCGAGGCCTTGCGCGGCTATCCCGTTCATGTCAGCGGCGCCATCACCTGGAGCGCCGGCAGCGCGGTGGTCATTCAGGACTCCACCGCCGGCATTTTTGTATCCGAAGTCCCCGTGGCCGCGGCCGACGGGCCCCGGCGCGGTGAGTACTGGGATATTGAAGGAATCACCTACGCGCAGTTTTCGCCCATGATCCTCGCCCGCCGGGTAACTCGGCGAGGACTCGGCGCACTGCCCGAACCTCTCCATCCGACATGGGATCAATTAATCAATGGAACACTGGACACACAGTACGTCGAAGTGCGCGGGATCGTCACGGAGGTTCAAAGCAACGCCCTGACCTTGCTGACTCACGGCGGCAAAATCCATCTCGACCTGCCCGAAAGGCGCGCGGCGGATTTGCAGGCCTATGACAGCACTCTGGTCCGCGTGCGCGGCTGTCTCTGGGCCACAAAAGATGACACGACGCATGAGTTTAAGATCGGCGAAGTCGAGATGCATGACGCGGTGATTGAAGTCGATCAACCGGCGCCGGACGACCCTTTTGCCGCGCCGCTTAAGCGGTTGGATGAACTGCTGCTCTTTGACGCGCAGGCCGGGGCTTTTCAGCGCGTCAAAGTCAGCGGGCAAGTGGTTCGCGCTCGGGCCGGAGAACACTCATTGATGGACGGAGCGGCCGGCCTGCGCTTCGATCCCAAGTCTCCCGTTGAATTGCAGCCCGGCGACCAGGTCCAGGTCGTGGGGTTCCCGGAATTGGGCGGGCCTTCGCCCCTGTTGCGGGAAGCCCGTGTCCGCAAAACCGGCCACGCTCCTTTGCCGCAACCCAAACGGCTTTCCGAGGACACGTTGTTCAGCGGCCAGCACGATGCCACGCTGGTGCAGATCGAGGCCCAACTGGTCAAATTGAACACCGATCAGACCAATCAACTGCTGGGCTTGCAGGCCGGCCCGCACACTTTCAATGCCAGGCTCAACGCCAAACCCGAAGCGATCCAGGGCCTGCGACCCGGCAGCCGCTTGCGGCTCACCGGCGTTTATTGGGGGCACGGCACGGGCGGCGATATCAATTCATTTGAATTATTGCTCAATGACCCGGCGGACATTCGTGTCATTGCGCAGCCGCCCTGGTGGACTTTGCGGCGTCTGCTCGCGGCCGTCGGCGTCTTGCTCGCCGTGCTGGGCATCGCCGCCGTGTGGATCGGCCTGCTTCGCCGCCAAATCGAACAGCGCACCGCGCAGCTCCGCAAAGAAATCCACGAGCGCGAACGGGCCGAGCATCAGCGGGCGGTCGAGGCGGAAAGGTCCCGCATCGCGCGCGATCTCCATGACGACTTAGGCTCCAGCCTGACGGAAATCAGCCTCCTGGCCGACGCCGGACCGGGTTCGCCGCCCTCGTTGAAACGGGCCGGGCAGCGGTTCCAGACCATCGGCGACAAGGCCCGCGCGGTGGTCAACGCCCTCGATGTCATTGTCTGGCTGGTCAATCCGCGCAAGGACGTGCTGCCGTTTTTGATCGGCTACCTCGGCAGCTATGCCGAAGAGTACCTGTCCAGCTCCGGCATCGGCTGCCACTTGAGAATTCCTCGCGACATCCCCTCGGTGCCTTTAAGCGCCGAAGTCCGTCACAGCCTGTTCCTGGCTGTCAAGGAAACACTGCACAACATCGTCCGCCACGCTCACGCCAGCGAGGTGATGATGGAACTTGCCGTGGCCTCCGGCCAGCTCCGCATTGTCATCATCGACAACGGACAGGGCTTCGATTCCGGTCCGAGTCCCACGGGCAACGGCGTGTCCAATCTTCATGACCGACTGGCCGGAATCGGCGGCCGGTGCCAAATCGACTCCGGGCCGGAAGTCGGAACCAAGGTCTGCCTGACCTTCCCCCTAACCTCTACTCCTCCCAACCTATGATTACCGTCGGTATCGTCGAAGACAATGACACGGTCCGCCAAACCTTGAGTGAGCTAATTGACGCCGCCCCGTCCTTCCGCTGCATCTGCGCCTGCGCCACGGCCAAGGAGGCGATGGGCGAAATCCCGCGCCTGCGCCCGGAAGTGGTGTTGATGGACATTCACCTGCCGGGCGAATCGGGCATTGCTTGCACCGCCCGGTTGAAGGCGCGCATGCCGGAGGTGCAGGTCATTATCTTGACAGTGTATAAAGACACCGAACTGATCTTCCGGGCGTTAAAGGCGGGCGCCAGCGGTTACCTGCTCAAACGCGCCTCCACCGAGGAAGTCCTCCGCGCGATTTCCGAGGTCAAGGCCGGCGGCGCTCCGATGACCGGTGAAATTGCCCGCCTGGTGGTCCAGTCCTTTCAGTCCGTTTCCACCGGCGGCCTCAAGGAGCAGGGTCTTTCGCCACGCGAACTGGAAATCCTCGAACTGCTGTCCGAAGGCATCACCAACAAAATGATCGCCACCCGTTTGGGGATCAGCTCCGAAACCGTGCGCACACATTTGGGAAGGATTTACGAAAAGCTGCACGTCCACGGGCGGACCGAAGCCGTCACCCGGTACCTCAAAACCAGCGCCTGACCGGGTCCTTGCTCATTGTTCAAGGCCAGCGGATGAGGCGGTAGAAAATGCCGAAAAGGACGACCACGAAGATGATGGTCAGGGCGATAAAGCGGTTGCGCGCCACCCGCCTTTCGTAACGCAAGGGACGCAGGCCTTGAATATTTCCGGCCGCCAGATAGGCGACGAGCTTGGGATTGGCGGCACGCGGGCCGCGCAAGCGCTTCTTGATCCGCTCCAGCAGCGCCAGCAAATCATACTTGGGCGCGCCCAACTGATTGAAGTGGCCCGGCGTGGCCAGCGGCTCGGGCGGGCCTTTGATCTGGTTCTGACCCACTTGCTCGAAGACCGGTTCGGCGCCGCCGGAGCCGGAGGCGCGGCGCGGCGGAACCGTTGAGCCTGCGGGATAAGCAGTGGAGCGGATGCGCGGGCGGTCGTCCGGAACGGACTGCTGATTGAGCCTTTTGATCTGGGCCTCAAGCTCGGCAATTTTGGCGGTCAACTCGCGCGAACGAGCGGAAATGGGATCGGCCTTTTTTTTGAAAAATCCCATGTCATTTGCTTTAACGGCGCAGCAGCAACACCAGGAGAATGGCCCCGCCCACCAAAACCAGCGGCCAGGTCAAGGCCAGGCCCATTTGGCAAAGGCGCCATAAGTCGGTGGAACCGCTTGGGGGAAAAATCGGTTTGTCCCCGGGAGCGCCGGGTTGGGCCGCGGGCGAATCGGCCAGAAGCGGGAATTTCAAGCGGGCGGCGTTCCATTCCAGCCGCGCGTTTTCGATGATGGTCGAGGCCCGGGTGAGTTCAACGCTAAAGCTGTCCTGCGTCCAGGTTTGCTCGTTGATGGACTGCACCTTGCTGACGGCGTCGCGGAATTCGCAAAGGGTGCGGGCCATTTGCTCGGCGTCGCGGCGGGCGCCCAGTTCGGCTTCTTCGAGCAGGCCGATGCCGCGGGTCAGATGATGGAGCATTTCGGCGCGGCCGGTTTGGAACTCGGTCTGGCGGCGGCGCAGTTCCTCAAGGCTGGCGCGTTCGCGCTCCAATTCCTCCTGCGCCCGTTTCAACTCGGCCAGCTTGATCTGCTTCTCGCTGACCAGGGCCTCGATTTCCTCGCGCGTCGGCGGACGATTGGACGGCAGGGCCGGGGCCGGGACGGCCCCCGGCAGCGGCGCGCCGCCGGCGGCGGGCTGGACGGATTGGAAGTCGCTGTCAATAAACTCGCCGGTTTCGTGATGGGCTGCCATAAGAATAATGGGTCAGGGGCGTCGGAATCTATTTCGCCATGACTAAGGATTCCTCGCGCGTCCGCGACTGTTGCGGCCCGGCCTCCTGGAAGGAGAGGTCGTCCGGCGGCGCCTCGATCGCCGGCTGGCCGCTGGCCGGTTCGTCGGCCTTGTGGAATTTGACACTGACAATTTTGCTCACCCCGTGCTCTTGCATCGTCACGCCGTAAAGCACGTCGGCCATTCCGATGGTCCGTTTGTTGTGGGTGATGATGACGAATTGGGAATGGATCAAAAAGCGCTGCAACACGCGCACAAAGCGGTTGATGTTCGATTCATCCAGCGGCGCGTCCAGTTCGTCCAGCACGCAGAAGGGGCTGGGTTTGACCTGGTAGATGGAGAACAGCAGCGCCACCGCCGCCATCGTCTGCTCCCCACCGGACAGAAGCGAGATGCTCTGCAACTGTTTGCCCGGCGGGCGGGCCACGATGTCAATGCCGCATTCCAAAACGTCTCCTTCGTCCGAGAGGATAAGGTCGGCTTTGCCGCCGCCAAATACCTCGACGAACAGGTTGCGGAAATTGTCGCGGATTTTCTCGAACGTGTCCAGAAACATCTGGCGGGTCTGCGTATTGATCCGGTTGATGATATCGATCAACTGGGCCTTGGCCTGGAGGAGGTCGTCATTCTGTTTGGTCAGGAATTGATACCGCTGCTCGGTCTCCTCGTACTCGTCGATCGCCACCAGATTCACCGGTCCCATCTCGTCGATACGCCCCTGCACGGCGCAAACCTGCTTGGCGACGGCCTCCCAATCGGTCGCGGCGCCACTGGCCGCCATCTCCTCCGGCGTCAGTGTATGCACCTTGGCCGGCCCCTCGTCGGCCAGTGTGATGGTGATGCACTCGCTGCGGATGTCGTCGAGATTGAGCTGGTATTTTTCCCGGATGCGGTCGCGGAGGTTTTGCGCGGCCATGTTCTTTTGGGCCAACTCGATTTCCATCGTGCCGCGCTGCTGCTGGAGGTCGCTCAACGAGCGGCGCTGTTCGCGCAACGCGCCGTCGGCGGTGGAAATCCGCTCATCCAGCGCCTCTTTTTCGGCCAGCATCTGTGTGGCCTCAAGATTGACCTGCTCCCGCTGGTGGGCAAGGGCGTCGATTTTTTGGCGTGACTCGGCGATTTCGGCCTCGGCCTGGTGCTTGCGGTCCAGAAACGAACTGATCTCGGCGCGGCGCTGCGCCGCCAAGTGAGTCAACTCGGCGATGCGCTCTTCGAGCGGCTTTTTCTGGCTGGCGAAGGAATTACTCAATTGCTCCTCGGTGGCCAGCGCCACTTTTGTCTCCGTCAGCGCGGCGTTGGCGGCGTCGCGCTGCTCGCGCAACGATTCCAGCGACGCTGTCAACTGAGTGACGGCCGCCTGGTGTTCCTGCTCGCGGGTTTCCAGCGTGGCGCTCTGGGCGGCCAGGACCTGGTGCTTAAGGGCGCCCTCTTGCTCCTGCGCGGCCAGGCTGCCGATTTCATAAACAACGGTCTCGATTTTTTGGGCGAGCACGCGCGCCGAATTCTCAAGGGCCTTGAATTCGCCCTGCCGTGTGGCGATGGCAACCTCCTGCGTGCGCAGATCGGTCTGG
>Ga0187860_1004565_pt1 | contig 10324 bp, 11 predicted proteins | sample June2016WEW_10_4_FD_132981 | JGI IMG/M metagenome (GOLD analysis project Ga0187860, IMG submission 132981) | Peatland microbial communities from SPRUCE experiment site at the Marcell Experimental Forest, Minnesota, USA - June2016WEW_10_40 | ecosystem: Environmental > Terrestrial > Soil >... | reverse complement strand
CGGAGTTCCCACCGGAGACATTTGCCGCGATGCTGAGGGTCATGCTCGAAGCGCCCTTCTTGCTCGTCCGAGCCGTACTACCCGGTATGTACCGGAGAGGGTTCGGGCGCATCGTAAACATCTCGAGTGTGCACGGTCTGCGCGCTTCGGCGTTCAAGTCCGCTTACGTCGCTGCAAAGCACGGCCTCGAAGGACTGTCGAAGGTGGTCGCGTTGGAGGGCGCGCCGCACGGCGTGACCTCGACGACGGTGTGCCCGGGCTACGTCCGCACGCCGCTTGTCGAGCGTCAGATCGAGGCACAGGCTCGCGTGCACCAGATCCCGAGGGACGACGTCCTCGAGAAGGTCATGCTCAAGGAATCCGCGATCAAGCGCCTCATCGAGCCCGAGGAGGTAGCCGAGCTCGTCGCATTCTTGTGTGGACCGGCGGCGTCTTTTGCGACTGGTGCTCCCTTCGTGCTCGACGGAGGATGGAGCGCGAAGTGATCGAGCCCTCGGACCGCGCACCTCGCACATGAACGTGCGACGTCGCGGGGACTCGAACGCCGAAGTGCTCGACGGCTGGTTGCGTTAGGAGCGCGTGTGCGACGTCGACACCGGGCCGAGGACGCAGTCCAGCTCGATCGCATCATCACCAGGTGTCATATAGGTAGAAGAGGCCGGCACGCTCGGACGGAACTTTGGTTTGAAGCGCTGGCGAGGAGAGATCCTCACACAGCACACCTGTGTCTGGAATGGACCGAAGTAGGCGAGCCTGCTTGTGAAGAAATTCGGCTCTTCCAGGATTTGAGTGGGTAACCCAGGTCAAGGAGCTATCGGGTAGAGCTGGAGAGCACCGAGATGGAACCAGATCGCGGTCTTGAAGTTCTTGCGGTTGCGATACCCACGCCCGGCGACGCGGATTGCCTGGATGCGGGAGTTGATGCCCTCCGCTCCGGCATTGGTCACGCGGTGAGCGAAGTACGACAGCAGGCCAGCTTCGTGGCGCTCTAATAGGACTTGGCCGCGTCGATCACCGGCTGGAGCCGAGAGTGGGTCGCCCAGAAGTACCAGCGCTTGAAGTGCTTCTCGCCCCAGCCCCGGCGCTTGTAGGACCAAAAGTGGCGCATGCTCTCCTTGATCGCCCATGCCCGTGCGGTCTTCAGTCGCCACCTCGTAGGACTCCGAAGCGATCCTTGTGACGATCGGGGAGGTTCTCTTGCGAGTACAGCCACAGGTACTTCGTTCCCGAGAGGCTCTTGTCGCCTGTCGCGACGAGCGCCCGGTTCTCCTGTTTGCGAACGGTGATCCCATTGCGCTCATCGGCGCTGAACTGGCTGAAGAAGCCATCGAGGCTCGCCTGGCGCCGCTCATCGGCGAGGTACTCGACGCACCCGGTCGCAAGGTTCGACACCACGGTGATGTAGTCCTGGCCCCGACCTGCTGCCTTCTCGTCGACACCCACCATGGCCGGAACCACGAGCGGCTTGGTCGCAAGTCCTCGGGCGACTGCACGGTCCATGAGATGCCACGCCTCGTCCCAGCTGAGCCGCAACAGCCTGGCGGCACCCTCGACGTCACACTCTTTCAGCACGTCGATAGCGAGCCGCTCGAACAGCACGGTGAACCGGCTCATCGGCTCGGCCCACGGCAGAGCTACCTGGCGCACCCCGTGGGTGGGGCACTCGACGCGCGGTGGCCGTGCGTGCAGGTAGGTGAGGAACGCGCAGCTGTCGAGGTGCCGCCAGGAGCGTTCCTCTCCGTGGTCGTAGACGGGGAGCTCGAGGTCACACTCCGGGCAGGTGAACCGCGTCCGTTTTGGATGCTCGGCCCAGACGTCGACCCGCCCGCCGTCGACGGACAGCTCGACCCGGCGCACCTCCCACGGAACTACGAGTCCCAACAGGTGCCGGTAGAGCTCGGTGTCACGCATCACACCATCGTCGCGGAGCACCCCCTGACCGATCCAGCGAACACCAGTTCGTCGAGACTACCCACACAAAACCCGGAAGCGGCGTAATTATGCCGACCCGTCCCCGACCACCGCCCCTGTGGCCAGGGTCTGCAGTGCCCCGGAATCAGCGGCCCGGCATAACAAAGCGCCCGGTATATGCATCAGCGGGGCTATGCGGTTGCGTACCTGGTCGCGCTGGCAGCCAGCTCGCTGACGGCCTTGGCGCTCGCTGCTCACGCCGTGCGGCCGAAGCTGAGGGCTGGGGGCAAGGGCGTCACGGACATGCTGCGCCGGTCACTCCCACTCGGCCAGTTCGACCTCTTCGCCATCATCTACGCCCGAGCCGACAGCATCATGCTGTTCTTCATCAGCGGCGACCGAGCCGTCGCCTTGTACGGAGTGGCGTTCCAGATCGCCATCTTCCTGTTCGCGTTGCCAGCACTCCTCTCGAACGTCCTCCTGCCTGACTTCATGAGCGCCGACGCCGACCGACGGCACTTCCTCGCCCGCCGCGCGCTGGATGTGATCCTGACCGTGGCGGTACCGTTGCCGATCTACGGCACGCTGTTCGCTCGGCCGTTCGTCGTGTGGCTGGCAGGACGGGCCTTCGGCGCTGCAGGGCCGCTCCTGGCAATCCTGACAGGTGCCGCCGCCATCGCCCTGGTGAACGGCTACTTGTTCCGGATGGCGGTCTTCGCCGGTGCCGAGCGCGGCCTCTGGCGAGCGATCGGCGTCGCCACCGTCAGCAACCTCACCGCCAACGCGATCGCGGTCAGCCTCTGGGGCGCCACCGGTGCCGCCGGGGTGATGATCCTGAGCGAGACGCTCGGCCTCGTCATGTACTGGCGGATCTATCGATCAGGGATGCCGAGCCCCCTCGGTCGCCGCTATCCGTTATCGGTGGTTGCAGCCTCAGCCGTTGTCCTGGCGATCTGGTGGGGACTTCACTCCGGGCTCGGACTGGAACCGGGAACCGGTTTCGCCATCGTGCCAAGGGTGCTCGGCTTGGCGGCCGGTTACGCGCTGTGGCTGAGGTCGCTCACGCTGGTGGTCCGGCGGCTGACAACGCACCGCTGGCGCGGGACCACGGCGGAGACCTGAGCGCAGAAGCAGGTGCCGCCGCAACGACGTGGACTACGATCGCCCTGGCTATGACCTCCAGACGTGACGACGCGGTCATCCGTGCCGAGCGCAGCCCCCTTGATCCTGCACGAATCCAGGCGATGGCGTCGGATCCGGAGGCCGCCCGGGTTAAGCGCGAGTGGATGCAGTTCGCCGTGCGTCACGGCTACTCCTACAACTTCTCCTGGCTCGGCGTTCCCATCATCCAGCACCCGGAGGACATCGTCATCGTCCAGGAGCTGTTGTGGCGAGTCCGGCCGGATCTCGTGGTCGAGACCGGGATCGCCCATGGCGGCTCGCTCATCCTGTCGGCGAGCATTCTTCGGCTGCTCGGCGGTGACCGGGAGGTCTTGGGCATCGACGTCGACATCCGGTCGCACGCGAGGGCGACGCTCTCCACGCACCCACTGGCCGGCTCCATCTCCACGATCGAGGGTGACTCGACCGCTCCGGACGTCATCGCGCAGGTCGGCGAGATCTGCCGGCGGCACCGCCAGGTTCTCGTCATCCTCGACTCAAACCACACCGCCAACCATGTGTCCGCGGAGCTGTCGCTCTACGCGGATTTCGTCAGCGTCGGCAGCTACCTCGTCGTGATGGACACCGTCATCAAGGACCTGCAGCCCGAGGCGTTCGACGATCGTCCATGGGATGCCGACAACAACCCCTGGACCGCCGTGCACCAATTCCTGAGCAGCGACGATCGATTCCGTCTCGCCCACGACGTCGACGACCGCCTGCTCGCCACGTCAGCCCCTGGTGGTTACCTCATCCGGACCCGGTGAGCCCATGGAGTCGCAGCTCAACGAAGCGATCCTCTGGGGCGGAACCGGTCAGGCCAAGGTCGTGCACCAAATCCTCGTGGGCGCCGGCATCCCGGTCGCCTGTGTCTGCGACCGGGATCCGAGCGTGGAGACGCCGATACCCGAGGTTCCGATCTGGCACACGGAGAACGACTTTCTCGCTTGGCTCGCTACCCTCGGCGACCGAGCGGTGGGTTTCGTGGCGGCAGTCGGCGGCTCTCATGGTGGCAGCAGGCTCGCCATCCACGACTACCTAGTCTCGAAGGACGTCAAGCCGATCCCGATCATCCACCCGACCGCCTGGGTCGACGCGACCGCCGTGCTCGGCAGCGGTCACCAGATCTTGGCGATGGCTGTAGTCGGTGTCGATGTCACCCTCGGACGACAATGCATCGTCAACACGAGTGCCACGATTGATCACGGCTGCCGGGTGGGCGACGGAGTTCACGTGATGCCGGGGGCGACGATCGCGGGAGAGGTCGAGATCGGGGACATGGCCGCCATCGGGAGCAACGCCACCATCCTTCCGCGCCTGACCATCGGTCCGCGCTCCGTCGTGGGGGCCGGCGCCGTCGTGACTCACGACATCCCGGCCGACACGACCGTCGTGGGCGTGCCCGCGCGGCCCCTCGCCGTGGCAACCCGAACGACCGCGTCGACCCGGGACCCGTGGGAGCCGGGTTGAGCCCGGTGACGCGTCCCCGTAAGGCGCGATCCGACGTGGCTTCGAAGCCGCCCCTCGTGAGCATCGGCCTCCCGGTGTTCAACGGTATGCCGTACCTCCCCGAGGCGCTGGACTCTCTGCTCGCTCAGGACGAGCCCAACCTCGAGATCGTCATCAGCGACAACGCATCGGAGGACGGCACCGAGGCTCACTGCCGGGCAGTCGCTGCCCGTGACCCGAGAGTCCGCTATTCCCGCAACGAAGTCAACCAAGGCGCCGCCTCCAACTTCCAGCAGGTGCTCTCCCTCAGCACCGCGCCCTACTTCGCCTGGGCAGCCCATGACGACGTGTACTCACGCAACTTCATCTCGAGCTGCCTCACCGTCTTACGGTCGCGACCGGAGTCGGCGCTGTGCGTCCCGGCGCACCGGCGAATCGACGAGGCCGGGAATCTCATCTCGGTCCGGCGGGAACCGCCTGGACTCGCGTCGCCGGACCTGGCGACGCGCCTCAACGCTCACCTCGCCCGCCGGGCTTGGCTGACCATCTACGGGCTGTGGCGCAAGGAGATACTCATACGGGTGGGGCCACCACTTCCCGTCTGGGGCAGTGACGTGATCTTGGTCTGGAGAGCACTCCTGCTGGCGCCGATCGAGACGATCCCAGCGCCGCTCGCCGATTACCGGATCTTTCGCTCCAAGACAGCTGATGCGACGATCTCCGGCATCGCGGCGGCAGAGTCACGCCTCCACTTCCCGAACACCGGCATGCTCCGTGAGCTGCGACGCGCCTCTGCCGGCCTCGACCTCTCTCCCGAGACCGAGGAGATCGCTGCCCGGGTCCTTCGCCGGTGGGTCTTCACGCATCACTTCCGCCAGCTGGCGTTCGCCGACCTCTGGGTGGAGTCAAGGAGGTCGTGGGGAGAGGGCTCACGTGTGCGGGCCCTCTCGTTGCTCCCGCCCATGGCGCTGCTCAGCCCGCAGATGAGCCTCAACGGGCTACGGCGAGTCTGGCGGGACCACCGCGGGGGCCGCACGGCGCCATGAAACCGATCCCAGTGTTCAACCCGACGACCGGCATCGACACCACCAAGGCCGTTGTCGACGCCCTGGCGGAGGGATGGCTGGGAATGGGCAGGCTGACGCAGGAGTTCGAGGCAGCCATCGCAGCGTTCCTCGGACTGTCCAGGCGGCGGGTCGTCACCGTCAACACCGGCACCTCCGCCCTCCACATCGCCCTGCGCCTGGCTGGCGTCGGTCCCGGTGACGAGGTGATCACCACGTCGTTCAACTATGTGGCCGATCACCAGGCGATTCGGATGTGCGGTGGGGAGCCCGTGATGGCTGATATCAGGGACGACGACCTCGGCCTGGATGTGAGGTCGGCCGAGCGAATGATGAGCGACCGGACACGAGCCGTCCTTCCGCTGCACTTCGCCGGCGTGCCGGCACGCATCGACGAGATCTATCGCTTCGCCGACGCCAACGGCCTGCGAGTGGTGGAAGACGCCTGCCATGCGTTCGGGACGCGGTCTGACGGACGTCTGATCGGCTCGTTCGGGGATCTGACGTGTTTCAGCTTCGACCCGGTCAAGATCGTCACGTCGCTCGATGGCGGCTGCGTGATCGTTCCCGATGCTGAGAGCGAGGAGCAACTTCGCCTCTACCGGTTCCTCGGCGTCGACAAGGAGACCCACCTGCGCTACCACAACGCCAGAGCGTGGGAGTACGACGTCGTCTCGGACGGTTTCCGCTATCACCTCAACAGCGTGTCGGCCGCAGTCGGGCTGAGCCAGATCGCTCGGATCGACGAGTTCATCGAGAGCCGGCAATCGGTGTGCACGACCTACAGCCGAGCCTTCTCAGCTCTCCCGTGGTGCCGGCCCGCCGCCAAGTCCTTCGCCGACGTCAGCCCTTTCATCTACAGCCTCCGGGTGCTCGACGGCCACCGTCCAGCCTTCATCGACCACATGGCGGCCCACGGCATCGCCACGGGAATCCACTTCATCCCGGTGCATCGCCACAGCCACTTCCAAGGCTGCCCGAGCGATGCGCTGCCGATCACCGAGCGTGTCTGCGACGAGGTCGTGACGCTGCCCCTCCATTCGCTCATGCCCTCGAACACCGTCGAACGGGTGGTCGAGGCGGTGACGAGCTTCAGCCCGTGATCACTGGTCCCGCCGTGACCAGTCGTACCCGAGGTCGTTGGAGTGGGGATCGAGGCGCTCGCTTCGGCTCGGGTCGTGCTCATGCGTGCAGCAGTTCGCTACCACCGACACGTCGGCCATCCCTTTGAACCCGTTCCAGAGCCCCGGCGGTATCACGACGAGGGAGTAGTTGTCCGGCCCGAGGAAGATCTTTTCGACCTCACCTCGTGATGCCGACCCCTCGCGATCATCGAGGACCACGAGCTTCACCCGCCCCCACACGCAGGCGTAGTTGAGCGTCATGTCCGCGTGGCGATGCCAGCCTTTGACAGCGTCCCGGTACACCGAGCTGAAGTAGACCTCGCCGAACTGCTGGAAGTGCGGGTCGCTCGCCCGCAGCATGTGAAAGACCGTCCCGCGCTCGTCAGGTATGCGACGGAGCGGAACGATCTGTAGTCCCTCGATCACGGTGCCTCCTGTTCTCGAGCGGGACGATGAGCTCGCCCCCGGCTGAGGTGAACCAGTCCAGCTGCTCGCGCACCTCCGAAGCCAGGTTCCAGATGAGGACGGCGAGAACGTCCGGAGGGTCCTCACGGATGCGCTCGACCGGAACCACTTCGATGCCGGTGCCGGGGATGATCCTGCCTTGCTTGGCGGGGTTCTTGTCGGCGATGTAGTCGATCGTGCTGGCGTCGATCCCGGCGAAGTTCAACAGGACGGTCGCCTTGGCCGCGGCGCCGTAGCCTGCCAATGACCGACCCGATCCTTTGACGTCGTGGAACTGGCTGATGATCTCGCCGCGCGATGCCGCCACATCGGCGGCGAACCTGGCATAGGCCCGCGCCGAGGTCAGCCCGCGGGCGGCCTCGTCCGCCAGGGTGGAGGTGATCCGAGTCGCCGGCACCGCTCGGCTGTCGCTGCCGACGGTGAGACGCAGCGATCCGCCGTGGACCTCGAGGTGTTCGTAGTCCTGCAGGACCATGCCGTGCTCACCGAACAGCCGTGCGAGTGCCGTCAACGAGTAGTAGAAGACGTGCTCATGGTAGATCGTCTCGAACCAGCACTGGTCGATGAGATCCACCACGTACGGCGTCTCGATGATCGCGACGCCATCGTCGGCCAACAGGATGTGCATCGCCTCGACAAAACCATGGATGTCAGGCACATGCGCGAGGACGTTGTTGGCGTGAATCACCCGCGGTCGCAGGCCCTCGGACCGGAGGTCGGTTGCCACCTTCGGCGTGAAGTAGTCCACCCGTGTCTCGACACCCGCGGCCCTCGCGACCTCGGCGACGTTGGCGGCTGGCTCGATCCCGAGGACGCGGATGCCGAGCTGTTGATAGTGGCGAAGCAGGTACCCGTCGTTGCTCGCCACCTCGACCACCAGATCGTCTCGACCGAGCGCCAGCCGCCGGGCGGTCTCAGAGGCAAGGCGCTGCATGGCGCTCACCATCGAGGTCGAGTACGACGAGAGGTAGAGGTAGTCGTCGAACATCGCCCGCGGATCCACTGTGCCGCTCAACTGCACGACGCTGCATCCAGGGCATCCGACCGCTGCGAGCGGGAACGTCGGGGCCGGCGGGCTTGAAGGAGTCAGCAGCGCATTGGCCAATGGCTGTCGCCCGAGATCGACTACCGGGAAGAGGTCAGCCGAGCCGCAGATCCTGCAGGTGCTGATCGGCTTGAAGAGATCGTCGTCACCCATGGGCCGCGTACCATGCCACTGTCCGGGCGAGGCCCTCGCTCAGCGGAACCTGCGGCTGCCAGCCGAGGCGAGCACGCGCCGCCGAGGCGTCGAGGAACTGCTCCGCCAGCTCCCGACGCGCAGTGGCCTGGATGTCCGGCTCGAGATCCGAGTGCATGAGCTCGAGGATCATGTTCGTAACGGCAAGCGCCGACACCGGCGACTCGAGAGAGAAGTTGAACGGCGTCCCGCCGAGCCCGCGGTCGGACCGCATCGCCTCGGCGAGCAACAGGTATGCCCGAGCTGCATCCTCGACGTAGATGTAGTCGCGCACCGGCAGCCCGTCCGAGCGCAACACCGGGCGCCGGCCTGCCATCACATCCCGGATCACGCCCGGCACGAGGCGGTTGAAGTTGCGGTCCCCGCCGCCTACGAGGTTCCCACAGCGGACCACGCACACATTGAGGGCCCACGTGTGCGCGTACGCCTGCGCGATCAGATCGGCGCAGCTCTTGGAGACGTCGTACGGGGTCCGACCCTGCAGTGGGTAGTCCTCCCGGTAGGGCAACTGGCTGCTCTCGCCGTACGCCTTGTCCGAGGACGCGACCACCACCTCGCCGACTGTGCTGGTCAGGCGCGCCGCCTCGAGGACGGTCCAAGTCCCGGCGATGTTGGTCTCGAAGGTCGACAGAGGGTTGCAGTTGGCGATGGGGACGATGGTCTGAGCTGCCAGATGGAACACCGTCTGAACCTCGTACTCCGCCAGAACGCGCCCGACGAGGCTCGCGTCACAGATGTCGCCACGGCACACGGTGATGCGGTCGACCAGACCCTCCTCCGCCAGGAACGTCCGCGGGACGGCGTCGCGGACGATGGCGACGACATCGGCCTCGCGCTCCAGCAGCTCACGAACCAACCAGCCGCCGAGAAGACCGGTCGCTCCCGTGACGAGCACCCGTCGCTGGCGCCAGGGGTCTAGTCCCACAGTCGCCACGGCGCTGCCCCTTGGTCCCAGAGCGCTCGCAGCACTCTCACGTCCTTCAACGTGTCCATCGGCTGCCAGAAATCCGAGTGCGGGTACGCCATGACCTCGCCGGCGGCCGCCAGCGGGGCGATGACGTCGAGCTCGAGGCTTTGGTCGTCCGAAACGATGTGGCTCAGCACCTCTCGGCGGAGCACCATGAACCCGCCGTTGACCCAACCCTCACCGAGCTTCGGCTTTTCGACGAAGGTGGCCACACGCTCACCCTCCAGCTCCAACCAGCCGAAGCGAGCCGGCGGACGAACGGCCATCACGGTGATCATGCGGCCGTGGCGCCGGTGGAACTCGACGATCTTGCCGATGTCGGCGTTGGTCAGCCCGTCTCCGTAGGTAACGCAGAAGCTGTCATCCGGCAGGTGCTCGGCCAGCCGGCGCACCCGACCGCCGGTATTGGTGGCGTCGCCCGTGTCGATGAGATCGACCGTCCAATCGTCACCGATCCCGTCGAACACCCTCGTGGACCCGTCGCCGGTGTGCACCCTCAGATCCCTGGAGAGATGGCGATAGTTGATGAAATACGACTTGATCTGCTCACCCTTGTAACCGAGGGCCACGACGAAGTGCGACAGCCCGAAGGAAGCGTAGAGCTTCATGATGTGCCAGATGATCGGCCGGCCGCCGATCTCCACCATGGGCTTCGGCCGTGTGTCGGTCTCTTCTTGCAGGCGCGTCCCTAAGCCACCGGCTAGAACTACGACACGCATGGGCGGCTCGTCACGGTTGTCTCCTGGCTCGGTCCGGTCAGTGTAGGTCACAGGGTCCTGGTGAATGGCTAACCGTCGCCACCCGGAGCGGCACGCCCAGCACTGTCACTGCCCGACCGGTCGGGCGACGTCGGAACACTGCGCCGCGTCATCCCCTCGAAGAAACCCACCGCCCACGCCGCGTGCATCGTCGGCAACGACAGACCGAGCACGGCGCCGGCTGCCGG
>Ga0187860_1004564_pt1 | contig 10324 bp, 10 predicted proteins | sample June2016WEW_10_4_FD_132981 | JGI IMG/M metagenome (GOLD analysis project Ga0187860, IMG submission 132981) | Peatland microbial communities from SPRUCE experiment site at the Marcell Experimental Forest, Minnesota, USA - June2016WEW_10_40 | ecosystem: Environmental > Terrestrial > Soil >... | reverse complement strand
AATCAGGCCTGCATAGAGATCCGGCCGCATGTTTGCGACCGCACCGATCAATGTGCCGCCGGCGGATCCGCCATGCGCGACGAGCTTGCCCCCCGCAGCCCAGCCCTGCTTCACGAGATACTCGCTCACCGCGATGAAATCGCTGAACGTGTTCATTTTCTTCGCCAGCTTGCCTTCGCGGTACCAGCACCAGCCCTTCTCGCTGCCGCCGCGCACATGGGCGATGGCGTAGACGAAGCCGCGATCGACGAGCGAGAGCCGGTTGGTATCAAAGGCTGCCGGGATCGAAATGCCGTACGCACCGTAGCCGTAGAGAAGGCATGGCGTGGTGCCGCTTAGCGCATGATCCTTACGGTGAAGGAGCGAGATCGGAATGGTCTCGCCGTCCGCCGTCGGCGCGAACAACCGTCGGGTGACATAGTTAGAGGCGTCGTGGCCGCTCGGGACTTCCTGGCGCTTGCGCAACGTGCGTGCGCGCGTCGCGAGATCATAGTCCCAGACTTCGGACGGCGTCGTCATCGAGGAATAAGTGAAGCGCAGAAGGTTCGTGGCGAACTCGTAACCGCCATCGATGCCGAGCGAATAGGCCTCCTCCGCGAACTCGATGACGTGCTCCTCGCCAGTCTCAAGCCGCCGGACCACAATGCGCGGCAAGCCGTCCTCGCGTTCGAGGCGTATGAGCCAGTCCCGAAGGACCATGAACGACAGCACGTAAACGCCGCTGCGGTGGGGAATGAGATCGCGCCAATACGCCCGGCCGGGCGTCGCAAGCGGCGTCCAGGCGATCTTGAAGTCTTCGGCGCCGTCGGCGTTCGTGCGGATCACCAACGCCGGCCCGCCTTTGAAAGCGGGATGGTGTTCGATTTCGTATTGAACACCGGTTTCGCGTGCGGCAACGAGTGTCGGTTCCACCGCGGGCGCGGCGACGTCAAGGAGCCAAACTTCCGAGGTCTCGTGATCGTGCGCCGAAATGTCGCCGAAACGGCCCGATGCATGGCGGCCGACTGAAATGAAAAGGCCCGGATCGGCCTCCGCGAACACGCGCACGTCCGCGCTCGCCGGCGTTCCGAGCCGGTGCCGAAAAACGCCTGCAGGCCGGTGGCTCTGGTCGAGGCGCACGTAGTAAAAGGCCGCGGCGTCCTGCGTCCAAACCACCGAGCCAGAGACATCGGGTACGTTGTCGGCGAGGTCCGCTCCACTTTCGATCACGCGCACACGAGCAGTGTAGAACTCGGAGCCGGGTTCGTCGGACGTCCACGCGAGCAGCCGATGGTCGGGCGAATGGCCCATGGCGCCGAGTCGAAAAAAAGGTTTGCCGCGCGCGAGCGCGTCGCCATCAAGCAGGAGCTGTTCAGCGCCGCCGTTGCGCGGTTCCCGGCACAGCAGCGGATGCTGCCCGTCCTTGCGATAGCGCACATAATAGGCATACGCCCCATCGGGGTCAGGCACGGTGGAATCGTCTTCCTTGATCCGGCCCTTCATTTCGGCAAACAGCGCTTCCTGCAGGGCAGTATTGTCGGCGAGGGCGTGCTCGCAATAGCCGTTTTCCGCCTGCAGGTAAGCGCGGATCGCAGGATCAAGCTGTTGCGGATCGCGCATCACCTCCCGCCAGTTCGGGGCTTTGAGCCAAGCGTACTCATCGGTGAGGCAAGCGCCGTGGAGATTCCGGACAAGCGGCTGTTGCTCCGCCCGCGGCTCGCTCGGCGGAGGTACTTTGTTGTTGATACTCAAAGCTCTTACACCATTGCCATGGTCGGGCCATTTGACACTGAAACGCGACGCAAATCGGTACGATATTGCGTCGAGGACTCTCCAAGCAAGCGCATACCAACGAGCGCGCGGGCGCCGTTCCGGTCGACAATCGTATCGATGGTCGTTGTGGGGCACACGTTATATCGGGCGCGCGTGTTCTGCGCCGGCTGGTCCAGCGCGAGTCGATAAAGCCTAACGATTTCTTCCCAGGTCAGCTTATAGGTGTAACGCCCGCACGCGACGATCAGCCATGAGCGTTTCGTACCGCTCCCTTCGGTGCAGAGCCGGGGGTAAAGCCGAATTTCTCTGCCAACATGATATAATTAGCGAGTATTATCATAGAGATACGTGCAGCCGTGGCTTTCGCCGGCATCCCACGCGGAATCTACGGGTCTCGCTGAGCGGAGCGAATAGAGCCTGGTCGGCGCAGCCGGACGCGCCAACATCCAGGTTTCTCGTCGAATTTGCTCCACCCAACAATGGAGTGCACGATGGTACGGTTCCTTTGAATTAGAACATGCAAACGCGAACCAATAATCGCGCAATGCTGCCAAGGCATGTAGTCAGAGCAATGGCTGCGGCGGCCAATAAGGCGATCGGCAATGCGCTTCTTCATGGTTCGCATGCAATGCTTTCTCCTCCTCGTAGCGAGGTCGGATTCGTCGCTGCGGTGACCCCCGGCAGAATTCGAACCTGCGACCTTCAGCTTGCGCCTGTCTTGCAGGAGGCCTGAAAAACGCGAATATTACCGGTAATTTTTGAGTTATCTGGGGACTGTCGGGCAATAACGTTCGATTGAAGCCGAGCGCCCGCAATGGTGGCTAGGGTTTTTATAAGTTACCGCCGCGATGACAGCGCGGGCCATGCCGGTCGTGTTCACGATCGCCTTGAGCGCGAGTTTGGGTCCACCTCCTGTTCATGGATGTGGACTCAATTCCCCTCGGCGTGAACTTCACAAAGGTTTTGCGCGACGAAGTCGCCAAGTGCGAAGTACTGCTCGCGGTCATCGGGCCCAATTGGCTGAATGCCAATGATGAGGCGGGACACCGTCGTCTGGATAACCCACATGATTTCGTGCGCATCGAAATCGCAACGGCGTTGCAGCGTGACATCTCGGTAATCCCGATCTTGCTCGACGGGGCGACGATTCCAAAAGCCAATCAACTGCCCAAGGATCTCAAAGAGCTTGCGGTACGCAATGGGCTCGAAGTCCGGCATGCCCCCTTCCACAGCGACATGGAAAAGCTGATCCGGGGCCTCAAGAGTCCGTCGAGTCAAGTTGATGCATCTGCGGCGTTGCCGTTGCCATCAGAGGGACACGAAACGGAGGCCAGCCGGAAGGCCGAGCAAGAGCACAAGCGGAAGAGAGCGGAGGCGAACGTTGAAGCCGAACGGCGAGCTCAGGAGGAACGTAGTCGTCGGGATAAGGAAACTACTGGCCGCGTCGAGGGTGAAGAACGGCAAAAGAAAGAGGCTGCCGAAGCCTTCGGCAGTACTGCTCAAACGCTGCCGGCCCTCCAACGACAGTCATGGTGGCCGCCGCCCATAATAGCCACTTCAGGCGCGCTCGCCGTGGCGATAATCGCAGTCCTCTTTTGGGTCGAAAACAAGCCACCGGTGTCGCCCCAACAGGTTTCGGTAGTCCCATCGCCGTCCACCAAAATCACCCCACCGGTGGCACCAGCCACTCAGCCGCTGGCAATAGATTCCGCTCCGGCTATATCACCGGTGGCGCCGGCAGCTCAGCCACCGCCAATAGATTCCGCTCCGATCCTCTCGCCGGTGGCGCCGCAAGGCCAAAGCGCGAAAACCCCTTCGCCGCAAGTCCCGGACAAGATCGTAGACGCAACGCTGCCGGGCAATCGGACGGACGATTCGATCCCGATCAACGATCCCGGATTGCTTAACGAGGTGCGCGAGCGACTCTATGAGCTAAACTTCGATCCGGGTACTCCTTGATGGACCCTCCACTGAAGCGGTCCGCCAGGCGATCCGGGAATTCGAGCAGCAGAGCAATCTGCCACCGACCGGCACCGCGACGACGGGTACATTGCAACGGTTGCGCGCGATCGACGGTCTCAAGCCGTGGGGCGCAATCGTCTACGGAAAAGGCGACGGAAAATGGGGAATGGCGTGGGGCGAGAACACGCGCACGGCGGCTGTGGCGCATGCGCGCACTTCGTGCGGCGACGTCAAAAACTGCCCGGTCGAGATAAGCTTCTTCGGCACCGAATGCGGCATGTTCGCTTATTCTAGGTCAAGCTGGGCGATCACAGCGCGCGATGACATCCGGAAGGCCAAAGACGCGGCGCTCGCGGACTGCGGAAAACGCGGCAAATCCTGCGCGATAGTCGCGTCCGTGTGCGCCAACGGCGCGGAGCGTTTCAGCGCCCCAAATTAGCTTGAGAGGTTCAGGATGTTGGCGGGGACGTAAATGAGTCGTAAGCTTCTCACGTCAAACAGGTTTTTTTTGGGGAGACCGATGTATTTCGTTGGTTCGCTCATTTTTGTACTCAGTGTGCTTTTTGCTCCAGTCGCTGCTTTCGCACAAACACAGCCTGGCAGTGCGGGAGGAACGATTGGCAAGCACGACAAGTCAATTTCGGGAGAGGAGGGACAGCCAACAACCACGGGCCATAATAGCCGTCCAAGACCTCGTCGGGCTTCGAACGTCACCGCAACCCACCACGGTCCCCGTCCGGCACGTGCTCCGCAGGCGTTGCCTGAAGCTCCTGACATTTGTGTCGTTGGGACCGAGCGTGCCTGTTAGACTCTACGCTACCGCCGCCGACCGCTGTCCTTCCCGGAAATCATATCCGCGCGTAGCGATGATGCAGCCCCGACAGAACGGGCGTAGCGGCAATGTTTCCGTATCGTTGGACCGCTCGACCCAGCGGCGTATCCTTGTGCAGCGATAAGTGCGTGCGCGATTCATTATAATAGGAGGCGTACATTCGGAATCGAAAGTTCCCGCATTGTCTATTTAATGCAGGTTCACCGCCCCGCCGGCCAGTTGTATCTGCCCGATGCTCTTGCGAAGCTCGTGGAGCGATACTCGTTCGTCAAGGCCCCTGGGCCAGAGCAGGCTTTGCTATTCACCTTTACCGTGGGGAAATTTAAGAATGCTCAGATAGCTGAGCTTTCAATCTATAACGACGGCTTCATTGTGTCATCTGCTAGTGACACGCTCCCCCGCGCATTATTCATTCAACGCGCCGCCGGCGAATTTTGGTGGGGCCTGTGATCGTCTCAAGCGATGTAAGCACTTTCATTTGACCGTTCGCCCAGCGGTATTCGATTGCCAAATTTCGGTCTTCGACGAAACCGTTGTCTTTAAGGCCCTGATTAAAAGCTGCGATCAGGTGCGTTCGTCCCTGAGGCGAATTGCCATGAATAAAGCCGATCACCGGCATCGCCGGCTGCTGCGCGCGAGCGGCGAGCGGTAATGCCGCCGCAGCTCCAATGAGCACGATGAATTCGCCTCGCCTCATTCGATCACCTCGTTGGCGATCGCAAGGAGTTTGTCTGGAACGGTGAGGCCGAGCGCTTTGGCTGTCTTGAGATTGATGACGAGATCGAATAGGGTCGGCTGCTCCACCGGCAGCTCGCCGGGCTTAGTCCCGTGCAGGATTTTATCGACATAGTCGGCACCGCGCCGGAACATCGCCGGGAAGTTTGGTCCGTAAGACATGAGCCCCCCGGCTCGCGCGACATCGCCGCTAGTGAAGGTCGTCGGCAGCCGCATGTCGAGGGCAAGTGCGATAATGCGCGTGCTATTGGCGTGAAGCAGAGAATTTTCTACTACATAAAGTGCGTCCGCTTGGCCTTTGAGAGTATCAAAAACCGGTCCAATATCCTCGGCCTGTCGAATCCCGTGTGGCGAGGATTCCAGGCCGAACCCCCGCGCCGCGTCCTGAACAGCGGCCATTTCCCGTACGGTAGCGGAATAGCCGGCATCAAACAAAATTGCCAACCGGCGGAGACCGGGGACAAGCTGATGCAATAGTTCGAGCCGCTTGCCGGCAATGTCGACAACTTGGAACGACAATCCTGTGACGTTGCCACCCGGCCGCGAAAGGCTTGCGACGAGGCCGCTGCCAAGAGGATCGACCGCAGGGGCGAAGACGATGGGGATGGAAGCTTGTAGCCTGCTTTAACGTGGCGACGGCGCCTCCGTATGTGACAATTACGTCGACCTTTTGCCGCACGAACTCGTTCGCAATCTCAGCAACGTGATCTGGGCGGCCTTCCGACCAGCGGTATTCGATGGCGACGGTACGACCTTCAATCCAACCCAGTTCGTGCAGTCGCTCCACAAAAACAGCGCCCTATGGACTAAACAGCGAAGCGTTATGCTGGAGGACCCTGATAGTCGGTAACTTGACCGCCTGCGAACGCGCTACAAGTGGCCAAGCGGCCGCCACAGAACCGAGCAACGTGATAAATTCCCGCCGCCTCATGAGGTTCCCCCACGGCCGAGGCTCTTATTTTTATTTCAGCGAAGCATGCATATCCCGAGCGCTGTCTTCGTAGTGTGCAGCGCGACGGAAATCGGACCCTTATGTCGGTGACGGGTCAACAACCGCCCCGCCACCTCGCCGGCAGAAATACCCCCGGAAGCCGCCGCGCCGTCGCCTGCCGGGCGCGGCTGTGGCGGGCCATGAAGGGCCTCCGGCCGCGCACAAGACCGGCGAACCTTTTCGCAGTCTGACCTGCGTGAAGCCGGTCACAGAAACCGATATTGCCGCGTGATATTCTATCCACAGCGCAGCGCGCTCCATCCCATATCTGTCACTCGCGTGATAAACTGCGGCACATTAAGTCTATAGAAACAGCCCGCAGTTTATCGAAACCGTGAGCTTGACGCATGCCCGGCACCCATTCACTTCGGGGGCTAATGAAATGGCTCACGCGCGACGAGTGGCGTGATCGTTTCGCTGCGGTCTATGATGCCCATCTGCAGCCCGCCTGCGAACGTTTAGGCGTCGATGTCGATGAAGTCGTATCGATCCTTGGCCAAGACTGGTTCATGACAACCGTTTGGGGCAGCGCATTTGAAGATTTTCTGACGCGAGACTTCGACGGTGGTTACAATATCGCCGATGATTATTTGAAACGTCGCGGCTGGAAGGAGAGCGCATCGACGCGGGCCTACATAACTGCGTTACGAACCTCGGTAGCAAGCCTCTATGAGGTTAGCGATATCATCAAAGACACGTCGTTTCGGGCGCGTGATCTTGTGCGCGGTGGCAACCCAATTCTAATCAGTGAGCGGTCGGCAACACGCTCCCTCAAGCAATGGGACCGCATTGCCGCGCGGGTAGTTCAGGTTGGCTCGCAGGCGCAGATCAGTGGAGCGTTGCTGCCATACCAACGCGAAGCATCAGAGGACATATTGCGACTGTTACGCAATGTGGCGAAGCGTACCGATAAGGAGAGACAAAAGCTCGCAAGCAAGGTTGGCAGCGATGTCAATCATCCAGCCATTGTCGATGGTTTCTCCCAGACTGCGATGCTACGCGCTGCGGCCCCGACGATCACGACCTTTTGGCTGATCGACATCATCAATCGCACGGTAGATCCGCCGGGTCTTGATGTGAGCAACACCGAAGGCGATGAACTGCTGTTCTGCGCAGTACATTTTCCGCTCTCTGCTGACGCGACAATCGACGACATACGAAAGGCGTTGAGCCGATGTCCCGCGCTGCGTCAAGAAACTACAACTTTTTGGAATTGGCTCGGCTCAGGGAAGCCGGCCACTCTCCCGCGTAAGCGGAAGGGAACATCGAGGCCCCTTACCTTCGCGACAACCCTCGACGACGGCTCGCCTGTGCTCGGCGGATTGGAATTGAAGGGCAACACATTGGTCTTGTCTGTGAACTCGCAGAGTCGGAGCAACCGGGGCCGCGCTCTGCTATCCGAGCTTCTCGGCGGTTTGGTGGGCAAACCCCTGGTCGAGATGCAAGCGCTTGATCAGGTCATGTCTTCGCGCAGAGATTCTTCACCGCCGCCCAAACTAAACCTAAGCGAAGACGAACGTCGCACGGTAATCCATCAAAGCCTGAAGCGGCATTATTGGGACATGCTTGATCAACCGGCCCCATTCCTCAGAAACAAATCACCGCGCGCGGCAGCCAGAACCGCCAAAGGCCGTGCCAAGGTCGTCGATTGGCTAAAAATGCTTGAAAATCACGCGGCCAAATCCGCCGGGAGAAACGACGACATGGCGACTTTCGACTTCGCTTGGCTCTGGGCGGAATTGGGCCTTAATGACCTTAGTTAAGGCCCCGGCAGTCGGAACCTACTACAACCAACGGCGCGAATGTCGTCGATCAGGCTGGCCGCGCCGCCGAGGCAGCAAACACTGTCGGCGGGCAGTAACTAGCCGTTGCGCTATGGATTGTGGCGAAAGGACTTCATGGCTGAGACCCGGAAGCTCGCAGCGATTCTAGCAGCGGATGTGGTCGGATACAGCCGGCTTGCCGGGGCGGATGAGGATCGCACCCTGTCGCGACTCCGCAGGCTGCGGAGCGATCTGATCGATCCCGCCATCGCCGCGCATCACGGGCGCATTGTGAAGCGCACCGGCGACGGCGCGCTCGTCGAGTTCCGCAGCGTGGTCGACGCCGTACGCTGCGCCATCGAAGTGCAGAACGGCATGGTCGAGCGCAATGCCGGCGTTCCGCCCGACCGCCGTATCGAGTTCCGCATCGGCATTCATTTGGGCGATGTCGTCGAGGAGAGCGACGGCGACCTGATGGGCGACGGCGTCAATATCGCGGCGCGATTGGAAGGCATCGCCGCGCCCGGCACCATCTGTCTTTCCGAAGACGCCTATCGCCAGGTGAGAGCCAGGCTCGATCTCGCGGTCAACGATCTCGGCGAGACGCAGCTCAAGAACATAGTCCACCCGGTCCGGGTCTATTCTCTGCAGGTTGGCCTCCCGGCGCAGGCGAAGCCCTTGACGGAGGCGAAGCCCTCGGAGGAGGCGAAACCCCCGGATTGCGCGCAACACGGCGTTCACTTTCAAGGGCAAGAACAGTGACGCTAAGGAAGTCGGTAGGCAACTCGGCGTGCGCTACGTGCTCGAAGGCTCGGTGCAGCGCGATGGCAACCGCGTTCGAGTCAATGCCCAGCTTATCGATGCCGAAACCGGCTCGCATCTCTGGGCCGAACGCTTCGAGGAAGACGTGGCCGATTTGTTCAAGCTGCAGGATCAGGTCGTCGCGCGGTTAGCCAATGCGCTCGGCTACGAATTGGTGAAGGCTGAAGCGAACAAGGGCGCTCATTCGACCAACCCCGACGCTATCGATCTGACAATGCGCGGCTGGGCGCTGTTGAACGTCGGAGGGCGCGATAGGGCGCAATACCAGCAAGCACGTGATCTGTTTGAACATGCCCTAGAACTTGAGTCTCAAAATGCCGAGGCGATGGTTGGCATCGCCCTGATCGATACTCGCGCCTTTGCTTATGGCGGGGCAGCTCACCCTGACCCTACTTTAGCGGGCCAATTGGATTTCGTGTCAAAGGCGCTCGCGATCAATCCTAACTACAGCTTCGGCTATTTCATGAAAAGTTTCGCACTGTTTATGGCGTTCCGATTCCCGGAAGCGGTGGAAGCCGCGCGAACCGGAACGACTGTCGATCCCAACTCCGCATTTTCTTATTTCGCGAAGGGCGAGGCAGAATGGCCGCTTGGACGTTGCGAAGAGACAATCGCGGACCTCAAAGAGGCTTTCAGGCTTAGCCCGCGCGACCCCGGGAGCGGGGTTTGGCACATGAATCTTGGGCTTGGCGAACTTTGCCGCGGGCGAGTTGATGCAGCGGCTGAGGAGTTTAGGCGAGCAATCGACGGGGGCTTCCGAAGCTATCTTCCTTATGTGAATTTGGCGGCGGCGGCAGCCCTGCTGGGAAACGACGCTGAGGCGACGACCGCCTTGGCGGAAGCACGGCGACTGTCCCCCCAACTCACGATAAAATGGTTTGTGGCGCATTCTCCCAGCATGCCAATCGAACTCGAAGGTTTCCGCAAGGCGGGCATGCCGGAAGAATGAGCGCTTAGACGTTGATGAGATTAGCCGCACGCCGCCCTTGCTGCATTGCAGCGTAGTCACACAGCAAACGGTCGAGATGGGTCATTCTCGACCGAGATGGTCAAGGCCTGAGGTTCGTACATGTCCGCTTCGGCTCCGATAGCGACCGCGATCCATCAAAACGTGATCCGGCGCTAAGGGCCAGAAACGGCCGTGAGCAGTTGCAACAAATTCTCGAAGCGTTGACCCCGTCGAACATAAAAAACGCTCTCGGCGACGAGCGAATTGAGATTATCACTGCCCTATCCACTGTCACTTAGAGTCCGTCCGGGAACATCAAGCGGGATTACAAAGTTTTCGGAGCATGAGGCGGATGGATGCGAGGCGCAAGAATGTGAGCGCCTTGCGATTGAGGTTCTCCCAAGCTTTGGCAAGCCGTCGGCATCGGTTGAGCCAAGCAATGGTACGCTCGACCACCCAACGGCGTGGTAGGACGATAAATCCTTTGGCGTGATCGGAGCGCTTGACGATTTCAGTTT
>Ga0187860_1004562_pt1 | contig 10327 bp, 20 predicted proteins | sample June2016WEW_10_4_FD_132981 | JGI IMG/M metagenome (GOLD analysis project Ga0187860, IMG submission 132981) | Peatland microbial communities from SPRUCE experiment site at the Marcell Experimental Forest, Minnesota, USA - June2016WEW_10_40 | ecosystem: Environmental > Terrestrial > Soil >... | reverse complement strand
TGCCGTTGTAGGAGCATGCCGGTACCGTGGCCACGCCGGGCACGCAGTTGGTCGTCACCGTGGCCGAGCAGGGCTGGAAGCAGGTCACCAGGGGGTAGCCCTTGACCATCTGCACGCTGTAGAGGGTACTGACGGCGTTCTTGTCGCCTGTGAGGCCGCTGGCAAGGGTGGCGTCCGATACGGCGCTGACGGCGCTGTTGGGCAGGTCGAGCGCCCCTGCCGTGGAGGCTGCATCGGCCGATGCCTGTAGCTGCCGCTGCGCATGGTAGGCATAGCCGAGGTCGATGGCCAGCCCGGTGACCGATACGACCAAGACCAGGAGAAGGGCCAGGAGCATGAGGGTCTGCCCCCCGTCCTGCTTGAAGAGGCTTGAAGGCTTCATGGTTTGTCCTATTCTATCCTCACGGTCGTCGAGGATGATATGCCCGTGGGCGGGCACAGGTTGACGGTAGTGAACGGGATAGGCACAGAGCAGGCATAGCTTGCCGTGATTGTGCCCCAGTCCCCCTCCACGAGCTTGGAGCAGGTTGACCCCCCGGTGCCGGTGAATGTCGGGGCCGGGACGGTGACTGGCGACGGCGTGGCATTGTGGGGGTTGAGGCTGGCAGCAGAGGCCTGGACCATGCTCTGTGCCAGGGTGCAGACGGTGCTGGTCCCTGTCAGGGTGACCCCCCGGCTGGTAGCCAGGGTCCTGGCCCCGGCCGCCACTGCGTCGGCAAGGGTAACGTAGTCGTAGAGCAGGATGCCCCCGAAGACCATCCCTACCAGGAGCATGCAGAAGACTGGCAGAATCATGGCGAACTCGAAGAGCTGGACGCCCCTGTCGCTGCCAAGGCGTGAGCGCCGGGAGTAGAATCTCATAATCTCCTATCCTTTCTGTGCTTTAGGACGCCTCAGCCAGGATATCCAGATCGCAAACGCCAGGTACCACACGGCCGCTGCCCAGGCAATGGCCGCCCTTGCGGTAGGGGCTGGCCCAGGGAGCAGGCAGGCCAGGAGGGCCGCAAGCCCGCTCAGGAGGCAGAGGGCAACGGCAAGCCATAGGGCACACCGGACGAGCGCCTTGAAGAAGCTGTCCATAGTCATTGTTCTCCGCTAACAGTATACACCAGAAGATGCCACGGCAGGGGAACTGGATGCCGCTAATACGTGTATCCTAATCAGGGAGAGCATATGGCGACCGAGGTCAAGGCACCGGACGAGTACAACAAGCTGCTGGGCCCCAAGATATTCCTGGGCGGGGCGATAGACCAGGGAGAGGCCAAGGACTGGCAGTCCGAGGTGGTCAAGGGCCTGGAGGGCATCGACTGCCTCGTCCTCAACCCCCGCAGGGACGACTGGGACTCCTCCTGGGAGCAGAGCATCGACAGCCCCGAGTTCAGGGGGCAGGTCGAGTGGGAGCTTAAGGCGCAGGAGGAGGCCGACCTGAACGTCTACGTCCTCCTGGAGGACAGCAAGGGCCCGGTGACCATGCTGGAGATAGGGCTGTTCGCCGGAAAGGAGAGCGGCCTCTGCATCGAGGAGGGGTTCTACCGCAGGGGCAACCTGGAGATTGTGGCCCAGCGCTACAACATCCCTATCTACAGGAAGCTGGACGACATGATGGCGGACCTCAGGGAGGCCCTGAGGAAGAGGAAGAAGGAATGAGGAAGAGGATAGGCATCTCGATGACCGAGGAGGTCGGGGAATCCCCCGGCGCACTGGACCTCTCCTTCACGGCGGGGTACGGCCCGGGATGGAAGGCCCTCTACTACAGGCTCGTCCGGCTGGCGGTGGACTATGCCGAGAGGGCCGCCCCGGAGGACTCCTATGCGGTCCCCTACCTGAAGAAGCTCCTTGAGCCCATGTTCGAGCTGGCCACGAACATGGACAGCCCCCTCGGGACCGCGTCAAGGAGGGAGTTCATCGTCTCCAGGCTCGGGCACGACCCCTGGCTATGCGATGCCGTGCTCAGGGCGGTCGGGGAGCCGCCTGCCCAAGGGGAGGCATAGTGCTCCGGCCCAGGGCAGAGTTCCTTGTCACCGCCAATCCGCCCATCAGCGGGAAGGACGTCCTTGGCTACCTAATGAGGCTCAACGGGTGGAGCAAGGAGACCGCCCTGCAAGTCCTGACCGTGGACGGGTACGGGAGCGAGTACTCCCTAGAGGACTTCCCGCTCAGGCGGCTGAGGGCGGGGGACGACTATAACCCCGTGCTCTCAAGGGAGTACGCGGAGCGCCCGACCCCCTTCCCCCCCATTGTCCTAGGGTATGACTGGGACTGGGCCAGCAGCCGGCCGCCGCAGTTCCTCCCCAGGCCGAGGCTCGTCATCCGGGACGGCAACCACCGGGTCGATGCCGCCAAGCGGCGGGGCGACAAGGCTATCAGGGCATACGTCCCGCGCCCGCCCAAGACAGCGGCCCTGCGCAAGCGCCCGGGCCTGGTCGGGCCCCTCTACCACGGCACCAGTGCCAGCTTTGACGAGTGAAGGCTGCCGGAGGAGCACGGCCTTGCGGAGATGGGCATCCACTTCGGCACCCTGCCGCAGGCAGAGTATGTCATAGGCCTGGACGATACGGGAAGGTTCATGGGGCACGCCGGAGGGGTTCAGGCCAGGGGGCAACATCCGCCCTGTCTACCTGAAGGCCTACAGGCCCCTGCGCATGACGGACGTCGTGCAGTGGACCCCCCAGCGGATAGCGCTGGAGCTATACTACCGCAAGCTGATGACCAGGGAGGAGATGAGGCGTATCTCCCATGGGGAGGACCGCCACGACCCGAAGTGGTACCCCCTCCTGCGCAAGTGGATAGAGGACAGGGGGTACGACTCCATCGTCTACCGCAACCAGTGGGAGGGCAGGGGGGACAGCTATGTCGTCTGGCACACGGGGCAGATAGTGCCCGCCCTGTCCTGAGGTATTATATAGGCACGAGTATTATAGCCAGAGGAGGAGAACCATGAACCCATCGGCGAGGAAAGGCAGCATACTCCTGGAGCGCCTGCCCGAGGAGGCGATTCTCTATGACAAGGCCAGCGACAGGGTCCACTGTCTTGGAAAGGGTGCTCTTGCGGTCTGGGAGAAGGCCGACGGCACCATGACCATCGGGGAGCTTGCAGAAAGCACCGGGCAGGAGCCCGCCACGGTATCGGGGGCCGTAGAGGCGATGGAGAAGGCAGGGCTCATGGAGCCCGGCAGCTATGGCCCGGACTCGCCGTCAAGGCGCACGGCCCTGGGCAAGATGGCAGTGGCGGCCGGTGCCGCCCTGGTCATGACCATCGTTGCCCCGCCCCCGGCCGCGCATGCGTCCAGTGCCCCGCCCCCGCCCAGGCCCGACCCTATCTGGCCGCCGAGAGCGCACCCCGAGCCCCCCATCGGGCGTGTCCCGCCGAAGTAACGGGGCAGCCATGCGCAGGCCTGTCATTATCGCCCTTATAGCCGGGTATATCCTGGCCGCCCTCCTAGTCGCATGGGGGTGCATGTGGGAGGCCGACCGGGCGGTAAGGTGGCTCTGGAGGCATCCCCCCTACATACACCCCTCGCTTCTCCTGCTGGCCGGCATCCTCCTCTTCGTGGCAGTAAGGAGCATCGACTTCCTCCTCTCCCATGACTGGGCCAGGGCCAAGCCCCGGTCCTGGCCCCCTGGGACCCCCATGCCCCCCAAAGACTAAGTTTCCTGACTTCCAGTATTATTATCGGGAGAGAACGAATCCCCCAGCCTGGCCTCCCAGCCAGGCCATCCAACCGGCTTTAAGCTAAGGCAAGCCCTTAGCCGGTGGGCTTGGAGGTACCAATGGTGTATTCCCACCAGTTCGTCGCAGCAGTCAAGGTAAACGGCAGCATACTGAGGGAGGCAACGGGCAGGGTGGCCGTACCGTTCGGCTCCGAGTACGCGGTCTACCTCAAGAACCTGGCATCGGTCCGGGCCATGGCAAGGGTCGAGATAGACGGCACGGACGCGACCGAGGGGACGTGGCTTATCCTTGCCCCCAACAGCAGCATGGACCTGGAGAGGTTCATCCGCAACGGGAACCTCCAGAGCGGCAACCGCTTCAAGTTCATCAAGAGGACCCAGAAGATTGAGGAGGCGAGGGGAATCAAGGGGGAGGACGGGCTCGTGCGCGTCGAGTACAAGTTCGAGAAGCTCCCCGACCCCGAGGTCCACACCCACCACTACGACCACTACCACTACAGCCACTACCCCTACTGGCCCTACTGGCCCTACTGGCCTTACTGGGACTACCCCTACTCCGGCTGGAGCGGCTCCTGGACCACCAGCAACAGCAGCGGCCTCGGCGACAACGTCACCTTCAGCGCCAACAGCATGGGGGGCGGGGCCAGCGCCAGCCACTCGGGCAGCAGCGTGCTGCGGGGCAAGGGCCTTAACGCCTCGATGATGTCGTTCACGAAGTCTGCCGAGGGCATGACCCCTACCGTCAACGTCAACACCACGGAGAGCCTCCAGGCCAAGGGACTGGAGCCGCCGCTACAGTGCTTCGCCATGCAGGAGGAGCCGGGCATCACCGTGCCTGGCAGCCAGAGCAACCAGGAGTTCTACTCGGCCGGCGGGTTCCCGACCGAGGCGCAGACGCATGTCCTCGTGCTCAGGCTGGTCGGGGCCGTGGGCGGCAGGGCGGTCACCAGGGCCGTCACCGTCAAGACCAAGGCAAAGTGCCAGACGTGCGGCACCAGCAACAAGTCCGGGACGAAGTTCTGCAAGGAATGCGGGACCTCCCTGGAGATAATCTAGGCAAGGCAGGCTTGGCGGGCCTGCGCTAGCGGCAGATGGTAAGCTGCCAGGCTAGAATACCGGTAACGCTCGACTCTGCTGGAAACAGGCCCGCCAGGACCATCCCGAGGAGAAAGCGCTATGTGCATGTTCATGTGGCCCCCGCCAGGGGTGCCCTACCCCTGGCCGAGGCCCCCTTTTCCGCCCTATCCCTACCCCAGGCCCAGGCCGCTGCCTGCCGTCCCGAGGCCCGTCATCCCGAGGCCCCGGCCCAGCCCGGAGCGCCCCTGCCCATGGTGCCCCCCCAAGAGGAGGCCCTGGCCGGACGACTATGCCGAGTGTACCCTCGGCAAGCCGCTCTGGATGGTCATCCCCCCCGAGGGGGCGCATATATCCTGCCCCGTCCACCCCGAGGGCCATCATATCTTCGGCCCCAACGTGAGGTGGTAGAGTATTAGGGGGCATGGACGCCTGGGAATCACTCCCTGAGGGGAAGAGACTCTACTGTGTCGGGTTCATGTTCAGCCCCTACATGGAGGCAGTAGTCCTCATCCGCAAGAAGCGCCCCGAGTGGCAGAGGGGCCTCCTGAACGGGATAGGCGGCAAGCTCCAGGACGGGGAGACCCCGCTGGAGGGCATGCGCCGGGAGTTCAGGGAGGAGGCCGGGGTAGCATGGGACGACTGGAGCCCCCTGGCCCGCCTGGACTTCCCCGAGGCCACAGTGTGGTTCTTCTGGGCCAGGGGGGACGCATGGGAGTGCCGTACCCAGACCGACGAGGAAGTATCCATCCATAAGACCAGGGACGTGCAGGACCTCGACCTGGTGCCCAACGGGCGCTGGCTCATCCCCATGGCCGTATCCTTCACCAGGGGGGAGAGGGCGAGGTGCTTCACGGTGCAGGAGGTGTACTGATGATAGTCCTCATGGAGGTAGTGGGCAGGATGACCAGGAGGCAGAGGGCCGACCTCCAGACGTTCTCGGTCCGGCCAGTCAGGAAGTGCAAGGGCTGGCGTTCAGTAGGCTCGCCTGGCAGCATTACTGAGGCCCTGGTGCCCTTTGAGTACAAGAGCCACTTCATGCGCTGGATGAGGGCCGAGGGCCTGAGCGGGGGGATAGCCTAGATGACCCAAAGGCTAGACCAGTCAGCAGCGCTCGGCCCGGCAGAGGCGGTGTTCCACAGCCTCAAGCGCCTCTGCGTAGGCACCCAGGAGGCTGACCCCTGCCTTGGCCGGGCAAGGGAGGAGCTTGGCATGCTCCCCTGCCTCAGGAACAGCCTGGAGCTGCGCCGTGAGTACAGCTACATCCTGGGGAGGATGGTGCTGAGGCTGACGGGATGGGTGCTGAGGGACGAGGAGCAGCACGAGGTCGTGAGCAAGACCATGGCCATAAAGGTCCCCGCCTCCTGGTGGCAGATGCTCAAGCGGGACTGCCTCCCCGCATGGCTTACAAGAAAGTTCCCGGTAAGGACGAGGGACGTTACAGAGGCCTTCTCCTTCGAGCAGCAGGTAAGGGTATGCCCGCACGCCGACGTGGCCTTCAGCGACCCCGAGCACATAGAGTTCCTGACCTTCAGGACGGCGATGGCACCGCCCTCGGGGGACGGCACCCTGTACGCCATCGAGGGCAGGTCGGACTCCTACCAGAGGCAGGTGATGCGGGACTACTGCGGGACGATAGACCGCAGACGGCCGGACCTTATCGAGATACGGGTCCCCCTCAGCAGGGGTGCCAGCTTTCTGGACTGGCTTTTCTTCCAGAAGAACCTTGTGTTCAGGAGGATAGATGAGCGAGACAATGACGCTGGAAAGGACGAGGGACACGCTGCTGGAGTGGCTCAAGGAGATAGCGGTACGCCACGGCAGCCTTAAGGAGCACGTCAGGGAGGACAGCAGGCCATCCACGCCAGGGCACCTGCGCTATATCCTCTGCACCGACAGCCATACCTACTACATCCATGCCACCCCGACCTACCTGGGGTGCGGGGCCAACAGCAGGAAGACGAGGGCCGGGGAGGACTGGCACCGGGGCAACGACCTGCCGGACGGCCCGTTCAACCACGAGACGTGGGAGGCCATCAAGGACGCCATCATCTCCTACGAGCTGGTGAAGCTGGAGCCTGTATACGAGCCGGTAGGGACAGAGGGCGAGGGGGTAATGCCCCCCCCTCCAGGGCCCTGCCCGACCTGCGTGGGCGGCCCGTCCCTGCCGGGGCTGAGCGACCCCACCCCGGAGGACGAAGGCGAGAGCGCCTTCGACGAGGGTGCCGTGGCCGGGGTGCCTGTCTAGGGAGGGAAAGATGGTTCTCCGCACGGCAGAGGCCCATATCGAGAACGACTACGACGGCAGCCTCATCCTGCGCCAGATAGAGAAGTACGCCCGCAACTGCTACAAGTCCGAGGGCAAGACGGGGGACATGGAGCAGACCAAGGCGTTCGTCGGGAGGCTCCTCCATACCCTCAAGCACGAGGGCATCGCCGACCACCACATCATCACGGTCAGGATAGTCTGCGACCGGGGGGTGAGCCATGAGATAGTCCGGCACCGTGTCGCCGCCTACCTCCAGGAGTCCACCCGCTACTGCGACTATGCCAAGGCGGGGAACATCGAGGTCATCGCTATCGGCCGGCACATGACCCCGGCGCAGCTCGATGTCTGGATGTACGCCATGAGCGAGGCCGAGAAGGCATACAACGAGCTTCGCAGGCTGGGGGCAAGGCCGGAGATAGCCCGCTCCGTCCTCCCCAACAGCCTGAAGACGGAGATTATCATGAGCCTCGACCTGACGAGCTGGAGGAACTTCTTCAGGAAGAGGGCGTGCAACCCTGGGGCGCACCCCCAGATGAAGGAGATAGCGGTGCCGCTGCTGCTGGAGTTCAAGAAAACCATACCGGTAATCTTCGACGACCTGGAGCCCGTGGAGCTGCCGAAGGAGTAGGATGTTCAGCGAGAAGTGGGACAGGAGGTTCCTGGGGCTGGCGGCCTACGTGGCACAGTGGTCCAAGGACCCCTCGACCAAGGTAGGGGCCGTCATCGTGCGGCCCGACAAGACAGTGGCCAGCCTAGGGTTCAACGGCTTTCCCAGGGGGGCAAAGGACGACGAGGCGCTATACGCCGACCGGGAGTGGAAGTATGCCCACATCATCCATGGCGAGGTGAACGCTACCGTCCACGCCAGGGAGCCGGTAGCAGGGTATGCCCTGTTCACCTGGCCCATGATGCCCTGTATCAGGTGCGCCCCCATCATCATACAGGCTGGCATCAGGCTGTTCGTCTGCCCCCATGCCTCCGAGGACGCCCTGAGCAGGCGGTGGGGGGATGACGGGGCGAGGGAGTACATCCAGGAGTGCGGAGGCAGGGTCCTGGAGATAGGGGTGCCGAAGGACTTCCTACCAAGATGACCAAGGCCAGGGTGCAGGTGAGCGAGGCGACCATCCAGAGGCTCCTCCAGGGGCATACCGTCACCATAAGGATTGCAGGCGTGGCGGAGGTGGAGATATCCAAGGGGCAGCCACGCCGGGACAGGGAGATTGGCCCTGCCATAGCGGCCCTCCTCAAGGCCCTGTTCAGGAGGTAGCTTCCGCCCTCCTTATTAGAGGGGCCAATGGAGTACTTCTGGGCAGACGAGCAGAGCCTCCGCTCCCTGATGGGGGGGCTGGAGATAATAGAGAGGCTGAGCGCCGAGAAGGCGGGGGAGCTTAGCATATTCCTGTACGCCCTTACCTCCTCCCCAGGGGTGCTGGCCGCCGCCAAGGAGGCCATCATAGACTCGGCGGAGGACTACTGGGACGAGGAGGGCAACCCCACCCTTGCCGAGGAGGACGTTGCCCTCTCCGAGATAGCAGTGGCCATACCCCTGTCCTCCGATGCCCTCTATGCCCTCCTGGGGTCCGGCATCCATATCGAGGGGCTGGGGTTCGCCTATACCTCCGGGGGAGGGGAGGGGATACGGGAGGCCAGCTTCCTCAGCACCCGCTGGACGAGGGGCAGGGCCTCGATGAAGGACCTCGCCAGCCCGGCCCTGGCAAAGGACGACCTGAGCCTCAGGGACTACATGGCCAGGACAGGCAAGGGGCAGCCGATGTCCATAAGCAAGGCCGTCAGGAGGACCTCCCCTGCCAGGCCCTCCCCGGCGAAGCCCGCCGCCCCCAGGCCCCCTGCCCCGCCCGGAGAGCTTCCCTCCCCTACGCCGGAGGACCAGGAGTTCTACCGGCAGATGGGCATAAAGAGCAGCCTGGAGGAGGCACTGGATGGGTTCCTCGACACAAGCAGCAGCAGGAGGGGTTAAGATACCCCTGGCCGCGTCCCTGCCCGGAAGGGTAAAGGTGCGCCTGCGCTACCTTACCTCCCAGCCCAGGCACCTCAGGAGCATGCTCCTGGCCCAGTACGGTGCGCAGCCCCCCTACGTGGAGGAGGCATGCATCCTCCTCCCCCACATGCAGGTGTTCCCAGTCCTGGAGTGCTTCTTACCTACTTTTGAAGCTCTTCGTGAGGATGAGGCTGTGCCGTCTGACTCTAAACTTCAAGGGTTTGAAATCCTTGACCGAGACCAGCTTACCCTATCATACGTGGTATGAAGTTAATCTCCCTTTATCGCTACCCTCATCCCTTTGACCCATGCAAATGGCTCTATGTAGGGCAGGGGGTTAACAGGGACTCACGGCACCGCTCTGGTAAGACCTCCTTTGGCCGTAGGTTTAAGGCCCTTTTCCCAGATATACGGCTCCCCGGCCCTGTCAGGTGGGCTGAGCCCGCCGATAACCACCTTGACGCCAACCTTGCCGAGACCGTGGCCATGTTCAGGTACCATGCCTGGCACGGCTACCCAGGGGGGATGAACCTGACCCTGCCGGGCTCCCAAGATTATACGGACATGGGGCATATCGGTGGAAAGGTAAACTCCGAAAAACCAGGCTACTTTGCTAGGATTGGCCATATCGGGGGTCTTATCGGAGGCCACAAGGGCGGGATTACTGCTATCCGTAAACTGTCTCGGGAGGCAAAAGTCCGTGGTGGTAAGGAGGCTGCTCGTATCCAGCCTCGGGAGGCTAAGGTCCGTGGAGGACATGCAGGAGGGTCCATTGGAGGACATCTTGGAGGTCCTATCGGTGCTCTTATAACCAACTGCCTCCGCTGGAACGTCCACCGTGGCAAGCCTTGCATCTGCGGAAAGCATAAAATCCTCACCCTCTCCTACGCCGTCTAGGGTATACTAGGGGCGGAGGACCGTATGCGCCAGCCAGCCAAGCCGCTCACCACCGACCAGCTCTGGAGCCTTGCCGTACTGCTCAAGCAGTGGAGGGACTACATAGACGGCTCCCTGATGCTGGTGGAGGGCAGGCGGTGGAAGAGGAAGAGCCTGCTGAACATCTACGAGAACTACCGGGGGATGGTACAGGACTTCGGCCTTGTCAACGCCCTGCGGGTCTCCACGCTGAGGGCCCTTGAGATGGCCTATAAAATCAAGAGCATGAAGGGGGAAGGCAATGAGCGAGAGCGGCCCGGAAAGCCAGCAGGAAAAGCAGGCAAGGGAGGTGGCAAGGGCGCATAGCGCCGACCTCCAGGAGATGGCCCAGCAACTCTCCTCCCTGGCGGAGAGCTACGGGGTATGCGTCATAGGGT
>Ga0187860_1004561_pt1 | contig 10327 bp, 6 predicted proteins | sample June2016WEW_10_4_FD_132981 | JGI IMG/M metagenome (GOLD analysis project Ga0187860, IMG submission 132981) | Peatland microbial communities from SPRUCE experiment site at the Marcell Experimental Forest, Minnesota, USA - June2016WEW_10_40 | ecosystem: Environmental > Terrestrial > Soil > Wetlands... | reverse complement strand
CGAGAGGACACGCGCGGGCAGGCGCAGATGCCTGCGCCAGAGCCAATGATGAATGCGATGCGCCCAGACGGCGTGCAGGCCGGGATAGCAGAAGAGCACCATCGCCCGCGACGAGGCGGCCGGATCGCGCTCAAAGACGCAGCGGATGTCCTCGCGAATGGATTTAATCAGGTTCATGGCGTGAGAGTCGCCGTCGGCGTGGCGAGCGCCTGCTGGCGCAGCTCGTCGAAGAGCCCGGTGGAGAGATAGCGTTCGCCGAAGTCGGGAAGGACGGCGACGATCAATTTACCCGCGTGCTTCGGGTCGCGCGCAAGCTTGACTGCCGCATGGACCGCCGCGCCGGAGGAGATGCCGACCAGAAGGCCCTCCTCGCGGGGCAGGCGGCGCGCCATGGCGAAGGCTTCGTCGTTGGTGACCTGGATGATCTCGTCGATCAGCCCAGTCTGCAGCACGGTGGGCACAAAACCCGCGCCGAGGCCCTGAATCTTGTGCGGCCCCGGCGCCCCGCCGGAGAGCACGGGGCTGTCTGCCGGTTCGACGGCGACGGTCCAGAAGCCGGGCTTGCGCGGCTTGATGTACTGGCTGACGCCGGTGAGCGTACCGCCGGTTCCGACGCCGGAAACGAGGATGTCCGCCTTGCCATCGGTGTCGTTCCAAATCTCCGGCCCGGTGGTGTCGAAGTGAATCTTCGGGTTTGCGGGATTGTTGAACTGCTGCGGGATGAAGCTGTTGGGCGTCTCGCGCTGCAGCTCCTCGGCCTTGGCGATGGCGCCCTTCATGCCGTTTGGCCCGGGCGTCAGAACGATCTTAGCGCCATAGGCGAGCAGAAGAATGCGGCGTTCGATGCTCATGGTCTCGGGCATGGTAAGGATGATGCTGTAGCCCTTGACCGCGGCCACAAACGCCAGGCCGATGCCGGTGTTGCCGCTGGTGGGCTCGATCAGCACGGTCTCGCCGGGCTTGATCTTGCCATCGCGCTCGGCGGCCTCGATCATGGCCAGGCCGATGCGGTCCTTCACGCTGCTGGCCGGATTGCGGCTCTCCAGCTTGACGACTACGGTGGCGGTGGCCCCCTCGGTGACCCGGTTCAGTTGAACCAGCGGTGTGCTGCCAATCAGATCTGTGATTTTCTTTGCGATGTTCATTTTTCCCCCTTTGACTCATAACCCGGCGCGATGCCGGGGTTGCGCTCCTGAGTGCGCACTGCCGCAGATGAAGCAGCGCCCAATGCGGTGGCAGTACGAGGTGGGGTCAACAGAAAAATGCGCGGGGAGATGCTGCGATGCGGTCGTGGAACTTGCACACGACCTGCATGCCGCTGAGCTTGACCGAAGCTGGCCCGCGAGGTTCCGAACGGTTCTGATTGAGATCGCTCATCACTCTACCAGAGATTATATGAATGGCGCGGGTAAATGTCTAACCGCCAGTCGTTTGGTTGGCGGGTCAGTTTGTCTTTTAGAGAAGCGCCCATCCCGGCATCCATTCGACTGCGCTCAGGACAGGCCCTGAAGCCGTGCCCTTGTATCTTCCGGTTTGGTGGCTGGGACGAGAAAGACGGTCGAGCTGCGCTCGATACCCCACGCTCCACCCCAGCGGGGGTCTGCTCAGTGGACCTCGGTGAGTTTTTCGGTTTGGGGGGACATGGTGGCGGTGCGGTCGAGCTTGTCCCAGGCGAAGGGCTTGCCGTCGATGGCGCGCTTGAGCGTCTTGAAAAGCACGATGGAGAAGACCTGGCGGTAGGTGAAGCGCTGGATCCAGATGTGGCCGAGCAGCCATGCGTCGCCGTGGCAGGCCGGATGCTTGCGCTCCAGCGAGAAGGCCAGCGCGGAGGTGACGAAGTCGATGATGAGGAAGGCGAGGAAGAAGGCCAACAGCTTCTCGAAGCTGGCCGCCGAGGCGGCCTCGGGATGGAAGTGCTTGTCGTAGAAATAATTGGCGACGCCGGCGAAGAACATGAGGTCGATAAACGGCGAGAAGAGGGGAAGCAGGATCTGGAAGATGAGGGTGTTGGGCAGGGCGAAGAGGCCCATGGCGCGGCGATTGCGGATGGCGCCGCGATGCTTGAAGATGGCCTGCAGGATGCCGAAGGACCAGCGGAAACGCTGGCGCATGAGGCCATTCATGTTGACGGGGGCCTCGGTGAAGGCGAGGGCCTGGTCCTCGTAGATGACCTCGTAGCCCTGTTCGAGGAGGTTCATGGTGAGGTCGGCGTCTTCGGCGACGGTGTTGGTGTGGTATCCGCCGCCGGCCTTGACGGCTGCGGTGCGCCACGCGCCGATGGCCCCGGGGACAACCATGACGACGTCGAAGAGGTCGAGGGCGCGGCGCTCGAAGTTCTGGCTGGTGATGTACTCCAGCGCTTGCCAGCGGGTCCAGAGGTTGACGCGGTTGCCGACCTTGGCGTTGCCCGCGACCGCGCCGATCTTCGGATTGGCGAAGTGGCAGACCAGGTTGGCGATGGCGTCGTGCGCGATGACGCCGTCGGCGTCGATGCCGATGTATATCTCCTCGCGGGTCTGGGCCAGGGCGAAGTTGAGGGCGTCGGCCTTGCCTCCGTTGGACTTGGTGAGCACGGTCAGCCGGCCGGAGGCGATCTCCGCGGGGTAGGCGTCGATGGCGACGTTATAGGTATTGTCGCGGGAGCCGTCGTCGATGACGATGATGCGGATGTTCTTGTAGTTGGACATGAGCACCGAGCGGATGGTGCGCACGATGACCTTCTCCTCGTTGAATGCGGGGATGAGGACGGCGACGCGCGGGGCGTAGTTTGGCCCGGCGAAGTTCTTCCGTTTGCGGAAGCGGTCGATGACGGCGAAGACGCCGATGATGATGAGGCGAGCGCTCATCAGGATGTCGCCGACGAAGAAGACCGCGATGACGAAGTGGTTGAAGAAGGCCCAGACGAAGAAGGCGATGGAGTCGACGCGCGCCTGCCAGAGCTGATGGTGGTTGAGCGGGGGCATGACCTGGGCGCGGGTCTTGCCCATCAACTGCGAGACGGGAACGATGGTGTATCCGCGGTCGCGCAGGGCCTGGATGAGCACGGGGAGCGCGGCCACGGTGGCCGCGCGGTCGCCGCCGCCATCGTGCAGCAGGATGATGGAACCCTGCATCCAGGGGCGGGTCTGCATGTCGTGCATCTGCTGGAAGACGCTGTCGGTAATCTCCTGCGGGGTCTTGCGCGGGTGCTCATCCCAGTCGCTGGTGTCGATCTTGTCGCCGACGATCACATAGCCGAGGTCCTGAATGCGGTCGGCGGGGGCGGCCTGGTCGTTGGTGTCTGGCTCCTGATCGATGGAGTAGGGAGGGCGGAAGTAGAGAGGCTGCACGCCGATCTCGGCGTCGAAGAGGCGCTCGGTGAGGTTCAGTTCCAGGTCCGCGCTGGGGACCGAGATTTCGCTGATGTCCGGGTGCGTAAAGGTGTGATTGCCGATCTCGTGGCCTTCGTTGTAGACGCGCCGCATCAAGCCGATATTGTTCTGCGCCTCCTCGCCGATCATAAAAAACGCCCCGACGACGCGGTATTTCTTCAGGATGTCGAGGATGAGCGGGGTCCACTTCGAGTCCGGCCCGTCGTCGAAGCTGAGGGCGACCTCTTTTGGGTTATAGCCGGTCTGCTGGATGGTGTAGGAGAGCGGGTAGGAGGTCATCGTCTCGGCGGTGACCGAGCGGAAGGGCAGCGGCACCGAATCGTCGTCGTCCAGGGTGACGGCGCGGCGGCCGGTCTGCATCTTGCGCGTGATGCGCAGAATGTCGCCTTCGCCCTCGGTGTCGACGTCGAAGCCGGGCTCCACATGGGCCAGGTCGAGTACCGGATCGGCGTGGATGGGACGGTCCCAGATCTTCCACAGCGAGTTGTCCTCGGAGCCGAGCCGCCACAGCGCGAAGGTCTCGATGCCCAGGGCGCGGGCCGCGCGCATCTGGTTGAGCACGGTGACCGCGTCCAGGAACCAGACCTGGTGGCGGACATGCTGGTCATCGTCATCGTAGGCGAAGTGGACGTTGAGGGAGTCGGGATCGAGCTGGATCTGCGCCTCCGCGTCGTCCGCGTCCTGCCAGGCCTCCTGGGTCGATTTCTCCTCGGCGGCCAGAACCTTGGGCACAAAGTGCCTGGGCTGTGCGCCGTGCTTCGGATTCACGGGCGGAAGCGACATCGTCCAGTCGTAGCCATAGCTGCCCAGAGCGCAGATCACCTTTTCCTTGGGCACGATCTTCAGCACGGCCTTGAGGTTGTCGAGGAACCAGTCCTGTGCGGCGATCGGCCCGGGCTCGCTCTCCCTCTGGTGCTGGTCGTAGTTCATCAGGAGCAGGCCGTCGGAGTGGAGTGCCATGTACTTGAGATCGTATGCGTCGTCGTTCACCGGCGCGTTGAGATAGAGCTTGAGGTTGCGCGGGTGGAAGTCCTGGTAGAGCGCGGCGAGCAGCGCCATGTATCCCGGCTGCGCCTCGTCGGGGAAGTTCTCGAAGTCCAGCGAGATGCCATGGTAGCTTGGGTTCGCGGCGAGGAACTGGTCGATCTGTTGGACAAAATGGGCACGCGATGCGGCGCTGGAAAGAAAATCGCCGATGAACGGAAGAAAGACGCCCTTGGTGGGATCGTAGTTGTTGACCAACGGAAAAACTTCCGTGTCCTCGCCCGCGGCTGCAATGGTGTGGGCAACCCTTCGCTCGTGGTCCACGCCATGGACTCCAGCCGCGTCCACCACGGCGAAGGCGCGGTTGTCCAGGCTGTAGGAGGTCAGAGCGCCGTCCGGAGTCACCACATGGAGCCACTCCGGAAAGAGCAGGTCGATCTGGTGGATGTGCTGCTTGAGCGAAGAGTAGCTGGCCGGATCGTCCTCGACGTAGTAGGCCGCGCGCAGGCCTTCGCCGGAGTTCAACGGCACCTGGGAGGGCTTGAGGTCGGTCTTGCGATGGGGGGAGCGGCGCAGCTTCTGGCCCGGCCTGGCGGGCTCGACCTTCAGGGCGCTGATGTTGCGCTTGGGCGTTGCCAGCAGCAGCTCGGGCAGCGGCGTCATGTGCAGCAGGCCAATGACGAACAGGACCCCGACGACGACGCCAAGCACTGCCAGGCCGTCGAAGATTCGCCGCAGCCGCCGCCAGCGCTTGCGTTGAGGATCGAAGAAGACTTGCTGGCTCATGGTTCCCTAATGGCCAATTTCTGACTTAAACTGCTGGACTGCAATTGAACGAAGTGCTTGACCGCGAATCTCCGGCCCTGATGCCGGGCCAGGTACACGCGGTCGCGAACCGGGCCCGAATGCGAGGGCCGCACGGTGGAGGGCCGCATTCTCATGCGCAAGTTTGAAGCATCTGCATAGCCGCTCCTGCGCAATCGTATGCAGCCCTCCAGACATAGTCAACGCGCCGGCCGAAACGCCCCACACGGTACCCGGTATGATGCTGATAGATGAACAGAGAGCGACTCAGGTTCTGGCTCTGGGCGGCCGCGGCTCTGCTGGCCGGTCTGCTCCTGCGTCTGTGGTTTGTCGCCCACATGGCGAGGGTCGCCGGCGACAGCCTCTTTTATGGAGAAATCGCCAAGACCTGGCTGCAGCACGGAGTCTATGGCGTCTCCGCGGCCAGCCCAACCGGCTCTCTCGTTCTCCGCCCCACCCTGGCTCGCCTTCCCGGCTACCCCCTCTTTCTGGCCGCCTGCTTCCGCCTCTTTGGCGTGGAGCACTACCGCGCCGTACTCAACGCTCAGGTCGTCGCCGATCTCGTCACCTGCTGGTTGGCCGGTGCGCTGGCCGGACGACTCTTCGGCCGCCGCGCGCAGATGATCGTCCTGTGGATTGCGGCGCTGTGTCCCTTCACCGCCAACTACGTCGCCACGGCGCTCGCCGAGACGCTTGTGTTCACCACGATCGCGCTGGCCTTTTACGCCTTCGCGCGCTGGCAGGACGCAGGCCTGGGCACCAACCGCTGGCTGTGGACCGTCGCCGCCGCCCTCGCCTACTCCATCCTGCTGAGGCCAGAACAGGGCCTGCTCGCAGCCGCTGTCCTCCCGGCAATGCTCTGGCGGTCGTTGGCAACCCGCAAACCAAGCCTCCGCCCGCTCCGTGCAGCTCTGCCGGTTCTGGCCGCCGCGTTCTGCGTCGCCCTTCCGCTGCTCTTCTGGACGGCACGCAACGAACGCGTCTTCCACGTCTTTCAGCCGCTCTCCCCGCGCAACGCCAACGACCCCGGAGATCCGGTGGTCCTGCAAGGTTTCGGCCGCTGGTACCGCAGCTGGGCCATCGACTTCGCTTCGGTCGACGAGGTCTGCTGGCCCATGGACGGCGAGCGCATCGAGTTCGCCAGCCTGCCGCCGCGCGTCTTCAGCGCCACCTCGCGATCAACCTCGGCAGAGGTGCGCAACCGCACCGCCGCGCTGATTGCCGATTACAACGCCACCCTCGAGCTGACCCCGGACCTCGATGCGCGCTTCGACGCGCTGGCCGCCGAACGCATCCACGACCAGCTGGCGCTCTACTACCTCGGCCTGCCCATCGCGCGCGTCTTCGACATGGCCCTGCGCCCGCGCACCGAACTGATGCAGGTCTCCGATGAATGGTGGAGGTGGAGGGAGCACCGCGCTCAGTCCGCCTTTGCCGCATCCTACGCCGCGCTCAATCTCGCCTTCTACGTGGTTGCCTTCACGGGATTTTCCGTCTGGAGGCGCCGCGCATGGCTCTCGCCCAATCCGCCTGCGGCCGATCCGCAGAAGGTAGCCGCGCCCAATCCGCCCGGCCCCGGTCTGCGCGCCACCCGCGAATTGGCCTACGCCATGGCCGCCAGCCTGCTGTTGCGCGCGGCCATGCTGCTCTTCATCGACAACGCAGAGCCCCGCTACACGCTGGAGTTCTTCCCCGTCTTCTTCGTCTGGATCGGCGCGTTGTTTGCCGAACCGCTGCTGGTCGCCCCGCGCAAAGCCCCGCGCGAGATCTAGCTGCACTTGCCTTTGCACTTGATCGCGAACGCCTTGAGGTCGATCGGCTGGTTCAGGCGGATGTTGGTGTAGATTGCCGTCTGCGTGTCTCCCGAGGGGGTAAAGAACTCCTGCTTCAGCAAGACATCGCGCACCGGGTCTACCCAGATCGTGATGTGGGTGAAGCTGCCGCGCACACTTTCTTCCTTCGGCACCAGGTCGAGCTTCTCCACCTCCACCTTCCGGGTGCCATCGCTCATCTGCTCCGTGCCCTGGTCGGTGATCATCCACGCCTTCGCCAGATCGCTTCCGCTGCCTCCGAAGCCAAGCGTAAGGAACGCATCCGCCCGCGCCTGGTTTGCGCCCGAGGTCGAAATGGTATCGATGTGGTTGGTTCCCGCCGAGTACAAACGTCCCAGGCCGTTCTTGTACTCCAGCGTCTGCTCATTGGGAGCACTGAATTTGGCTCCCATCTGGGTGGAGTTGCCGCTGCGCAAAAAATAAATCGTCCCCGACTCGGTCGTCGTGTCGTTGACGATCTTTTCGAACTGCTGCTTCTGGATCGACGCCTCGGCGGAGCGGAACTTCGCGCTGCCGGCGTCCATCTGGGCCAGAACGATCTTCAGGCGGTCGGGTTTGGCCTGCGCGCCCGCGGTGTGAACCGGAGCGAGGCTGGCGAGAATGAATGAGCCTGTTGCGGCTACTGCTGCGAGGAGCGAAAGCCGCATCAGCGTACCACCCAGGCGTTGTAGGCAACGACTTTGCCGTGCGCGTCCAGCACCTGCTCATAGCGCTCCAGTGTCACCGCGCCGGAGATCGGCTCAACCGCCTGCAGGATCGCCGCGCGGCGATGCTCGAGGCTGTTGCGCCCCGCCCGGCCGCCGCGCCACTGGCGGGGGATCTGGAAGACGAAGCGGCTGCTGGTGCCCTCGCGCCCCGCCTCCCTCACCAGCACCTCGCTGCCGTGCAGCGCGACCGTCTCCACCGGACGGTCCTTGAAGTCGATCACGTGCGGGGAGACGAAAAGGAAGAGCAGGATCAGCGTCACCATGACGTCAAAGTGAAAGCTGCCCCTTTCGTAAGCCCAGAAAAAATAGCTGCGTAAAATTTTGCCCATCGCTCAGTCCTTCCTCGCCCTCCCGCTCCCCGTGTGCTGCTGCGGCGCGATCAGCGTCTGCCACTCCGCGCGCGGTTTGCCTGGATCGTTCATGTACGGCAGCAGCGCCTCGGGAATGCGCACCGTTCCATCGGCCTGCTGATAATTCTCCAGCACGGCAAGGTAGGTCCGCCCGACGGCCAGACCGCTGCCGTTCAGTGTATGCACAAACTCGGATTTTTTGGCCTTGCCCTGCGCGCTGCCGGACGGCCGGAAGCGGATGTTGGCGCGGCGCGCCTGAAACGCCTCGAAGTTGGAGCAGGAGCTGATCTCGCGGTAGAGGCCCTGCCCCGGAAGCCAGACCTCGAGGTCGTAGGTCCTGGCCGAGGCGAAGCCCATGTCGCCAGTGCAGAGCAGCACGCGGCGATAGGGCAGGCCGAGGAGTTCGAGGACGCGCTCGGCGTCGCGGGTGAGGCGCTCGTGTTCTTCGTTGGAATCGGCGGGGCGGCAGAACTTGACCAGCTCGACCTTCTGGAACTGGTGCTGGCGAATCATGCCGCGCACGTCCTTGCCGTAGCTCCCTGCTTCGGAGCGGAAGCAGGGCGTGTAGGCGCAGAAGCTGATGGTCAACTGCGATTCGTCGAGCGTCTCGTCGCGGAAGAGGTTGGTGACGGGGACCTCGGCGGTGGGAATGAGCCAGTGGTCGGAGTCCTGAAATTGGCCGGGTTCGAACGCGCCCTTGTCGTCGCAGTGGAAGAGGTCCTCGGCGAACTTAGGGAGCTGGCCGGTGCCGAAGAGCGACTTCGAGTTGACCATGTAGGGCGTGAGGACTTCGGTGTAGCCATGCTCGCGCGTGTGCAGGTCGAGCATGAAGTTGGCGAGGGCGCGTTCGAGGCGCGCTCCCTGGCCAAAGTGGACGACGAAGCGGGAGCCGGAGATCTTGGCGGCGCGCTCGAAGTCGAGGATGCCGAGGCGCTCGCCGATCTCCCAGTGAGGTTGGGCGGGGAAGGCGAGGGCGGGCGGCGTGTAGCCTGCGGGCTTTTCTTCACCGTTCCAGGTCTTCTCGACGCGATTGTCGAGCTCGGATTTGCCGATGGGGACGGAGTCCTGGGGCAGGTTGGGAATGGATTGGAGGATGGCGCGGAGCTGCTCGTCGGCGACTGTGGCAGCGGCTTCGAGAGACTCGGCCTGCTGCTTAAGTGCGTAGGAGTGGACGCCGATGACAACGGGGTCGCCTCGGCCCTCGCGCATCAGACGGCCGACCTCGGCGGAGTATGCGTTGCGCTGGGCCTTAACGGTTTCGGCCCGGGTTATGGCGTCGCGGCGGTGGGCGTCGATGGTGGCGAATTCGCCCAGCACTATGTCGGGGTCCAAGCCGCGCGCGCGGAGTTTCTCTTCCACAACCGGCAGATTCGCCCGCACATATCCAAGGTCAAGCATCCCTATAATTCTACCCTTCCGCGCAAGGTGGATGCGCTGCGGGGCCGTTGGCCGTTACACTGGGAGGGATGCGAACGGCGGTGACAAGCTGAGCAAGCAAGAGATGCGCGTGACGTTGGCCGGGGTGGAGCTGCGCTCGCCGGTGATTGCGGCCAGCGGGACCTTCGGCTATGGGCTGGAGTTCGAGGAGATCGTCTCGCTGGAGCGCATTGGGGCGTTCGTGACCAAGGGTCTCTCAAGGGAGCCGATGGCGGGCAACGCAAGCCCGCGCATCATCGAGAGCCCTGCGGGGATGATGAACGCGGTGGGCCTGCAGAACATCGGGGTGCATGCCTTTGTGGAAGAGAAGCTGCCCAGGCTGCGCGGAATCCCCGGCGTGGTGGTCATCGCCAACGTCTTCGGCTATACGGTGGAAGACTGCGTGGAGGTGATCCGCGTGCTGAACGACGCGGAAGGGATTGCGATCTACGAGCTGAACGCGAGTTGCCCCAACACCAGCCACGGCGGCATGGTCTTCGGGACCGATCCCACGCTGCTGGACAGCCTGGTCACGCGCTGCCAGGCCGTGGCGCATTCCGCCGAGCGGCCGCTGATGGTGAAGCTGTCGCCCAACGTGACCAACATCGCCACGATGGCGAAGGTGGTCGAAGACGCGGGGGCGCAGGCGATCTCGCTGGTGAACACGTTTCTGGCCATGTCGATCGACGTGGAGACGCGCAAACCGCGCATCGCCAACGTGACGGGCGGGCTGAGTGGGCCGGCGATCCGGCCCATCGCGGTGCGCATGGTGCATGAGGCAGCGCAGGCGGTGAAGATTCCTATCGTCGGGATGGGCGGCATCGTGCGCGCCGAGGACGCGGTGGAGTTCATGCTGGCGGGGG
>Ga0187860_1004558_pt1 | contig 10330 bp, 6 predicted proteins | sample June2016WEW_10_4_FD_132981 | JGI IMG/M metagenome (GOLD analysis project Ga0187860, IMG submission 132981) | Peatland microbial communities from SPRUCE experiment site at the Marcell Experimental Forest, Minnesota, USA - June2016WEW_10_40 | ecosystem: Environmental > Terrestrial > Soil > Wetlands... | reverse complement strand
AAGGTTGAAAGGAAAGGGACTCGGATAATGCCGAGTTGCGCAAGAAAAACAGGAGCGATTTCCTCGGTTTTAGAACAATCGTTCCTCGTGCTCGGCATTATCAAGCACTACAGATTATATGAATTATGCCGAGCTCGGCATAATGGCTACGCCTACGACTTTACCCCGGATGTTGAGCAGACTTCGATTGACGAGGGTTACTTTGACTTGTCCGCCACCCGCAAATCGCCGGTTGAAATCGCGCTGACCATCCGCAAGGCCATCGGCCAAAAACTCAAAATCACCGTCAGCGAAGGCATCGGCACCAACAAACTTGTCAGCGCGGTGGCGTCAAAACTCAACAAACCTGCCGCATTCGAGGAAGTTTCGCCCGGAGGCGAAGCTGCTTTCCTTCACCCGCTCGCAAACAAGTGGTTGCCTGGCATCGGCCCGAAAATGAGCCTGCGGCTCAACGCGGCCGGACTCGTGCTAATCCGCCATATCGCGGCTACGCCGCTCGACATGCTCGGACTTTTGCTTGGCAATCAGGCCGCGAGCATCCGGCAGTTCGCGCACGGCATTGACGAGCGTCCGCTCATTCCTGTGCGGGAGCCGCAAAAATCGTTCAGCCAACAGGAAACCTTCGCGTCCGATTTGACCGACGAGGGGTATGTCGAAGCCACTTTGCGGCGCATGGCGGACAACCTTTTTACCAAAGTTCGCGAGGAAGGCCGGAGCATTCGCACCTTGACCGTCAGAGTCCGCTATAACGACATGGGGGAAGACCAGACGAATGAAAGCCTCCGCGAACCGACCGACCTGGAAACGGACGAGTATGCCCGGCTGCACACGATGCTTCGCGTCGCTTGGAAACGGCGCGTAAGTCTGCGTTTGGTGTCGTTGAAACTTTCCCATGTTTATGATGGCCGATTTTGCAGTGAACTGCCCCTCGAAGTATCGGCACAACGGCAGGACGCACGGGCACGGCTGGCCGTCGTGATTGATGAACTCCGCAAAATGCGTGGCCACTCGATCATTTTGCGTGGCCACGACTTCCGCTTGATGAATCCGCCAACCGATGCGGCGGTCACAGAGACCAGGCCGGACTCGCGCCCAAATCGCCGACAAATTGCGCCGATGAAACGGGCCGTTAGCGGTTACGTTCCGCTGCGTGTGCATAGCCATTATTCGTTTCTCGATTCCACACTGTCGCCCACGGCCATTGTCGAACTGGCAAAGCGGCATGGCGTGGCTTCTGTCGCCCTTACGGACACCGGCAACCTGCATGGAGCCGTCGAGTTTGTGGAAGCAGCCAAAAAGGCAGGCGTCAAACCGATCCTTGGCGCTGAAGTGCGCGTTGGCGACCACCCATTACTGCTCTTTGTTGAGTCGGCGGACGGCTATCACAACCTCTGTCGGCTGCTGTCGCGCCACGCGGAACTTGCAGCAGCCCGTGATGACGAAGCCTCGGTTGCCGCCCGGCAACGGCTTCCATTTCGGCAGAACGAATTCGATGGATTGACCGTTGGTTTAATTGGCGTCAGCGAAGACATCCGATTGGCGGAAATGTTTCCGAGCCGCTTCTACGGTATGGTGACCGGGCCAAAAACATCCGGTGAATTGCCAGTGGCGGCTTGTCCAGAAACCCGCTACGCGACTTCTGACGACCGGCGCAAATACGAAATCGTTCAGAGTATCCGCACACTGACATTGCTGCGGCAGGAACATCCCGAAAAGCGGCGCGGGGGGCGATTGCATTTTCGCACTCCCGCTGAAATGGCAGCCGGGTGTAAGGAGCATCCCGATTGGCTGCGACATACATTTGAGATAGCCGAAAGATGCAACTTCGCGTTTCCCTTTGGAAAACCACAATTCCCGGCGTTCACACCACCAGACGGTTCGCTGCCAAGCGATTACCTGCGGCAGTTGGTGTTTCAGGGACTCCGCGAACGCTACGGTTTCCGCGCCGATCAGTTCCGGCCACAGGTGATGGAGGAACTCGGCATTATCAATGAAGTCGGTTATGAGGAATACTTCCTCATCACTTGGGACTTTCTGCAAGAATGCCGGCAGCGCGGTATCGAGTGGATCACACGAGGGAGTGCGGCGGACAGCCTCGTTTGCTATTGCCTGGGCATCAGCGGAGTTTGTCCGATTCGCTTCGATCTTTATTTCCGTCGCTTCCTCAACAAAGAGCGGATGGCGCTCCACAAGTTGCCCGACATTGACATTGATTTCGCGCACGACCTCAAAGACGACGTGGTGAAGCTCATCTTCGAGAAATATGGCCGTGAACATTGCGCCGTAGTCGGCGGCTTCTCAACTTTCCAAGCGCGGAGCGCATTTGCTGAAGTCGCCAAAGTTCTTGGCGTCACGGAACGCGAAGTCAGGAAATTCACGGACCATTTCCCTTGGAGCTTTGGCGGCGGTTGGATACCGGATGAACCTACACCGAGCGGCGGCGCTGGTTTGATCGAAATGCTCCGCGCCAGTCCCGAAAACCGAGACCTGCCGTTCGACGAAGAGCCATACAAAACGGCACTGGAAATGGCGGAATTTCTCGACGGTGTGCCGCGCCATCCCAAGATGCACCCGTGCGGTGTAGTGCTCTCACGCCAGACGATGCACGAGTTGACACCGACATTCATTGCAAACAAGGGATACGCCACGACCCATTTTGATATGGATGCAGTGGAAACTGTAGGCTTGGTCAAGATGGACATTCTCGCGCAAGGCGGTTTGGCGGCGATGCGCGATGTGAAACGGATGCTCGATGGGCGCGGCATCGAAGTGGATTTGGAACGCTGCGTTGCGCGGGACAAATCCGCTGACAGCATACTGCTTGGCAACCCGGAATCGTCGGAACCGTAGCAGGACGCGAAGGTGTGGGAGATGATTGCCGGGGGCGGAGCGCGGGCTGTGCATCATATCGAATCCCCCGCCATGATGGGTCTCTGCCGAATGAGCAATGTGCGCGAGATTGACGGGCTCATTGCCATCGTCAGTGTCATTCGACCCGGAGCGGCCAACGAGGGGAAGAAATTGGCCTTCACCCGGCGTTACCAAGGTCTTGAGCCGGTAGCGTATCCTCATCCGTCATTGGAGGCTTGCCTGCGGAGCACTTATGGGCTGGTGGTGTATGAGGAACACATCCTCCAACTCTGCGAAGCATTCGCGGGCCTGCCACCAGGCCGCGCAGACGTGCTCCGCCGTGCCCTCAACAAGCAAAAGCGCGCCATCATTGAGGAGATTCATGGCGAGTTCGTTGCGTCCGCGCAAGCACGCGGCCACACACCGGAAAAAACCGCCGAAGTGTGGCAACTCGTCACCGGCTTTGCGGGTTATGCTTTCTGCAAGGCGCACAGCACTGCGTACGGCGTCGAGGCGTATCAATCGGCTTGGCTCAAATGTTATTTTCCGGCTGAGTTCATGGCGGCGGTTTTGACCAACGGCAAAGGCTTTTATCATCCGTTGGTTTATGCACTGGAATCCCATCGGCTTGGTTTGAAGCTCCTGCCACCATCTGTCAATGAACCCGGCCCGGCCTTCGTGCCGCATGGCAGGGCCATCCGTGTGCCATTGACACGCATGAAAGGACTCACATCGCATACCACGGACGCGATTCTCGATGCCAGCGAGCGCGGGCCATTTACCTCATTTGCTGACTTCTTCCAGCGTGTTGCGCCATCTGGCGAGGAATTGGAAGCCATGATTCGTTGCGGGGCGTTTGACGAATTCAAAGACTCCAGAACGCGCCAGTTTTGGCAGGCTCAACATTTGTTGAAGATGTTTGGCGGTTCAGCCGAATCGAACCAAGGCTGGCTCATTTCACCGCCAGGACTGGAACAGTTGCCCGGTATCCCGCTCAATGAGCCAACGCGCCGCCAATGCTTGGAATGGGAAACGGACTTATTCGGCTTTGCTGTCAGCGGACATCCGTTGGAACTTTTCGCCGATGTGGCATGGGAAACTTATTGCCCGGTAAACCGGCTTGGCGAATTCGTCGGCCAGACGATCACGACTTGCGGGCTGATCGTCGAGCAACGCACCCATCATCAAATTACTGGCGAGCCGATGAAATTTCTCTCGCTTGCCGATTGGACGGGCATCGTTGAAACCGAGCTTTTTGCCAAAACCTACAAAAACGACGGTCTTGCCACGGTTCGTTATCCTGTGCTGGAAATTGAGGCCCGCGTCGAGCCGTTTGAAAATGGGCGGGGGTTTACGCTACGCGCGTTGGCTGTCCGGAAACCGCGACTTCGGGTGCTGGCGCGAATTGAATTGAAGCCAAGTTATGAAATCGCTAGAATCACGCAAAATGTACTTACGCAACGAGATGGGGATGAAACCGATCGCATGCAGTTGATCACCACACCATTACTAGCCGTTCAAACGCAGCAATCTGCGTTAACGGCGGATGTCGTGGCGGCGGGACCGCTGATTCCACCGCTGGATAGACTGCGATTGATGAGCGACGGGCAATGGGAAGCGTTCGTGTTGGAGTGGGCGCATTCGCTAAAGACACGGTATGTTTCCGTTGAACGATGTGGCGGTGCTGGCGATCTTGGTCGCGACGTGATTGGGTTTGTCGTCGCGGGGCAGGCGGAACCGTGGGACAACTTCCAATGCAAGCACTATGACCACGCTTTGCAGCCCAATGACATTTGGCTCGAATTGGGAAAACTGTGCTACTATAGCGCGATTGGAGAATACACTTTTCCCCGCGAATACACGTTCGTTGCCCCTCAAGGCGTAGGCAATTCGCTATCGAAATTACTGCGGAATCCGAGCGAGTTGAAGACCCAACTTCTTGCCGAATGGGACCAAAAGTGCAAATCAAAAATTACGTCAACCAAAGTCATTCCGCTTGATCCGCCTATATTGGCACATATTCAGTCCCTTGATTTTAGCCGAATCAAAGCGTTGTCGCCATTAACATTGATTGACGAGCACCGGCAGACTCCTTGGCATACTGCCCGATTCGGGGGTGGGTTGCCCCCACGTCCTCCGGTGCCAGTTGCACCCGCCGTTCCATTACCTTCCGAAGCCAAATACATCAGTGCATTACTGGAAGCCTACGGAGACAAACTAAAAGCCACCATTGCTGCCGCAGCCCACATTCCGGCAGGCGCGCTGACGGAACATTTTAGTCGAGCTCGCCAAGAATTCTATAATGCCGAAGCCCTTCGGCAATTCTCCAAAGACAACGTGCCGCCAGGCACCTTTGACACGCTGTTAGATGAAGTGGAGTCGGGCATCATTGATGTTGTCCAAGCGACCCATCCCGACGCGTATGAGCGCGTGCTTAACGCAGTTCAAAAGGCCAAGACATTGCCTCTGGCGTCAAATCCGCTTGTGTCACGCGTAACGGCTTCGGATAAAGGCGGCATGTGTCACCAATTGGCTAATAATGAAAAGGTGAAATGGAAAACCTAGCTTCATCGCGCCTTTTCAATGGTCCCGTGGAAACTGGACTGCGAAGCCTAATGCTGCTTGCGGAGTCGTATCCCAGGCCGCTGGATGTTCAACGCTTGGTGATCCTCGATTATCTGCTGGTGCATTCGGGCGACATTGATGGCGGCCCCCCAAGCATTCATCCGCCGAGTCCTTTGCGTGCTGGGGAGGTTTCGATTCGCAGGGGATTACTCGAAAAAGGGCTTCACCTTTTCGCCACAAGAGGGCTGATTCGACAGGTGATTGATACTTCTGGCATGAGTTATGTGGCTGACGATTTGGCTGTCACTTTCCTTGACGCTCTGACATCGGACCAGTGTAAAAACCTGAGAATCCGAGCGCATTGGGCCACCGAACTAGCAGGGAAGCTTACCGATCAACAAGCCATGCGTCTGCTTGAAAAGACTATCGGGCGGTGGAAAAGCGAATTCGTATTGGAAGGGGAAACAGAGGCATGAGCGATTCTGGTTTCTACATTACGAAATTGTCTGTTACGGGTCCGGCCAAATCCCCAGCCGAATTGCTGTTCAAGGACGGCCTAAACGTCGTTTGCGGGGCGTCTGATACTGGAAAATCATTTGCGTCAAGTTGTGTTGACTTCGCATTCGGTGCATCTAAGTCTCCACGACCGATACCTGAACTATCGGGATACCAAACTGTGTCATTGGAGTTGTGCGTAAGGAAGGACGGGGAGCAAATCAAAATTGAAAGAGGATTGTCTGGGGGGAACGTGCGAATTGTCCGCAAAGACGCATCAGGAAATGACATCTCCGATAAGACGTTTCCGGTAAAGCATAAAGCGGCTGACGCGGAGACATTGTCCGGAATCCTGCTGACAATTAGCGAACTGTGGGGCAAGCAGATCAGGAAAAACAAGGATGGCGTCCTCCGCTCCCTAAGCTTTCGTGATATAGCCTACATTATTAATGTTGATGAGGAGCGTATCATCGCAGAGCGTCCCCCTCAGCTTTCTGAAAGTCCAGTGGAACGAACGTCGGAAAACGAAGTGTTTCGCAGTCTGATAACCGGCCACGAAAGTGGAGCCGTCGTCGTTGTTCCTGGCAAAGAGGACATTGCCGGTATGGAGGCCAAAATTGAACTGCTTGGTGGTATGATTGAGGAAGCAACCCAAAGCATCGAAAAAATGGGCCTGACGGAAAGTGCATTGCGGAAAGAATGGGATGATATGGAGGCTGCCCGTCAACTGGCGATTTCCAGTTACGGCGAAGCACGAACAAGCGTGACCCAATTGGAATCCGAGCTTAAAAGCCAGGCGCAGAGTCTAAGGGAACTTGATGAGCGAGCGGCAGTCGTACACGGTTTGTTATCAAGATTTGCTCTTTTGGAAGAACATTACGATTCAGACATCGCTAGGCTGACCGCGATTGAAGAAACTGGAACACTATTGCAGGCTATGCCGTCAAAGCCGTGTCCCGTTTGTGGCGCCCTTCCCGAATCCCACCGTCTTAACCATGCGGTTGAACAATTCGAACTGCCCGTTGTGCAAGCAGCGGCAAAGCGAGAGCGGGAGAAGATTAGCCAATTGAAAGACGATCTTGCCCAAGTTATTGATGAACTTCGGAAAGAATTTGATGATTCCCAAAATAAGCGCGGTCAGGTCGAGAGTTCAATCAACACCCTGCAATCCAATATTGCCGATGAGCTAATGCCACGAGTCAAAGTTTCGGCAGAGGCGTTGAAAGGCCAGAATGATCGTCGCGACCTATTGCTTATTGGACTCCGCACAATCGAGAACACGGGAGGGTTGAAAAAACAACAGAGCGATTTGGAAACGCTACGCGCCGACGCAAAAAGTGCTGTTCCCAAGATTACCTCGACGGCAACGACTGCCGAAATGGATGGCTTTGCCCAAACCGTGGAGGCAATCCTAAAGGCGTGGAAATATCCGAATACAGGACGTGTAGTTTTTTCCGAGACAAATCAGGATTTGGTAATCGGAGAACATACCCGTTCATCACACGGAAAAGGCGTCCGAGCTCTCACCTGTGCGGCATTCATGTTGGGAATAATGCAGCATTGCAAAACCAAAAACTTGCCGCACCCGTTCGTGTCGCTCCTTGATTCTCCACTGGTCGCTTATCAGGAACCGGATGGAGAGGGAGAATCTCAAACGCTCAAACAGGCTGGTGTGAAAGACGCGTTTTACGCATCTTTAGCTACTGGCTTAGTTGGAGGGCAAGTGATCATTTTTGAAAACGAGGACCCGTCGGCTGATATAGCCGGAACCTTTGTCAAACACCATTTCACTGGAACGAGTTCAGGGCGGAAGGGATTTTTTCCCGTCGGTTCGTAAATGGCGTCCAGAGGCAAAGCCTCTGGCGCGAGGCTTGGGGACGGCGAAAGTCCCCAAAATACCGAAAGCGGCTGAGTCGTCAAACCTAGTCGTTTGGACGGAAACCGCGCTTCTGCGCCACAAACCGCGCGATCCCAAGCTGCATCCGTTTGCTCCGTACTGACGCCAAGAAGCGGCCTGAGCGTCGGGCAACTTCTGCATCGGGCAATCGGCCAAGCAAACGCAATTCGGATGGGATCCATCGTTTTGGAGTTCGATTGAAACGAATGCTCGTGTTATCATTACGACGAGACCGCACACTCAAGACGCTCCGTTTCAGCTTTCGGGCCAGTTCGGTATCCCGCATCGTTCCTAACAGGGCGTCCTCGGCGGGAATCCAACCGCGCCGATTCTCCCAACACCGCGGGATTTTCAAAGAATGCCGTTTTAATTGCACCGCATACCGTGTTCGGCCCAACATCCGTGCCACAGCGGCATCGGACCTCTTGCCGAGCAATTCAATTTCACGACTGGACCAGCGAATGCGTTGCGGCGAGAATATCGGAATATCAAGTGATTCCCGCTTCGCCGCCACAGCGCCGGGAGTACGGCGCAGAAGTTTTGCCAATTCTTCATCCCGGATGCGGCCAACGAGACGGAGTTCGTAATCGGTCCATCTTTCCGAGTGCGAACCACCCGAACGTCGGCGGCAATGAAGATTTAGCAGACGATGAGACTTTCGCAACAGGCGCGCAATCTCGCCGTCTGATTTCGCGCTAATGAGCTGTTGAATCGCCAATCGCTGGGCGGCTGTCAGTCCAACCTGCAACATGACTTCCTTATGCCTGAAATCCTTGCGCCGTTCAATCGAGACCGATGAATTAGGCGCTCCCCGCACCTGTGGGGAATCGCATGGTGGGAGCTGGCGCCTCGGCTGGGTTGGCCGCCGCAACTTCCCCAATTATGGCTTCGAGTTCTCCATGCAACGCCGAAATTTTCTCTTTGAGTGCTATCACCCGTCTCAGCTCGACCAAAGAATAATCAGAAATTGATTTCATCAGAGGAAGGATTCCTGCGGATTTGAGAGAGTCAAACCAACTTTTTACACCAATCGTAATATTTGGCCAACTTCCCGCTCTTGGTATAAATCACCGCGCTTATCATCATGGCCATTCCTTTGGGGACATGGCGGTGGTCATTCGGACCACGCGTTTATGGAGGGAGTGCAACTCCTTCCAGGTTTGAGAAGGAGCCGCAGTTCGTTCCCTCTTGAATTCAGTGTCAACGGTCAAAACCAGCCAAGGAGGGTCGAGTGAAACGAATTAAGACCAGCCATTTCGACCACCGGGGCAGCCGCCAGTCGCCAGAGCTTTTGCCAACCGCATCTGCCCCAGATAAAATGCCCTCGGTACGACCGTCTCCACTCCGCAGGGCTGCGGTGGACGGAAGCATCTGCCGCCGAACGCCAAAAAACGTAAGGCGGTAACAGTTTCCTCCCCGCATGGTATGGGGCACCCTCCCATTGCGTCAGGTCAGTGCGAGGCTGTCGGGCTGCAGGGTTGGACGCAGATCTGGCCACGCCCGACATAGCGCGAGAACGTGTCCGCGGGATAAAGGCCGCCACCGAGACGGATAGAGGCTGGCGTTTACCGCCACGCGAATTTTGTCCCAAGTTGTGAGTCGCTGTTCGGGATTGGGCTGCTCCTGGGCAAAACTGATCAGCAGCACGCCGTCCTTGATGGCCAGCCGATCCATGAAAAAGGGCAAGTGTGTCCAGGATGGTTTGCGCAACCGCCATAAAATCCCCGGCAGCGCCGCAATCCAACAATCTGGCAATTCGTTTAGCCCGTCCGGAACCCCGCAGGCTTTTGAGTGGAAGAATTCCATGGCTCGTACAAGTGCGTCGCCTCGGCGCGGACTCCAAACCGCTGCGGCGGCCGCCACAATATGCGGACTGAAAATCGGTCTGAATCCCACCTGGGTCATCAATTGCTGCACATGCGCGGAGCTGAAAGTTGCAGAAATCGCCGTTTCCTGGCCTCCGGATTCGAATTCAGGGAGTTCGAACCAGGGCGCAAACCAGACGGGAAATTCGGTGCGCTTTCCATTGGCGAACACGACGAAAGCCTGATGAACGTCCAATTGCCCCAGTGCCCCCATCGGACACACCGGGATTTCGGTGGCGGCCGGCTCACTCGAAGGTGGGGGCAACAAGCCCAAAAAACCTCCTTCCTCCGGGGGCTTCTTTCGCGGCTGTTCCGTGCGCGTGCCGAGCGCAAGGTGGGCATGGACGGCCGTTTCCGCTTCCCGCGACCGCAGAAAAACCAGGGTGTTGCAATTGTTCACCAGCGCACGAGTCGGCCCGACTCCGATCCGTTCGCCAAGGGAATGCAGCCCCTGGGCAGCCGCCATGACAAAGCATCTTTTGCTGCGCACCGTGGCCAGTTGCTCGACATCCTCACGGGTGACAACCAGAGGAAACTCATCGGCGACCAACCCGCTGAGGCGATGTTGATTCCCGGAGCGCTGCTGCACCGTCTCGAAGAATGATTGTTTGGCCAGCCGGAAGAAAAACTTTGCCAGTTCCGGCTCTGCCAGAGAGTT
>Ga0187860_1004556_pt1 | contig 10331 bp, 6 predicted proteins | sample June2016WEW_10_4_FD_132981 | JGI IMG/M metagenome (GOLD analysis project Ga0187860, IMG submission 132981) | Peatland microbial communities from SPRUCE experiment site at the Marcell Experimental Forest, Minnesota, USA - June2016WEW_10_40 | ecosystem: Environmental > Terrestrial > Soil > Wetlands... | reverse complement strand
TCTATTCAAGACGTTTCGTTTCAAGTGGTTGGCTTTATTCGCGAGTCTGCTATATCTTGTTCTTTTTCCACCTTACTGGCACCTGTCTGTTAACTTGACAACTCTGAGGTTTGTCTTGGGGATAGTTCCTTTTCTGCTGCTTCATTTTTACCGTTCAAGCGGGAAACGAAAGCTCCTTTTTCTCGCTGGGATTGTGGTCGGTCTAAGCATTTTGTTTAGCCAAGAGGCTGGCATCGCTTCTTTAGTAATCTGTGTAAGTGTATTTTTCCTGGATGATGTCCTCAGACAAGGCAAGGTAAGGACATTTTCGATAAATACGGCAATTCTGTTATCTGGACTTGTTCTAGCAGTGACACCGATGTTAATTTTTTTTGCGGCCAAGGGTGCCCTCGTCATGTTCTTTGACAGCATCTACGGTTTCCCGAAGCTTAAGACATTGGGTTACGGGAGTTTTCCTTTTCCATCCTTACATGAGTTCATTGCGAAGCCTCTCGGGGTGTTTCCCCTTGCATACTGGATGATATTCTTCTACGGTGGAATGTCGATTTATCTTGCCGTTCTTTTCCTTCTAAAAAGCGGTGATAAAACTCTTTATCTCAAGATGGCTCTATTACTTTACGGCATCATCCTCTTTAGGATACCTTTAGGCAGGGTTGCTCTCGAAGATGCTATGAAAGTTTTTCCTTCGACCTTGCTCTTGTTTTTTCTTCAAATCGATTGTATGACGGTAGCTTTTTTGAACCACAAGAAGCTAGATGTAAGAATTGGGTATGCACTATTCGCGTTGCTCGTTATTGGGTCATTTTCCATTGTCGTTCTCTATGGTACCAATGTTAGATATAATATAGTTTTCATGGCCGATCGACTCAGGAATTTTTCACAGAAGCTGACAGTCTTACCAATAGGTGTCGAGCTTCCGGGTATTGAAAGAGGAAAAATATTTTATGACCCCTCCACAGCGAATTCGATAGTGAAAATAAAGAATTTTCTGGATACTTATGCGCAAGAGGAAAGATATGTGTATTTCTTCCCAAATGAGGCCGCATATTATTTCATTTTCAATAAGCAAAATCCAACCCGGTACGCCATAGCATATTTCGCCGCAACCTCCTCACAACGACTGGATTTAATTTCCGGTCTCGAGAGGAATAAGCCTAGATTCATCATTTACAGCCTGGACACATGGCGTATTGATGGCATACCGGAGACAACTCAGGTGCCGGAAGTGGTCGACTATATGAAACAAAAGTATGAGACATTAGGTAATCTGGGTGAAATAGTTATACTTCAAAGAAAACAGATCGAACGAGTCTCATTATTCTTACCGTCGAGGCCTGGCCTTTGTTCTGCCTTTCTAGCAATTTCTGCTTCAAAAAAAGAATAATCGGGATGCCCTCTGGTCAGGAGTACCGAGGTAAGGTGAAGTGTGCCGTCTACGTCGCATATTAGCGCCCTGGGCCGCAAGAAGAAAGTGAGACTTAATCAAGCTTTTTCCGTGATCCTATAGTCTTGTAACATCGTCATGGCTGCACGAGCCTTTCAAGGCTTATAACCTGGCCTGATATTCGTGGCGCATCTACATCATTCCGACTTTGACGTCCTCGTGGGTTTGTGTATATGTCATTGCCTGTCCGCCACTCCTTTCTGTATAATAAATCAGCGGTTTGCGTAAACCGTTCGGAATGCAAAATGAGCAGGAACTTCACTGAGAAACGGACAGTTGTGACAGGAGGCGTGGATTCCTCGGCTCTCATCATGCGAACGGCTTTTGAGCCTTGGGGGACGACATTATCCGCGAGGATTATTTTTTTTGCCAGAGAAAGGATAACATCGTACCACCTCCTGCAGAACCCCTGCTTCGAAATGCTGCATCAAGGATTCATCTGTTTCTCGCGGCAACCGGTATGCTGCGAGTGGTGATCGGGAAGATTCGCAACCTGCTGAGAAGCGTGAAAGTGTCCATCCCATGAAGCTCCGGTCCTCCCTTCGCCTGGTTTCTGCCATCTGGGGAATGCACCGGCAGAAGCTTACTTTTCTCAGCTTCAATGTCACCAACCAGTGCAACGAGCGCTGCCTCATGTGCGACGTCTATGCAAAGCCCTCCCAGGAAATGAACCTTGGAGAAATCGAGAAGGTCTTTACCGGCCTGAAGCGGACAGGCATGATGGTCGTAGAGATTACCGGAGGGGAGCCGTTTCTCAGGAAAGACATTGTTGATGTTTTGACTCTCCTCGATGAAATGGGCTTTCTCCTTACTATAACGACGAACGGAACGCTTCTCAGTGGACCCGTCGCGGAAAAGCTGAATCATCTCAAAGGCCTTGTGCAGTTGGCGGTCAGCCTTGACTCTCTTGACAGGGAACTCTATGCGAAGCTGTGCGGGGTTGATATGCTCCCCGTGGTTTTGAGAAATCTGGGTTCACTGAGCTCCGCTACATTGTCGTTCCCCGTGAAGATTAATTTCACTCTGAGCAGAATGAATTACAAGGAGACTTTTGCGATGCTCGATTTTGTGAAAGAGAGAGGGCTTTTCCTGTCCGTTTTCCCCGTAACATGGGGAAGCGGTTTTCATCACAGGGGTGATGATCAGTCTCTTTGTCCAACCGATGCGGAACGTCAGGAAATGGCTCAGATTTTCAGAGCGCTCCGACGGTTCAGAAAAACGGGAGAACCTTTATGGGAATACAGCAGGTTTTACGATCTGGCAGCCGACTATGTGACGGGAAAGCCGGTCGGAGTATGTGATGCCGGTTCACTCTACCTGGACCTTCGCCCTGACGGTACGATTGCGGCGTGCATCGACCAGGAGGGTTTGGGCAATCTTCTGCAGGAGGATATTTCCGCCCTGCTCTTGCGGATTCCTTCAGAGCACGACAGGATCGCGAAATGCTCAGCATGCACTCCGTGCTGTTATACGTGCACCTTTAATCTCTCGATCACCGCTGAGCATCTTGTTGATTTTGTGATCGAAACGTTGAGGATTAGGGCGAGACACTGGATTGCCCGGAGGTCTTTATCTCCGAGGCGGAGCCGGGGCTGAACCCGCCCGTTACATCGGTTAAGACAAGGACTATGAAAACGAAAGACGAACACGAAGAGGGTAAGCCGGTGGTTGTCATCGGCGCAGGTCCTGCAGGCCTTGCTGCAGCATACGAGCTCGCTAAAAAGAACATTCCTGTCTTTGTCCTTGAACAGGACCGGCAGATTGGCGGCCTGGCGAAAACTGTCGAGTACAAGGGGTATCGGTTTGATATCGGCGGACACCGCTTTTTCACCAGGATCGAGACGGTGGCCAAGCTCTGGAAAGATATGCTGGGCGATGATTTCCTGACGAGGCCGAGGATGTCGAGGATTCTTTACAAGGGGAAGTATTTTCATTATCCCCTCAAGCCGATGAATGTCCTCCGAAACGTCGGGCTCGTAACGAGCCTCTCCGTCCTGTTCAGCTACTTGTGGATCAAACTGTTTCCCATACGGCCCGAGATAAGCATCTCCGACTGGGTTTCGAATAGGTTCGGCAGGCGACTTTTCCATATGTTCTTCAAGACCTATACTGAAAAGGTCTGGGGTATGCCCTGCGATACCATCAGCGCTCAGTGGGCAGCCCAGCGTATCAAGGGCCTCTCATTGTACACGGCTTTCATGAGTATTTTTTCCCCGAAACGCAATCAGGATGACGGGAAAATCAGAACACTGATCAGCGAGTTTCATTATCCCCGACTCGGCCCCGGTATGATGTGGGAGGCTTTTGAAAAGCGAATCGAGTCATTGGGGGGCGTTGTCAGTTGTAGTACCGAAATTAGCGGGGTGCTGCACAAGGATGGCGCTGTGTACGCTGTGAGGGGGAAACAGAAGGGCCGGGAGCTCTTCATGGCGACTTCGCACATCATCTCGACAATGCCGCTTCGGCATATGATTCATGCATTGGATCCGCCGCCGCCGCCGGAGGTTATCGAAGCAGCAGACAGGCTAAGGTATCGAGATTTTCTGACGGTGGTCGTGCTTGTTGATGTTCCCGACCTTTTCTCCGACAACTGGCTTTACATCCATGATGAATCGGTGAAGGTCGGCCGTATACAGAACTTCAAGAACTGGAGCCCTGAGATGGTCCCGGATGCTTCGAAAACATGCCTGGGCCTCGAATATTTCTGTTTTGAAGGAGACGACCTCTGGTCGATGGAAAACGATAAAATAATTGAGTTGGCCAAGGAAGAGATTGCTCGCATTGGCTTGGTGAGTCCTGAGAAGATTATCGATGGACTGGTTGTGAAGGTGCCGAAAGCATATCCGATCTATGACAACGGGGTTGACGACTCTGTTGCCACAGTCAGGGGGTATCTCAACCGGTTCAAGAATTTGCAGCAGATCGGAAGAAACGGCATGCATAAGTACAACAATATGGATCATTCGATGCTGGCTGGGATTCTGGCTGCCCGGAATTTTTTTTCGGAAAGTTACGATTTATGGTCGATCAATGCTGAAGACGAATATCACGAGTGAGACACCCGGTTCCGATTTATGCCGGCGTGGCAAGGTCACCGTGCGTTTGTCTGCGAGGCATTACCCCCGATCGGGTTTTTTCGGATCCTCCATCCGGCCATGAGCTTCTGTGAGGATTACAGAACGTGTGAACCAGCGCTGTTTCAATAGACTTCAGGGTAGGAAGTATAGTAAACTAGCGAATTATTGTGCCTGAGAGCTTAGAGAAAACTGGAGCAGGACTATGCGCGTGTTCCAGGACTCGGAATAGGGAGCTTAGAACCCCATTGTTTGCCATATGGATATCCCGGACCGCCGAGATGTGCCGAGCATATTCACAAGCCTGCATTGCCTGGCAGGGTGCTTCGGCAGCGCCGGTTTTGTTCGGGAAAAGTGAAAAAAAGCTGGGGCGGAAAAGTAAGTGATCCGTTTTCAATCGGGCATGGTAAAGAGATTTCTGCTTTCCCCGAAGACCGTCGTTGCATTAATCTGTGCTGCAGGCATCGCTTGTGTAATCGGATCTCTTGTCCCCCAGCTTGCTCAAAGGCCTCCCAAATTCTTCGAGACATGGAGTGCAAAGAACCCCGCAATGTATCGCGTCATCGATCTCCTGCAGCTCAATCAGGTTTTTACCTCTGTATGGTTTCTCTTTCTCATAGCCCTTGTCGCTTCGAGTCTGGCCTTGTCGAACTTTTATCAGGCAAAGGCACTGATCAAATCCGGGAGGAACGACCGGAAGGGCCTCACAAAAATCCCGTTTAGAGATTGCGTGACCATCGAAGCAGCTCGGAACCGGGATGTGGAGCCCGTCAAACTGGATGGAGAAATAAAGGGAATCCTTAAACGTCGGGGGTATCATTTCTGTCGTGAGACCGGTGGAAGCGGATATCTTGTTTTTGTAAAAAACAGAATAGGGAGATGGAGCAGCGTTATGTTCCATGCGGGAGTTTTAGTGATCATTGCTGCAGCCCTTTACGGTCTTGCGTTTCAAAAACAGGGGTTTGTTCAATTGATCGAAGCGGATACCTTTGCGGGCAAGGGGGAAGAGTGGCGGGCAAAAAAACTCGGGGTGTTCGCTGATGATTTCAACCTGGACTTCCGGTTGGCTTTGAAAAAGTTTACCCCTTCATATTGGGACACCGGGAAGGTCAGGAATATGGAAGACATTTTAGCTATTACCGATAAAAAGGGGAGCAGGAGGGAACTCCCGGCGTCGCTGCAAAAGGCCGTTGAGTTCGAAGGGGTCAAGATCTATCAGACCGAGTATTACGGATACAGCCTTCGATTTATTCTCGAACGGGCGGGGCGGGCTCCCGCTGTCATAAATCTCTTACTGGATGCCCCTGCCAAAAAGAATGAACCCTTTACCGGCAGGACAGACCTCTCCACCACCGGCTATACATTCGACATGAAATTTTATCCTGTGAGCGAGCCTTCTTCTTCTTATGCAGGTAATCCAAGGCTTGATCTGGTTGTGACGGAAAAAGGGGAGCAGAGGTTCAAAGGAACACTCCTGTTGAACCAGAGGGTGCAGTTCGGCAACGAGATCCTGACCTTTGCGCAGACCCACTATTGGACAGGTGTAATCCTGGCAGCACATTACGGAATGCCGGCTGTTTACTTCGGCTTTGCCCTGACCACGCTGGGGGCGATAATGATATTTATGGTATCCTACAAAGAAATACATGTCTCGATCGCGGAAAGGGAAGGCCGAATCCAATTATGCATGGGAGGCAGGTCCAAATCTGATCAAGCCATTTTCTCTGAAGAACTCAGGGGAATCGCCGAAATGCTTCGAAAGATGATGGGAGTTTATGGAAACCGTTCAATTGCTTAGATATGAAGTGATATTTAACTGGATCACCCTCGTGTTATACCTTTTTTCTTCGATATTCTTTATCGACCGCGCACTGTCCGGGAGAGAGAAGGGCCTGAAGACCGCCCTCTGGCTTGCCGTGATAGGACTGATCGCCCATTCCATTGCCTTGGGGGTCAGATGGTATGCGGTGGGACACGGGCCGTATCTGCAGAAGACGGAATCGATGTCTTCCATTGCCTGGGTGGCTATGGCTGTTTTCGTGTTCGTCAGCTACAGACTTCCCAAGCTGAGAGGCACGGGTTTTTTGGTCTTGCCCTCGTGCGTTCTCATCATGGTCGTCGGACTGGTATACAATCAATGGCTGGCGGTTTTCATCGGCCAGGCCTTGGAGCACGGCCGGCTGGATATCGAGGTGGGGCTTTACGCGAAAGACGGGGTTATGAAGTTACCGCCCACCTATCAAGGCGCATGGTTTATAGTCCACGTCACCACGACTATCGTGGCGATGGGCGCTATTTTGATCTCATTAAGCACGGCGATCCTTTATCTGTTAAAGAGCAAGAACCCGGAGAAGGAGTTTTATGAAAAATTGCCGTCTCTCGAAATTATGGATAATTACAGTTACAAGTTTATCGGCTTAGGCTTCGTATTATGGACTGTCATGATCGTAACAGGGGCCATCTGGGCTGAGCAGGTATGGGGCAGTTACTGGTCATGGGACACAATCCAGATATGGTCTCTCTTTACGTTGCTGCTTATGGGAGTTTACCTCCACCTGAGGAGATTCTTTAAGTGGCAGGGAGAGAAGTCGTCTTGGTTTTTGATTTTTTGCGTCATCGTATCCATACTGACCCTGTTTATCGTCCCGCTCTTATTAAATGCAATACACTCATATGTCAGGTAGCGCTGTCCTCGACTCCTTTGCGTGCTGATGCCCTACGTCTTTTGAGGCGGGAGATGGAGAATGCCTATGATAGATGGAAGGCCCTTCAGGGAGGATAGGGGAGAAAAGGACTGGGTTCGTTCTCTCGGAACGGTCATGGTCGTTGCGGGCGTCGGGATGTGGATTCCCTATGCCGTGGGCAAGTATCTCCTTGGGTGGGCGATAACCGACCGTGATTTTCTGCCCTATCATCTCGCCGTCATCATTCCCGGGATGATCCTGCGCTACTACAGGTTCTTTTTCTCTGATCTGTGGGTGCTGGTTCTTGGCGCACGAGGAGAACAAAGGGGCACGGAGGTGACCGACCTGCCGGAAAGAGAGCGTGAGACGCCTGCGCGGGCAGTGACCATCGTCAACAACTTCGTCCATGACCTGTTTACCGGTCTCTGGACGAGTACGGTTCTCGTGATCTACCTTCTCAAGAAGAAGACGATGGGCCCCGGAGGGATGCTCATCTCCCCTGCGCTTTGCGATGTCATGAGATTCTTTTTTTGGCTTGGAATCGTATCCCTGGCGGTCACCCTGACCACCGGTGGATTGAGGTTGCTCTATTACCGGAGAGATAATATCGGAGATGGGGGAGAGACGAAAAAGAAGATTCTCATCGTGAAGCATGTCCTTTTTACCGTCGTATTCCTCGGCGGCACCTATCTCGCCTACCTCTACACCTTCAAATAGGGTAAAGAGAGAAGACCGTGTCTCATTCGCTGGTAGCATTGATCGACGCTTATGACAGGGATGTCCTTGCCTTTGTCAAGCGGGGGATCGAAGAGAGCGACGAAAAGGTCTTTAACGAACTGGCCCTCCGGGGTTTTGAGATCCTGTACCGGTCGAAGAAGCCTTACCGCGATTACTGCATCAGGAAGACTGCCTCTCCCGAGACCCTCGATCACTGGATGGCGATACCAGCCGTATCCTCTTTCGCCTTCAAGCGATTGCTCGAGAGAGCCTTTTCCGCTCGCAAGGCAGAGGAGGTCTATCTTCAGGGCGGAACCATGGAGCTGCGCTCGAAACGAGGCCCCTTTTTCCCTGATGAACGGTTGGTAGCGCTCATGTCATCCGGTAACAGGCTCCTTGAGAAAGCATTTCTGTTTTCTGATGTCGAACGGATCAAGATGCTCTTCATGATCCCCATTCCGGAGATGGCGCCGGGGATGGTAATGGCGAAGGGCCTTGAACGGATGAAGGCGGGCTTCGGCACTGATGACAGCCGCTTCCTCATTTCCTTCCGCGGCGTCGATCTGAGTGCACTGGTGGTCGCACTTCGGCAGGCCGAGAAGAGCGGCCAACAGCTGGCTCTCCTGGGAGCGACCTGGGGCTTTGACTATTTCCTGGATGCCTGCAGAACGGCCGACATCGTCTTTCGTCTTCCTGCTGGCAGCAGGGTTGTCGACAGCGGAGGCTATGTCGGCCGCTATGCGAAGTGCACCAAAGAGGAATTCCTTGAAAAGTGCCTGGAGACCCTCGGCGTACCGGAACATCACTGCATCAATGCGCTCTGGCTGTGTGAAAGCAGCACCGTCTACTTTGACAATGTCCTCAGAAACGCTCTCTCCGGGGTCGGACGTCCACGGTATAAGGAAATCCCTCCGTGGTGCAGGACAATCGTCGTTGACCCGGTCAATTTTCAGCGGCTGCCGAAGGGACAACCCGGCCTGCTCCGTCACTACGATCTCACGAACCGCGGAATGGCCGTTGCGGTGCAGACCGATAAGATGGGGTTCGAGACTGAAGACGGATTTGAAGTTCTGGGCAAGTGGAATCAAGACCTGAGCAACCCCAACATCGAACGGACGCCCCGGCATCCGGGAGGAAGGATCGTATCCCATGTCATGGATTCCTTTCTCGGCTGGAGATTCTCAAGACTCGGTAAGATTTACTCCTCGGCAGGATGATATAATAAACAGAAAGTGAATTCGTTGTGAGCATGAAGGACACAGCATGGATTATTCCCTCGAATCTGACTTTGTAAAACGGCTCGACAAAGACATTCTGGAGTATGTCCTGAGGGGCATGGAGAACACCGAGGAGGAACGCTTCAATGAGCTTGCCCTCAGAGAGTTCCAGTTGCAGTTTCACACCATCGAACCGTACCGGGAGTACTGCAAGAAAAAAGGCGCAACGCCGCAGTCGGTCGAGCGCTGGCAGCAGATACCGGCCGTCCCGTCGGTGGCCTTCAAGAAGTTTATCATGGCATCGTTCCCGGTGGAAAAAGCGGAGCACGCGTATTTTACAAGCGGCACGACGGACCAAACCAGGAAGGGGTCTATCCTGCGTGATCCCGGGGCAGTTACCCTGATCAATGCTGCGAACGGGCTTCTGACGCGAAAGTACGTCTTCCCCGATTGGGAGCGGATGAAGATACTTCTCATGGTTCCTTCCCCTAAGATGGCTCCCGGCATCGGGATCGCCGTGGGGTTGGACCGTGTCAGGAGGGAATTCGGGACGCCTGAAAGCGCCTATCTCATTACGCCCCTGGGGCTGAACGTGGAACTGTTGATTACCTCACTCCTTGATGCGGAACGTACCGGTGAGCCAATCGCGATAATCGGCTCGACGGTTGGATTTATTTATTTCCTGAAGGCCTGTGAGAACGAAGGCCTGAGCTTCCGGCTGCCCCCCGGCAGCAGGATCTGCGACGGAGGAGGATATCTCGGCCAGTTCGGGGAATGTACCAGGGAAGAGTTCTATGAGAAGTGCCGGAGGATCCTTGGCGTCGAGGAACACTACTGCATCAACGTGCTCGGCATGGGGGAGATCAGCACAAATTTCTTCGACAATGTCCTTGATGACTTCAGGAGAGGGAACAAAGGGGACCGGTACAAGGTCGTGCCACCCTGGACGCGGACCGGGGTTGTTGATATCAATACCTTCGAAAGGCTTCCCCGGGGAGAGACAGGGCTCTTGCAGCACTACGACCTGGTGAACAGGAGCATGGTCATCGCTGTTCAAACCGACAATCTGGGGTTCGAGGACGATCACGGCTTCGAGATCATTGGAAGGTGGAAGAAACAGTGCGGCAAGATGGATGCCGAAGAGATCAGGAGCTCCCACGGCGGGAAATTCCTGACAGAACTGGTACAGTTCCTG
>Ga0187860_1004546_pt1 | contig 10343 bp, 6 predicted proteins | sample June2016WEW_10_4_FD_132981 | JGI IMG/M metagenome (GOLD analysis project Ga0187860, IMG submission 132981) | Peatland microbial communities from SPRUCE experiment site at the Marcell Experimental Forest, Minnesota, USA - June2016WEW_10_40 | ecosystem: Environmental > Terrestrial > Soil > Wetlands... | reverse complement strand
GGGGAGTTGGTCACCGGCGGCTCCGGCTCTGAACTCTGCACTCTGAAACTCCGAAACTCAAGACTCTGAAACTTCCCCAGCGGCCAAAAATCCAGCAATAGCAGCACGAACGGCAGCGTCACCACCATGGGTTTGCTCATCAGCCCCAGCCCAAAAGCGAATAACGCCAATCCATAAAACACTTTGGACCTTGGACTTTGGACTTTGGACTCCTCCGTGTATCGCGCGTACGCCCACAGCGTCAGCATCCAAAAGAACGTGCTGAGCACATCCTTTCGTTCGGCCACCCACGCCACTGATTCCACGTGCTGCGGGTGCCATGCGAAGAGCGCGGCCACAAACGCGCTGCGCCAAAGCGCCCCCGTGAGTTGCCTTAGCACCACCAGCAGAAGGACTGTGTTGACCGCATGGAGCGCGACGTTTACGAGATGGGCGCCCGCCGGGTTCAAACCGAACAGCTCCACGTCGAGCATGTGCGACAGCCAGGTCAGCGGGTGCCAGTTGGCCGTTTGTCCGGTGCTGAATGCCCAGGCCACGCCCTTGAGGGTCAGGCCTTGCCGCACGTGGTGGTTTGACGTGACGTATTGGGGATCGTCGTAACTGACGAAGTCGCAGTTCTTGAGCGGCCAGAACACGGCGAACGTGACGACGGCCAGCAGCAGGCAGAGCCAGCCAGGCCGAGCCAGCATGGCAGCGAACCGATTGCCCGCCTGCGCGCCGGGTCCAGGCTGGGTTGTCGGCATCAACTGCGGTTCGCTCATGGTGCAGGTCTATCTCAAGAGTACATACCGAAAACTAGGCGTCGACAACGAAACGGTCGGTCCACCACGCCGCCTAAATTCAAAAACCTCTCATTCAAGCAACTGATGGTTATCTGTTCAGGGTTTTCTGCGTCCATCTGTGGTTTCAATTATCAGTTTCGGCTGAATGCGTGCTCTGTTTCAGTTCCCTAAAATCCCACGTTTTTGCCTGGGTTGGATTCTCGCGGACAGGGCTGTCCGCGCTCCGGCGGTGGCGTCCTGACGCAACTTAAAAGTTGCGGCTACTTGTCCGGCGGCGCCAGAAAAGTGTGAAGGCCGACGGGGAATTGAGAGGACTCCAACCAGTCGGCGAGGAGATGCAGTTCGACGGCGGTGAAGCCGATGCTGGAAACGCGATCGAAGGACAGCGTGGCAGCCCCGGTTTTTGTAATTCGGGTCACACTGGGTCCTAATCGCGGGCCGGCAACCCTGAGCCACTCCAGAGAGGCGGCTTTAAACGGCATCTGGGGTATTCCCGAAACAAAGCGGGCAAACTGACCGACATAGAGCCATTGCGGGAGGCGCGGGCCCGTGAGTTCCCGGTCGTAATAGAGCAGATTCGTTCCGGCGAGGACCGTATCGAAATAACCCGCTGGAGGAGGCGCGGTCGGCTGGTTCAGGAACAGCCCGCCAAACACGAAGTTGCCGTTGGTGATCGTGAGCGATTGCAGCGAGGGCCAGAGCCATGGGTTTCCGCGCCATTCGAGGCCATTAAACCTTTCCGATCGTGCGAACTTGGCGAGATCGTTTGTGGCGAACCAGGGTCCCCCTTTCTGCAACACCAGGTCCGTCAGCTTATACACCTCGTTGCTGGCATCCTGAAGCGGAGCAGCGCCGTAGGAATTCCAGCCCCGGCCCATCAACGTCCACAGGAAGAGCTGGTTTGGCGGCGGCCCGATGTGGAGGCCGTTCCAGGCCTGGAGCGAGCCCAGCCATGATTTGAATCCGCGAACCGCGGTGACGCTGGCGAGCGGGCCGGCCATGATGCTGATGGGGACATTCCACTGGTCCAGCTCGATCGGCGGGAGTGTGGAGAAGTCAAGTTCGCCCCGCGTATGGACGTTGGTGCCCTCCCCCGCAACCTGGAGGCTGATTCGCGGCCAATCGCCGCCCAGGTTGCAATGGGTCGATAGGGCGGCGGCGAAGCGCGGGAGATCCACACTGGCTTGCAACCAGTCATTCGACGCGCCGGAACCGAACGGCGCAGGGTCGCGCCGGATGCGGGAAACGAGTTCAGCGAGCAGAGGATTTTGGCCGGTTGCGGCGCCAAGGACCGTCCATTCTCCCACCCGGCTGAGCTCGATTGAATTGGGTGAATGATGTTTCTGGAGGGACCAGCCGCCGCCGGCGCCTTTGGCGTTCACGGGCCGGATGCCGGTGAGGGATACCAAAACAGCGGCCAGGTTGGATTGCCACAAGGCGGCGCGCCGATCGTCCAGGCGGATGGCGAAGGCGATCTGGCCCGGCTGATCCTGGGCCTGGCGGGCTTGCAGGTAACATTCACGGTGAAGGACGTCCTCGAGTAGAGGCCGCAAGAGCGCAGCCCCGTTTGTATCGGGCGGCCGATGCAGGAGGCTCCACGGGGCGGCTGACAGCTTGTCGAGCGTTTGCGTCTGGAGCCTGGCGCTTTCCGGAATGTTCCAGATGCCGATCAGGTGAGCGGCGTTGGTGTCACGACCGAGCTGGTCCGTGCCGATCCAATGGATTCGGGCGACAGTTTCAGCGGGTGCGGACCGCGCATTGACAGAGGTTGATCCCGAGGGCGTTTCCCCCTGGGCGAAAGCGGAGTTAACGGATTCGGCTGCCAGGGCCATCATTACAACCAAACCAATGCCAGGAAGTCGGATGCGCATGGGTGCATGTTGGACAAAACAGGGGCGTTTTCGCAACTCAATCGTGAGGGGCCCGTGAATTCTTATGCGCGCCTGCACCGGTCCCCGACGCCCGGCTATCAACCGACTCAGTGCAGTGGAAACCACGAAATACATCAAATTCACGAAAGGGGACAAAGGTAAAGCAGGGGAAGTTGACGCTGATTAAGCGGATTGGGGAGCACGCGCGTCCTCGCGTGTTCCGACCGGCGTCTCGCTGGTCGGAGGAGGGTGTAGCACCCTCTCACCATGCTGTGACCAGTCGAACGCCTCAAAAGTGGTTGGCGAGACGCCAACCACTGCACGCGAGGACGCGCGCGCTCCCCTGCGATTCCAGCGTTACGGCTCAGCGCCGCAGTAACCGCAACAAAAGATGTTGGCCGCAATAGAGCACAAAGAACGCAAAGAATGTCCATTTTTTGGGGCGTAGCACATCTCTCTTTGTGTTCTTTGCGTTCTCTGGCGGCAAACGTTTGCGCAGGACTGGAAAACTCTTCAACATAGTGACATGAAAGTCTCCGGCACGCGTCGAGAAGGTTTCATTTATGCAGCTTTGCTGCTGCTGGCGGCAACGGTGATTGCCTATGAGCCCGCCTGGCACGCGGGATTTATTTGGGATGATGATGATTACGTCATAAAGAATCAATTGCTCACGGCCCCGGACGGATTGAAACGGATCTGGTTTTCGCTGGATTCGCCGTCGCAGTATTTTCCGCTGACCTACACCACGTTCCGGATCGAGCGCGGGCTTTGGGGGTTGAACCCGACGGGTTATCATTGGGTCAACATTTTGCTCCACGCGACCAATGCGCTTCTGCTGTGGCGGCTGCTCCGGCGTCTGAACGTGCCGGGCGCCTGGCTTGCGGCGGCAATCTTCGCCCTGCACCCCGTCCAGGTGGAATCGGTCGCGTGGATCACGGAGAGGAAAAACGTGTTGTCGCTGTTTTTCTCCCTGCTGACAATGCGAGCCTGGGTGGAGTTTGTGGATGCGCGGGGCGGACGGTCATGGCTGCATTACGGGCTGTCGCTGTGTTGGTATGCGCTGGCGCTTTCGAGCAAGACCACCGCGTGCACGTTGCCGGCGGCAATGCTGCTCGTTTTGTGGCTCAAAGACGGAGCGATTCCATGGCGGCGGCTGGCACAGGTGGTGCCGTATCTCGCGCTGGGAGCGGGCATGGGGCTGGTGACAATCTGGTGGGAGCGATACCGTCAAGGGACCCAGGGCGAATTGTTTTCGTTTGGCCTGCTGGATCGGGTCCTGATCGCGAGCCGCGCCATCTGGTTTTACCTGGGGAAACTGGTGTGGCCGGCAAACCTGACGTTCAGCTATCCGCGCTGGACAATCCATCCCACCGATCCACTGGCGTATGTGTGGCTGGTGGCGCTGGCTTTGTTGGCGGGGGCGATCTGGCGCGCGAGGCGATTCACCGGGCGCGGCCCGGAGGTGGCCGCGCTGTTTTTTGGAGTAACACTGCTCCCGACGTCCGGGCTGATCATGCTGTGGACGTTTGTCTGGTCGTTCGTGGCCGACCATTACCAATATGTCGCCTGCATCGGGCCGTTGACGCTGGCGGCGGCGGCGATGACACTGGCGACGGCCCGCATCAAGGGGCGGTTGCGGCTGTTGGGACCGGTGCTGGGCGGAACATTGCTTCTGGTGCTGGGTGTCTTAACCTGGCGGCAATGCACGACTTACAAGGACCTGGAAACACTTTGGCGAACGACGATAGCCCGCAACCCGGATTCGTGGCTGGCCCGCTACAACCTGGGCATCCTGCTCACAGAGAAAAACCAGGTGCAGGAAGCGACCGCTCAGTTCCAGAAAACCGTGGAACTTCGCCCTGATCATGTCATGGCCCAATACAACCTCGGCGCGCTCCTGCTCTATAACGGACATGTGGAGGAGGCGATCGCACGCCTTGATATCGCTTTGAAGCTGGACCCCAGGCATCCGCTAGTGCACCGCAAATTGGGGGATGCACTGATGCGGGAAGGCAAAGTGGATGAGGCCATAGCGCATTATCAAACCGCGCTGGAAGTTTACACGAACTTTGTGGATGCACGCAGAAATCTGGCGTACGCCCTTCTCCAGCAAGGCCGGCCGGATGAGGCCATCGCACAATATCAGATGACCCTGCAACTGGAACCCGGAAACCTGGGGGACCTGGACAATCTTGGCAACGCGCTGTTGCAGAAAGGGCGCTATCGTGAAGCGGCGGCGTGTTTTGGAAGGGCGTTGCAGGCCCAGCCGCACTATGTGCTGGCCGAAAACAATCTGGCGTGGGTGCTGGCGACCGCTCCCGATGCGTCCGTTCGGAACGGGAGCAAAGCGGTCGATCTGGCTCTGGATGTGGACAAACTGTCCGGCGGTCAAAACCCGATCATGATCGCATCGCTGGCGGCCGCTTATGCGGAAGCCGGCCGGTTTCCGGAGGCAGTGGCTACAATCCAGCGGGCACTTCAATTGGCGACGGCCCAAAACAACGCGGTACAAATGAGCACCTTCCAGATGGAGCTCGGAATGTACCAGGCCGGGACGCCACTCCGCGCCGGCATTCCCACCGCGTCCGGGCAACAGCAAAAGCCATGAACGATCCCGGAACTCATCGAGAGGGTTTGTTTTATGCAGCTTTGCTGCTGATAACGGCGGCGGTGTATTGGCCGGTCGTGCATTGCCGCTTTCTCAACTTCGACGATTGGATTTACGTCACGGCAAACCCTTACGTCCGGCACGGGCTGACAGCGGGCGGCGTCGCCTGGGCTTTCCGGACCACGACCTCGTACAACTGGCATCCGATCACCTGGCTGTCGCATATGCTCGATTGCCAATGGTTCGGCCTCAATCCGGGAGTGCATCACCTGGTGAACGTGGTTGTTCACGCCGCGAACACCCTTCTGCTCTTCCACCTGCTGAGGCGGATGACGCGCGAGCTTTGGCCGAGCGCTATCGTGGCGGCGCTGTTCGCCCTGCACCCGCTGCACGTCGAATCGGTGGCGTGGATCGCGGAGCGGAAGGACGTGCTCAGCACTTTCTTCGGGTTGCTGACGATTTGGGCATATATCCAATATGCGCGCGGGAGGACCGGCCTGGCCGACCGGCAGGGCGGCCCTACCAATACGAAATCTCCGGGCACGGGCTGGTACATGCTGGCACTGGTGTTCTTCGCGCTGGGTTTGATGAGCAAACCGATGCTGGTGACATGGCCGTTCGTGCTGTTGCTGCTGGATTACTGGCCGTTGGGGGAGTTTCGGAGTCTTGAGTTACAGAGTTTCAGAGGGCAAAGTTCAAAGCCGGAGGCGCAGGCGAATCAATCTTCAAGTCCCAACTCCTCAACTCCCCAACTCCCTAACTCCGCAACTCTCAAACTCTCAAACTTCCTGGACAAGCTGCCGTTCCTGGTGCTGTCGATCGCCTCGAGCGTGGTGACTGTGTTTGCCCAGCGCGCCGGGGGTTCAATGATGGACCTGAACCGGGTGGACTTCTGGGCGCGGCTGGATAATGCGCTCGTTTCCTACGTCCGCTACCTCGCGAAGGCGGTTTGGCCGCAACATCTGGCGGCCTATTATCCGATTCACGTCGATTGGCCGGACTGGCAGGTTCTCGGCTCCGCCGCGCTTCTGGCCGCGATCACCGGCGCCGTGCTGTCCCAGGCGCGACGGCGTCGGTTTTTGCTTTTTGGCTGGCTCTGGTTTTTGGGCACGCTCGTTCCGGTGATCGGTTTGGTGCAGGTGGGCGGCCAGGCCATGGCGGACCGGTACATGTATGTTCCGTCGATCGGCCTTTTCATCATGGTGGTCTGGGGTGCGAAGGAACTGGCGGCTTGGCTGGGTGTTTCGCGGATGGGAACAGGCGGGGTCGCGGCGGCGGCGCTGGCGGGCTGCGTGGCGGTGACCACGGTTCAATTGCGCTACTGGCGAACCAGCGAGACTTTATTCCGGCATGCCCTCGACGTGACCTCGAACAACATGATGGCGGAATTCCTCCTCGGGGATGCCCTGATCAAGGAGAGAAAAGCCGCTGAAGGGCTGGTGCACCTGGAGAGAGTGGTGCAGCTTTTCCCCGGCTACGGCCCGGCCCAATCCAAAATCGCCGACGTGCTGGCGATGCACGGCAGGATTCGTGAAGCGATCGGCCATTATCACGCAGTCCTCCTCTACCGGCCCGATACCCCCATCGTGATGAACAACCTGGCCTGGATCCTGGCCACGAACGACGACCCGGACATCCGCGATTCGGCCGAGGCGGTGCGGCTCGCCGAGGGCGCCTGCGCCTTGACGCGGCGTCAGGTGGCGCTGTTCGTCGGCACGCTGGCCGCCGCCTACGCTGATGCCGGGCGGTTCGACGACGCCGTCAAGACGGCGCAGGAGGCCTGCGCAACAGCCACGGCGGCGGGTGAAACGGGGCTGGCTGAGAAAACCCGGCGATTGCTCGAGCTTTACCGCGCCGACAAGCCTTGCCGCGAATCGGCGCCGACGGTGAACTCGGCACCGGTGCAATAGGGTGAGTGGAGAACTTGGATCCAAAGAATCTTAACCGCGGATGAACACGGATGGGGGGACTGAATCAAAACCGCAGATAGACGCAGATGAGTGCACCGCGGCCAAGCCACAGCCAAAGGAGAGCAGTGCTGTGAGCCGCTCTCCGAGAATCCAAACAGAGTCTCCCTGAAATCCATGTTTTCACGAGGTGATTTACTGGATTGAAACCGGGCGGGACCGGCGTATGCTGGCGGGCATGAAGGGAAAAATCGGATCGTTGCTGCTGTTCATCCTGGTGTTCGCGCTGTCGCGGCTTCCGGGGATGTTATCGGCGGACTTTGCGAACTTCAGCGCGGCGTACGCGCTGGTGTTCTGCGCCGGCGTTTATTTGTCGGGCCGCGCGTCCTGGGCGGTCCCACTGTGCGCCATGGTGCTGACCGACCTCGGCCTGAATTATTATTATTGGCGGCAGGGCCTGGATGTGTGGAACCCCTCCGTCTTGCGATATCAATTGTTCAACTATGTTGCCTACGGGGCGATCCTCTGGCTCGGGCGCCGGTTCAAGCCGGGCTCCTCGTTTCTGGCGCTCCTGGGCGGCGGCCTGTTGGGCGCGCTGCTGTTTTACCTGATCACCAACACGGCGTCCTGGCTGTTCAATCCGTTCGGGAATCCCGAATACACGAAGAACGTGACGGGATGGCTGACGGCGCTGATCCGGGGAACGCGGGGCTGGCCGGAGACGTGGCAGTTCTTCCGCAACACGATGCTCAGCGGCGGCCTCTTTGTGGGGTTGTTTGTCGCCGCAATGAAAGTCGCCGCCGCCGCGGAATCGCCGCAGGACAAGGAAGCCGGCGCGAGGACGGCAGAGGCGGACCCCCCGGCGTCCGAAGGCGAGGAAGCACCCGAAGAGGCGAAGGCTTGAAGACGTATCCCTTCAGTCGCAGGGGAGCGCACGCGCCCTCGCGTGCAGTGGTTGGCGCCCCGCCAACCACTTTTGAGCCGTGCGGCCAGTCATCGTTTACTGATTGCATTGTGCCCTCCTCCGACCGGCGAGGCGCCGGTCGGAACACGCGGGGGCGCGTGTTCTCCCCGATTCCAACTGCATCGTTACAATTGAAGGCGGGCGGGCTTCAGTTTTTCGAAGCGATTCAGCCTGTCAGGTCGTGATGCACACAGTGAAGTCCATGCGCATCGGCGTCATTTCCGACACGCACAACTTTCTGGATCCCCGGATCCCGCAACTCTTCGACGGGGTGAGCCACATTCTGCACGCCGGGGACGTCGGCGAGGCGTCCATCACGGTTCAGTTGGAGCAGATCGCTCCCGTGACGGCGGTGACGGGGAACACCGACTCGATGCTGCCGTTGAGGGAGACGGAAGTCGTGGAACTCGACGGGCGGAAATACCTGGTCCATCACATTGTGGATCCGCGCGATCCAGCCAGGTCGATCAGCGAGCGCATCGCCCGGGAACAGCCCGACGTGGTTGTGTTCGGGCATACCCACAAGTCGTTCTGCCAGGTGTTCGACGGGAGGCTTTTCTTCAATCCGGGTTATGCCGGAAAACCTCAGTCCGGCATCGAACGCACCGTCGCCATTTTGCACTGGGAAGACGGCAGCATCCGGCCGAAGTTCATCGAGCTGTGAGCCGGTCCTGCCAGGCCTCGGCCAGGAGTTCGTGCACCGTCTGGCGCACGTCAGACGCCGCAGCCGACGCCGGCATCGGGGGGCCATAACTGACGGTTTTGGTTTTTCTTCCGTTGTGAGACGTTGACTCCCGGGCGCCGGCTCCGTATGATTGGGTCCCCTGGGCGTTTGAGGGATTGAACTCACGGAACTAATAATTATGGCTCCAAAAATTGCCGACAAAAGCGCGGCTGAAACCAAAACTGCAGAGGCGGCCAAGCTGGCGGCAACGCGCGAGCGCGACCTTGAAGCGGCCATTTCCTCGATCACAAAGGCGTATGGAGACGGCAGCATCATGCGGCTGGGCGATTCGCGCGCGCTTCGAAAGATTGACGTGATCCCCACCGGCGCGCTGGCCGTGGACCTGGCGCTGGGCGTGGGCGGGATCCCGCGCGGGCGCGTGGTGGAAATTTTCGGGCCGGAATCCTCCGGAAAAACCACGTTGATGCTTCACGTGATCGCCAGCGCGCAGAAAACCGGCGGTCTGGCGGCGTTCATCGATGCCGAGCACGCCCTGGATCCGGCCTACGCAAAGAAGCTGGGCGTCAACCTGGACGATCTGCTGGTGTCGCAGCCGGACAGCGGCGAGGAAGCGCTGACGATTTGTGAGACGCTGGCGCGTTCGAACGCGCTGGACGTGATCGTGATTGATTCGGTGGCGGCGCTGGTGCCGAAGGCGGAGTTGGAAGGCGAGATGGGCATGGCCACCATGGGGATGCAGGCCCGGCTGATGAGCCAGGCGCTGCGCAAACTGACGGCCATCCTCGCCAAAGCCAAAACAACGTGCGTCTTCACGAACCAGATTCGCGAGAAGCTGGGCGTCATGTTTGGCAACCCCGAGACCACGCCGGGCGGCAAGGCGCTGAAGTTTTATGCGAGCGTCCGCATCGACATCCGCCGCAAGGACACCATCAAGGACGCGGCGGGCAACGCGGTGGGCAACCACGTCAAGGTGAAGATCGTGAAGAACAAGGTCGCGCCGCCGTTTGCGGAAGCGGAATTCGACATCCTGTACAACCAGGGGATCAACAAGGAAGGCAGCATCCTCGACGTCGGGATCGAAAGCGGCGTGGTGGAAAAGAAGGGTGCGTGGCTTCAATTCGAGGGGGAATTGATCGGCCAGGGCAAGGACGCGGCGCAGAAGGCGCTGGTGGAAAAGCCGGAATTGGGCAAGAAAATCGTCGAGGCGATCCTGGCCAAGCGAGCGGCGCCAGCAGCAGAAGCCTGAATGGCGGGGAGGCAGCGGCTGAGGGGGATTCCCGGATGGGTCGTCAAGGGACCTCACGCTGCCCTGGCGCGCGGCCTTCAGGCCGTATCTATTCAGTCGCAGGGGAGCGCACGCGCCCTCGCGTGCAGTGGTTGGCGCCTCGCCAACCACTCTTGAGCCGTGCGGCCAGTCCCCGTTTAGTGATTGCGTTGCGCCCTGCTCCGACCGGCGAGGCGCCGGTCGGAACACGCGAGGGCGCGTGTGCTCCCCAATTTCCAACTGCATCGTTGGCTTCAGGCCG
>Ga0187860_1004544_pt1 | contig 10346 bp, 7 predicted proteins | sample June2016WEW_10_4_FD_132981 | JGI IMG/M metagenome (GOLD analysis project Ga0187860, IMG submission 132981) | Peatland microbial communities from SPRUCE experiment site at the Marcell Experimental Forest, Minnesota, USA - June2016WEW_10_40 | ecosystem: Environmental > Terrestrial > Soil > Wetlands... | reverse complement strand
CGATGCCAACGCACCAGCGTTTCAGGCTGGACAATCGTCAAGACCTTCTGGATCGACGGAAACCAACGATAGAGCTGGACGAAGAACCACCGATCGTTGTTCGAAAGCTGAGCGCGCCCCCTCTCCTTGCGTCGCAAGACGATCAGTTGATGCCGGAGCACCGCATTCTCCGCCTCAAGCCGGCTTTTCGACTTGAACGGTGAGGCCTACACGGCCAGAACGAAGCAGATTAGCAGGATCATCGCGCCAATTTAGCCGATTCTATCGCTCAACAATCCCGGATAGGGTTTTCAGTACACACAGGTTCGGGCTCGGCGATAATGTTCGCTCGACCGTGGCTCGGTCGCCGATTTCCTCCTGGGTGAGGGTGCCATCGTGGTCGCGATCCAGCTGATCGAACAAGGCGGCGGCCGCTTTGACCTCCCCAAGATCGATGGTTCCGTCGTTATCCTTGTCAAACATTCTTATTGCGTCCGTACCGCTTGTCTGTGCTGAAACAGAAGAACTTTCCAGCACGATCCAAGCGCCCGCCGCGAACAGCACGAGCATGGCAAATCTCAAGAGCAGGATTGGGTTCACGACACGCTCCCTCCAGGTTCTCGTTTTCCGCCCCTATGCAGAATGGTTGACCAATAGAGCATCTTGCCGAGTTCGATTTTCTCGCGAGTGACCGCATTGCCATTGACGGCAGGCACCACCGACGGGATCGGCTTGTAGCCCTCGCATCATCCGCTGACGCGTTCAGGCCAATAAAAAATTCATCCGCTGACGCACTAAAAATAGCGCTAGTGGGCCCCCACTCGATTGATCTACGTCAACCCAGTGTGAAACGTTGCCGCGCCTCTTCGTGGTGAGCGCCGCGAGATTTGCGATGCTTGAAAATCCGCTGAAAAATGCCCTGCCGATACGACCACCCCGGCCCGCCGCGAAAAGCACCAACACGAAAGCCGGGACGCGGGGGCCGGGATATAGCGATCAAAACAACGCAGTCACCCAGGCCTCTTGCAAAAATGCCGAGTCGCGGGGACTGAGATGGCGATCACAACTCGGCCGGGAGATATCCATTGATCTCAAGGCCGATGCAGACTTCGACGAGTGTCGGAGTTGTCCACGACATGAGCGTTCTTCCTCTCTGGTTGCGGGGATGAGACCCGTCTTTTAAATGCGCCGCCGCAGTCAAAAGCGAAAGGGAGATTTGCCTGCGAAGGCTTGGGCAAATTGCCCGTCGGCGGCTAGGCCGCTTTCCTTAGGCCGATGGCGCGTGTAGCCTAAAATGAGTTTTGGGCAATCCCCTGGGCCTAAAAGCCGTGATGTCGCTTAATCTCGATCTCAAAACATCACTGACGCTGCGCCTTGTCGCCGTCGCCCTCTTTTGCTTTCTCATCGCGGCAGTAGTTGCGTTGTTCGGGACTTATCGCGACGTTCGCAAAGTCAACGCGGACGCCGCCGACATCTTCGCCCGGCAGCTGCAGATCCAGTTATCTCGCATCGAATCAGGCATTGATGTAGCGGCGCGCTTTCCCGACTTCAATCTGGCAAGTGAAGTGCTTCAGAGTGGGGGCCAGTGCGTGCAATACGTCAAATCAGATGGAAGCATCGCGCACTCAAGCTGTATTGGGTTCAATCGCGACATTGGAAAACCCCCGGCTTGGTTTGCCGCCCTCTGGGATTGGATTCCGGCAGTGCGGGCCGACGTTGCTCGTCCTGTTTCCTATCATGATAAGTCATATGGAACAGTAGTGGTCACCATAGAGCGTGCCGCCATCCTCGCCGCTGTTTGGAAGGACGTTTCGGGACTTCTTGGTCTTACTGCGCTGGTCATCGGAGCGATTTGCATTTTGCAGTATGGAGCAATCAGCCGAGCCCTCCGTCCGACAAAGGATATCTTGGCCGGCCTCGGTAGGCTGGCACATGGCGACCTGTCGTGTCGCTTGCCGAACTGCCGGTTAATCGAGCTACAACGCATCAGCGAGGCGTTCAACACGCTCGCGGCGAACCTCGAACGGACAACTCGCGAAAAGACGCAGCTCGCTGCCAAGCTCGTCGATCACCAAGAGCAGGAGCGGCTCGATTTGGCGCGGGATCTGCACGATGAGTTCGCTCAAAGTCTGAGCGCCATGAATGCCGTAGCCGCATCAATCAAGGCGACGGCCGAGGCCGAGTGCCCGGCTCTCGTGCCTGAGGCAAACAATCTCTCGCAGACCTCGATGGCCATGATGAGATCTCTCCGTACCACGTTGCGGGCCCTCCGTCCGCCCGAGATCGATGACTTCGGGCTTGCCGCTAGTCTTTCGGCTCTGGCTAGGGATCAAGAAAGGCTGGCTGGCGGACAATTGAAAATCTTGCTTGAGATTAATGGCGACCTCCGGGCGCTGCAGCCGAAAGCGGCGTCTCATGTCTATCGAATCGTCCAGGAGGGCCTTACCAACATCAACAAACATGCGCATGCAGGTCAGGCCCGCGTGATTCTCGGCTTCCATCCGAAGGCCGGGGAGCAGACTACGCCTGAGCAACGATGGTTGGCGCTGACGATCGAGGACGATGGATGTGGAGCAGTTGACAGCGGCATAGCTACGGAAGGCAACGGGCTAGGGCTAATTGGAATGCGTGAACGCGTGATGGCACTCGGCGGCCAATTGGATGTCATCGGCCTTGGGGATAAAGGCTTCAAACTCCATGCTATGATTCCATTTGAGGCGCCGGTTGGGCTCTTGCGATGAGCAGGAAGACAATCCGCATTCTTATTGTCGACGACCACGCGGTCGTTCGCGAAGGCTACCGTGCGCTGCTTGCAAAGCACGAAGGGCTAACAGTCGTCGGTGAAGCCTGCGATGCCGCGTCGGCCTATCAGTGCTACAAGAATACGCGCCCGGACGTTGTCATCATGGATATTTCGATGCCCGGCCGTAGTGGCATCGATGCGATCGAGCATATCCGCGAGTTCGACGTTCATGCGCGTGTCCTCGTGTTCACAATGCACTGCGGGGCCGCTTATGCTTTGCAGGCCTTTCGTGCGGGGGCCAAAGGTTACGTCACTAAAAGCAGTCCCCCCGACCTTCTCGTAAGAGCCGTGCGAGACATTGCGGAAGGCCGGCTAGCCATTTGTCCCGAGATCAGCGAGGCCCTCGCATTTGACCGGGTACAGGAGGAAAAAGCGGGACTGCAAGGGCTTTCACCGCGCGAGTTCGAAATTTTCCGCATGATCTTGGACGCAAAATCAACCGACGAGATCGCTTCGGCACTCAACGTCAGCCGCAAGACCGTGGCCAACTATCACTACGCGATCAAATCAAAGCTCGGCGTCAATTCTGACATCGAGCTGCTCTATTTCGGTCTCCGCCAAGGTCTGATCGAGCCCGTTTCCCCGCCGAGTCCAGGAAATAAATCGTAACACAGCGCGGGCGCCGCCGACGACCGCGCCCCAGCACGGTTGCGCGCGCTGCGCGGCGATCTGATCGATCCTACCCCGTGCATCACAGAACGGGGTAAAGCGTACTCCGGCGATGCCGTTGTGGTCGAATTCCGCGGCGTAATCGACGCGGTCCGCTGCGCCATCGAGATCCCAATCTCCAGCACCCCAAAAATCCGGTGCCGCTCTTGGATCCGAATAGCCCGCCAAAGATCGTTGGTGGCGGCGGCTGATCGCAACTTGAAGCAGCGTTACACGCCAGGCCAAGCCGGTTTGTGCGACGCTGATCGGTTCTGCAAGACAACTTCCGCGCTGTCAGGACAGATCAACATTGTCTATGTGCTGCGATGCACAGGCGACTTCCGCTCCGGGTCATTTTCGCCCGATCGATGATGTTCGCGCAGCGTCCGCTTTGCCTCCGATAGCCACCGAATCGCTGCATTGCGGTAATAAACACAATGGGGCCGATATTGTTTGGGCGTTGCTCGATGAGCTGCACGCCGACAAGCAATTACGAAACGGCCTCTAAGGAACCGCGAACATGGAAGACCACGAGACGCGCCGAAAAATCATTCGCGAATGGATGGTCCTTCCGAAGGATAAGCGACAGACCGAAGAACAGGTGGCGGCATTCGCCAAAAAGGCGACCCAGCAAAACGAGTTCCACCGCAGTCGGCGCGATCCGCACCAGAAATTTCGGCGCGATCCTTTCGAGAAGGTCATGGGATGGCTCTTGCCGCGCGCCGGCAAGTCATGACCGGGCGGCACAGCGGCATTAGGTATCCGAGACATTCCGCGATCGCTGCACTACTTTAACCGCTTTTCGTGGCGGCCGGCTCCATTGAGGCCGGCAATGCTGGACCTGGCCACGCCACCCGGTCTTCTTTGATCTCGTTGAAAAACCATGCATCAAAGCCGCGTGCCAGCATCGGATTACCTTTATCCACGAAACGAATGACTACGAAGGCGAGGCACTTTCCGCATTTTCGTGGATCGAGCAATACATCAACAAAGACAATCGAATTATCTCTCTAACCTTCGGTTCAAAGGAAGACTATCCGCCTCTTCAAGCGGCAGACATTCTTGCTTATGAGGGAAACAAACGCTTCCGTGACCCAGACAAACCGCCGAGGCGTGCCTGGACCGCTCTAAATCCAACCGACAACATAATTCACAGACATTTTGGACATCGGGAGCCGTGTGAATCGAGAGGTTCATGCACGGTTCTTGGAGCGCGCGGAGGTGAAATTCCTCCGCGCGACTCGACAATCGCGACGGAAAGGAGCCTCCGATTTTGAGCCCGCTTCACACCGATTTCGGGACGTATTGCTGCCTCGCAGCGAACCAACGCGAAGGGCCATCTTCGGAGATTCCCGACGGCGGGTTAGGTGATCATACGCGAAGCCAAAAAAGATGGCGTCGGCACCTGGAGATTGAAATGCAGGCGACTGTTGCAGGCCGCTCCTCGCCGTGTTGTAATTTATTCGGATCGTTCGCTGCGTAACGATTCAATCCCCAACTTGCCCCGAGGCGCTCTCGGGGCATTTTCAATTTCAAGGCCCGTGGACCCTCCCGGCCCCTGCATCTGTTTATGCAGACGTGGTGTAGTTGCGTGAGTAAGCCGCTGCAAAGTCGGCGTCGTCGACGTGTCTTGCCCTGCCGGGCTCAACAATCATGGCGCGGCGCGACACCACTGGCGGGCGGCTCCTGACCCAGGAGCTGCAATGACTTTGCGGCGCGTTTCACCGGTCTCGCGCTTGATCCTCCTTCTCGTCAAGGCTCTTCTCTTCCGCGGCTCCAGCCAGCAGTCACGAGGCTGGTCCATTGGGAAAAATTAATCCCCGATAGAGCCATGCCCAGCGCAATCGCAACGCCTTCGACGACGAATTGAAGGGCGGAGGAGAGCCCGAGCATTTGCAGCATTTGGCCGAGTTGAGTGAGAAACAGCGCCGCGCCGGCTACGGCTACCATGCTGCCGATGCCACCCGACATCGCCGTACCACCAAGAACGGCGGCCGCGATCGGCGCCAGCAGGTATGGCTCGCCGACCTTCAGCGTCGGGTTGCGGATGAACGCTGACACAAGGATTCCCGCAATGCCGTAAAGGAAAGCCGCGACGGTGTAGGCGGCGGTTTGGTAGACGACGACATTAATACCGCCGATCCAGGCCGCCCGCGGATTGGCGCCCACCGCCGAAAAATGCCGACCGATCGTCGTCTTCCGCAATATAAGGTTCAGGATGATCGCCAATGCGGCAACAACCCATACCGAAAAGTTGAGGCCGAGGAACCGCGCATCTCCCCAGGCCGCCATTCCCGGAGGCACACGCGATTCTTGGGGGAGCGAGTCGCGGTACCACAGCGTGGCGCCGGTCGTGATCGCGCCGACGGCAAGAGTGACGATCAAGGCGTTGAGCTCGAGCACTGCGACCAGGAATCCGTTGATGAATCCGATCACGGCCGCGAAGAACAGCGCCCCAAGCACCGCCGTCAGCATGGCCTCATCGTGACCGCGCGAGAAGCCGAGAATGATGGTGCTCGATAAAGTGATGACCGCCGGGATGGATAGATCGATGCCGCGCGTCATGAGCACGAGCGTCTCGCCAATGGCGGTGATGGCGAGAAACGCTGCCAGCGGGATGATGGCGAGGAACGTCGAAGGAAGAAGGCTGCGTGGCGCAACGATGGCGCAGAAAACAATAAGTCCCGCCATGGCAATCCAGATCGCTATGAAACGCATCTGGAACGGCGCCCCGCGCACGATCGGCGCCGGCTGCGGCGCGGGAGTGGCGATCAAGGTGTTGCCGCGATTGCTCATGGCGCCTTCGCCGCGCGGTCCAACGGGCGAAACGCAGCACTTATGTTCGCCCAAACACGACGGACTGGCTTCAGGCCCGAGTAGAGGGCGACCGCGAAGAGCGTCAGCGCACCGCTGGTAATGATGCCCGCCCCCGTATTGAGCCCCAGCAGAGCGATGATGTTAACGGTGAGCGTGAAAAACAGGGCACCGAGAAGGGCACCGACGAAGGAACCGCGGCCTCCGGTCAGCGCAGCGCCGCCGAGTACCGCTGCTGCGATGCTAGTCAACGTATAGCTCGAACCAATGATCGGACTGCCGACGCCCACTTCCGAACCGACAAAGAAACCGCTCAAGACGGCGATGACCCCGGAAAGGAAATACGCGCGCAAATGGACGACGTTGATGTGCACGCCATTGCGCTTGGCGGCTTCCTCGCGAAAGCCGACGGCACGCATCCTGAGACCGCTGCGGGTGCGATAGAGCCATATGTCGCCGGCGATCGCGGCGGCGAGAATTACAAAAAACGAAACGGGAATGGAGCCGATCCTAGTCTGAAAGAAGTCGACAAAATCCTCGCTGATCACGCCCAAGGGTGACGGCCGCAGATAGAGCGCGATGCCCTGCACCACGCTCAGCATGGCGATGGTGGTGATCACCGAATTGATCCCGACGTAGCGAATTAGAACACCGTTGGTCAGCCCCACGACGACACCGACGGCAATGCAAGCCAGGCATCCGAGAAGAATAAGTCCGGTCCCCATATCTTCGGCCATCAGGAACGAGCCGATGACGACGGTCAGGCTTATGACCGCGCCGACCGAAACATCGAAGCCGCGCACCATCAGCACGTTGAATTGGGCCATGGTGACCAGCGCCAATGGCGCGGTGGCGAGCAGAATGTGCCGGACGTTGAGCGGCGTGAGGAACACGTCCGTCCGCAATGACGCATAGCCGCCGACAGCAAGCGTCAGGAGGAATAGAAACAGCAAGGGCACCCACCATTGGTTGCTGCCGCCGTCGATCAGCTTGCGGAGATTGGCGATGAACAACCATTCGGCCCCCGGGGCAGCAATCGTCTGCCTTGCGCTGGCGGCGACTTCCTTCGAGCGGAGGAATGAGGAGACGATGCTCTCTTCGGTGATTTTGCGACCGGCCAGTTCGCGGATGATGCGCCCACGCGAGAATACGAGCACACGATCGCAAAGACCGGCTAATTCCATGGCGTCGGAAGAATTGATCACGCAGGCGATCCCTTGGTCCGCCTTGGCGCGGATCGCCCGATAGATGTCGAAGCGCGCTTTCGCGTCGACGCCCTCGGTTGGCTCGTCGATCAGGACTGCCTTCGCCTCGTAGAGAAAGCTACGCGCCAGAACCGCCTTCTGCTGGTTGCCACCCGACAGGCTTCCGATCGGTTGATCCAGATCCGCGGCGACGATGTTGAGCTTTTCGACGAGAGAGAGCGTGCTTGCCCTTTCCTTGGGCGCGGAAATGAACCCGCCCGTGGCAAAATCCTCCAGCACCTGCACGGTCATGTTCTCGCGCAAGCCGAGCGTGGGAAAGATCGATTCGGCCGTTCGATCGGCGCTGAGCGAAAGAATGCCGGCATCGAGGGCATCGCGCGGCGTCCCGGTTTTGACCGACCGGCCGTTGCAAAGCAACTGGCCGGTGGCGTCTTCGAGGCCGCCGAGGGCGCGCAGCGCCTCGCGCTGTCCGTTGCCTTCCGAACCCGCAAACCCGAGAATCTCGCCGCCACGAACATCGAGAGCGACGTCGTGGAAACGCGATCCGCTCAATCCCTTGGCCGACAGAACGACGTCTGTCGGCGCGAAGTCTGAGCCGGCTGGATATTCCGTGTCGATCGGGCGGCCGACCATCAGGGCGATGAGATCGTTCTCTGAAAGCCGGTCATCGACCTCGTAAGTGCCTTGCCCTTCGCCATCGCGCAGAATAGTCACGCGGTTCGCGAGCGCCAAGATCTCCGGCAATCGGTGGCTCACATAGACGACCGCAGCGCCCGCGGCCGCGATCCGCTGGATGATGCCGGTCAGCTTTTCGACGCCGGATATGTCGAGGCTCGAAGTCGGCTCATCGAGCAGCAGCACCTTCGGATTCGCGCCCAGTGCCTTGACGATTTCGAGGAACTGGCGCTGAGACGCCGTTAAGTGTCCGACCAAGGCATCTGGCGAAATGCCCAGACCGTAGGGCGCGAGCTGCTTTGCAGCCCACTCCCGCTTTCCACCGAGAGTCGTGGGGCTATCCACCGCCCCAAGGAGAAGATTCTCCGATACGGTTAGTTCGCGCACCAGCGAGTCGTCTTGATAAACAACTGCCAAGCCGAGCTGGCGCGCCTGCAGCGGATCGGCGGTGACGAGCGGCTGGCCCATGATCGTGACTTGGCCTTCGTCCGCGAAAACCGCACCACCGGCGATACCGAGGAGTGTGCTCTTTCCGGAACCATTCTCGCCGAGCACTGCATGGATCTCGCCCGGTCGGCATTCAAAGTCGACGCGGTTGAGCGCCTGCACGCCGGGATAGCGCTTCGAGATGCCGGATAGTTCAAGCGAGGCAGCGGACATCACGCCAGATCATCCAGGATACCTACCGACCATCTCTTCAATTGTGACGCCGAAAGAAAAAGCGGGAAAGACTTTTCCCGCTTTTTACCGTGCTGGAGGGGCGCGAGGTTCGCCCCCGTCCAGCCGGCTGACTTACCCTCTTGCCCCTACTTCGTGGCGAACATTTCCTTCATCATGTCGTTATCCACGAGCGTTGTTAGCGATGCACTTTCAGGAATAGCCGGATTGCACTGGCCCTTGACGACCGGATGCATCTTGAACGGCACATCGATGGTCGGAGGAACGTCCTTGCCCTCCTTCTTCATCATCGCCGCGGTCAAAGCGAAGCGCGCCTGATCGTTCTGGCCGTTGGAGTAGAATATCTTGAAGTTCGGATCATTGGCTTTTTCCCAGTCGCAGATCACGCCCATCTCGTCGGTGCGGAGCGAGACGATCAAGTCGGGCGCTTTCTTTGCCGCTTCGTAAGCCCGCAGTCCGCCGCGGAACCCGTCGGCGTATTCAAAGAGGACCGCGTCGACGCTGCCATACTGCGCGAGGAAGCCCGACATGGCTTTGAATGATCCCTCCTGCGTCCAGTTGGTGTCGGCCTTGCCAAGGAGCTTCAGATTCTTGTGCTTGGCGATTTCCTGTTCGGAGCACTTCTGCCAACCGGCACTGAGCCCGTTGCCCGGCGTGCCACCGAGCTCGACGATCGTCGTTGGATCCTTCGTGGAATTGTCCAAGACCATCTTGACGAAGTCGGTCCCGAGCGCGCAGAGATCTTCGGCGATGCTCGTCACAAAATCTTTGCCGGGCTTGCCGCCGACATAAGTCCCGTTGTGCAGGACGACGAGAATACCGGCTTCGCTAGCCTCCTTGACGGTCGGAAGTAGCGCCGGTCCGGCGTCGGCGAAGATAACGATCACATCGACCTTTTGCGCAATGTAGGCGCGCATGTCGGAGACCGCCTTGGTGGCATCACCGGTGGCCGACGTGTAGATGATCTTCTTGATGTTCGGATAAGTCAGCGCCTGGGCGATAAATTCCATTTTGGTGACTTGGCGCCAGACGTTCTCGCCGAAACCATCGGCGTAGGCCACGGTAAGAGTACCGTGCCCGGTCTCGCAGACGTTGTTTTTCCAGCATTCGAGGGCCAGCTTGCGTTGCTCCGGAGTTAAATCCATCGCCGCGTGCCTGATGGCTTCGACAATGACCGGAGAGACATTCTCGGTCGCGCCCACAGACTTCATCAGCAGTTCTTTGGCGTCTCGGGCCTGAGATGGAGCGGGCGCCAACGCAAACATGGCTGCCGCCACGATCGGCACGGCCCAGTAACGCATTCCTTTAAGGTCGTAGTTCATTGTCGTCCTCCCATGGATCGTTCTTTTATAATGCCGTAAGCCGGCTCCGGCTCGTCTATTTATTTTTCAGCCACGGATACCGGCCGGTGTCTTTTCCGGCGTAGTCGGGATCGAGATAGATGAAGCAGCGCTGAATTTTCCAATCGCGAATCTCGAACACATCGCACCAGCGGCCGGCTCCGTGCTCGGGCACGCCGGCGTGCCACGAGCCGTCGCGATGCT
>Ga0187860_1004543_pt1 | contig 10348 bp, 10 predicted proteins | sample June2016WEW_10_4_FD_132981 | JGI IMG/M metagenome (GOLD analysis project Ga0187860, IMG submission 132981) | Peatland microbial communities from SPRUCE experiment site at the Marcell Experimental Forest, Minnesota, USA - June2016WEW_10_40 | ecosystem: Environmental > Terrestrial > Soil >... | reverse complement strand
GTTGCCGCTCGACCTTCCCCCCCATCTCTCCCCCGCAAAGAGAGCAATATCACCAGCACGGCGGCCGCTAGCATTCCTCCCCCACCGCCCTACCCTGAGGCCGCCGTCATGTCGGCGCGCGCGGCCGCCAAGAACGCCGAGAGCCTTGAGGCATTGCGCGCGCTGCTCGAATCCTTTGAAGGCTGCATGTTGCGCACGACGGCAACTCAACTCGTTTTCGCCGACGGCAATCCAAAATCGCGCGTCATGTTCGTCGGCGAGGCGCCGGGGCGGGATGAGGACATCGCCGGCGTGCCCTTCGTCGGCCGTTCGGGAAAATTGCTCGACCTTATGATGGGAGCGATCGGGCTTGATCGCACACAAGCCTATATCGCCAACATCGTACCCTGGCGGCCACCCGGCAACCGCACGCCGACGCCGCACGAGAGCGCCATCTGCCTGCCATTCGTCCTGCGGCAGATCGAACTCGCCGATCCCGATATTCTCATTTGTCTCGGACAGCCGTCGACGCAAACGCTGCTCGGAACCAAGGAAGGCATCACGCGGACGCGCGGGCGCTGGTTCAAGTTCGACACCGGCAGCCGCCAGATTCGCGCGCTGGCGACCTACCATCCCGCCTTCCTCCTGCGCAGCCCGCTGCAGAAGCGGCTGGCCTGGCGCGATTTTCTAGCGCTGAAGAAGGCGTTGGCCGGATAGCGCGACCGCTTGGCGCAGGACGCCCGTCATCACCTCCCCAAGCGGCGCGAAACGCCATATAATTATAGCCGGTCGCCGACGGAGTTCATGACATGGAACTCGATCCAATTCTGCTGGCGCGCCTGCAATTCGCCTTCACCGTCTCATTCCACATCATTTTTCCGACCTTCACGATCGGAGTGGCGGCCTATCTCGCCACGCTCGAAGTGTTGTGGGGATGGACCGGGGCCGAGCGTTACAAGCGACTAGCCGCGTTCTGGACCAAAATCTTCGCCGTGTCGTTCGCAATGGGCGTCGTTTCCGGCATCGTCCTTTCCTATCAGTTCGGCACCAACTGGAGCCGTTTCTCCGCGACCGTCGGTAATGTCGTCGGTCCCTTGATCGGCTACGAGGTTTTCACCGCGTTTTTTCTCGAGGCGACGTTTCTCTCGGTGCTGCTATTCGGCGGCGATCGCGTGCCGCGCTGGCTCCACGTGTTCTCAGGCGTGGCGGTCGCCGTCGGCACTGCGCTCTCCGCATTCTGGATCCTTTCCGCCAACAGCTGGATGCAGACACCGGTCGGTTACACGATGCAAAGCGGCGTCGCTTATCCCGCCGATTGGTTCGCGATCGTCTTCAATCCGAGCTTTCCGTACCGGCTCGCGCACATGCTCAACGCCTCGCTGCTGACCGGCGGCTTCGTCGTGCTCGCGGTCGGCGCGCGATATCTGTTGGCCAATCGCCACGTCGAGGAATCGCACACCATGCTGCGCATGGCGATCTTGCTGACCGCAGTGCTCGCGCCGCTGCAGCTCATCATCGGCGATCAGCACGGTCTCAACACGCTCGCGCATCAGCCGACCAAAGTCGCCGCCATGGAGGCGCACTGGGACGGCAGCCGGCCAGGCGATTTCGAAATCTTCGCCTGGCCGGACGAGAAGACCGAAAGCAACTTGTTTTCCATCTCGATCCCGCACGGCTCCTCGCTCGTCCTCACGCATGAATGGAACGGCCTGTTTCCGGGCTTGAAGGACGTAGCGCCGCAAGATCGGCCGCCGCTGAAGAACGTGTTTTTCGGCTTCCGCATCATGCTGGCGATCGGCTTTTACATGATCGCCGCGGCATTGTTCGGCGCCTTGCTTTGGTGGCGCGGACGGCTGTTCGAGACGCGCTGGTATTTGAAAATCGTCGCCAACACCTGGTGGGTCGGCTTTGTTGCGGTCATCGCCGGTTGGGTGGTGACAGAAAGCGGCCGGCAGCCGTGGATCGTGCAGGGGGTGATGCGCACTGCCGATGCGATTTCCCCGGTGCCGGCCGGCAGCATTCTCACCACGCTTATCCTCTTCGTTCTGGTCTATCTCACGGTGTTCTCGTTCGGCGCCTATTTCATTAGCCGGCTGATTACGCGGGGCATGGTGGCGGCCGAGCATCCAGAGAAAACGCAGCGACTCGCCACCGGCCATCCGACTTTCGAGAGCTGAGGACCAAGTCATGGATGTCGCAACTTTGCTTCCGCTCATCTGGGCCGTCCTCATCGGTGTCGCCGTCGTTTTCTACGTCATCCTCGACGGCTTCGACCTCGGCATCGGCATGTTGTTCCCTTTCGCCAAGGATGATGCCGAACGCGACCGCATGCTGAGCGCGATCGCGCCGTTCTGGGACGGCAACGAGACTTGGCTCGTTCTCGGCGGCGGCGGTCTGCTCGTAGCCTTCCCCCGCGCCTACGCGATCATCATGCCGGCCTTCTATCTTCCGGTCATGGTGATGCTGCTGGCGCTGGTGTTTCGCGGCGTCACCTTCGAGTTTCGCGCCATGGCGCAACGGAAGCCGTTCTGGAATGTCGTATTCGCCGCCGGCTCGACCATCGCCGGCTTCTGCCAGGGACTCATCCTTGGCGGGCTCGTTCAAGGAATCGATATTGCCGACGGCGCCTTCGTCGGCGGGCCGTTTGACTGGGCGACGCCGTTCGGTCTCGTCTGCGGGCTCGGTGTCGTTGCGGGCTATGGGCTTCTCGGCGCAACCTGGCTGATGATGAAAACAGGCGGCGACATGGCGCGCCGCGCCGCCACCAAGGCCAAGGTTCTGCTGCTCGCGGTACTGGTCTTCATGGCGGCGGTCAGCATCTTCACGCCGCTCGAATTCCCGCGCATCTCGGAACGCTGGTTCGTCCTGCCGAACCTTTATTTTCTGTCACCGGTGCCGATCCTCACGGCACTGGTTGCGTTCGCCGCATGGCGCTTTATCGCAGCACAGCGCGAAGTGGCGCCGTTCCTCGCCGCAGTCGCGCTCTTCTTGCTCGGTTATCTCGGCCTTGTGATCTCGACCTTTCCCTATATCGTTCCGCCGGATCTGACGATCTGGGATGCCGCAGCGTCCCCATCGAGCCAGACCTTCATGCTCATCGGCACGTTGGTGTTGCTGCCGTTCGTCCTCGGCTACACCGCGCTGACCTACTGGCTGTTTCGCGGCAAGGTCGGCGAGAGCGCCGCGTATCATTGAGCATAATCCTGAAAAGTGGACATCGGTTTTTCGGATAAGATCATGCTCGACTAAAACTAGTGCGGCGCTGTCGACCCTGATGCGGGCGCCGGCCTGATGACGCCCCATCCGATCAGCAACGGCGGCAGCGTGCCGCGCACCGGCCGGGCGAAACTGTGCGGCACCTCGGGAACAAGATCGGGAAAATGCGCCTTGATCTCGGGCGGCGGCGCCGGATCGGTGTCGGCCGCCCACCAGACGACGACGGCACCCTTTTCGCGGATTGTTTCGGCGCTGACCCAGGGCGAGTGCGCGGCATCGGAGTCGAAATAAACGCTGGGACGGCTCGGCGCCGCGAGCGCCACCAGCTCCGCAATGCGAGCGTCGCCGCTGACGACTGCGAGCGGATGCCCGGTCCGGCGCGCGAAGCTTTCGGCGAAGAAGCGGCCCATGGCGCCGGCGGGCTGTGCGACATTGAGCTCGGTGCCGGTCGTCCACGGCAAAACCGCGATCACGATGGGCACGAAGATCGCCGGCACCAGTAAGAGGCCGACCCAGGCCAAACCGAGAATGCGCTGATGGTGAAGCTCGATGCGGTCGCCGGCGGAGACGACAATGCCGAGCCCGGACAGGACGAGTAGCGGCGCAGTACCGCCGATCGGCAGGCGATACCCGGCCAGCACCGCGACGATGGTCGCCAGCAGAGCGGGAACGAGCGCAAACGTCTTCACGAAAGTCACCGCGAAGGGAGCGGCAGGCGTGCGCAAGATGGCGGGTGCGGGGCCAACGCGCAGTCGCGGCCTGCCGCTCGCCAGCACCACGAGAACGGCAAGGCCGGCGTGGGCGAGGACGAGCGCGCCGAGAAGCCGCAGCCAGAGCGTCGTATTCGCGCCGGCAATGCCGGCGCCGCGCAACCGTTCGAACGCCGGCGTGAAAATGACGCCGGCGCGTTCAAGTAACAGAAAATGCACGAACAACACCGCAATAAGCACGGCTGCCGCGATCCACGCCTCGAATATGTCGGCCGTCGCGCGCCCGCGCTCTGTCATCGCCGTGAACATGACAAGCGCGCCCAGAAGGATCAGCGCCGCGTCGGACGTAATGAGCAGGAGCGACGCCGCACCGGCGAGCGCATACCAGTATTGGCGGCGCCCTTCCCCGACAGCGCGCCAATAGAACAACAACACCGCAGCCCAGAGCGCCATGGCCAATATCGGCGGCCCGAAATTCGCGGTCGGCACTGCGAACACGAAGATGCCCACCATGAGCAGCACCGCCATCGCGGCATGGGTAGCACCGACGATCGCGCGGCCAAGCGCGAACACCGACCAGTAGGTCGCGATGACGCAGATCTGCGACAGCGCATAAACGCCGAACAGGCCAGCGACGCGAAACGCGACCTCCGCCAGCCAATATGCGAGCGGGGGGCCGAAATCACCTTCGAGCGGAAATTCGCGGCCGATGGCGAGCACCCGTGCGAGTTCACTCGGCGGCGCGGAATAGAACACCATCGGCACGGCGATCCACACCGCCGCCCGAGCCAGCGTCGCCAGCCAGAACACCAGCAGCGGACGCGAACGCAGTCCTTCAATATAGAGGGGTACGTAAAACATCGGGCCCCGCGCGATACAATTCGCAACTCATCGCCGAGATTTGTCGGCGAAGTCCGGTCCCCGATCCAGGTCTTACCCGAACGGCGTGCGTATACGGCGCGGCAACTACAGAGGCAATACGCCGGCGGCGAGCTCGTCTGCCTCGGCACCCAATTCGCCCAAAGCGATTGCCACGGGCGAGAACGACCGGCGGTGATGGATCGTCGGACCGAGCCGGTCGAGCGCGGCAAAGTGCTCGGGCACGCTGTAGCCCATGTGGCGCTCGAAGCCATAGCCGGGATGTGCGGCGCCGAGACAGGTCATGAGACGATCACGTGTCACCTTGGCGACAATCGAGGCTGCGGCGATCGATGCTACCAGCCCGTCACCGCCGATGACGGCCTCACAGTCGCAGCCGGCATCGATGCGGTCGCGACCGTCGACGAACACGAGCCGCGGTTTTATGGGAAGCGAGGCGACCGCGCGCGCCAAAGCCCAAAGTGACGCACGCAAAATGTTGTCGCGGTCGATACGGGCCGGCGGCGCCATGGCGACCGCAACCTGCGCCCGCGCGCAGATGCGCTCGTAGAGCACTTCGCGCTGTTCCGGCGTAAGCCTTTTTGAATCATCCAGGCCGCGGGGGATATTGTCGGGATCGAGAATGACGGCTGCTGCGACAACCGGCCCGGCAAGCGGGCCGCGGCCGGCTTCGTCGCAGCCGGCAACCGGCCAAATGCCGCGTTTGAGCGCCGCGCGCTCGCGGCGGAATGTCGGCCGGCTGATCTCCTCGTCGAGCGGCAGGCGTACCGCCGCGTTCTCAGTGCGACTCATAGGGTCATGTTGACCACGGCCCGGCGGCGTCCGCAATGCGAACCGCCGGAGGCAGAGGATTGCGGGGATGATTGTAGAAATGTAGCCTGGGCTGAACAAAGCAAAAACCCGGGGGCAATCGAGCCCGCCGATCTCGGAATTCGCTGCGCTCAATCCTGGCTACATCTCACCCGAACAAACTGAGCTGCTCCGAGGCCGGAAGCGGCGGATGAAAATGCTCGGTCGTGGTCTTCACGCTGGTCGCATTGAGACCGAGCCGTTCGCAGGCGACCTCAAAACGGCGGCCGATCATCCAGGCGATCGGGCCTTTGCCGGTCATGCGGGTGCCGAAGGTGGAATCGTAATCCTTGCCGCCGCGCATATCGCGGATCAGCTTGAACACGTGGCGATGGCGGTCGGGAAAGTTCGCCATCAGCCACTCGCGGAACAGGTCACGCACTTCGAGCGGCAGCCGCAAAAGCACGTAGCCGGCATGGCGCACGCCTGTGGCCGCGACCGCATCGAGAATGCGTTCGATTTCGGCATCGTTGATCGCCGGGATCACCGGCGCGACCAGCGTCGAGGCAGGCACCCCGGCTTTCACCAATTGCCGCAGCGCATCGAGCCGCCGCTGCGGCGTCGACGCGCGCGGCTCCATGGTCCGCGCCAATTTCGCATCGAGCGTTGTCACCGAAATCGCCACCTTGACCAGATCGCGCTTGGCCATGCGCGCGAGGATATCGAGGTCCCGCAGCACAAGTGCCGATTTGGTCACGATGCCGACGGGATGACCCGCGCGCTCCAACACTTCGAGGATGCGGCGCATGATTTGGTGCTGGCGCTCGATCGGCTGGTAAGGATCGGTATTGGTGCCGATGGCTATGATCTTGGGAGCGTAGCCCGGCGCCGACAATTCGCGCTCCAGCAATTCGGGCGCGTTGGGCTTCATGAACAGCTTCGATTCGAAATCCAGGCCCGGCGACAATCCGAGATACGCATGCGTCGGCCGCGCGAAACAGTACACGCAGCCGTGCTCGCAGCCGCGATAGGGATTGATCGAGCGGTCGAAGGAAATGTCGGGGGAATCGTTGCGGGTGATGATCTTTCGCGTCGCATCGACCGTTACGCTGGTCTTGAACGGCGGCAGATCGTCGAGCTTCTGCCAGCCGTCATCAAAGACGACCCGCGCAAGCGGCTCGTAGCGCCCAGTGGCGATAGACAGCGTACCGCGGCCACGCCGCCGATCGCGGTCGACGGCAGTTCCGATTTCGCCCGCCGGCGTAGAGGGCAGCGGCGCCGGCGGGCGTTTCAAGGCGGAGGATCGGATCATGGTGCAAAGCTAACGTGCCGAAGTGAACAAAACAAGAACAATTTGTCGTGAACACCCGAAGGGTTGGAAACGATCGCCGGGGGCCGTAAATCTGCGCAGGAACCGCCGAACCAAGCACCACCGGGCGCCGCGATCGGTAGCGAATGCTGAGCGTCATCATCGCGACATTTGAGTCGGAACGGGCGCTCATGCGGACGCTTGCCGCGCTCGTGCCTGGAGCAACGGCGGGCCTCATCAGCGAAGTGCTCGTGGCCGACGCCGGCTCCCGCGACGACACGGCGGCGGTCGCCGATGTCGCCGGTTGCAATTTCCTCGTACTGGAGGGGCCTCTCGGGAGGCGGCTGCAAGCGGCAACGGCGGCCGCGCGAGCCCCATGGCTCATGTTTCTACGACCGGGAACCATCCTCGATACGCCGTGGACGGGCGAGGCAAGAGCCTTTGTGGAACAACCGGTGCCGGATACCCGCGCCGCCATATTCCGCCGCGGTGCGCCGGCACGATCCGATCTGCGCGAGGCGTTCTCGCTCTTCGCCGCTGCGCTCGGCGCCAGACCGCGCCCGGAACAGGGCCTCATCATCTCGAAAGATTTCTACAAACAAATCGGCGGCCATTACGAGCACGCCAACGATCCCGAGGCCGATCTCCTCCGCCGGATCGGCCGGCGGAGGATGGTGATGCTGTCGACCCGGACCTTTCAGGCCGCCTAGAGCACGATCCGGAAGAGCTGGAGCCGGCTTTCGATAACGATACCGCTCCGTCAACCAGATACTTGACTTAGTCAAGTATCTGGTTGACGCTTCGGTCCATGACCGTCCCGGACCGCGAGGGCCGCATTGCCGCCGTGCGCCGTTTCAACCGCTTCTACACGCGGCAGCTCGGCGTGTTGCGCAAAACTTATCTCGACAGCCCCTACTCGCTCGGCGAAGCACGGGTGCTTTACGAGATCGCGAACGGCGGCTCGCCGACCGCGAGCGATATCGGCCGGGCGCTCGATCTCGACGCCGGCTATCTGAGCCGGACTTTGCGGAATTTCGAAAAGCGCGGCTTGATCCAACGTACGGCTTCCGCGCGCGACACCCGGCAAAGCCATCTGGCGCTGTCACCGCGCGGCCGAAAGGCTTTCGCGCCGCTGGAGCAGCGCTCGCAACACGAAACCGGAGCGATGCTCGGCTGGCTCGCGCCGGCCGACCAGGCCCGGCTGATCGCGGCGATGAATACGATCGAAACGCTGCTCGGCGGCACAACGCCGGACCATCCCCCGCAGCAACACCAATACACATTGCGCGCGCCCAAGCCGGGCGATTTCGGCTGGATCGTCAAGCGCCACGCCGAGCTTTACGCCGAGGAATACGGCTGGATCGAGCCGTTCGAGGGACTCTGCGGGCAAATCGTCGCCGACTTCGTCAACAAATACGACCCGAAACGCGAGCGCTGCTGGATCGCCGAGATGGACGGCGAGAATGTCGGCTCGATCATGCTGGTCAAGGATTCGGAGAATGTCGCCCGCATCCGCATGCTGCTGGTCGACCCGAAGGCGCGTGGGCTGGGGCTCGGCGCGCGCCTCACCGACGAATGCATCCGCTTCGCGCGGCGCGCGGGCTACAAGAAGATCACGCTGTGGACCCACCGCGTGCTCACCGCCGCGCGGCACATTTATGAGAAAGCCGGATTCAAGCTCATGCGCTCCGAGCAGCACCGAAGCTGGGGCCGGCCCGTGGTGAGCGAGCACTGGGATTTGGAGTTGTAAACCAAGCCGTCATTGCGGGGCCCCGCGCAGCGAGGCGCCCGGAATCCAAAGGGCGCAGTGGTTTCGAATTACGCCGATTGCGGTGACAGTGCGCTTGTTTGCCAGGTGCCGCGTAGCCGATCGTCGGCATGGATATGCGGGTCAAGCCTGCTGTCGCGAAATCCACCCCACACGCTGGCCTAATGCTGGATGCTGGCCTCCACAAGAGACCCTCTCGCACGGGAAAAGGGAGACACCTATACGCGCTCGACAACTCGGTCAACGACGGTGCCAACGCTGTCGTAAACGGATTGTCTCCCGACAAGCTTCTCGCCATCGGCACCAGACTTGAAAAAGGAACAGGGCTTGTCGGGAGAAGATTCGGCGGCGGGGTGAACAAGGTGTTGGGCCACGCCAGCGGGCTTGCCGATAACGCCGCGAGGTTGGCAAGGCGTGACGCGATCCTGCTCCGAAGGACGGTTTTGCGAATGGTGTTGGCAAAACCCGGGCGCGCATGCGTCGCGGGAACGGTTTCGCTTATCCTCGCAGATGCTGGGAGGGAGACCAAGCGCAGCGTGGTGGAGGGGGCGTCTGAATCAGAGCTTCATTGCCGTTCCGGGAGAATCAAACAACGTGACGGTCAGTGCATCGCCCTTACCGCTTGCGCAAGCGGCGCGGCCCGCACCCCTCCCACCGCCCTTCGGGCGGTCCCCCCTCCCCGCTTTCGCGGGGCGGGAGAAAAACGCATTACACGGTCGCGCCTTTCGCCTTGGGCCGGCGCAAATGCTCGTCGAGCCGCGGCATGATCTCGACGAAGTTGCAAGGCCCATAGCGGTAATCGAGCTGGTGCACCAAGATCTCGTCCCAGGCGTCCTTGCAGGCGCCCGGAGAGCCCGGCAGGCAAAAGATGTAAGTCGTGCCGGCGACTCCGGCGGTCGCACGCGACTGGATGGCCGAGGTGCCGATCTTTTGGAAGCTCACCACAAGGAACAGGGCCGAGAATGCGTCCATCTTCTTGTCGAACAGCGGCTCGATGGCTTCCGGGGTGACATCCCGGCCGGTGAAGCCGGTGCCCCCGGTGGTGATGATCACGTCGATGACCGGATCGGCGACCCAGGCTTTGACGCGCGCGCGGATCGACTCGATGTCATCGGGCACGATGCTGCGTTCGGCGATGAAATGGCCGGCGGCGACGATGCGCTGAACCAACAGCGCACCCGACTTGTCGTCCTTGAGACCGCGGGTGTCGGAAACGGTCAACACCGCGATCTTGAGCGGTACGAACTCTTTATTCACGTCGAGGCCGGGCATGGATACACCTGACTACGCAACCTCATTCTCCGCTCGTCCCCGCTTAGGCGGGGCTTAACAATCACTAGACCCCGCCCAAGCGGGAATGAGCCGCATACTACACTAAAGCGTGGTGGCCGACAGCGTATCGCAGGCCGAGATTTTGCCCTCTTTGAAACCGGCCGAGAACCAGCGCTTGCGCTGCTCCGACGTGCCATGGGTGAAAGCGTCCGGCACGACATAGCCCTGCGACTCTTTTTGCAGACGGTCGTCGCCGATGGCGGAAGCGGTCTGTAACGCCTGATCGACGTCGCCGGGATCGAGGAAGCTGTGCTTTTGTTGGGCCCGGTTCGCCCACACGCCGGCAAAGCAATCGGCCTGAAGCTCGACGCGTACCTGCAGGCGGTTCGACTCCGTTTTGCTCGCCGACGCCTGCTGCTGCATCAC
>Ga0187860_1004542_pt1 | contig 10351 bp, 8 predicted proteins | sample June2016WEW_10_4_FD_132981 | JGI IMG/M metagenome (GOLD analysis project Ga0187860, IMG submission 132981) | Peatland microbial communities from SPRUCE experiment site at the Marcell Experimental Forest, Minnesota, USA - June2016WEW_10_40 | ecosystem: Environmental > Terrestrial > Soil > Wetlands... | reverse complement strand
TGATGACACCTCGATCTTCAAGACAGGACGACCCGCACGCTATCGACGATCTCGACCCCGGTTGCCGTGCACGCGGTCGGGCTACCCGCGCAGCGGGCTATCGCGCAGCGATTTAGTGCATTGACCCAAACCGGCGGTTCGTCGCGATGCAGCAATTCGGCAGCCATCGGAGGTAAAGCGGACGTCACTAGAGCGCGCTCGAAATTGCGCTGTTGGGGTCGTCGCGGAAGTCGCGGCCTTTTATTCGAACACATCATCGCGACTTTTCGAGCGATTTCTTTTTGTTGATTCCGATTGATCGGGCAGCGCCATGATACCAGTTGCTTGATTTCAACTTGGCGGTCCTACCCACAGTTTTCTTCTTCTTATTTGCTGATTTTTCTGATTTCGTAGTCGTCGCTGAGATGTTCGGAATCATTGTGTTCTGGCTCCATATCTCGACAATTTCAGCTGCCTCAAGCGACTGTACTGACATTCTCGATGGATCAAGGTAACCAAAACGGCCTGGACGCTTCGAAGCCGGCGTCGCAATGGGTGAGGCCGATGTCGCGCAGGGTCCTGTCGCTGAGGTTCATCAACTCGTGGCGTGAACGCACGCGGCTTCGCCATTCAGCAATTTGATGTTTCACTTGGCCCCAACGCGACCAGCGATACGGACGGGAGGTAGAGAGGCTCAGGTTCCTCGTGCTCATGGCTGGCTCCATTTCTGGAGAATCTAAAGTAAAAATACTCTTGGCTTCGGTCCGGGACGTGATGCGCAGCACAAATTTTCACTTTTCCAATAACCACATGGATTTGTGAGATTTTCTCCGGGTTTCCGAGCTGTTTCGTGGCGCGATTTGCTGGGGTACAGTCAGCGTAGACCACGTCGTGAATTCCGTCGGGGCGCGCCGCGATGCAGCAGATTGCGGACTGGCTCGAAAAGCTCGGCATGTCCGAGTACGCGGAGCGCTTTGCCGAGAGCGACATCGACACCTCCGTCCTTCGCGACCTGACCGATCAGGACCTCAAAGAGCTTGGTGTCTCGCTCGGGCATCGGCGGAAGATGTTGCGTGCGATTGCGGAGCTTGCCAGTGCCGTTCCGGCATCGCCGCAGCCTGCATTGGCCGAGCCGAAGAGCCAAGATACTGCCGAACGCCGCCAGGTCACGGTGATGTTCTCGGACCTTGTCGGCTCGACGGCCCTCTCCGCGCGCATGGACCCCGAGGATTTGCGCGAGGTTATTTCCGCTTATCAGAAGTGTGTCGCCGAGACCGTGCGTCGCTTCGGCGGGTTCGTGGCGAAATACATGGGCGATGGCGTGCTGGTTTATTTCGGCTATCCAGAGGCGCATGAGGACGACGCCGAGCGGGCAGCGCGAGCGGGGCTGGAGCTGATCGCGGCGGTGGCTGGGCTTAGGACGCGCGCTTTGCTGCAAACCAGGATCGGCATAGCAACCGGGCTCGTTGTGGTCGGTGACCTGATCGGCGCGGGCGCTGCCCAGGAGCAGGCGATCGTCGGCGAGACGCCGAACCTGGCGGCGCGCCTGCAGGGGATCGCCGAGCCGAACATGGTGGTCATTGCTGAGGGGACGCGAAAACTTCTCGGCAATCTGTTCGAGCTGGAAGACCTCGGGGCAAAAGACCTCAAGGGCATCGCCGGGCCCGTGCGGGCTTTTGCGGCGCTGCGCGCGAGTTCGGTGGAAGGCCGGTTCGAGGCGCTGCACGCCAGCGGGCTGACTGCCCTCGTCGGGCGGGAGGAAGAACTCGAATTGCTGCTACGGCGCTGGTCGAGAGCAAAGACCGGCGAAGGCCAGGTGATGCTCCTTTCCGGCGAGGCCGGTATCGGCAAGTCGCGGCTCACTGCCGCCCTGCTGGAACGCCTCGCCAGCGAGCCGCATACGCGCTTGCGGTATTTCTGCTCGCCGGAGCACACCTGCGACAACTTGCCTGGCGGCGTAGCTCCGCTCTCCGGGTCGCGCCACAAGGAAGTATTTGAGAATGAGCCCTCCTTCGCGCCCACGAAGAGGGCCGCCGCACGCGCGGCAGGTTATTTCGGGGTCGTTTGTCGGGGCGACTTCTACCCAGTTCAGTGCGGTTGCGATCGGGGTGGTGGCGAAGCCGACCCCGTGGCTGATTCTGTCCATCACCCGCACGGGCCGCCGGCGGCCGCATGATCGTTCGCGCTCTGCTGACCGAGGGTCGCTCTGCTGACCGACCGCGCTGGGTCGGCGCCCCCCTCGCGCGCGCGCGCGGGAATCGCAGCCATTAGACCTAACGCGGGGAACCCATCAGGGCCAGCGGTCCATGTGCGACCGCATCCACAGATCCGGACACATGACTGCAAGCCTCCGCTACTTTTTCCTCGGGTTTCGCTTGGCGAAGTCGTCGGCCATTTCGTTCATCGTGCAGAAGCGGACGCCCGGATGGCGAATGATGTGATGATAGAGCCGTTCCAACATCATCAGGACATGCGGGCGTCCGGAGACGTCCGGATGGATAGTCATGGCGAAAACCGCATACTCGTATTCGCGGTAGACCCAATCGAATTGGTCGCGCCACATCTCCTCTATGGCGTAGGGACTGACGAAGCCGTGACTGTTGGGTGCCTTCTTGATAAACATCATCGGCGGCAGATCGTCGAGGTGCCAGCTCGCCGGAATCTCGATGAGATCGGTCTCGCGCCCGCGCACCAGCGGCTTCATCCAGTTTTCCGGCTTTTTCGAGTAGTCGATCTTGGTCCAGCTGTCGCCGACCCGCACGTAATAGGGCTGAAAGTCGTGATGCATCAGGCTGTGATCGTATTTGATGCCTTTCTTGATCAAGAGCTCGTTGCTCACTGCGCTGAATTCCCACCATGGCGCGACATAGCCGGTCGGGCGCTTTCCTTGCAACTTGGTGACCAGATCGATGCACTTGTCGAGAACAGCCTCTTCCTGCTCCGGGGTCATGGCAATCGGATTTTCGTGACTGTAGCCGTGGATCCCGATCTCGTGCCCGGCCTGCGCGACCGCCTTCATCTGCTCCGGGAAAGTCTCGATCGAGTGGCCGGGAATGAACCAGGTCGTCTTGATCCCGAAACGCTCGAACAGCTTCAGTAGCCGCAGGCTGCCGACCTCGCCGGCGAACAGCCCCCGCGAGATGTCGTCCGGCGAATCCTCGCCGCCATAGGACCCGAGCCATCCAGCCACCGCATCGACGTCGACGCCGAACCCGCACAAAATTTCCTTTGCCATGACGCCTTCCTCCGCTTTCCTGCCGACCGACCAATGCCCTGGACGCGACACAATCGCGTAAGTCGCTTCCCTCCCCCGCGGGTCTTACGATACATAACGGGGAGCAATTCGTGTAACCCTCCTGCAATCCTCCGGCAAGAGCACGACCGCAGCAACGCTCGCTCGCTCTTCCGCCCGTTCGATGAGGGCCGCAATGAGCAAGACAAAACATGTCGTTATTGTCGGAACGGGCGGCACGATCGCCTCACGCTTCGATGCTGCGCTCGGCCGCACGGTGGCATCGCAGGGCGTCGAGGCTATTCTCGCTGCGGCAGCCAAGCCGGACGACTTGCCCCGAGTGACCTTCGAGAACCTCTCGACCATTGCCGGTTTCAATATGACGCTGGCGTTCGCCGACGGCTTGGTTCGGCGCCTGCGCGAATTGCTCGATCGCCCGCAGGTCGACAGCGTCGTCGTGACCCAAGGCACCGATACCATGGAGGAAACCAGCTTCCTGGCCGGCCTGCTCATCGATTCGGAAAAGCCGCTGGTATTCACCGGGGCGCAGCTTGCGCATGATCATCCGCAATCGGACGGCCCGCGGAATCTCGTCGACGCAATCCGCGCGGCGGCGGCCGACGAGACCAAAGGTTTGGGCGCGATGATCTGCTTCAATGGCGAGCTGCACGGCGTGCGGGAGGTCACCAAGGTTCACACCAGCGCGGTTGAAACATTCCAATCCTATCATCATGGCGCGCTGGGGATTGTCGACGGCGACCGTGTCATCGTCTATCGTCGACCGGAGATTAGCCTGCATCTGCGCCCCGAGCGGCTCGACAAGCGCGTCGAGATTATCAAAGCCGCGATCGGCGCGGATGGCGCAATGGTCGATGCCGTTCGCCGGATGGGAATCGATGGCCTAGTCGTTGAAGCCTTCGGCAGGGGCAACGTCTCGGCCGAATTCGGGCAGGCCCTTGGGCGGGGTTGCCGCGACGGTTTGCCGGTCGTCATCACCTCGCGTTGCCCGATCGGCCGCGTCAGCCCCGTCTATGGCGGAGGCGGCGGAGGCGGGCGTGACCTCGAAGACGCTGGCGCAATCTTCGCCGGCGATCTTAAAGGGCCGAAAGCGCGACTGCTCCTGATCGCCGCGCTCGGAGATCCTGCGGCGCGCGACCGCGTTCGCGAGGTGTTCAATACCCTCGCTCCCTGATCGAGCTGGCTGCCCGCCACGAGCGCGCGGTGACGGCTATGAAAATAAAGAAAGGTCGCTATGGGCATCAAATTACAGTAAAGCCCGACGCGCATTCTCTATCGGCGCGCGAGATACTCACGCTAGTCGCCGCTGGAACCAGCGTGAGCCTTTCTCATGCTTTGGCTGAGAACCGATCGCCTCGAATTGATGATCGACCTTCGGCCATTAGCCAACGTCCTAATCGTTGCGTCAAACTGAGGTCACTACCCACCAGCGATCTCGCTTGACCGTTCTTCGGACGCAGGAGTAGTTTTCTCTGACCGTTATGGTCTGACCAGTGAGACGGACGTCAAGGAGCCGCGCCGCTTGCGGACACCGTCCGGCTCTGACGGGAGGCAATCGATGACAGAACGAGACAGGTTGAACGTCACGCGGCGGACCGTGCTCGAGGGAGCGGCCGCGGTTGCGGCGGGCGGAGTGTTGCCCGCATCGTTTCCCTCCATCGCCGCGGCAGCCGAAGAGACTCACACCATGGTGATCGCGGCACCTGCGACGCCCCAGAGCCTCGATCACGAATTCGATGTGAGCCTTGGAACCATCGATTCCGTCGGCGGCCTCTACGATAACCTTCTCGAATACGAGAAGGTGCACGACCCAAAAGACCCCGAGGCGCTACGCGAGGACATCTCTGTCCACACCGATCGGCCATATAATCTTGCGCTCAAGGGCAAGCTCGCCGAGAAATGGGAGGTGAGTCCTGATGGAACGGTTGGCCGTTTCACATTGCGCCAGGGAGTCAAGAGCAACTGGGCCAACGAGCTGACCGCTGACGATGTGAAATGGACGTGGGATCGAAAACTTCACCTCAACGGCCTCGGGCCGTTCCAGACCGGTGTCCTCGGCATCACCAAGGAGGAGCAGATTCAGGTTGACGGCAGGTACGTCATCTCCTTCCACGTGCCAAAGCCGAATCCGCTGCTGCTGAAGCAGATGGTCAATCTGTCAAACCCGGTCTACGACGCGACGAAGTGCAAGCAGGTGTCCAGTTCGGACGACCCTTGGGCCCATAAGTTCCTCGAGAACAACACCGCGGGCTTCGGTCCTTATGTTGTCAGCCAGCTGACGCGGGGGCAGCAGGCCGTCTTCAAAGCGCGCGCCGACTACTACCGCGGCAAGCCGTATATGGACACTGTCATCTTCAAGGAGGTGCCGACTTCCGCGAGTCGCCTCTCACTACTACAGGGCGGGAGCGTCGACATTGCGCAATTTCTCCAGCCGCTCGAATACATCACGCTCACGAAAGCATCCGGCGTCAAGGTGGATGCCGTGCCCGCCTCTTTCGCGATCTGGATCGAGCTCAACGCCAAGATCAAGCCCTTCGACAACGTGAAGGTGCGGCAGGCGATGAACTACGCGCTGCCGCGCGACGACGTGCTCAAGGCGGTCTACCATGGCCTCGCCGACAAGCAGACGGGCTGCATCCCGATCATCTATCCGAATTTTACCGACAAGTTCTGGACCTACGACACCAACCTCGACAAGGCCAAGGCGCTGCTCACCGAGGCGGGCTTCAAGGACGGCTTCAAGAGCACGCTCAGCTATAACGCCGGCGACCCGGTGCAGGAGCCGATCGCCATTCTATACCAGACCTCGCTGCGCAAGATCGGCGTCGAGATTACGCTGAACAAGGTACCGGCCGCGACCTTCTATGATTTTGTCACCAAGCGCGAGCAGCCGATGATTTTCTACCTGGATTCGCCGTGGGTGCCGGATCCGGGCTATTCGACGCAGCTCTATTTCAATTCGAAATCCTATGTAGACTACAGCAACTACGTGAATCCCGAGGTGGACGACCTCATCAAATCCGGGCTCGAGACTCTCGATCCCAAGGTGCGGGACGAAACCTACACTAGGGTCCAGCAACTTGTGATGGGGGACGCGCCCTGGGGCTTCATTGTCTGGCCGCGCTATGTGCTCGCCCGGCGCGCCAACCTCGAGGGCTTCACCTACTACACGTCCAATAATCTGAGGTTCCAGGACTTCCATCGGTAATCGTGGCGTTATCTCCAAACCAGCCCGGCGGGCCCATATGGTCCACCGGGCGCCGAGGTGCCGGCGGTCGCGCGAGATTTGCGCTTCGCTATTTCATTCAGCTCTTGCGCACGCATCCGGTCTATGCCGGCGGCTATGTCATCGTGGCCGTGGTCGCAATCTTCGCGCTCGCGGCGCCGCTCGTTGCCCCCTATTCGCCGATCACTGCCGACCCGTCGGTGTATCTTCTGCCGCCGAGCTTCTCTCACCTTTTCGGCACTGACGTGACCGGCATGGATGTGCTGAGCCGGGTGATTTTCGCCCCGCGCATCGACCTGGCAATCGCGCTGGTCGGCACCGGGCTTTCCGCCGCGATCGGCACCTTCTTGGGCGCGCTCGTGGGCTATCACCAGGACGCGCGGGGCGTGCCGCGCTTCCTGAGCGGCTTCGTCATGCGCTCCGCCGACGTGCTCCAGGCCTTTCCCGTGTTCGTCTTCGCGATCGCGCTGGTCGCTGTGTTCGGACAGAGCATCGCCAGCGTCGTGTTCGCGATCGCCTTCGTCAATATTCCGATCTACCTCCGCCTGATGCGCAGCCAGGTGATGAACATCCGCCGCATGCGCTATGTGGAGGCGGCCTATGTGTCAGGCATGCCCGATTCCTACATCATCCGCCGCCACGTGGTGCCGAACGCGATTGCACCGGTGCTGGCGCAGCTCTCGGTGAATATCGGCTGGTCGATCCTCTTGACGGCGGGGCTGAGCTTCGTCGGCGCCGGCGTGCGTGCGCCTACCCCCGAATGGGGGAGTATGATCGCGACCGGCTTCCCTAACATCATGACCGGCCAATGGTGGCCGTCGCTCTTCCCGGGGCTTGCGCTCGCCGTTACGGTCTACGGCTTTGGCATCATCGGCGCGAGCATCGAGTTCATGGCCGATCCGCGGCGCCGTCGCACGCTCGCGAACGCCGGCGGGCCGATTCGCGATCCGGGGGAGTAGAGTTGGGAACGCTGCGCTATATCGGTGGACGGCTGCTTTTTCTCGTCCCGCAGATCTTCGGCATTGTGCTGGTCGGCTTTCTCTTGGTGAAGGCGGTGCCGGGCGATCCCGCCACGCTGATGCTGGGGCCCATGGCGACACCCGATAGCATCGCCAAGCTCAGGGGCGAGCTGGGCCTCGACAAGCCGCTGCCGGTGCAGTTCATCATCTATATCAACCGGATCGCGCATGGCGATTTCGGCACGTCCTGGCAGACGACCCAGCCCGTCGTCGAGGACTTGGCGGTCCGCTTTCCGGCTACGCTCGAGCTTGTCAGTTTCGGCCTCCTGGTGGCGCTTGCCATCGGCATCCCGCTCGGCATCGTCTCGGCCACGCGGCGGCATCGCGTGCTGGCGCGGATTGGCGACTTCTACGGGCTGGTCGCGGGCGCGCTGCCAGATTTCTGGCTGGCGTTGATCCTGATTTACGTGTTCTACAGCCTGCTCGGCTGGATGTCGTCGCCAATCGGACGCATTGACGTAATGCTGCTGCCGCCCCGGACGATCACCGGCTTCTACACGATCGATAGTTTGGTTGAGGGCAACTGGCCGGCCTTCCGCTCGTCGCTCGCGCACCTCGTGCTACCGGTGCTCACGCTTGGGCTCGTCAACGCGGGGCCGATCCTCAAGACGACGCAATCGGCCATGGAGCGGATGCTGCAGGCGGACTTCAGCCTCTATGCGCGGCTCTGCGGCCTGCCCGAAAAGCTCGTGATGCGCCATGCGCTGCGCAACGCGCTGCCCTCGATCGTTACCATCGTGAGCGTGCTCTACGGCTTCCTCATCGGCGGCGCGGTCCTCGTCGAGATCGTTTTCAGCTGGGGCGGCGCCGGACAATATGCGGTTCAAGGCGTGCTCAACGCCGACTTCAACCCGGTGCTCGGCTTCGTGATCTTCTCGGCCCTCTTCTCGCTGATCGTCTATCTTGTCGTCGACCTCGTCTATCTTGCAATCGATCCGCGAATACGCCAGTAAACGCCAGTAAACGCCATGACCGGCAGCGAGGCGATGACAAGGGATGAACGCGGGATCGCGGCCTCGCCCGCCGCGGCAGCGCCGCTGATCGAGGTTGAGGATCTCGAGGTTGCCTATCACGTCTACGGCTCCGCGCCCAACCGCGCGCTGCGAGGCATAAGCTTCCAGATCATGCCTGGCCAAATCCTGGGGTTGGTCGGCGAATCGGGCGTCGGCAAGTCGACGCTCGCGCGCGCCATCATGGGCGTGCTGCCCTCGCCGGGACGGATCGAGCGTGGGCAGGTGCGCTTCATGGGGTCCGACCTCGTGGCCTTCGACGAGGCCGAGCTCGCGAAGGAGCGCGGCCGCAATCTCGCGATGATTGTCGCCAATCCGCGGGGCGAGCTCAATCCGCTGCTACCTATCGGCAGGCAGATCGCCGAGGTCGCGCGTGCTCATCTCGCCGTCGGTCGCGAGGAGGCGGCGCGCCTCGCGATCGACATGTTGAAGGCCGTCTCCATCCCCGATCCCGAGCGGCGCATGCGCGCCTTCCCACATGAATTGAGCGGTGGCATGGCGCAGCGGGTGGTGATCGCCATCGCCCTCGTCTGCTCGCCGAAATTCGTCATCTCCGACGACGCGACGAGTGGGCTCGACGTGACAGTGCAGGCACAGATCCTGAATCTGCTCCGCCGGCTCGCGCGCGAGAAGCACATGGCGATGCTCTACATCACCCGCGACATCGGCGTGGCGGCGAACTTCTGCGACCGAATCGCCATAATCTACCGCGGCCAGATCGTCGAGGAGGCGCCGACGGACGCCTTCTTCGGGGGGCCCGAGCATCCCTATAGCAACCTCCTGCTCGCGGCTTTCGTGCACGACCCGCGGCTCCGCGCGCGCTGGGGAGCGGCGCTCGCTAGGGTGACGCCGGCTGCGGGCGAGGCGGCCTGCCTCTTCGCCGACCATTGCGTCAATCGCCAGGAGCGCTGCGTTAGCGAGCGACCGGCGCTCGAGGAAAGCACGCCCGGGCGGCTCGTGCGCTGTCATTTCCCGGTCCACCGGTAAGCGCATGGAGCCGCTCCTCGAGGTCACCGAACTGGTCAAGCATTTCCCGCTGGAGGGCACGCGCTCTGTCGTCCAGGCGGTGAACGGAGTCAGTTTCAGCATCAACAAGGGCGAAACCCTGTCGCTGGTGGGCGAGTCGGGCTCGGGTAAGACCACCGTCGGGCGATGCGTACTCGGCCTCATACCGCCGACCGGCGGGAAGATCCTCTTCAGGCGCAAGCCGACCGGGCACGGCTGGAACGTCCGCTCGCCCGGCATGCGCGGCAAGATTCAGCTCGTGTTCCAGGAGCCGGGTGAGTCGCTCGATCCGCGCATGCCGGTCATGGCGTCGATCGAGGAGCCGCTGCGGTCAATGAAGCTCACCGCGGGCAAGCGCCGGGAGCGGGTGCGCGACGTGATCGAGCGGGTTCACCTGCCCCAAGGCCTGCTCGAGCAATATCCTTCCGAGCTTAGCGCCGGGCAGCAGCAGCGGGTCGCGATCGCGCGCGCTATCGTCACCGAGCCGGAGCTCCTCGTGCTCGACGAGCCGACCTCTGCGCTCTCGCCCACCGCGCGCGCTGAGATCATCGACCTTCTCGTACACGTCCAACGGGAGCTGGGCACCGCCTATCTCTTCATCTCGCATGATCTCAGCGCTGTACACCAGTTGAGCCACCGCACCGCCGTCATGTATCTCGGCCGCATCGTCGAGGAGGGGATGTCGGACGAGGTCTTCCGCACGCCACACCATCCCTACAGTGTGGGCCTGCTGTCGTCCGTCATGCTGCCGAGCCCAGATCTCAAGCGCGAGACCACGTTCGTGCTCGAAGGCGAGATCCCGAGCCCGATCGATCTCCCACCGGGCTGCCCGCTGGTCTCCCGCTGCCCGTTCCGCATCGAG
>Ga0187860_1004541_pt1 | contig 10352 bp, 9 predicted proteins | sample June2016WEW_10_4_FD_132981 | JGI IMG/M metagenome (GOLD analysis project Ga0187860, IMG submission 132981) | Peatland microbial communities from SPRUCE experiment site at the Marcell Experimental Forest, Minnesota, USA - June2016WEW_10_40 | ecosystem: Environmental > Terrestrial > Soil > Wetlands... | reverse complement strand
GTAATTCCGTTCTGGCTTAGGGTAACGGTGGCACCGTTGCCGAGCGATGCCGGCGTGATGGCGCCGGAGACCGTGTACGTCGTGCCCGAAGCCCATGCTGTCAACAACTCCATCTGGCGCGCCGCCAGAAGAAAAGCACCCACGCCAAAGTCCTCCGTGGTGGTTGCTGTAGTTGGTCCCGGAGCGCTGCCCGTGGGCTGCACGTAACCCAGCAGGCCTGAGGGCTGAACCGCCGTGTTCGCAAGAAAGTTCCAGGCGTTCTCGGCGATGGGCAGATACGTCGCCTGATCTAGGATGCCGTTGTTCAATCCCCAGGCGATTCCATAGAGAAAGAAGGAAGTGCCACTGCTCTCCGGCCCTGCATAGTCGGTCCCACCAAGGTCGGCGTTCCAATAGCCGCCGGGCTGCTGGCGCTGTGCCAGAGCGGCAGCCATGGTTTGGAAGGTAGCGAGATACTCGGGATAGTGGGGATCCGAGGGGGGAAGCACCGAAAGCACCTTCGCGTGGGCCGCGAAGACCCACCCATTACCGCGCGACCAATACGTGGAGGTATTGGCGTAGGTGCTGTTTTCCCACCATAGGCCGGTCACCGGGTCGAAGAGTCCTAGCGTGTACTTCGTATACGAATAGAGAGCGTACATCTTGGTGAAATAGCTGGTGTTCGCATCCATGGAACCGAGCTCTGCGAAGTCGGGCATGGACATGTTGATTGCGTCAATCCACGTCCATTCGTTGTCCACGTTACTGTTCACCATCCCATTGATGCTTTGTGTGATTCCGGATATATAAGAGGAGTTGTTGAGCAGTTGATACAGCCGGATGTAGACCTGGCCTGCGGCTTGGTAGTTGGCGTAGGTGGTGGTGTTGCCACCATCCAGACTGTAGTCATGTCCGCTGGCCCAGGACTCCGCAAAGCTCAAGTAGTTCGATTGCCCTGTCGCGTCGTACGCCGCCAAATCGCCGGTGAAGTACGTCGCTTGGGTCCAATCGCTGTTCCCTGGTGTCGGGTTTTGAGAAATCCAATAGTTGTTCACCTCGGTGATGGTAGCCAGTACCTGCACTTGAGACGGCAGGGATTGCGCCGAGGCGCCGCTCCCGAATTCCGCGTCAGCCCATAGCGTCCCTATCAACATTAGTACTGCTATCCCTACCATTATCGCTGTTCTTCGTGATTGACTCATCTTAGCCCCCGTCGGGTTATCTATAAGAACTTCCCCTCAAGAAATAGCAATTTTTATACCTTCACAGTGCTATGAGGTTGTATATTGTTATCAAAAGGTATCTAATTATTATTTGTCGCACATTTAATGAGTTAATATCCGTCTCTCATCATGCGGAATACTCAACCAGGAGCTGTAATGATATCAATAATGTGTCCTATAGCTGCATTCATGATTCATTTTTTGTTTCCATACGCCACATAAATATAAACATTCTTACACAGCAGTGAAAAGTTCCAGAGAGATCAGGGAGCCCAAGGGTCGATGGGCCCTGCTGGTGCACAGGCCCTGACGGGCCGCAAGGACAGCCCGGAGTCGCGAATGAAGTGACCATTACCGTCTACGGCGGTTGCGACGGTGACGGCACACCCAGCATAGGCACCAACTGGTCGTGCGATCTCGATCACGGCGCCCCATCCTTCTCGCAGGTGTATTCGAGGCTTACGCGATCGCCTTAAAAATATCCGGGCGGTCGCTGGCTATGCCGTCGACCCCTTTGGCAATGTATTGCCTCCCTTCCTCTTTCGTATTGATCGTCCAGACGATCACCTTCAGGTTGTTCTTGTGCGCCTTTTCGACATCTGCCGTATGGACGAATCGGTACAGAGGGACGAGGTATTGGGCATTCAGCCTCAGGGCCGCATCAACAGGTTTTGTGAATTTCGCATAAATGAGGCCGGTCTCGATTTTCTTGTCGAGTTTCCGAACGTGAGCAAGGGCCTCTTCGTGAAAGGAGACGACGATGACCCTGTCTTGCAGTTTTTCTTTCCTGATGACGTCCAGCACCTTCTTTTCATAACCAGCTTCTTTGAGTTCCACCAGAATTTTTTCGACCTTGCCGTCGATGAAATGCAGGGCCTCATCGAGAGAAGCTATCCTGTTTCCCGTCGCCTGTTTCAGTTCTTCCAGGGTCGCCTCGCTCAGATGGATATCTTCGCCATAACCTTTCTTCAGATTATCATCATGACTCACAATCAAATTTCCATCCTTGGATATTCGCACATCCAGTTCTACGGCGTTCGCACCCAGCTCGATCGCCTTTTGAAAACTCTCGAGGGTATTCTCGATTTCGTATGCCTTAGCTCCCCGATGACCCACCTTTAAGAACATCATTCTTTCCTTTCTCCTGCCGGCAGGAGAGGTTCCCGGGCATAGGGGAGAAAAAGGAAACCTCTCCGCTTTTTGCTTTCACCTGAGACGCATTTCCGAGGCCGAAAAGCGATCATGCTCATTATCCTCTCCGTTTTTTCTCTTCGCTTTTTTTGTTCCTCACTTTTTCAAAGGGACGCGATGCGCGTATTGGTGCCGGTTCCATCATGGCCTCCCTGTCCCTGTTTACAAGCTACTTGAGGGAAGGCGAGAAGTCAAGGGCGGTTTACCATGAGAAGACAACCGAGGATAGTCCGACGACACGTATAGAGCAATTGCTTTTCCGCCGTTTTCTGTGGTATAAATAACAGTTACGAGATTGCCCGGAAGTCCCTGACTTTTGGGTGTATCTCTTACTCCTTGCTCTCACTCCTGAGGTGAGGGCTATTGCGCATGGCGAGTCGTTGACTCCCATCGGACCGGTTGAACCGGCATATCCATAAGGAGGTATGAATGAATACCTACGAAAACATCGTGATCCTCAATGCGTCCCTCTCTGATGAAGAGATCGAAACAGCCACCGGAAAGATCAAGGACCTCATAACGAATGCAGGGGGCGAGATCCTGAAGGCCGATGTCTGGGGCAGAAGAAAACTCGCCTATGAAGTGCGAAAGCACAAGAAGGGTTTTTACCTCCTGCTGCTCTTCCAGTCAGAGCCCTCTTTTGTCAAAAAACTCGAGGACTACTACAAGGTTTATGACCCGGTGATAAAATACATGGTCATAAAGCTGGATAAGAAAATGTTGAAAAGCGTAGTGCCGGCAAAGCCGGTAGAGACGTCAACACCGAAAAGCGAGGCATAGATGTACAACAAGATTATCCTGATCGGCAACCTTACGAAGGACCCTGAACTCAGGTATACCCCTCAGGGAACACCGGTAGCATCATTCAGGATCGCGGTGAACTCAAAGTACAAGCAGAGCGAGGGGTTCAGGGAAGAGACCCTGTTTATCGACATCGTCACCTTTGGGAAGCAGGCGGAAACCTGCAGTCAGTATCTGAATAAGGGCAACGCCATCCTGGTGGAAGGCAGGCTCCAGGAAAGGAAATGGGAGTCCGACGGACAGCAGAAGAGCAAGGTTGAGGTCGTCGCACAGACCGTCCGCTTCCTCCCCAGAAAGACTGATACGCAGGGGCAGCCGCCGCCTTCCGAAAGCGATGCGTCATCACCGCCAGATGAGACGACCGATCTCGAGCCATTTTAAATGAGCCAACTTGGTAACGAAAGGAGACAAGCGTGCAGCAGAAGAGATTCCAGAGAAGAAAATTCTGCCGGTTCTGTGCAGAGAAATCAGAGTTTATCGACTATAAGGATATCAAGGTCCTGAGAAGTTATCTGACAGAGAGGGGGAAGCTCCTGCCGCGCCGCATGACGGGCGTGTGCGCAAAACACCAGCGGAGCCTCACCGTATCCGTCATGAGGGCAAGGAACATCGCCATCCTCTCTTTTGTGGAAAAATAGATGCGGATCCCCAAGACCTGGGTTTCCCTGATTGCGAAAAGGATCGAGGATGATCTTCTTTCGAAAGGTCTTGTCGAAGCGAAGGTATCGAAGCAGCAGCTCTTGGCTGATATAGAGAAGATCATCATGGGCGAACTCATGGTCGAAGACAAGGTCAATGAAGAAGTCAGGGAGATGCTCAAGAAGTATTCCTCAGAGATAGAGAAGGGGAGGCTTGACTACCGGAAGATGTTCGAACTCACCAAGAGAAAAATTGTTGAAGAGAGGGGTCTTATCCTGTGATGCTCTCCGACGACAAGATCTCGCATATGAGCCATGTCCTGCTCAAGGGGCTGCTCGATGGAGGCGACATAGCACTGAAGGATACTGAGGGGAAGATAAGACGTGAGATGAAGCGATCTCTCGTCTCCTTCCTCAAGGTTGGTCAGGACATTGACGAGTCGGTCAGAAGAAAGATGCAGTCTTTCTCGCGGAAGATACTCGAGGGAACACCCGAGTGGGAAGTGCTGTACAAGAAATTCTATAAGGAAGAGGCTGTAAGACGGGGCGTGGCATCAGAGTAAAAAGGATACTCCTGCTCTCTCTCATTCTCCTTGTGTATGCAGGTATCCTCTCTGGTCTTCCTTCCTCAAACCCGGCTCTCTGGTTTCCCTTGTCTCTTCTGACCATGGGAGTTTATTCGCACCTCTCCTTCATCAAGAGGAAAAAGGGATATACCCTTGAAACGCTCTGTTCATTCAGTCTTTTCATAGCCGGGGGCATACAAGCCCTGGGCTCCCCCTGGCTTCACACAGGGTATATTCCCTTCTTTGTTGCGCTGTCGTTTTTTTTCGGCCCTGAGATCATCATACCGCTCAGTCTCACGACCCCGCTCCTGGAGATACGGCATTTCATGCGGGGAAACTTCAAAGAAGAGATTTTTTTCAGTGCTGCGACGATTCTGACTGTGGGCGTGCTCTCCGTAGTCCTGGCGCGAATAAAAAAAGAACGCGACACGGTCAAGAAATCCCTTGCCAAGCTCAAGGAAGAGGCTGAAGATATGGATCCCGCAGCAGGCATTGACCGCGTCAGCGAAGACCGCCTCGTTTCCGAGCATCTGTCGTCGACAAACAAGGCAAACTCCGAAATACAGGAACTCCTTTCCATAGCCAAATACGCGCTGTCAGCAGATTCGGCAAGTATGTTCACGCTTCAAGGGGACAGCTTAACCCTCCGGTGCTCCACCGATGAATCTCGGACGTCCAGCGGCCTCCCCGAGAAACCCATGACCCTCTGCATGAGAGAAAAGAGATCAGTACTATTCGGTTCAGACCCTGCCGTCAATGGGGCATCCTCACATATCGCAACCCCTCTTCTCACCGGAACCTTCGTTGCCGGCGTGTTAACCGTCCAGAGGACCGGACCGGCTCCGTTTGAGAAGCGGGAGGCAAGAACTGTAGAGATGCTTTCTGAGCAGATCGTGCGAACGCTCCAGAGGCAACGCATAAACTCTCAGATAACCAGGGAGCACACGGGGCTAAAGATCCTCCACAAGGGCAGTTCAAGCCTCCTCACATCGCTGAAGATAGAGGGCATAGCGCAAAGCCTGATTGAGACAGCATATACCATAGCCCCCCTCTCCATAGCTCTGTTCGTATCGCGGGGAAATCTCTATGAACTCATTTATCAGGTTGGTTTGGTGGACCCGGAGGAAAGACTCTTTGACTTCAGCGGTTCCCTTCCCGGCATGGCGATCAGGAACGGCGAACCTCTTTATTTTTCAGACCTGAAAGATAACAGGATTCCGGTCTTGCCCTTTAAGACTGCCCGTGCGGGCTCGATCTTCATGCTGCCCCTCCTCTACGAGAGGGAATTGTTGGGGATGCTCATTTTCCTATCGGAGAAAGATCGGGCGCTGAACTCCTATCAGCTCGAGTTACTGGAGGTTCTCGGAAACCAGGCTTCACTGTCCCTCGCAAACGCGAAATTCCACCACGAACTGGAGCAGTTGGCAATAACTGACGGCCTCACCGGCCTCTATAATCACCGCCACTTCCAAGAAAAGCTCTCCTCAGAATTGAGACGCTTGCGGCGTTTCTCTGACCCCCTCTCCCTTTTGCTTGTGGATATCGATTTTTTCAAGAAGGTCAATGATTCATATGGCCACCCTGCAGGGGACGAGATATTGAGGGGTGTTGCCAAGATCATACGAGGAACCGTAAGACACATCGATATCCCGGCGCGGTACGGGGGGGAGGAGTTTGCTGCGATACTCCTCGGCACAAACCGCGACGGGGCACGGAAAATGGCGGAAAGGTTGAGGAGGGCTGTGACAGAGAACCGATGCTCCGTTAACGGAAAAGACCTGACGGTGACCGTGAGTATCGGGTCGGCGACATCTCCCAGTGACGCGGAAACCCATGAGCAGATCATCGAAAAGGCCGACCAGGCTCTCTACCATGCCAAGAGGACCGGGAGAAACCGGTGCGTACTCTGGGACGATATCAGCGGAAATGCGGCCTAATCCATGGAACCTTTTTTCTTAACCGTCTCAGAAGAAGAGATACGGAAGGAGCGAACAAAGGCCCGTGACCTGAGAAAGACCCAGTGGTGGAAGAGGAAATGCTCCCCCGGTATCTGTTTTTACTGTAAGAAAAAGATTCAACCGAAGGAACTCACCATGGACCACATCGTGCCGATGATCAGGGGCGGAAAATCCACAAAGGGCAATGTCGTTCCTGTATGCAAGGACTGTAACAACAAGAAACACTATCTCTTGCCCACGGAGTGGGTAGAGTATCTGGAGCGCCTGAAGAACGAGGAGTCATAAGTGTGGTAAAATATCCGGATGTCCGAACGTGACCTCCTCATTGAAGGCGCAAAACAGAACAACCTGAAGAATATCACCCTCAAGCTGCCCCACAACAAGGTGATCGCGGTAACCGGCGTGTCAGGGTCGGGGAAATCGTCCCTCGCTTTTGATACCATCTTCGCGGAAGGTCAATGGAGGTTTATCGAATCCATATCCTCCTATGCGCGGCTATTCCTCGAGAAACTCGACAGACCGAATGTAGACGCCATTCACAACATACGCCCCGCAGTCGCCCTGGAGCAGAAAAATCCGGTGCGGATCTCTCGTTCGACCGTCGGCACCCTCACCGAGACGTACGATTTTCTCAGGCTTCTCTACGCGAAGGTCTCGACCCCTCACTGCCCCCGGTGCGGCAAGGAGATCAGGAAGTGGGACACCTCTCAGGTCGTCTCAGAGCTTATCGACAGGCATTCGGGTGAGAAGGCCCTTATCATTTTTGAGACAAAGGAATCGGTGGCGGAGCTGAAAAAGCGCGGTTTTCACCGGGCATGGGTTCAGGGTGAAATAGTCGACCTGAACTCGGAACCAAGCCCCCCGGACCCGAAACTGCATATTATTCTCGACAGGCTTGTCATACGGGAAGACCCCAGGCTCCCTGACTCCGTTGAGATGGCTTGGCGGGAAGGCAATGAGACCATCATGGTGATCATTTTTCGGGATGACCCGGACTCCCACAAGATCCTGCGGTTTTCCTCCTCCCACGCATGTGACGAATGCGGAATCGTGCTTCCTGAGCCGTCGCCCCTCCTGTTCTCATTCAATCACCCTGTCGGGGCATGCACTGAATGCAAGGGCTTCGGCAATATCCTGCGATACGACGAGGAACGTGTCGTGCCTGATCGGCATCTGTCGTTAGCAGAAGGAGCGATCGAGCCATGGGAAAAATCCGCCTATCGGTGGTGGAAACGTCAGTTCATTGTTGGGGCAAAAAAGGCGGGCCTGGATGTCCGCGCGCCGTATAATGAACTTCCCGAAGAGGTCAGGCAAAAGATATTCAAGGGAAATTCTCTTTTTTACGGGATCAATGATTTCTTTGAAGAGCTGGAGGGCAAGAGATACAAACTCCACGTAAGGGTCTTTCTCAGCAGATACAGGACCCCTTTCCTCTGCCCTGTGTGCGCGGGCAAGAGGTTGCGAGGCGAGGCATTGGCCTACAAGGTGTCCGGTTACGATATAGCAGAGCTTTGCGATATGCCGATTTCACGGCTCGCGCCGCTTTTCAAGGATATTGACCTGTCGCTCTTTCAGCGGGATATTGCAAAGGAGATACTGAGGCAGGTCGCGATGAAACTCTCTTTTTTCCAGCAGGTCGGCCTCGACTATCTCACCCTGAGCAGACAGGGGAAAACCCTTTCCGGCGGCGAGTACCAGAGGATCAACCTCGCCAATCAGCTTGGCTCCCATCTCACCGGAACCCTCTATGTCCTGGATGAGCCGACGGTAGGCCTCCACGCACGGGATACGGAAAGGATAGCAAAAATATTGTCCAAGCTTTCAGAAACAGGAAACACCATAATCGTCGTAGAACATGATAAAGGGATCATCAAATCCGCAGACTGGGTCGTGGAACTGGGCCCCGGTGGCGGCCGGCAGGGAGGGGAAGTTGTTTTCACGGGCTCGATGGAAGGGTTCATGAAGGCTGATACCCTGACTTCCCGGTACATCAGGGGGATTCAAAAGATACTCCCGACGGCCATCCGTGGGCAGTTGCCAGGCGACAAAAAGGCTGCAATCGGCCGGCGGCAAATAAAAAAACCTTTCTTGACACTCAGCGGAGCCACGGGGAATAATCTCAAGAACGTCACCCTCAATGTGCCCCTTCAAAGCCTGACGGCAATCACTGGGGTGTCTGGCTCGGGCAAAAGCAGCCTCATTGTGGACACGCTCTATAAGGCTTTGGCGAAGCACTTCGCCCTTGAACGGGTATCGCCCCTCCCGTACACCTCCATCAGAGGCATGGAGTTCATCAAGGGATTGCGGATCATTGACCAGGCCCCCATCGGAAGGTCTCCCCGCTCGAATCCGGCCACATACCTGAAGGTGTTCGACCAGATCAGAAAACTTTTCTCCGAGCAGCCTGAGTCAAAGGCCCATGGACACGGCCCCGGGTTTTTCTCTTTCAATGTGCCGGGAGGCAGGTGTGAGGCGTGCAAAGGCGAGGGGTATCAGAAACTCGAGATGTATTTCTTTGAAGACATCTACGTAACCTGCGAGGAGTGCAGCGGAAAGAGGTACAGGGCTGATACCCTAAAAATCACCTATGACGGAAAGACGATTGACGATGTGCTCAACATGACCATTGACGATTGCACCGAGTTATTCGCAGACATCCCAGCGATAACAAACGTCCTTACCCTTATGAAGGACGTTGGCCTTGGGTATCTCAGATTGGGGCAGTCTGCAACGACGCTTTCAGGCGGTGAGGCACAGCGGCTCAAGATATGTTCTGAGTTGAGTTGCAGCAAAAGAAAAGATATCTTGTACATACTGGATGAGCCCACGGTCGGGCTCCACTTCAAGGATGTGAGCATGCTGATACATGTTCTGAGAAAGCTTGTTGATGCAGGGAACACCGTTGTGGTGATTGAGCACAACCTTGATGTCATCGCGGTGTCGGACTGGATTGTCGACTTGGGGCCGGAGGGCGGTGAGGAGGGCGGCGGGATAGTCTTCGAGGGAACGCCGGAGGAGATCGTGAAGGTTCGTGAGTCGTATACGGGGCGATATTTGAACGGTGCGATGAGTGACTGATTCCCGGGGAGATCCCCTATGGAACTCCAGATGCATTGCCTCGTTCCATCAAGGATTGTCCGGGGTCAGCTTCAGATCCTTTCCTGCCACAATTTCAATACGGTTTCGGCCATTCCGTTTAGCCTGATAGAGAGCAAAGTCAGCGCACCGCATGAGTGTGTCCTCGGTAGTTATGTCCGCGTCCGGAACGCCAGCGATTCCGATACTCGCCGTAACCCCTCGGTCTTCTATGCACGAAAATGTGCTCATTTCGATGGTCTTTCTAACCCTCTCCCCGAGATTGAGCGCGCCCTCTTTGTTCGTACTCGGCAGCAGGAGCACGAATTCCTCTCCGCCGTAGCGCGCGGCCGTATCTATCTCCCGGATGCTTTTCGTAAGGATCTTTGCGATCTCTTTCAGGATGATGTCTCCCGTCTGATGCCCATAATTGTCATTGACGGGCTTAAAGTGATCGAGATCGAGCATGGCGATGGAAAAGGCATTGGCGTATCTCTTCGACCGTTCGAACTCCTTCGTGAGGACATCATGGAATCTTCTCCGGTTATACAGACCGGTGAGGGCATCGGTGACGGCCATGTATTCAACCTTGTAGAGGAGATCTTCTAGCTGTCTATTTTTCATCTTGAGTTCGTCCTGCAAGGACTTTGTCCGTAACGATGCATAGATCCTCGCGTTTAACTCGAGCTCGTCATAGGGCTTTGGCAGGTAATCATCAGCTCCTATCTGCAGTCCGGAAATCTTGTCTGAAAGCTCTTTCTTTATCGTGAGCATGATGACCGGGATGCCCTTTGTCGCTTCTTCCAGCTTCAGCCACCTGCACACCTCATAGCCGTCGAGCCCCGGGATCAGGAGATCGAGCAGAATGATGTCAGGCCTTGAAGCCTTGATCATCTTGATCGCGGAAATCCCGTCACTCGC
>Ga0187860_1004540_pt1 | contig 10355 bp, 21 predicted proteins | sample June2016WEW_10_4_FD_132981 | JGI IMG/M metagenome (GOLD analysis project Ga0187860, IMG submission 132981) | Peatland microbial communities from SPRUCE experiment site at the Marcell Experimental Forest, Minnesota, USA - June2016WEW_10_40 | ecosystem: Environmental > Terrestrial > Soil >... | reverse complement strand
GATATATGTAATTGGTGTAGTAAGCTTAACATTATTGGGCGTAAACTGGCATAAATTCATAAGGATGATTATATCATTCAATAAGCCAGTTCGTAAGGTGAAACCGAGTTTAGAAATCGCTAAAATTTAAAGTCATGCCTGAAATTTCGTTAAATGACTATCAGTTTAATTACTGTAAAGATTGTTTTGGATTTGTTGATCGTGCTATTGAATTGCAGATTACAGAAGAAAATACTAAAGGTTTTATGCCTCAAATGATTAATTCAGAAGGTAAAAAAGAATTATTCGTAGTTTTGTGTATTGTAACAAGTAATTAAAGATTTTTCTCTCTAGTTTTTAGAATTGTTAAAAAAGTGTTCCGTTTAACCAGAACGGCACTTTTTTTTATTTTTACGAAATTCCTGGAAATTTATATGTTCTCGATGCTGATTATGCTAATTCTAGTATTGTGGAATTAGTTAGTTTTGGTAACATATATGCGGAGGTTAAAGAACCTAATACAAGTGAAACTTGGCGAACAATGGTTAATAGATTAACTAATATAAAAGATAATGAAAGATATTGATAAAAAAGTAAAAGAATTAGAACTTTGTTTTGGCGGTAAAGCTAAATATGTTGTTCTTGAAATCATTGAGGTATTAAAACCACTTTATCATAGAGATCAAATAATTTCTGATGAATGGGATTTTTGGCAGTTAGTTTTAAATAAATTAACTAATGATGATATTCCCCAAGAATTTGTTCCTAAATATTTTAGTGATTTTTTCATAAATAAAGATTAATTATTTTGTAACCATTTATTAATTTTTAACGTATAAGAAATAAAATATAAACTAAATAATAAAGAAAATGAAAACAATGCAATTAGAAGTTCCAATTACGTGTAAAATTACAATTGAAGTTGATGACAAACCAACCGATACTGAAATAATTTATGCTTTAAGCACAATGATTGATATTTATAATCCTGGGAAACTTGAATTTTTCTTTGAGGGTAGTTCGTTTATTAACGAAATTCAAGGATCAATATTTTATTAAAAAATAAACATATTTTAATTATCAATTTAATTACAATAAAGATTGTTTTGGAATTGTTGACCATGCTATTGAATTGCAGATTACAGAAGAAAATACCTTGGCTATAATGCCAAATATGATTAATTCAGAGGGTGGAAAAGAATTGTTTATTTTATTATGTATTGCAACAAGTAATTAAGTTAAAGATTTTTTAAAAACATTTTTCATTTTTTGTAACCTTTTTATTATGTTTACGTATATGTAGTATATTTAAACATTAAAAACGAGAGCCATGAAAATATTAAATTTCTTAACAGGTAACAGTAACAGTTTAACCAATATTGTTAAATCCAATAACGATAAACAATTCAGTTTGGCTTGGTATAATTACATTCCTGCGCTTTTATCTAACGGATTTTCGATTTTATTTTCATCTTCAATTATATTTGAGTTAAGAAATTTCTTATCTGGATGGGTTTTAATAATTTTAACCGTTTTCGTTCTGTTATTCCTTATTCTGAATGAATATACTAAGGTACAAGAATTAAGAAAATTAGTTAAAGGTAGTAAAAATGCTTTATTACCTTTTATTATTACTTTCCTTATAAGTATAACTTTAGCAAGTATAGGAATATATTTCATTACTAATAAAAGTATGGAAATTAAGGATAATAGTAATATTGAAAAAAATATTAATATAACCAATACGAATTTAAAATACGAAAGTCAAATTTTAGATGTTAATAAAACTAATATATTCGAAAACAGTAAAGAATTTGATGTATTAAATAAAGATTTGTATTATTGGCAACATATTTCAGCAAGTAGTCTTGAGGAACGTAACAATATTAGGAATAAGATCGCTGAAATTCAGGGCAAAATTAACGATTCTAGGCAGGTATATAAGGAGAATGTACAGAAGTTAATATCTAATATCAATAGTTTAAAACAACAAGAAATATCGGTTATAAATGCCAAATATAATAAGGTAAATAATAATCAACAACGAAATAATTTTATTAGTTATATTTTCCTTTCCCTTATTATAATAACAGAGTTTGCTACAATTATTTTGAATAAAAACATAGCAGAAAAGCAAATAAAAATAGCTGAATTTACTGATGGAGAAATGGCAAAAACTTACATTGTTGTACGAAATACTCTTACGACATTGTACATGACCAAAGATTTAAACGGTGAAACTAATATCGAAAAAATGAAATACAGTAGTGCTAACAAGGATAATTTTCTCAATTGGGAAGTTATTATGAGGTACTACAATCTTTTCATTAGTTTTGGTATTCTTGATGAAGGTTATGTGGCCGAAATATCTAACGGTGACAAGGTAAAGAAAGTTTTAACCAATAAGATAATAATGCCGGAAAATCAGGCACAAATCCTTATTGACAATTATTTCAATAAGGCGTTGAAAATGGGATTATAATAATTAAGGTTACAACCGAAGCGTTGAATAGACAGGAGAGTTGTGTAATACGATGAATTGACATTTGCCCCCTTAATTATTCCCTTTTCATACGAAATTCTAACAATGATTGAAACTTTATTAATTAACCAATAAAAACTTAAAATGAAAAAATATGTTAAATATTTTGAGGTAATAACCAATAATAATTATAGGATTCATAAGTTTGAATCTGATTTATTTTTCTCAATAAAGGAAGCTAAAGAACATCTTATAAAAAATAATCCTGATGCTTTAAAAATTAAATATCTTAAAAATTACAAAGAAGTGTAACCTTTTTAAATTACTTATGTACACTCATATATAAACCAATAATAAAAATTATACACATGAAAACAGATAAAATTGTTTCAAGATTACAAGTTTCTAATTTAGTAACTGATGAATATATTAATTCTTATACTCATATTGCAAATCGAGAAGGTTTAAAAAGTATTGATGAATTAATTGATAATATTTTTGAAATTTGCTATGAAAATAATGGTGACGAAGAAGATGCACTTTCATTATTTAATATACAACATAATATTTACCAAGATGAAATATCTTCATTATAAATTTATAACCTTTTTATTTAATGTACGTATAAGAAAACAAAAATAATAAACAAAAATGGAAACAACTTTTTATTCTGAAATACTTAAACAATTAGGTGGCCGGAGATTTTTAATGATGACCGGCGCAAAAAATCTTGTTTATGATAATCAGGATTTAAGTATTTCAATGAAGATAATGAGAAATGCAAAAAAGGTTACTCACGTAAAAATTAAACTTAATAGTTTGGATTTATACGATTTAACTTTTTATAATTGTGGTAAGGAATTAAAAATCGTATCTGAAATTAATAATATTTATTGTGATCAATTACAAGAAATATTTGAACAACATACTGGTTTATACTTAACTTTATAATTAATGTTCCATATGGAACAATTTTTAATGCTAATATTATGGAAACTTTATATAGTTGGTTAATTGTCAAGTCTAATAGTGATAGCAATAACGTAGTAGCAATTGCATGTAAAACTGATGTATTGGCCGAAAGGTTTATTGAGAAACTTGAAAACTTTACTGATTTTAAGGTTTTTAATATTGATTTTTATGGCAATGGAACTTTAAAAGAAATTAAAGAAAAATATGCTTATACTAATGGTAATTTGCATATACATAGTAATAATATTAGTTTAAGAAATGTTTATGATTTAATTTACAATAATATTGTAATATATAAAGCAGGTATAACTAGTTAATTAATAGTTAAAATGAAAAATAATAAAATAATATTCAATAACTTAAGTAGACATGATGCTAGGTTATTAAAAAAATGGTGGGATGGCTATACACCATATTATCATTTTATTGTAAAGCAATTCGATAATAAATTTTATTCTCTAGTAAGGCAATATTAATTCCTGGAATTTTTGAAACCTTTTCAAATATTTTACGTATAATAAATAAAAAATAAAGCAAATGAAAACTTATTATTATAGTATAAGAGAAAACGACAAAGATTGGGAAAATCAGAAACAATTTAGTATTAATGCTGTTGATGATTCTGAAAATTCGTGGATCGCTTTTGTAAATTATTGTTATGCCATAAGTTATCATTTCAAATCAGAAATTAGAGCTTGTAAAAGTGAAGGATATAATAATCAGAGATATTATTTTAATGCAGATGGTTTGGTTTTAAAACTTAAATAATAAAACAAATGGAAACAACATTAGTAATGCTTGGGATTGGTTTTAAATTTGGAATGTACGTATTGGGCGTAGTTAGTTTTATATTTTTAGTGTCTTATTGGTGCAGATTAATAAAACATTGCTTAACCATAAAATAAGAATTTAAATATTCTAAAAACATTGCACAACTTTTTTTATTAAGGAATGAAAACTAAAGATGAAAAAAATAGTAATATTACTATTAAAACTTTTGAAAAAATAGGTAAAAAAATTTTAAATGATGAAAAATCTGTAGGATTAGAATTTAAAGATAAAATACTGTGTTTTATAATAGAAGTAAATAAAATACATAATTGTCCGCCTGAAGTAGCCCACGAATTTTTTAAGAAATATGGTGAAAATGGGGAACTTACACCTAGGGAAGCATGTGAAAAATTTTTAAGAAGTATTGAAAAAGAAGATTAATAATGTTATAAAAACATTGTATAAGTTTTTTATTAAGGCAATGAAACCTTTTTAAATTTTGTACGTATAATCAATAAAAATAAAATGAAAACTTATTATTTCAATACTGGAGTTGAATTTGGTGTAAATCCTTATTTAGATGAAACAGCTTTTAGATCACCAAAAAATGTAATGCACATACCTTTTGATTGTGAAGATGTACCAATTTATGCAAAATTGAAGTGCTTATGTGATAGTCCTGAAATATATGGGGATGATAAAAACATAATAGTAAGGGAAGTTTTTAATACTAAGATATTAAGTAAATGTGCAATTTTCACCATTACTCCCGAAGATATACAAAGAAGTAAGAATTATGAGAATTATATGAAAATTATGGATTCTTTAAACAAAAAATAAATAATTAAGATTATGAAAAAATATTATGATAAAGAAAATTTATACATATTTAATAATGAAGAAGTAGTGGCAGATAAATCTTGGTTAAATGGCAAATATGGTAATGGTGAAATTAATATACATTTACCATATATCGCTGTTAATAAGCCGGATTTTTTTGTTCAGGGTGAATGGGCAGATGAATTTATTGATGAAGTTTTTAGAATCTGGATTAAATCAGATTTGACACAGGAAGAAGCATTTAATAAATGGGTTGATTATTATTTAATCGGTGGCGGTTTAGAATAAAAAATAATTGGTTACAAGGTGTGACCTTTTCAAACCTTTTACGTATACTTAAGAAAAAACAAAATGGAATTAAAAGATAATATCAGAAATATTCAATGGGATTTGCTTAGTCTTAAGAGAAAAATAAATAAACAAATTAGATTACTTCCAGACAATCCAAATATTAATAGAATTAGTAATATTTGCTATACTATTATGCTTTCTGAAATACAGAAAGATAAAAACTTTACCTTGTCGGCAGAATATTATGATTTTAAGTTTCAATATAGAAAAATAATTAAGAAACTTAAAGATGTTTCACCATTAGAAACATATAATTGTATTTCAAAAATGATAGTAGACAAATCTTTTAAAGTTAATTCGGGTACAAATATACATGGTGTTATTTGTTATCATACAATAAAACTTCATCCTAGCGTAATTGAATTTTTAAAGGGTTTAATAGATTAATATTTTGTAAAAATGTAACCTTTTTAATTTTTTTACGTATACTTAAGAAAAACGAAACAAAAACATAAAGCAAATGAGAACAAAAATAGTATTATCAGCAAAAGAATTGGAAAATTCAGAATTTAAAAGATTTGCAATTGAAATCAGGTTAGATGATGAATGTAAAAACGGTCACAATGATTTTGCCATAACTGCAACAGCATGGTATAAAGATGGTGGACAAATTGCAGGATGTTGTCATAAGGAAATTCTGGAATTAAGACCAGATTTAAAACCTTTTATTGATTTACATTTATGTAGAGAAAGTGGTGAACCGATGTATGGAGGTGAAAATGGTTTTTATTTCTATGAAATAATGCAAGGTCGGGCAAAATATCATAAGCCAGAAGAAGGCGATTGCAATAAATATTTTGGAATTTTACTTAATTATTTAAGAATAAGTCACGATGAATTGTTTAAATTAACAAATGATATTGAAAATTTTGAAGATCAGGGCAAAAGCATGAAGCAGATATTTTCAGATTTTGTTGAAACACTTAAACCACGTTGGAAAGTCGAAGCAGATCAAGCAAAGGAATTATTAAAAAGTTTGATAGGTGACGATGAAAAGCCGATTGTAGTGAACGAAATTCACGCACAGGATTTTTTAAATTCTACCAATACTGAATTAAGCGTTAAGTTCTTAAGGAATGATAAACACTTTACCGATGATAAGGAAAGCCGAGATATTTATAATGTACAATTAAAACGTGGTAACAGATCATATTCTTTTGATTTTGGTCAGTCTTTAAATAATTCGGGGTTTAAAGTTAAATTATGTACAGGTAAGGTTAGAGATATACCAATATCAGATAATAAACGTCAGGAATATTTAAAAAATTCAACTGCTTTAAAGTGGGAAATTGAGAGTAAATTGAAATTTTCTTTAAATAATAAAGAAAAAATCATTAAACCCCAACTGCCAACAGCTTATGATGTTCTGGCATGTGTTCAAAAATACAATCCTGGAACTTTTGAAGATTTTTGTGATGAATTTGGTTATGATACCGACAGCAAAAAGGCAGATAAAACCTACAACGGAGTAGTTCAGGAATATCTTCAAATTTGCGGATTATTTGTAGAAAATGAAATGGAAGAATTAAGAGAAATTCAATGATATTATTATACAATCCCATACTAAATAAATGGGATTGTTTTTATTAAAAATTTAGAAACAATGGTAAGAGGTAGACAAAAATTAAATATCAGCACATTAGAGGCATTTTGCTTTCTAAATTATGGAGCCGGACAAAGTTTCTTAACTCATAAACAAGATAAGGATATTCAAGCATTCTCAACACATTATAAACGTAAAATTAAAACAGAACGATTTGTTGGAATTGATTCAAACAAACATAAAACGATCATTCAATTTACAAAAGTAACATTATTAGATGACATTATTTAACAATCTTACCCATAAAACAATGGAAAATTTAAACTTTAATAAATTATACAAGCAATATAATGTAGAAATTCGTGCCAGAATTGAGTTCAAACTTTCACAAGTTCCGGCAATGAAAAATATAGAATGTACAAGCGATATTCTTAATGACGCTTTTTACAAACTCTATAAACATCTTGCAGAGTTCGATAGCTCAAAGGCACAGTTCAATACTTGGTTTTATACCATTGTTGATAATACAATCATTGATTATATTCGCAGATACAACAAACGTACAAATGCAAATATTAGAATTGATAACAGCAAACCCGATGATAGGGTTTACGAAATTCCCTCTAACAATGTACAAGGTGATAGCTTGGTTGATAATTCAAATATTAAAGCAGAAGTGATAAAAGCTATTAATAAAATTAAAAACAATAATCATAAAAAAATAGCTGAATTATTTTTTATTAATGAATTAAACTATGCTGAAATTTCTAATTTACTAACTTTACCTTTAGGAACAGTAAAACCTACCGTAATGAGGGTAAAGGAATTTTTACAAATTGAATTGAAAAATATAAAAGAAAATGTTTATTCCTAACTGTAACCTTTTATCAGATATTGACGTATAAGAAATAAAAAACATAAACTATATTATTATGAAAAATAAAACAGTTTCAAAACCGGATCAAAATATTATAAAAGTTGGCACTTATTTGCCTGTATTTCCTGGATTTTATGGAACAATCTTTGAATCAAGCGATGAAGATCAGGAAATTGATAATTATAACTATGAAAGGGGGTTAAAGAAATTATCAGAATTAGAATACGATCAGTTTGAATTCGATTATCATGAATATAGACAGGGTGTGGCTCAATCATGCACAGATTTTATTGAAGAAAATTTAAAAAATTTAAATGTTGTTACTTCAATTAAGTTTGAAAAAGTTGTGTCACCGAGGGAATATAATTTCAGGAATGATAGCATTGATATTCAGGTTGAACTCTCTCAAGAAAATATTGTTAATATTAAGAAAATTATAACCGATAATATTGATAAGTTTGAAGTTTATATTCATGATCAGTTTACTTCTTATGATGGTTTTATCAGTTTTTATGATAATAATTATGAGAATTGGTTGAATGAAATTGATGATGCTATACAACATCGAACGAAATTAGGCGTATTATTGGAATTCATTTGCCGGTTAGACGATGATGAAATAGATGACGAAAATATGTATTATTATTCTCGTGAAAATGGTGAAAATTATCTTGAATTAATAAATTATGACGATGTAATGAATAGAGAATATTGTCAGGTTTGTAAATCGTTTGTTGATGTAGAGGATTTCAGAGGTAATTGTTGTGCTGATTGCTACGATGCCGACAATGTACAGAATTTAGATCATATAATTTGTAACCATTGCCGAGAAGAAATTACTAATGCTTGGGAGAAAAGAAGTTTATCTTTTCACATCCTGCATCATGATATGAAATTCTCAAAGATACTATGTACGGATTGTCAGGCACTATTAGACAAAAATTAAAACATGGAAGAAGTTAATAAAGTTTTTGGTCAAAAACTAAATTCTAGTTTGTTTACTTGGGACAATTATTGTGGTCAATTAGGGTTTAGTGTTTTGAAAGTATTTTCAGATACTAAAAACAATATAGTTAATTCCGATTATATTTTAGAAGGTTGGTGTTATGCTAATGCTTTACAAATTCGTCCTAGAGAAGAAGGAATAGCAATTATGTTATTGGATATTGAAAGTGGTGAGCATTTTTGGTGTCACGTAAATAAAGATTATATGGAAACACTTGAAAGATTGTATGATTTAAGAAATAATATTAAAACCAATTAAATTTATGAAATGTCCAATTTGTAAAGCCGAATTAATTTCAAATGAAATGGCTTATTTAGAAACACTAGATGAACATGTTAATTGTGTTGAACCCACGTTAAAAAGTGTTTACATTTGTTCAAATAATGATTGCATTACCAGAAAAAAAGAAAGTGAAGTATATTGGAATAGGGATGGCGAAATTTATGGTGCTTGGGGTAATACTTATGATGGCATTAATTTGGGGCCTTACGGAAGTTTTGAACGCAAAATGCAGGTATCAATCTATAAAGTTGGTTTGCCGGATAAGAAATACTTATCTCCTTTGCTTTTATTTGGAATTTGGCAACCATTAATTGAATATGCTTATCAATCTAATGAAAATGGTGATGTATTAAAACGTGGATTCCAAATACATTTTTTGCGTAAAGACAAGGGATTCGGTAATGTTTATTGTGTTCATGTATCTTTGTGGGTTAAAACTTGGAAATTCTTGTGGAAACGCTTCAAAAAACAAATTAAATACAATGATTATAAACGAGCATTTCAAGGATCATTTAATCGTAAGTTTCCGTATCGTAGTTTTGAATTTGTTGTTAAGCATATTTTATACGCTCGTACTTATAGAAAATATTTAAAAACTTTGCAATAATATTGTAACATTTTCAAACAATGTACGTATAATAAATAAAAATATAAAACAATGGGAACAAGAAAAAAATGGTTTAGTGTTAATTTATCAAATGGTGATAATATCGGCACTTGCACGGCACAAACTGGTGAAGAATTGGAAAAACAGATAATAAAGATGTGCGAATATTATTTCAATGGAAGTGTAAAATTGAGCAAGATTTATGATGAAGAAAATAAAATGTACAGTCATAATTTCTTAGATATTAATCGTTTTTTATTTTGTAGAAAAAATAATGTTGCGGTTGAAATAGCTAATCGGTTTTCTGATGAAGTAATTGAGAGAGATTTACTAATTAGAGAAACCAAATTATATAAATAATTTGTAACTTTTTACAATATTTTACGTATATGAAATAAAAACAAAAAATTATGAAAAAAGTTTTTAATACCAGTGATCAGGTTATACATTTATTTGCTCAGAGAACTCAGGATGAAGCCAGATGTACCAATGTTTATTTCGATGATAGGGATAAAATTTATTCTTATGGTAGTCATTATCTTTTAGGTGAATTTCTGGATGACAATACTATTATGATCAATGACAGAAGTTATTCAGTAACAACTGCAAAGCATATACGAGAAATTTCGTATGCAACAAGACAGT
>Ga0187860_1004538_pt1 | contig 10364 bp, 11 predicted proteins | sample June2016WEW_10_4_FD_132981 | JGI IMG/M metagenome (GOLD analysis project Ga0187860, IMG submission 132981) | Peatland microbial communities from SPRUCE experiment site at the Marcell Experimental Forest, Minnesota, USA - June2016WEW_10_40 | ecosystem: Environmental > Terrestrial > Soil >... | reverse complement strand
TCTTAATCTCAATCCTAATCCTAATCTTAATCTTAATCTTGACACCCCCCTTGACGCCAAATGTCCTCCGATGATCCCAATCAAACCCCCGTGCCCCTCCCCATCGACGGCGTCCTGGACCTGCACACCTTCAACCCCAGGGAAATCGGCGGCCTCGTCCCCGTCTGGCTCGATGAATGCCGCCAGCGTGGCATCTTGGAAGTTCGCATCATTCACGGAAAAGGCATTGGCAACCTCCAGCGCACCGTCCACGCCATCCTCGCCCGCCGCCCCGACGTCGTTCGTTTCTCCTTCGCCGCCGCCCACTACGGCGGCCGCGGCGCCACCATCGCCACCCTCCGCGCAGATCCCGCCGCCTCCTAGCCCCGCTTTCGCAACCGGCAGTGGTTAATACCTCGATTATCAATAGGTCATGCGCGTCCCAGTCGCAGCCCCGTTAGGGGGAATGGCGCTTACATAAGACGTAAGACATTGATTCATAAAAGGTTGTGTGCGTCTATGCCCCCCCGCTGGGGCTTTAATCCTCTGGATCCCTGGGTTCCACAAAGCGCCTTTACGGCGCTGGAACGCCATCCTGAACCCGGAACCGACTTTGCCGCTTGCAGCGCCGTAGGCGCGACCTCGGTGTAGAACCACACCGAAAAAAATCATTCAGCTCCGTCAGGAGCGCCATATCCCGGGTATAAGGCCGAAACCCACGCTTTTTTCGGTCGTATGCCGGCTGCGATCTTCTCCTGCCTTCCAGATCTCCGTTTTTCAATCCCAACGGGATTGGATCATTCAGCCCAGTGGTTGGCCCGAGTCTCAGAGGGCCTACCCTGGGTCACGGCAATTATCACCACAAAACCCTGAAGGGGTTTAATCAGTTACTTTGGTGCCATCCCCAGAACTTGCGCATCTTCGACCCGGTTTTTCCTTCTCCGTTCCCTCCGTTTCCTCCTGTTCAACTCCTTTTTCACCTTACCCTCTCTCCATCAACCACTTAGACCAAAATCACCCCGCCCGCACCCGCTCCCCAAAAAAATTTTCAAAAAACTGCGTTTTTTCCCCCAGTCGGTTTTTTGCCTAGGTGAAAATGTGATCAAGTCGTGCGCGTGAGCACGAACTTGCTTGCCCGCCGGAGCCTCGGCAAAGGCGGGTGCATCGCTTGGGAATCCCTCCCAGGCACCGGCCAATGCCTGCCTCGCCGTCCCTTCGGCGAAGCCGGGTGGCCCGCATCCCAACTATGATATGAAAACAAAAATCACCATCATTGTCCTCGCCGCCGGCCTTCTTTGTGCCGGCTGCTCCACCACCCTCACCCTCTCCGGCCAGCTCCAGCGACCGGGCCAGACCATCGGCGGCTCCCTCTCCGCCTCCACCAACGCCCTCACTCTTTCCGGCGACTATCAAACCGGCTCCACCAACGTCACCGGAACCATCGGGGTGCAAAAATGAAACCGTTCCAATCATTCCTTTGCGTCCTCACTCTGGCCGCCGGTTGTGCTTTGCCACACCGCCAGGCACAGTCCGTCCACCTCCTGGAAACCTTCGACCGTCGCCCCGACGGCCTCGTCCGCCGCGAATCCTGGCGCGACTCCGAGGGCGGCGGTGGATTCTTTCTCTTCACCGACCCGCAGGTTCAGGCCATGTCCGCCATTCACACCAACCAAACCGCCCTGGGCGGCGGCTCCGCCTTCACTGCCGGCGCCATGACCGTCCTGGTGGACACCAATACCGACAAAATCATCGGCGTCATCGGCACTGCCGCCGGCAACGTCATCGGCGCCGCCGCCAAATCCGCAATCAAATGATCCTGCGTCCCCCCTCCTAATCCTAATCCTAATCCTAATCCTAATCCCCTCTGATGAACCCCCCCATCTCCAACCAATATGACCCGGCCAATGCCGCCGCACTTTGCGCCGCAAGCCAGGCCGCCTATTCGCCGGGGCCGCTCTCCCCCGCCGCTCAAATTGACAACTCCCAAACCGACACTCGCGTCATCGCCTTCCGCGACTCAGGCGACCTCATCGTCGCCTTTCGCGGCACCCAGGACCTGCGCAACTGGCTCACCGACCTGGATTGCCGCCTCGTCCAACTCGACTCCTTCCGTGTCCATCGCGGCTTCCACGCCGCCCTCCAATCCGTCTGGCGCGACCTCCGCACGACCCTCTCCGATCTGGCCCCGCGCCGCCTTTGGTTCACCGGCCACAGCCTCGGCGGCGCTCTTGCCATGCTCGCCGCTCACCACATCGAGACGACTGCCACAGACCTCGTGGCTGGCGTTTACACCTTCGGCCAGCCCAGAGTCGGCGACGCCCGTTTCCGCGACGCCTGCGACCGCCTCCTCAAACCCCGCGCCTTCCGCTGCGTCCACGCCGCCGACATTGTCCCCCGCGTCCCCTGGCTCCTGGCCAGCTTCCGCCACGCCGGCCACGAAATCTTTTTTCCGCGGCCCCAAATTACAAATGACAATTTCTCAATGACCAATTCCAAATGGCGTTTCGACCCCGTCTGGTTTCAAAAGCTCCCCTATGACCTCCTCGGCCTGACCGCCGAATGCACCCGTGGCAAACTCGCCCTCATTGCCGATCATCACATCGACACTTACCTCAACCTCTTCCAGCCCTCCGCGGTCTCCGCGGCTCATTGCAACCCATGATCCTCGCCGACATCACCAACTCCGAACTCGGCGCCTGGCTCTACTCCGCCGCCACCGTCGCCCAACTCGCCGCCACCGTCACCGTCCTGGTCACCATCAACTCCAGGCAGCGCCGCGAAATCTCCTTCGCCGGCGAGCCCGTTGACAAAAAGGATTTCGATCGCCACGTCGCCGAAAATGCCGCCGTTCACACCCAGCTCTTCGCCAAAATCGGCGGCGCAGAACGCGGCATCGAATCCCGCCTCGCCTCTCGCATGGACCGCTTCGAATCCGATTCCACCGAATCCCGCCGTCTCATCCATCAGGTCATCAACGCCATTGGCAACGACGTCGCCGCCCTCAAAAAGGAAGCCGAACTCGCCAACCAGCGTGCCTTCCAGATGGATTCCAAAATAGACCACCTCATCGAAAGAAAATGATGACATCCAGCACCCAACTTTATCTCAGCCAGGTAAGAGTGTGTTTTAAAAAGGTGACAAAGCGCCGCGTGGGGGCACGCGGCCCGCGGGAAACGACCGGAATTCCAGTCTTTTGTAGGCCCGGTCCCCTGACCGGGCGATTTGTATCACAGGCTCTCCGTCCGCCTCTCTTCTCCTTTCCTGTGCTCGCGCCCCCCTTGCGTACAAAACTTTGTCCCACCTGGGTCAAAGTTTCGTCACAACCTTTCAACAATCAACTCTAATCCCTCATTCTTTCAACTCTAATCCTCACTCCCCATGATCTCCAACGAACAACTCGAACCCCTTCCCCGTTGTCGCGCCGCTGGCCTACAAAACTTTGTCCCACCTGGGTCAAAGTTTCGTCACAACATTTAAATCATCAACTCTAATTCTAATGTTTTCAACTCTAATTCATCGTTCCTAAACCCGCCAACCCTATGATCTCCAACGAACAACTCGAACTCTTCCGCGACGCCCTCCTGCGCTCCCTCAAAAACGCCCGCTCCACGGGCATGAACCTCTTTACACTTGAAATCGCCCTCCGCTCCTGCGGCTTCCGCCATTTCTCCCTCGACGAACTCCAAGGCGAACTCCAGTACTTCTGCGACAAGGGCTTCGCCGTTGAAATCCTCAAATCCCACTCCCGCGCCTACAAAATCTGGCGCATCACCGCCGCCGGCATCGACGACCTCGAACAGAAAGGACTCTGATCATGAACCCAGCCTCCCCGCTCAACCGCCCCCGCAAATCCCGTTGCGACACCTACCTCAACTCCCTCTCCGCCGACGACCGCCAAAAGGTCCACGCCCTCTTGCTCAACCCCACCGTCAAGCTCGTCGATGCCGTCCTCCAGATTCCCCCCTGGGGCCCCGGCCGCCGCGCCGGCAAGCGCCTTTCCCTCACCTCCCTTTGCAACATCCGCCACAAACTCCGCCTCGAATCCCTCGTCATCGAAGCCGAATCCAACGTCCGCCTCAAAACCGATTTCGACAAACTCTCCAACCTCACCTCCCTCGCCCCCCGCGATCCCGAACTGGCCATCGACCTCGCCCTCTCCATGATCGCCGAGGAAGTCATCGCAAAAACACTCCACCAACTCGACACCAAGGATCGCAACGTCTCCATGCGCCTCCTCCTCAAGCGCGCCGACCAGCGCCGCTGGGACCGCAAAATGCAATTCCTCGAAGACCAGGCCAAAGCACCCGCCGCCGCTCCTCAGCCCCCGCCCCTCACCGAGGACGAAAAATGCGCCAAAATTAAAGCTGTCTTCGGAATGTAACTATGCTCCCTGAAAACGCTCTCCCCCCGGACATGCCCAGGTTCATCAACTCCCTGGACCTGCTCCTGCCCTACCAGATCAAATGGGCCTACGACCCGTCCAGGTGGAAGTTCGGCCTCATGGCTCGCCAGGTCGGCAAAGACCACGCCTCCGCTGAAGAGGGCATCCGCGACTGCCTCCACTTCGAGTCCGACAAAAAAAAGACCACCTGGCTTATTGCCGCCCCCTCCGAACGCCAGTCCCTCGAATCCCTCGACAAATGGAAAGAGTGGGCCGCCGTCTATAAATTGGGAATCGACGAATTCCAGGAGGTCCGCTCCAGCGGCGCGGAAGCCCTCCTCAAATCCGCCACCATCACCTTCCCCCGCGGCTCCCGCGTCATCGCCGTCCCAGGCCGCCCCGACACCGTCCGCGGCTACTCCGCAAACATATTATTGACAGAATTCGCCTTCTTCGAGGACCCCGACGCCACCTGGCGCGCCATCCTCCCCAGCATTACCAACCCCTTGCGCGGCGGTGTCAAAAAAGTCCGCCTCATCACCACCCCCAACGGCATCGGCAACAGAGCTTACGACCTCTGGCTCAAAAACTACCACCCCGACATTACAACCCCTAATCCTAATCTTAATCTTAATCTTAATCCTACTCCCCCTCCCACCTCCTCCCAATGGTCCTGCCACCTCGTCGATATCCACACCGCCGTCCAGCAGGGCCTCCAACTCAACATCGACGAACTCCGCGACGCCATCGACGACCCCGAAGGGTGGGCCCAGGAATTCGAGTGCCAATTCCTCGACGTCCAAGCCGTCCTCCTCCCCTACGACCTTATCGCCACCTGCGAAAGTCCCGACACCCCCGCCGCCCCCTCTCCCGATTTCTGGCTAACCCGCCCTCCCTTCCAAGTCGTCCTGGGCATCGACTTCGGTCGCCGCCGCGATCTCACCGTCTCTTGGGCCTTGGGCAAACAGGGCGACGTTCTCCACACCCTCGAAGTCCTGGCGCTGGAAAAAATGCCCACACCGCAACAGGTCGAAATCCTCTCCCCCCGCATCGCCGCTTCCGCCCGCGTTTGCTTCGATTACACCGGCCCCGGCATCGGCCTCGGCGACTACCTTGTCAAGCAATTCGGCGAATGGAACCCCGCCCGCCACAAAGCCGGCAAAATCGAACTCTGCTCCTTCACCAACGCCTTGAAAGTCGAGATCTTCTCCAAGCTCCGCATCGCCTTTGAAAAACGCGCCCTCCGCGTCCCCGTCAACCGCGCCATTCGGGAGGACTTGCACAGCCTCAACCGTGTCGCCAGTTCCAGCGGTCAGATCACCTATCGCGCCCCGCACACTGCCGACGGCCACGCCGACCGCGGCACCGCCTTGGCCTTGGCCTTGCGCGCCGCCTCCGACGCTCCCGTCTCCCCCGCCTTCTCCAAAATCGAAATCCGCCGCCCCGCCGACCCCTCCATCCCGCTATGACGCCCCTCCCCTCCCCTCCTAATCTTAATCTTAATCCTAATCTTAATCATTAGACATACGATTAGGAGATTAAGATTAGAATTGACCAAACGTCCCCGAAAGTGACCCACCCCCTCCTCTTTCCACAGTCAATAACAAATGACAAATTCTCAATGACCAGTTTTCGATTCCCACTTTCCAATCCCCCCGCCGATCCCTCTTACTCCCCCCCTCCTCGCCTTCCCCTTTCCCTAAACTTCCGTATCGGCTCAATCGTCCTCGTCCGGCTCTTCCCCGCCAGCACGATCGGGCATCCCTCGTACCCAAACGCCCGCCTCATCTCCTGCCCCAGATACTTCTTGTACTGGTCTGTCAACAAATCCCCCCGGTTCACAAACAGCAAAAACGTCGGCGGCGCCTGCCTCACTTGCGTCGCGTAATAAAACTTCAACTGGTGCCCCCCCCGGCTCACGGGCTGCCGCCGCTCCACCGCCTCGTGCAGCGTCCGGTTCAATATCGCCGTCGGCACCTGCTTGCGCAGTTGCGACGCCACGTAACGAATCGATTCCGTCAGCCGCTCCAACTGAAACCCCGATTTCGCCGACGCAAAAATCACCGGCGCGTACTCCAGGAAAAAAAGTTGCCCCCGCACCCAATCCCCAAAATCCGCCAGCGTCCTCAGCGGTTTGGCCTGCCCTTCCCGCCTCTTGTTCTCCGCCGCCGCAGGCCCCCGCCGCGCCGCCGCCTCCTTCAGCCCCGGCGCCACAAGGTCCCACTTGTTGACCACCAGCACGCACGCCTTCCGCTCCTCGATGATCTTGTCCGCCACCTTCTTGTCCTGGCTCAGTATCCCCGCCTCCGCGTCCAGCACGAAAATCACGATGTCGCTCCGCGCGATCGATTCCTCCGCCCGTTTCACGCTGAAGAATTCCACCGAATCCCCCACCCGCCGCCGCGCCCGCATCCCCGCCGTGTCAATCAAAATGTATTTGTCCCGGCCCCCCTCCCTTTCGATCTCCAGCGGCACATCCACCGCGTCCCGCGTCGTGCCGGGTATCGGCGTCACGATCACCCGCGCCGAGCGCGTCAGCGCGTTGATCAGCGAGGATTTCCCCACGTTCGGACGCCCCACCACAGCCAGCTTCAGTGGCCGTTCCGCCCCGCCCTCCGCCGCCGGGCCGCCCTCCGTCTCCGCCGGCAGCGCCGCCACCGCCGCATCCATCAGCGCGTCGATCCCGCGATGATGTATCGCGCTCACGGGAAATATCTTCTGGAACCCCAGCTCCGTAAACTCCGCCGCCCCGTCGTCGTCCCGCCCGTTGTCTGCCTTGTTGACAGCCACCAGCACTTCCTTGCCCGACTGCCGCAGCCGCACCGCCACCTCCTGGTCCAACGGCACCACCCCCTCCTTCACGTTGACCACCAGCACAATGACGTTGGCCGCCGCGATCGCCAGTTCCACCTGCTCCATCGCCGCCCGCCCGATCTCGTCCCGCCCCTTCTCCCCCTGCGCCAGCCCGATGCCCCCCGTATCCACCAGCGTGAACTCCCGCCCCTTCCACTCCGCTTCCGCCGTCACCCGGTCCCGCGTCACCCCCGGCTCGTCATGCACGATGGCGATGCGTTTGCCCGCGATCCGGTTAAACAGCGCCGACTTCCCCACATTGGGCCGTCCGACTATGGCAATGAGTCCTGGCATTTCTCCCCGCATGGTCTGGCCCCCTCCTCCAAAAATCCAGCCCGCAATGAAAATATCGCCGCCGCCATTTTAGCTTTTTGGCCCATCTTTGCCTTAATTACAATTGACAAATTCTCAATGACAAATTCTCAATCCAGAAGTCCGAATTCTAAAAATGTGACTTCCCCGACAGGACTTGCCCAAATGGCGATACGCACCGACATTGGCGATTCCGCCCACCCGCCCGTGCCGCCCATCTGCTCCGCCCCAAAATCCTCACTTCAAATAAAATTCTTTTCGACCTTCCGCCCTCAACCCGTTACCCTCCGCCCCAATCAAAATGCGTTGGAATTGCGTCAGTGTTATTGGAGCCGGTCTGCTGGGCGGGTCGATCGCCCTCGCTGTCAAGCAGCGACAGTTGGCCCTCGCCGTCCGCGCCTTCGTCCGCCGCGACTCCAGCGCACTCCTCTGCCGCAAACTCAATATCGCCTCCCTCGTCACCACCGACCTCAAGCAAGCCGTCCAAGACGCCGACCTGGTCTTCCTTTGCACACCGTTGGCTCAGATGTCCGCCCTCGCCGCGCAGTTGCAGCCCCTCCTCAAGCCCGGCGCCATTGTCACCGACGTCGGCAGCGTCAAAGGCCCGGTCGTCGCCGCGTTGACGCCCCTCCTCCGCCAGGCCAGGGCCGAATTTGTCGGCAGCCACCCCATGGCCGGCTCGGAAAAAAATGGCGTCTCCGCCGCCCGCGCCGACTTGTTTGAAAACGCCGTTTGCCTCCTCACTCCAACCCCGCTCTCCTCGCCGGAGGCCGTGGCCACAGTGGAAAGTTTCTGGATGGCCGTCGGCGGATGTCCCCTTTGCCTAAGCCCCGAAACCCACGATGACCTCGTCAGCCGTTCCAGCCATTTGCCCCACGTCGTCGCCGCCGAATTGGCCAATTACGTCCTCAGCCCGGCCCACCCCAAAGAGCAGGCCCTCGTCTGCGCCAGCGGCTTCCGCGACGCCACCCGCATCGCCTCCGGCTCCCCGGAGATGTGGCGCGACATCGCCCTGGCCAATCGCCACAACCTGGGCCGCGTCCTCGGCGTTTTTATCGAGGACTTGCGGGAGTTCCAACTCGCCTTGGAGCGCCAGGATCTCCAGGCCATCGAGGAGTTCTTCACCAAAGCCAAACAGCGCCGCGATAACTGGCACGGCCGCCCCGCCGACGCCTCCTCCGAATGACCTTCATGCCGTTGCCCGACCTCATTGAAATTGTGCCTCTCAACTCGGTCGTCTCGGCGCATATTTCCATCCCCGGCTCAAAGAGCCTCACCAACCGCGCCCTCATCCTGGCCGCCCTATCCGAGGGCGAAATCACCCTTACCGGCGCTCTTTGGAGCGACGATACCCAAGTCATGGTCACCGCGCTGACCCAACTCGGTTTCGACGTCCGCATCGCGCCAGACGATTTGGAACCCTGCAACCGCACCCTGCGCGTGCGTGGCTTGGGGGGTAAAATCCCCAATGGCGGCACCCCCGAAAACCCGCTCGATTTGTTCGTCGGCAACGCCGGAACCGCCGCGCGCTTTTTGGCCCCCCTGGTTTGCCTGGGCCGCGGCGTCTATCGCCTTCACGGCGACGACCGCATGCACCAACGCCCCCAAGCCGCCCTCTTCGCCGCCTTGCGCCAACTCGGCTGCCGCATCGACTCCCCCAACGACCGTTTGCCCGCCCTGTTTTTCGGCGCCGGCCCGCGCCAGGCCGCCTGTCAAGTCAACGTCGGCGAAAGCTCCCAATTTGCCTCCGCCCTTTTGCTTTGCGCCACCGTCGCCCCTTGGCGCGTCGATCTTGCCCCGACCCAGCCCGAACCCCCTTACGTTGCCATGACTCGCCAGCTTATCGCCGCCTTCCCCCGCCGAGGCGGCGCCTTCCAAATCGAGCCTGACGCCTCCAGCGCCAGCTACTTTGTGGCCGCCCAGTGGCTTCTCAATCAGCCCTCCCGCCCTGACGCCGCTCGCATTGCCATCGCCGCCTATCCCGCCTCCGGTTGGCAGATCGATTCTGCTTTCCCCAAGTTCCTGCCCCTGCCGGCCCGGATTTCCCGCCGCACCCAGCTTGGCGACAGCATCATGACCGCGATCATTGTCGCGCCCTTCGCCAGCCGTCCCACCGAGTTCACCGATTTGCTCCCCCTCCGCCTCCAGGAATGCGAGCGCGTCGCCGCCCTCCGTTCCGAACTGGCCAAATGCGGCGCCACGGTCATTGAAAGCGGCGATACCCTGACCGTCCATCCGTCGGCCGCCGCCCTGCATGGCGCGGAGATCGAAACCTACAACGACCATCGCATGGCCTTATGCTTCGCCATCCTGGGATTGAAAATTCCAGGCATTCGGATCAAGAATCCCTCCTGCGTGAAAAAGACATTTCCGAACTTTTTCCAAAAACTGGCGCGCCGCCCGCCAGCCGGCCTCGGCGCGGCCATTCTCGACGCCCCCTCCCGCCTGCCACTGCGCGAGGATCAACTCTTGCCACCCTCGGACTTTTGAACTCCAACAACATCGTCATCGCCATCGACGGCACCAGCGCCAGCGGTAAAAGCACCAATGCCAAATTGGTCGCCGCCGCCCTGGGCTTCATCTACGTCGATACCGGCGCCATGTACCGCACCCTGGCCTGGTATTGCCTCCAAAAACACGTGGACCCCAACGACGCCAAATCCGTCGCCGCTCTCTGCCGTAAATGGAAAACCACCCTCGATTGCGTCGGCCAAAAAGTCCGCCTCCTGGTCGATGGCTACTACCCGGAAAAGGAAATCCGCACCGCCCCCGTCAGCAATGCCGTCTCCCACGTCGCCGCCGTACCGCGCGTGCGCCAATGGATGAAGGACAAACAGCG
>Ga0187860_1004536_pt1 | contig 10370 bp, 9 predicted proteins | sample June2016WEW_10_4_FD_132981 | JGI IMG/M metagenome (GOLD analysis project Ga0187860, IMG submission 132981) | Peatland microbial communities from SPRUCE experiment site at the Marcell Experimental Forest, Minnesota, USA - June2016WEW_10_40 | ecosystem: Environmental > Terrestrial > Soil > Wetlands... | reverse complement strand
ACTGAGGAAGGGGGCAGCATGTCGGCCGAGGAAGCGGCACGCCAGTTGGGCATGACCAAGCAATCGGTGCTCAACCTCTATCACGCAGGCAAGGTTCTGGCCTGGCGCACCGAAAAGCAGGGTTCCCTTCGTTTTCCGGTCTGGCAATTTGATGGCGACCACCGCCTGTCCGGCCTGGATGAGGTCATGGCACAGTTGAACAAGGCGGCCATGCTGGATGACTGGGCCAAGATCGGCTTTTTCTTGCAGACCCACGAAGGTCTGGGGGGGCGCAGACCCCTCGACTTACTCAAGGAGAACAAGCTGGCTGACGTGTTGCAGGCTGCTCAAGCCTATGGCGAGTAGCCCGGCGCAACGAGTCCTTCGGTTGCCTCCAGCCAACCTTGCGGGAATCAAGCTCCCGCGGACGGGGCAGCCTGCGCGGAATTGGTTCCGCGTACATCAAACCCAATTCGCCGCCACTTGTTTTTCGCTGAACACCATCCACCGCTATTCGCACAAAGATTGCCCCTACCCTTTCCTTTATCTGAGAGTGGATGCGGAGACTTGCCTGTTCGAACGTTTCGGTGATCTGGCTTACGACCATAAGCGAGCCGTTCCCCAATCCATTTGGTGTGCGCACAGCCTGTCCCTGGTACGGGTCCCTGACCTGGTCATTTGCGATCTAACCAGTCCCCGAACGTTGAGCGCGCTCATGGTTGATCTGAGCGCTCTGATGCATACGACGATTAACGCTCCCCAGGAGTGGGGGTTGGCCCTGCAACGCCATCCGGCAAACTTTCAAGGATTAAAGTTCCGTAGCCGGTTCAACGGCAAAGTTTGTCTCGCCCTGTTCCGGCGCGATGGGTTGGAAAAGCGCGTGAAGGAAAAAAAACTGAACACCCTCCCAAATGACGACGCTGCTGTGGACTGGCTCGCCAAGCACAAGGTCAGCTTGTATTAGCGGTCCAACCTCGAGCCGAAGGAGCAAATCCTGACCAGAGCCATCCAGCCCGGCATAGAGCCGTCTATGCCGCGAGCGGCATAGGCGGCTTAAAAGACCGCTGCTTCACTTCTCCCAAACGAACGCATTTGCCCGGCTTGCCCGGCACAATTCGGCTGATATAGTCACCGCATGAGGCGCTTTGAGTATCCACGGATCGTGGCCCGGTATTCTACAATAGCGGGAATGGCGGTCGGTTTCTTCATCTTCGCCAGTCCGCCGGCATCGCGGGCAGAATCGACCTTTAACTGGAAAGGCGGCCCCGGCGGTTGGAATGATGCTTCTATGTGGGGTGGACTCGTTCCTTCGGGAACTACTGGCGCATGGATCAACGGCACGAAAGACAAACCCGGTGAAGTGACGTTGGCAGGGGCTGATGCCTTGGTGAACCATCTCAGCATTGCCGACGGCGGCAACAGCGTCGCTTCTTTAGTGCTGGACGGACCAGCCTTGACCGTGAGCGGCACCGTTGACGTCGGCAAATACAACGGGTCGGAAGGGCGTTTCGTTATCCGTGCAGGTCGCGTGTTTGCCAGCACGATATTCGTCTCCGGCGGCGGCGGGCCGGGGATGCGCGGACGCGGCACGATTGAGATTGACAGTGGTTCGCTCGTCACCAAAGACATTGAACTTGGCGTGTCCGCCGGTTGCCATTCCACACTGCGCATCATCGGATCAAAGAGCTCCGGCATTGCCACGGAGGACGGGTTGCACATCGGTGTCTATAACTATCTGAGTCTGGAGAAGGAACCGCCTCCCAGCGCGACCGAATTGATCTTCGACCTCGATGCCGACGGGGTGACGCCGATCTTTACGTGGGGCACGACGGAGGGGCGGGTCAACTTCCCGGTTCCCGATGGAAAAGGCAACGGCCTGGGCAGTTGCCGGCTTGAGGTAAATCTGCTCGCGCCGCCGCCGACCGGCGATATTCTGCTGATCGGGTGCGCAAATTCATGCCACGGCACATTCACAGACCTGGCCGAGGGCAGTCCTGTGCGAGCGGAATTCAACGGGAAAACGTACGAGTGGAAGCTGACCTATCGGGGCGGTCCAACGGGACATGACATCCTGTTGACCGACGCTCGCGTTGTCATCGACGGCAAATTGGTTTCTTACGTGGACGCAAGACCGGCGAAGGCTTTCCGCTTCGATCGGACCCTGGTGGAATCCGCGTATCGGACGTTCTATAGGCAATCGGATGCGGAGGAACCTCCATTTGGCGGCGCGACGCCCGCGTTTCCCGGCGCGGAAGGATACGGCGCCTACGCCCGCGGCGGCCGAGGCGGACAGGTTCTTTTTGTCACGAATCTCAACGATTCGGGCCCCGGCAGCTTGCGCCAAGCGATTGAGACAAAAGGTCCCCGCACGGTCCTCTTCCGCGTCGGGGGCGTGATCGAGACCAAGGGGTTGGAAATCCGCGAGCCGTACATCACCATCGCGGGCCAGACCGCTCCGGGGGATGGAATTTGCATCAAGCGTGTCGAGAGTGGAGGGGGTGCGCTCACGCTCGTTGGAACGCATGACGTCGTCATTCGTTACCTCCGCATCCGCGCCGGCAACAACACCGGTCAGTTTCGGGGCGAGAGCTTCCGCGCCTCTGACAGCGACAACTTCATTATCGATCATTGCTCCTGCAGTTGGGGCAATCCAGAAACGCTTTCTGCATCAGGGACGGCCGACCTTTACACGGTCCAGTGGAACATTATTTCGGAAGGCAACGCCCAACAACGGCATGCGTTTGCGAGCATTGCGGCCGGCAACCGAAGCACCTGGCACCATAACCTCTTTGCCCACATGCTCAGCCGCGTTCCGCGCTGGGGCGACATCACCGTGCAATGCGATTTCCGGAATAACCTGATCTATGACCGGGGATTTTACTGCGGTTACGGAGATCTGCGGTCGTTAAACTACGTCAACAATTTCCTCCGCAAGGGCGCGTCCACGACTCAGAACCCGCCCCTTTTTGTTCTCGACCCGAAAGTGATCCTTCCGGGGTCGCTCTATGTCAACGGCAACATCATGGAAGGATATCCGGAGGTTTCCCGGGACAATTGGAAAGGCGTGAGCGCGGATCGATCCTTCGAGAGCCGCGAGCCTTTCCCGGCTCCGCCGGTGCGGACGCAATCGGCCGAGGCCGCATTTGAGTTGGTGCTCAGCAACGCAGGCGCCACGTTGCCGCGGCGGGATTCAGTGGACCTCCGCGACGTCTCCGATGTGCGCAATCGCACCGGCCAAATCATCAACAACGAGAACCAGGTCGGCGGTTGGCCGGTGTACGCTTCGGGTGAACCGCCGGCCGATAGCGCCCATGATGGGATTCCGGACGAGTGGAAGAAGAGCCGCGGATTGTCCCTTAGCGATCCAGGTTTGGGCAAATCCGTCAACGCCGATGGCTACACGGAATTGGATGTGTATTTGAATTCGCTAACGACGAAATAGGCGCCGATTGGCGGTGACGAGTTTTCCAAACCTCGAAGCGAAAAATGAAAGACATCTATTTGCGCCTTGCTCCTTTATTGGCGGCGGCGTTCATCGGCCCTGGGAGTGCGGCTGTCGCGGGCACCGAAACGACTGAAATGTCGCCTGACTGCACCAAATGGATGTCAGGTCTTGGAAACTGGAACGACACAGCGCGCTGGTCGCAAGGTTTACCGAACCCCTACGAGCGAGTCGAAATCCACGGAGACAGCGAAGTATTGATTCCGCCCGGCACATATCTGGCGGCGGATCTGGAAATCGGTTTGACTTCTGGTGATCGCGCGCGCGTGGAAGTGGATGGCGGACAACTGATCCTGATGCAGGATTCGCTGCGGTTGGGTGAATATACTGGCAGCGAGGGAGAATTCGATCTCAAGGACGGTGCGATGCATTGCGTAATGGACATTTTTATCGGCGCGGCCAGCTCGGTGCCGGGTCGCGCCACCAAAGCCGTTCTCCGCATCCAAGGCGGAAGCTTTTTGGGACGCACGCTGACGGTTGGCGCCGGTCTCGGCGCGGAATCGCTCTTGTCCGTGGAGGGTTCGCGCGCCTCGGGGGTTCATGCGCTCGATTACGTTTATATCCAAGCTCTGGCCGGTCCGGCGGGCAATGCCGGCCAATCAACTCTCGCCTTTACGCTGGACGATCGCGGTGTTACGCCCATCACAATTCAATCCCGCGCCGACGGTTTGCGTATTATCAAAGACACCAAGAGCCGATGCCGGCTGGAGATTCGCCTGAGCGCCATTCCGCCGCGCGACGACATCACGTTGGTCTCCTCCCACGTGCCCACGCGAGGGACATTCGATGACTTGCCCGAAGGCAGCGACATCGCTGTGCAATACGGGGGCCACACCTATCGCTGGGAATTAACTTATCACGGTGGAGCGAACGGCAACAACCTCGTCCTGAGAAACCGAAGCGCTTATCCAGCCGGCGCGCCGCTCACCCACGTGTCGGCCATTCCTGGAGTTCCAAAACCGCTCTGGATCGAACACCCGCTCTTTCCGGTTTTCATACCCAAAGGCGAACCTGCTTTTGCCGGAGCCGAAGGTTTCGGCGCGTTCACTCCCGGAGGCCGAGGCGGCAAAACTATCTATGTTGATAATCTGGACGACTCCGGCCCCGGCAGTTTGCGCGATGCGATTGATACCCCCGAGCCCCGGATAATCGTCTTCCGCGTGGGCGGCGTGATTGCGCTCAAATCCGCTCTCGTCATCAACAATCCGTTCGTCACGATCAATGGCCAGGACGCGCCGGGCGCCGGAATCCTGTTGCGCAATCATGGCATCGTCGTGCGCGCTCATGACGTTGTCTTGCGTTATTTTCGCGTCCGCGTCGGCGACGATGACGTGCTCGCGAGCAAAGAGCCTTTAAGTTATTATCAGGGCGGCGAAGGCGATTACGCGCTTTATTTCATTGATGGCGCCAAAAATTGCATCGCCGACCATCTGTCCTTGAGTTGGTCCACGTCGAAAATGCTTTCAACCACCAAGGGCAGCGATCTCATCACGATTCAGTGGTGCATCCTGAGCGAAAGCCTCAATTTCGCCGACCATGGGTATGCCTCAATCGCTGGCGGCAATCGCGTGACCTGGCACCATAACCTCTTTGCCCATAACCTCAGTCGCAATGTTCGCTTTCAAGGAATGGTGGAGGCCGACTTCCGCAACAACGTCATTTATGATTGGGGGGACATGGCAGCCTATGGCGAATTCGACCGATTGAATTACGTCGGCAACTATCTCAAAGCCGGCCCCTCGACAACCCAACAACCAAGGCTCTTCCATGATGGCAAAGAGGTCGTCATGCCGAAATCCCTGTTCGTTGCCGACAATATTCTGGAGGGGGACGCCAAGGTGAACCAAAACAACTGGCGCGGCATGGGCTATTACTATTTTGACCGCGACGTGCTGGCGGCTGCCGAACCATTCCAAGCACCCCCGGTCACGACTGAACCTGCTCAGCGCGCCTGCGAACATGTCCTGAAAAGCGCAGGCGCGACCCTGCCGCGGCGGGATGTTGTTGATCAGCGGATTGTCCGAGAGGTGCAGGAAGGAACGGGGCGCCTTATTAAATGGGTGAAGGATGTTGGTGGCTGGCCAGATTTCCCGTCCGCAAGAACACCCCGGCAGCCATGATCTTGAGATGGTGTGCGCGCCCGGGAACGCTCCGGAACCAGGCACTGAAATCATTAAAGGGAACCCGGCACGGCCGCCATCCCGGACTTCCTTTGCCTGCGATTCCAGTCTTGCCGTCATTGGCAGACGTTGGATGCCTGATCGCGCACCCACGCACTGGTACTCAAGCGGCCTCCGCACTCACCAGCCAGGCCGATTCTGAGCGTAGTTTTCAGTTAAAACTGCATAAAAAAAGATGGCAACATAGTGGCGTTTGCCCTATATTTAGATGCATAAATGCATCACCAGATGACATCCGAAAAGCGGCAGTGGCCGACGCTCGAAGGACGCTTGAGGCAGCCGCTCACTTCGCGCGTGGAGGCGGTGCGCCAGCTCCAGACCACGATGCCGATTACGCCTGTCGCGCGGGCCGTATTGAAGCAGAGCAACGTCGCCTCATCCAATGGGCCGAACAAAACGGGAAACTAACCTCTTGCGGTCGGCTGCCGCCCGTGTTTGCTCAGGGTGGGGAACATAATGTCTTTTTTCAAAAGCGCAACCGGCGGTATCTCAAGGCAACACGGCAGGATCGACACAAGGGATACGGCATTGCCCTCGGCTCGCACACTCACGGAGCAACCCCATCGGAGTATCTCGACCGTCTCTTCCTCCAAAACTGCATTTTCAATGATGATATTCGTCTTGAGCGCGTCGTGCGGAACGATGGCAAACCCATTATCATCACTTCGCAACCAGCCATCAAAGGAAGCACCCCACAACAAGGCGGACTGGACGAATTGATGATCGGGAAGGGCTACGAAAAATTAGCAGAAGGCGCTTATTACGATGAAAGGGCCGGCCTGTTGCTTTACGACCTCTTCCCTCGCAACGCCATCCAAGCCGCCGACGGACATATTTATCCCATTGACCCCGTCATCCAACGCATTACCCCGGACTTTGGGCAGTTTTTGCGGCATGAGCCTTACACCATAGACCTTCCCCGTTAAGCCGTTTATGTTGCTGACTGGTCCGAGGATTGGGCAAGCTGACTTCTTGTGTAACCTTGCGCAATGATAAACGGATTCGGCAACGCTCCAGAACCCGACGTCCATCCAGCGTGACGCAGATTATAAAACTGCCGTTGTGCCGAGTGCGGCATAACCGCCTGCTCATCTTGAGCTACACGCGCGATGGTGGCCGCCTGCAAAGGCTGGCGGAATGCCGTGGACTTGCACCGCTTGCCCGCGGGCACGTGCTGTCCAGCCTTTGCCGCGGACTCTTGGCATGGCCTGGCCCCTCTGCCGCCCCAATTACAATCACGAGATGAAATTGGAATGGGAAATGAGCGTTGGCGCAGGCATCGTTGGGAATGTGATAATCCTTCTGTCTGGCGAGAGCGGACAAGACCGATGAGCATCAATATCTCAAGTTGGCTGAACAAGGAAATCATACCGCGGCGCATGGAGGCGGGAGCGTCTCTTTTTGCCCGTAAGGTTCATAGAATCCTCGGAGTTTTGTTCCTGCTGGTGCTCTGCTCGTTCGCGGTGTGGCGGATCTGGCTCCACTGGGATGTCAATCGCCGACTCGCGCGAATTCATGCGGCCGGGCTGCCCATCAATGGCGAAGAGTTGAACGCTTGGCGCGAACGCGTGCCAAATACGGAAAACGGAGCGTTGGTAATGACACAGGCTTTCCGCCTGCTCTGCACGTTCCCGGATAAACGTTCCAACGAGGTCACCCGTTTCAGACTCCTTCTCACGCGAACGAACCATTGGCCTTCCGCGACGAAGCAACTTGTCAAGGCGTATGTCCAGACCAACGTGCCGGCGATGGCCAAAGCACGGGAGGCGCTGCAGTTGTCACGCTTTTGCTATCCGATTGACTTTCGGACTGGATTTGAAACGAAACTGCCGCATGACGACAGTTTAAGGGAAATGGCACACATAATCGAGTTGCAGGCCGCGTTGAACGCGGACGCTGGACACGCGGACGAATGGCCGAAACAAGTGGAATTTCTGTTAAAGCTCGCCAACACCGTTGAGGGCGAACCCACCCTTTTCTCTTACTCTATCCGCAACGCGATCATTAATATGGCTGTCGGAATTACCGAGCGAAGTTTGAACCAGACGACACTGCAGGAAGAAATGTGCGATGAACTACAACGGGAGTTCACCCATATTGCCCAGACAAACTTCCTGCCGCGCGCTCTTGCGGGCGAGCGAGCGTTGATGATTCCGGTTTTCCCGCGAGGATTGATCGGTTTTCTTGAGCGAGATCTGGATTTCTATTTGGACAGGATGGAAACAATGATGTCGCTGGCTGCGCTACCGTCACCAGCGTGTCTGACTATGACGAACGTTCTTAACGCGGCATTTGAGACTGGCAGCAATCGTTTTTTAACCCTTTCGGGATTGGCCCTCTCGTCTCTTCAGGGAACTGTTTTAAGCGGGGCATATATGCAGACTCATACCAGGCTCGCAACCACCGCGCTGGCCGTGGAGCGATTCCGGCAGAAGCAAGGTCAACTGCCCAAAAACCTGAAAGAACTCGTTCCAAGATTCCTCCGTGAGGTTCCGACCGATCCGTTCGACGGCAAACCGCTCCGATATCGGCGTCTTGCCAGCGGATACGTCGTTTATAGTGTCGGCGCCGATGGACATGATGACGGCGGACGGGAAAGGCCCGAGCGGAAGAAATTCTACGATAATTCCACCTACGACATCACTTTTATAGTTGAACGCTGAGGGTAAGACGGGAAGAGCACCGAGGCTCGGCCCACTCGACCGGCTGACATTCCAGATTGGCCAGTCCGCCATAGCTCCCTGAGCGACGGCGGATGCCCGTGGTCCCGACTCGTCGGGACACCTGCACTGTCGAAGGTTTGAGCGGTGGCCGTGTGCGAAGACCTTCTGCCTTGGGCTACACGGGCGACAGAATGGTCGCCGTGAACTCTCCCGTACCTTGGTGCCGTCTTAAACCGGGCAAGGCAATCGTGATATCTTTGGTTATATCAGCTTGCAAATTCAATATAACGTACGGTATCACTTGCAGTTTATCCAGATATACTTTATTGTATCAATTATGAATGATGACGCATATAAAGACATCAAAACGCTGCGTCTCAACGGCCTCCCGGAGGAAATGCGCCGATCTCTAAAGGAGGCGCGCGCCAAGCGCCGCTGGTCCCAGAGAGACCTGTCCAGCCGCATCGGTCTGACCCAGAGGCATGTCTCCGGCATCGAGTCCGGGAAGATCGTGCCGCGCTACGACACGCTTTTGGAACTGGTCCGCATTCTCGACCACGATCTTCTCATGGTCCCGCGTGCCCTCGTCCCCGTGGTGCAGTCCCTGATTCGCGACCACCTCAAAAACCAGTCCGGCGAGGGCGAAGAGCGCTCCCTCTATGCCGATGACGCCGGCGAGGACGCAACCGACGGGCCGCACGATGAAGTTTGACCCGAAAAAGCTTAACACTCTCTCCGTCCGCCTGCATGGACGCCAAATCGGCGTCATCACCCGCCTCCCGGACGACCGCCAGATCTTCGCATTCGAGCAGGACTACATTGATGATCCGCGGCGCCCAACCTTGAGCCTTTCTTTCAAGGGCCGCATCGGCGGGCTTGTGACAACTCTGCGCCCCGTGCGCCGCCGCGTGCCGCCGTTCTTCTCAAACCTGCTGCCCGAAGGACACCTGCGTGAATACCTCGTGGAGCTTGCGGGAGTTGATCCCGAGCGCGAATTCTTCCTGCTGGCCGTGCTCGGCGCCGATCTCCCCGGCGCGCTTGTGGTCACGCCGCTGGAAGGCGAGGCGCGGCAAGTCGGCCTTCACCACCGAGATGAAGAGGATCAGCAGGACGGCGATCACCCCCGCGAAGGGGCGCTGCGCTTTTCCCTGGCTGGGGTGCAGTTGAAGTTCTCCGCTGTCATGGAAGCCTCTGGCGGACTGACCATCCCCGTTGGCGGCATGGGCGGATCATGGATTGTAAAGCTGCCCTCCGCCCGTTTCCCGGCTGTCCCCGAGAACGAATTCGCCATGCTCGAACTGGCGCGCCGCGTCGGCATCGCCGTGCCTGAGAACCGCCTCGTGGCGGTGGCGGACATCAAGGGCCTCCCGGAAGAGGCGCGTGCGCCCGGGGGCAAGGCCCTCGCCGTCCGGCGCTTCGACCGCCTGCCGGGCGGGGAGTCCGTCCATACGGAAGATTTCGCGCAAGTCTTCGGACAGTTTCCTAACGACAAATATAAATACCGCAGTTGCGCGAATATCGCCTCCGTCCTCTGGGCCGAAGCGGGCGACGACGCCGTCTGCGAGTTCGTCCGCCGTCTCGTGTTCTCGGTGCTGATTGGCAACGCCGACATGCACTTAAAGAACTGGTCGCTCCTGTACCCCGACCGGCGCGCACCCGTGCTCTCGCCAGCCTACGATTTTGTCGCTACGCTTCCGTACATTCCGAACGACAAACTGGCGCTGAACTTCGGCGCCAGCCGCGGCCTTTCTGAAATTACCCCCGACCAGATGCGGCGCTTTGCGGACACGGCGCGGATTCCGGCAAGTCCGCTGTGGCGGATCGCCGTCGAGACCGCCGAGCGCACTGTTGCCGCATGGAAGACTCTTGAACAGAGGGACGTCGTGCCTAAAGAGTTGAGGGATTCGATCGAAAGGCAGATTCTGCGGGTGGCAGCCACGATCAAGTGACCCGGGCAAAACGCCGGAATCCCGCACGAATCTTCGCCTGAACCCTTCCCCCTCCTTGTTCAGTAGCCGATTTCGTAGAGCATGACATGGCCGGCTT
>Ga0187860_1004528_pt1 | contig 10387 bp, 8 predicted proteins | sample June2016WEW_10_4_FD_132981 | JGI IMG/M metagenome (GOLD analysis project Ga0187860, IMG submission 132981) | Peatland microbial communities from SPRUCE experiment site at the Marcell Experimental Forest, Minnesota, USA - June2016WEW_10_40 | ecosystem: Environmental > Terrestrial > Soil > Wetlands... | reverse complement strand
TCTTGGACGCAGAATTCGGGCGGTGGCCGAGTCGCCCACGAAGGCGGCGCTGTTCGGCATCAACGTCACGCGGGTCAACCAGCAGGTTTTCTTCATCGCCTCGGCGATGGCCGGACTTGCGGGGCTCGCTCTGGCGGTGCGCACCGGCTACGCCAGCACCGATGTCGGCTTCACGTTCGGCCTTAAGGCGCTGGCCATTATGGCGATCGGCGGCATGGGCGATCTCAGAGGTGCACTGATTGGAGGCCTGCTCGTCGGAGTTCTTGAAGCTCTCGCTTTCCAATGGGGCTTGGGCCAACTAGCTGATGTCTTTGTCTGGCTATTCATGATCGCGATCTTGCTGGTACGTCCCGCCGGATTGTTTGGCACGCTGGTGTCGAAGGAGATCCGGGCATGATCCAGGACTACGTCGTGTTCGTCGGCGTGAACATTGTGTTGGCCTGGAGCGTGTATGTCGTGCTCCTGGCCGGCAGCCTGTCGTTCGCCAATGGCGGCTTTATGGCCATCGGAGCGTATGTATCAGGGGTTCTGACGGTGAAATTCGGCGTGCCCCTTGTGTTCGCTACAACGATTGCGGGGGTGGTTGCGGGCGCTATCGGCGTGCTCGTCGGTTTCCCGGCTCTGCGAACCCGCGGCATTTACCTTATGCTGGTGACGGTTGGCATCGCCGTGTCGGTGAAAGCCGTTATTGAATCGATCGATTACGTCGGTGGCATCCAAGGCTTCGGCGGCATGGTGGGGACGACGGAGTGGCATGTCGTCGCCCTCGTGGTCTTGGTTGGGTGCGGGCTGTGGTTTCTGTCGAAATCGCCGTTGCAGCGGATTCTCGATGCGGTACGAGAAGACGAATTGGTCGCGGCCTCGCTGGGCATCAACCCCGTCTACGTGAAGCTTGTCTGCTTCGGAGCTGGCGCGTTTCTTGCCGCAGTCGCGGGCGGTTTCTACGCGCATTACCTCATTCATGTGACACCGGACCAGTTTGGGATCGTCCTGTCGGTGTTCATCGTGCTCTATGCCGTGCTCGGCGGGACCAACAACATGTGGGGGCCACCGATCGGTGCGACGATTATGACTCTCATACCTGAGTTCGTGCGCAGTCTCGAAAGCTGGCGGCCGACAGCATTCGGAATCATCATTCTCGGCCTGCTTCTGATCCGCCCCGACGGTTTGCTGGCGTTCCGTCACGTCACCACGCGGGCGAAAGGCGTTTTGGCAACTTCACTGTCCGACGGGGCGAAGCCGGACTAAAGCGTGGAGCGCGTAAATGGATGTGGTCGCTCAACCGATTCTAGTCGTCGAGGGTTTGAGCAAGTCGTTTCGCGGGCTCACTGCGCTGGAATCGGTTTCGCTTGACGTACGTCGCGGTGAGATTCTCGGTCTCATGGGCCCGAATGGAGCCGGAAAATCCGTCTTCATCAATGTCGTCACGGGGCTCTATCGACCGGAAGAGGGCACAATCCGCTATTGCGGCCGCGACATCACTTCTTTGCCGAGTTACGCATTGGCCCGGCTTGGAATTGCCCGGACCTACCAAAACATCCGGCTCCTGCGGCGCATGACCGTTCTCGAAAATGTCCTCGTCGCGATCAAAGATCACGTCAATCAGCCTTTCCGCTCCGTCTTCGCGCGGAACCATTGCGGCTTCGTGACCGCAGCGACGGCGCTGCTCGAACAATTTCAGCTGGCTGATAAGTCGGATTGGCTGGCCGGCTCTCTCGCCTATGGCGAAGCGCGACGCCTCGAGATCGCGCGTGCGCTGGCCGGAAAGCCGTCGCTTCTATTCCTTGATGAGCCGGCCGCGGGAATGAATGAACGGGAAACGGAGGAGCTCGGCGGCACGATAAGGTCTTCGCATGAATTGGTCGAAGCTATTGTGATCATCGAGCATGACGTAGCGATGATGCGCAAATTGTCGGATCGCCTGGTGGTTATGGATTCCGGCCGCAAGATCGCCGAAGGCCGCCCCAACGACGTTCTGGCGCAACCAAACGTCATCGAGGCCTACCTTGGCACGGATGAGCCCGATGACTGAAACACCCGTACTCGCGGTGGATCGCTTGCAGGTGTCTTACGGTCCGATCAGTGGGCTGCGTGGATGCACGCTTGAAGTTCGAGCAGGCGAGACAGTGGCCGTTGTCGGTGCCAACGGCGCGGGCAAAACGACGCTGCTTCGCGCGATCTGCAACATGCTGCCATGGACCGGAGCCATTCGCCTTGATGGGGTGCCGACCGACCGGAGTCCCACACATAAGCTCGCGCGCCAAGGCGTTCTTCATCTTCCGGAAAACCGCGGAATCCTCGCAACACAAACCGTGCTCGAGAATCTCCAGCTCGCTTTCGATACGTACCCGTCGGGACGATCGTTCGCCGAAGCGCTCGAGGAGGCTTTTACCCATTTCCCTCGACTGAAAGAGCGCCAGCATCAGCCGGCGGGCAACTTGTCCGGTGGCGAGCAGCAAATGTTGGCCTTGGCCCGCGCCGTCATCGGTACACCGAAGATCTTGCTGCTGGACGAACCCTCGCTCGGGCTGTCCCCACGAATGGTGCGCGAGGCATATCGTGTCCTGCGCGGCTTCAAGGCCCGTGGAATGGCAATTTTGCTTGTCGAGCAGAACGTCCATGCCGCCTTGCGTTTCGCCAATCGCGGTTACGTGCTTCGGCAGGGTGTGATCGTTCGGCAAGGCGAAGCCGACGTGCTCGCTCACGATACCGAATTGTTCAGTCAGTATCTTGGGTTCACTTAAGGAAAAGAGGGAAATGCCATGACGAATAGACGCAGATTTGCCGCGGCATGTGCGGTGCTAACAGCCGTTATCGCAAGTTCGGCATTGTTTGCCGCCGATCAGCCTCCGATCAAGATCGGTGCAAGCGTGCCGCTCTCGGGATTTCAAACCCCAAACGGCACGATGTATCGGATCGGAATCGCTATGGCTATTGACGAGGTCAATAGGGCAGGCGGTGTGAATGGCAGCCCAATTGAGTTGGTCATCGATGATGACCAAGGGCGGGCGGACGAGGCCGTGCTGCTTTTCCGCCGCCATGTGGCGAACGGGGTAGTCGCGTCGCTTGGACCCATTTCCGGCACGACTTGGGAGAGTGTGGCTCCGCTTGCAAATTCGATGAAAGCTCCGGTGCTCAACTGGACGGCGCTCAAGCCGGGCATTTCGAAAAAGCCCTACGCGCTGCGCCTGCATCCGCCTGATGACATGATGGTTCCCGAGGGGGTTGCCGAATTCCTGAAGAAGTTTCCCAACGTCAAGAAAGTCGTCGTCGCGGGCGATTTGAAAGAGGCATCCGGCGCCTCGGGAATCAACGAATTCCAGAAGGCCGCCAAAGATCACGATCTTCAGATTTTGGACACCGTCGGGTTCGATACGCGCACAACTGACTTCTCTCCGACCGCGATCAAGATCCGCGGGCTTTCGCCTGATGCCATCTTCCTCAGCGCATTCCCACCGAACGTTTTGGCGGTTTTGAAGGAACTCGATACGCAGGGATTTCAGGCGCCGGTCTTGGTGAATGCGTTGATTTGGCCCGGCAATTTTCCGCAAACGGTGAGTGCGGGAGCCAAAAATGTGTACACGATCGGCTTCAATACCAATGAATCGGCACCCGAGATCAAAGGGCATGATGAATTTACCGCGCGCTACGCCAAATTGTCCGAGGAAACGACCAGCCTTGCGAAGCCCGCCAATGTGGCCAATGCGACCCTTGCATACGACGCGACAATGGTCCTTGTCGGCATAATGAAGGACAAGCATATCGATGGGACGACCGACGTTGAAAAAGCACGTACGGAAATCATGAGCTCACTGATCGATCTGAAGTCCTGGCACGGTCTCAACGACATTACCATGAAAGCCTCCGGCGACGGCTACATTCGCTCTCATCTGCTCGAGATCGACGTCGCAAAGAAGGCTTGGAAGTACAGTCTGCCTCGGGCGGAACGCTAGGCGAGAACCGCCCGACAATGCTTGTTGACCAGACGGTGGTGACAGGCCAGTGCGTCCACGTTTGCACTTGAGCGGTTCGATCGAATGTGTAACGGCGTGAGCGTCTCTTTGCGCGTCTCACACCCTCATTCTTTAAGGAGAAGCACTTCGCGATCTAAATCGGCATTTCGTTTCCACAAAACCTGCAGCAGGCCGTTCTGACGACCGAGAGCCAGGAGGTAGTGCATATGCTTGGGACGCTACGCGATAGCTTTGTCGGCAATGTCTCGAGATGGCCCGACAGAACCGCAATCATTGGCAGTGAACGCACCTACACTTACGCCGACCTCAACACATGTGTGAATCAGTTTGCCAATTTTTTGATCGCCCTGGAAGTGAGAAAAGGCGACGCAGTTGGGCTGCTTCTTCATAACTGCGCCGAATTCGCCATTGGTTTTCTGGCCTGTCAAAAGCTTGGGGCGGTCTCCTCGGGCTTGAACTACCGGCTGTCCGCGGGTCCTCTCGGCTACACGGTGCAGCAGGAGAAGCTTAAGGCACTGATCTTTAATTCCGAATTTTCCGACAAGGTCGCCGAGATCATGAAGGGTGCCGATTTCTGTCGATTTATCGGCGTCGGAAATCCAATCCCGAACGGCGCGTCGCGCTTTGATGATTGCGCAGGCTTCGCCACGACGGAGCCGTCATCGGCAAACATCAAGGAGAGCGACCTGTGCAACGTTATTCACACCTCGGGAACGACCGGCAGGCCGAAAGGCGCCGCTTTCACGAACGAGACACAGATCATTACCGCCATCCAATACTGCTTGGAAATGGGATTGGATCGCGGTCATGTGGGGATGAGCCTGGCGCCGGTGGTGATCGGCGCCGCCACGAATTTCTTTGTTGCCTATTTGTTTGTTGGCGCCGCACAAGTCATGATTGGCGAGTACGGTGCGAGCAAAGCCTTGCGGTTGATCGCGCAACATAAGGTCACTGAGTCGTTTGCGGTCCCGACGCAAATGTATCAGTTGGCTGAAGCAAAACCGCAACTGAGCGACCTCGACATATCTTCGCTGCGTCTTATGCGCAGCGGTGGCTCCCCACTCCCCAAGACGTTGCTGCATCGTGTCCGCCGGGCGTTAGGTTGCGAGGTGCTCAACACCTATGGAACCACGGAAAGTTGCACGGCTATCACCACCTGTCATACCGGCATCGAGCCGGAAGAGAAGTGGGAGAGCATAGGAAAGCCCAGCTATTTCCAAGAAGTGCGCGTCATCAAGACAAGTGTAGGCGTAGAGACAGAACCTGACCAGGTGATCTCCGGTTCTGGCGAGGGCCAGATCATCAACCGAGGCCCACAAAGCGTTTCGGAATACTACTGCACGCCTCTCGAAAAGCTGCGGGCCCGCGGCGGCTGGCAATACGCCCGCGACATAGTGAGAGTCGACAGCGACGGGTACATCTTCCCTGTCGACCGCATCGACAACCTTATCATCAGCGGGGGAGAGAACATCTACCCGCAAGAGGTTGAGTTTTTCCTCTCCAAACTTCAGTCAATTGCAGACGTCGCCGTGTTCGGCGTGCCGGACGAGAAATGGGGTCAGGTGGTCAAGGCGCTGATCGTTCGTCGCAGTCCCGAGCTCACCGCCGAGGACGTGGACCGGTACTGCCTGGAGAGCCACGAGTTACCGCGCTACCGGAGACCGAAGATTATCGCGTTCGTCGATGCATTGCCGCGAAATGTGCTGGGGAAGATCGACAGGACCGCTCTGCGCTGATCGATAAGGGGATGGATAACCGATGACCAAAGAGTCTTTTCAAAGAATCTTCCGCAAGGGCGTGCCGCCAACGGAGCATCAATACCCGGGCCTCGGATATCGGGTAGCGCGAGAGCACGGCATGATCATCGAGCGCGATGTCGCCGTGCCGATGCGCGACGACGTAAAAATATATATCAACGTAACGCGTCCAGAAGGGAAAGAGAAAGTTCCGGCGCTCGTCGCTTGGAGTTCGTATGGTAAACACCGACCGTTCCAATACGAGTATTTTTTCAAGGAAGGCGGTGTCAAACGCGAGTGGTATTCGAAATACACCAACTTCGAGGCTCCGGATCCGCTTTATTGGGTGCCGCGCGGCTACGCGATCATCAATGTGGATCCACGGGGCGCCTGGCAGTCTGAAGGAGACGCTACGTATTGGGGGCACGAGGAAGGCAGAGACGGCCATGATTTGATCGAATGGACGGGCGGGCAGGAGTGGTGCAATGGGAAGGTCGGGCTGTCCGGTGTCTCCTACCTGGCGATCATTCAGTGGCTCATCGCGGCGACGCAACCTCCGCACCTCGCTGCCATCAATCCCTGGGAAGGCTTGAGCGACATGTACCGGGAATTCGCGTTTCATGGCGGCATTCCCGAGACGTTCTTCACGCCGATCTGGCAAAAATCCATCTCATATTCGGTCAACCGGGTGGAAGATCTACCGGCGATGATGAAGGAACATCCTTTATTCGACGATTACTGGGCCACCAAGGTCGCCGACTTTTCAAGGATCAATGTGCCCGCCTTTGTGGTGGCGAGCTGGGCGGACCAAGGTCTGCACCTGCGCGGCACTTTGCACGCGTTCAATCGGATCGCTTCGAAGGACAAATGGCTCATCATTCATGGGCGAAAGAAATGGGAGAACTATCATCAACCGGACAGTGTGGAGAAACAGCGGGCTTTCTTCGACCGGTATCTCAAAGGAATCGATAACGATGTGCCGCAGTGGCCTAAAGTTCGGCTCGAGGTCCGGGAGCGGTACTACGTCGGCAGATCGCGAAACGAGAATGAATGGCCGCTGGCCCGCACGAAATACAAAAAGCTATTCTTGGATGCCCGCAACGGTTCGTTGAAAACGGCCCCGGTCAAGGCTCAGTCGCAAGCGCGTTATGATGCACCGGGAGACGAATCCCGCTGCCCGGTAGCTTATCGCGAGGAACGGGCGCAATTCGATTATGTATTCCGCGAGACGACCGAGCTGACCGGTTACATGAAGCTTCGGCTCTGGGTCGAGGCAGTTGGCGCTGACGACATGGACCTCTTCATCGCAGTTCAGAAATTTGATGGACATGGCAAATATGTGCCGTTTGCAGCCTTTAGCGCGCTAGAAGATGGACCGGTTGCTCTCGGCTGGTTGCGCGCCTCACACCGGGAAATGGACGAGGCGCGCTCGACGCCACACCAACCGTGGCTGTTGCATCGGCGGCAACTGAAGTTGAACCCTGGCGTTCCGACGCCAGTCGAGATCGAGATTTGGCCTTCCGGCACCCACTTTGCCGCAGGTGAGAAGTTACGCGTAGTCGTGCAAGGGAGCGATGTCTACAAATATGCTCGTTGGATCGTGCTGGCCCGACACCCCAAGACGATTAACGCGGGAGTGCATGTGATCCACACCGGAGGTAAGTATGACTCACACCTTCTAATTCCGGTTATTCCGCAGAAAAAATGACACAGTTGATTGGCCCTCGACGACCAACCGAGCTACGTGGAATCTGGGCAGGTGGTATTTTTGGAGAACTGAGGGGGAATTGGAAACAGTCGTCTTCATCCGAAATAATTTATGCAGATTACGCATCATCACATTGATCTATCTCCCCGGCCCCGAGTGATGCACGAGGTTCTGCTCGCGAGGGCAGCCGTGAAGCGTTCACAGGGGAGACCACGGGCCGAGTATTGAGCTGCGAAACGGGTCGAATTCCGAGGTGCCGATCCAGTTCGAAGACGAAGGCAACATGCTCCCGCTGGAATGGCTTGGCGACGAGGAGCCTCGCGCAGTCGGAGAGCTTGCGCACGTGGAGACGTTCTTTGTACGGAACCTGGGAGGTCTCATCGATGCCCGGATACATGTGCCGGGCCGGCTCGGGAAGGCGAGAAGCCGCACGCCGAGCATGTACGTGGATGCGGAGACGATGCTAAGTTACAAGTCCGCGGTCGCCATATGAACGGGCCGGTTCCGGAACTATCCTAATGGGGGCGTCTCCCAACCGCCTGCCGCTCGTGATCGGTGTCACCGGACACCGTGATCTACGCTCTCAGGATATTCCGCTGCTCGAGCGCGAAATCGACGCCGTGATCGTTCGGTTGCGTAGCGACTATCTCGGCGACGACACAGAAACGCCGGTCATCCTGCTCTCTTCCCTTACCGAAGGGGCTGATCAGCTCGTCGCCCTCACCGCGCTGGCGCGCGGCGCACAACTGATCGCGACGCTGCCGCTGCCGCCCGAAGAATATCGACGCGACTTTCCACCTGGTATTGCCCCCGGCGCGGCCCTCGCATTTGATAAATTGTTATCGCAGTCGAGCCGCACGTTAATTATGCCGTTTACGGAGGGCAACTCACTCGACGCGGTACGTACCGACAAGGACAAGCGCGATGAGCAGTATCGTTCGGTCGGTCTATTCATAATACAGAATTGCGATGTGCTGATCGCGCTCTGGGACGGAAATGAAAACGATGCGGCTGTCGGCGGGACGACCGAAGTCGTGACGTTCAAGCGTCACGGTGTTCCATTGACAGTACCCCGTTCGGCCCGCGTGAGTTTGGACGGCCCCGAGATTGGGCCGGTGATTCATGTCGTGACGCCGCGCAAAAAGCTCGGAAGCTCTAGCTCCACGGTTGGTGTCCGAGCTTGGGGACGCGATATTATCAAGCTCCATCGCGGGGGCACTATCCGAAGGCTGCTCCAATGGGCGGCCGACTCCGTTGCGTATCTGCTCGGAAGAGAACCTAAAGACGTCACATACGGATTGCCGCCGGAAAGTCGACTTGAGTTGGAAGCGTGGGAGACCTTTGGCAACCTTATTGACCTGACGCGCGAATTCAACAACGAAGCCGCTGCCCTCACGACGACAGAGAACGGCAAACGTCGAACAGCGCAAAGCATCGATTACCTGTTTACCGATTTGGACGGTCTTGATAAACCTGCCAAGCGTCGTGTGATCTCGACGGCGTCGCGCGAGTGCAATCTCTATGCCATCGCTGATACGCTCGCGCAGGAACGGCAGGCGCAGTTCAAACGCGACTGGATCGGGCTGCTCGTACTGGGCTTCATTGCCTTCTTACTATTTGCGCTTTACCACGTCGTCTCTGGTGTCGACGGATTATTTCTCGGCTATACCTTTAGCTTTTTTAATAAAGTGTTTTTATCCGGTTACATCGTTTTCGTCGTCTTCACTTTTATCGTGTATAGGCGAGCCCGCAGTCAACGTCATCAGGAGCGATTTCTGGACTACCGGGCTCTCGCGGAAGCGCTCCGTGTAGCTATCTTTTGGAATATTCTCGGAATTGGCCGGCACCGGACCGACGTAATAGCGACGGTGGGTAAAACTTCCGCCGCCAATGCTTATGCCCACGGGGTCGCGAACTGCTATCCGATCAAGCAGCCAAGCGAGCTGGCGTGGGTCAAGAATTGCCTCAGTAGACTTGAACAATTGACCGGTTCGAGGTTCGCCAACACCGAACGTGAACTCGATCAGGAGACTCATGCCATCGCCCGGCGCTATTGGGTTTGCGGCCAACTCTCCTACTTTAGGCGTCAGGGATTGCGGCACAACGCGCGCGCACAACAATTAGAATCTTTTGCATCTATATTTTTCATTCTTCAAATTGGGATCGTTGTGCTGTTGCCGCTGTTTGCCGCCTGCGACAAGTGCCAGTTGCTCGGGCTGACGCTACGTGATTTTTTCCTCATCGCCATCACGGTCTTGCCGGGCTTAGCGGCCGTGTTTGCCAGCTATTCTGACCGCTTAGCTTTGGGTGCGCAGGCACGGCAATACGACCGCATGCGAGCGCTGTTCGACAGGGCCTACGCATTGCTGCCGGAGAAAATAGACGGCAGCTCTGCAAACCTGGTGCTAGAGCTGTACCGCGAGCTCGGCTCCGAGGCGATGAACGAAAATGCGGAATGGGTGGCAATCTATCGCCAGCGCCCAATCCGGCCGCAATAAGACGGATTTATTGAAAGGTCCGGGAGACCTGTGATGGCCCGTTCCAGCCGCCCCGGTCGCGTGATGGCGCGGCGGCTTTCGGGGGTCTTTCTGCCGCGCCTCCGATGAGATGGGGCGGCAGAAATTGACCCATTTGTATGGTCCGGCCGTGCGTTGCAAGAGTCTTCGTCGAGATAGCGGTAAACGGTCTCGCATCAATGTATCCGGCCTCTGATTGGAGCTCATCGTGCTCCGGGCCATCATGGATATCAGCGCGCCTGCGTTCTCATTAGCGGACAGGCCAATAGAAGTCCATCGAGCCCGGATGTGGTGTGTGTTCCGCAGGTTTGCCTCAGCGGCGACGAGTTCGGCGTTTAGTGCATTGGCGAGCCTCGACACGATCTCGTCTTGCATGTCGAAAAGATCGGCGACCGGCTTGTCGAAGCGCTCGGCCCACAGGTGGTTGCCGGTCTCGGCATCGATGAGCTGCAC
>Ga0187860_1004526_pt1 | contig 10391 bp, 9 predicted proteins | sample June2016WEW_10_4_FD_132981 | JGI IMG/M metagenome (GOLD analysis project Ga0187860, IMG submission 132981) | Peatland microbial communities from SPRUCE experiment site at the Marcell Experimental Forest, Minnesota, USA - June2016WEW_10_40 | ecosystem: Environmental > Terrestrial > Soil > Wetlands... | reverse complement strand
CTTGTCGTAACGCCTCAATGCCAATCTCTCTGCGCTCGAAGATATCATTGCCGAACGAACCGAGCTGCGCACTCAGATCGTCACGCTTGTTGAAACACTCCACCGAACGGATGCGCGGCTCGTCGAACGGCTGTCGCAGTTTCCGGACTCCGGCCCGGCGCTGGAAGTTTCCGCGCGCGCTCATCTCTTGGTCAGCCTGATCAGCGAAGCCTCAACGTTAAGGGAGCCGACGGAGTTCAAGCGCATCCAGGATCTGCTCAAGGCCGCGTCTGACGGCGTGCTACAATCGGCAGCCAAGCTGACCAATAACGACGTCACCGCGATCACCGAGCAGCTTCTGCCGCTCGGCACCAGCGCCAACAGCATCTTCGCGCGGCACGCACGTGAAACTTTCGTAGCAACGCGTGCCGACGCCACAATCGACGAAAACGTGGCCATCCAACGCGACCTCGATGAGACGGTTGCGAATCTGGTGAGCGAGGCCGAAGGCGGCGTCAAACGCAGCACCGCGATGCTGAATGAAACCCTTGACCACAGCCGGCTTCTGCTCCTGATCGTGGTTTTCATCAGCATCATCGCGGCCGTCGGCGTCGGCATCCTTTACGTCCAGCGCCGCCTCGTCCAACGGCTGATCTCGATCAGCAACGCCATGCGACTGCTCGCGTCCAGAGACGTCGACACCGCCCTGCCTTCGATCTCTACAAGCGATGAAATGGGCGAGATGTCGCGCGCGCTTCAAGTGCTGCATGCCGGCGAAATGGAGCGGCGCAAGCTTATCCAGCGCGAGCGGGCCGAACAAATCGCGCAACATGGGCGCGCGATTTCCATTGACACTATCATCGACGAGTTTCGCGCCACGGCAACTTCCGTCGTCACGACGCTCGCGGACCACGCGACCGCAATGGAAACGACGGCGGGTGGCTTGTCGACGATTGCCAGCGAAGCGGACGCTCAAACGCGGGCCGTTTCCCTTTCTTCCGAGGCAACATCCAACAATGTGCGGACCGTTGCGGATGCGACGGAAGAACTCGGCGTTTCAATCCACGCAATCAACGACCAAGCCGCTCACACCAGAGGTGTCGTCAATCGCGCCGCAGACATTACGCGCTGGCTCATGAACTGGGGCGACAAGCTTTCCGCAGGCGCGAACCGCATCGGCGCTGTAGTCACGCTCATTCGCGATGTCGCCGAGCAGACAAATCTACTCGCGCTTAACGCCACGATTGAGGCAGCCCGCGCCGGCCACGCCGGCCGCGGTTTCGCCGTGGTTGCCAACGAGATCAAGCAACTCGCCAGCCAAACCGCCAAAGCGACGGAAGATATTGCCGCACAAATTGTGGCGATTCAGACATCCACGATCGAAGCGGTCGACGTCATTCAATCGATCAACGCCGTGACTGACGATATCGGCCGATTCACCACCGCGATTGCTGCCTCCGTCGGGCAGCAAAACGACGCGGCGCAAACGATCACGCGAAACGTCCAAGAGGCCGCCGCGGGAGTGAAAGAACTCGCCGGCAACATGACACAGGTCACCAACGCGATCGGCGAGACAAATCGCTTCGCCTCGGAGGTGCTCGACGTCGCCCGTACACTGTCGACCCAAACGGGCACGCTCGACAAAGCCGTAGATAACTTCTTGAAAAGGGTGGCGGCAGCTTGAATGCGCGCGCCAACAATCAAAGGAGCAGAATGTGACGGCACCTAGCACATTCCTGAAAGGGCGACGTCTCAGCAGCGTGTTCGATTCTCGACATGGCACGATCATTTTTGGCGCGATAAGCGCGAGCCTGTGCACCGCGTTGACCCTTACAATCGCCGCCAATATGCTGGCGTTCGGTAAAACGGTGGAAGACGACGCGCAAATTGCAAAAAGCTTGGCAACAATGTTGCGCGCCGGTCGTGCCGTGATTTCCAGAAATCAGGACCGCATCAACGACCCGAACACCGGCAACAAGGGCCTTCGACGGAAAGATAGTGCTAACCGAAGCGACCGCCATCTATCGGCAGGCGACGGAGAACGATCCCGCTACAATTGATCCGAAATCGCTCCACGGCCAGCTTATTCGCATGCAGATGGACTCAATTGCCGAGGTCATGGAAGTTCACCAGGAAACGCTCAATCGGCGGGGCATCGGTTTCAAGGGTTTTATTCCCGCCGTGTTCGGACGACTGGTGAATGAAGCCTTTGGCCGTCGCGCTGCGGGCATCGCCGAGATGAAGGTCACCGCGCCGCCGCAGCTGATCCGAAATCCAAAGGTGCAGCCGGATGAATGGGAGCTCGACGTCATCCAGACCCGGCTGATGTCCTCGTCGTGGCCGAAGGACCAGTCCTACACCGCCATGGCGGCGAAGAGTGGCGTGCAGGCGCTGCGCACCCCCATCCCGGAATATTACGGCCCCAGTTGCCTCACATGCCACGGTTCGCCGCAGGGAGAAATCGACATCACCGGCTTCCCGAAAGAGGGCGCCCGCGAAGGCGACCTCGGCGGCATCATCAGCATCACGTTGTACCGATGAACCGGGCGCGGCTCTGGTAGATCGCGTCTTTCTTGCTTTACGCTATGATTTGTGACTAAGAACCTTTCTCAGCCGCCGCTGATTTTTGCCTGAAATCCCGCTCCGCCGCAGGGACGTTCGCCGGATACAACCGTGGCCGAGCCAAAATATCTTCTCAATCGGTCATCTACGTCAAACCGCTCCACGTTCGCGCCGCGCGCGACGCCATGATGGCGGCCGTGACGACTGCACAAAGGGAGACCCACATGGAGTTCGAACGCGCGAGCCTTGAGCTTGATGGGGCCGTCGCCGTCCTGCGCATGAACCATCCCGACGTATTGAACGCAGTGTCCCCGGAAATGCTCAAGGGCATGACCGACGCGCTGGATGCGCTCGCCGGATCGACCGCCAAGACCCGATGCCTGGTGCTTACTGGCAGCGGCCGCGCCTTCTCCACCGGCGCGAACCTCCAGGGCCGCGGCGCAAATGGCCCGATGCCCCGCGGCGCCGGCCACACGCTGGAAACGGTGTTTCATCCGTTCATACGACGGCTGCGCGATCTACCGTACCCGATCGTCACCGCCGTCAACGGACCCGCCGCAGGCGCCGGCATGAGCATTGCGCTGATGGGCGATCTGGTTCTGTGTGCGCACTCCGCCTATTTCCTTCAGGCGTTCAGACGCATTGGGCTAGTGCCGGATTGCGGCTCGACTTGGCTGCTGCCGCGGCTGATCGGGCGCGCGCGCGCCATCGAGTTGTCGCTCCTCGGCGAGCGCCTGCCGGCCGAAACCGCGCTGGCCTGGGGGCTCGTCAATCGCGTCTTCGATGATGAGGCGCTTATGCCCGAAGCGATCCGGCTGGCGCACGATCTTGCCAACGGTCCGACCGTCGCGCTCGGGCTCATCCGGCGTTTATATTGGGAAAGCCCGGAGAATTCCTACGAACAACAGCTCGATCTCGAATGCCGCTCGCAGCGCACGGCGGGCGCCTCGGCGGATTTCCGCGAGGGCGTGACGGCTTTCCTGGAGAAGCGACCCGCCAAATTCGCCGGCGCGTGACTTTAAGTCTCACGAACGCGTTGCCCGGAACCGCAGCATAGCCATTGGCGTTGTGTGACGATATTGTTACACTTCCATGAGCTTTCGGTGACGCATGTGGGCAAGCGATGCGATTCGACTGGCTGACCTGGTCAAATCCGGTTGCGATCTGGTGGAGCTTTTTGATCATTGTCAGCGTCGGCAACATCGCCGTGCTGCTTGGCCTGCACTCCCGCTTTCGCAAAACCAACCTTGCCCGGCGCACCGGCGCGATCGTGATCGAGCCGCTCCTGTTGCTCGGCGCCGCTTACGTATTCGGCTGCGCCTTCCGCTCGGTCCTGCCGCGCGCGGATGTGCAGAGAATCTGCTTGTTCGACACCTGGCTGTCGAGCGTGTTCGTCGGCAGGTCGGTCGCCACCGTCGCGGAAATTTGCTTCGTCATTCAATGGGCCATCGTCTTGCGTGCGCTCGCCAATGTCGCGAACGCCGATACGGCGCGCAATATCTCGAAGACGATCGTTCCGCTGGTCGTGCTGGCAGAAGGCTGCTCCTGGTACGCGGTGATCACGACGAATTATTTGGGCAATGTGCTGGAAAATTCGCTGTGGACGGCGATCTTCCTGCTCATCGCCATCGCTTTTTTGGATCTCGTCAACAGATATCGCGGCGTCGCGCAATTGGCGATCGGAGCCGCCGCCGCCGGCATCGCGGGCTATGTCGTGTTCATGTGTACGGTCGACGTGCCGATGTACTTTGTACGCTGGCAGGCGGAGGTCGTCGGGGGGGCGGAATTTTTTGGACTGGCTTCCGGCCTGCATGACGTCGCTACGCGCTGGATCGTCACCCACGACATCGCACGCTGGAAGGATGAGATCACGTGGATGTCGCTCTATTTCAGCACCGCGGTCTGGACGAGCCTCTTGCTCGCGAGCTTCGGCCTGGTGGCACACCTTCTGCCGCGCTATCGCGCGAGCCCGCTCGCTCCGAAGCCGGCAGGCGGATCGCTCGCAATCGCCGTCCGCTCTTCGCGACGCACGCCGTGACAGTATCAAATAGGTGAAGTGGCACTAGAACATGGTCTCTCTTGTGGCTGTCGCCTCATCCGAAGCGGCAGCCATGACCGCAGCCCCATCTCCACGGCTCCGAAGAACCTAGGGAGAGGCCCCTTCGACTGCAAAGAGACGGAAGCTCGCGTATTTCTCGCCTGTCGCGTAGGCGTCCGTGGTGGCGGTGGAATTCCACAATGCTTGTGCTTTATCCAAACTTTCGTATTGAACCAAAACCACGCGCGGCGAAGGCGGCGACCCTGTGAAGGAAGCGGTTTTACTGCCACGCGCAATGAATTTGCCGCCTTCGGCTTGGATCGCCTTTCCAATAGCCGGCAGAAATTCCTTCGTATATCCGTCCTGATCTTTCACGGTGACTTCGGCGACAACATAGGCGGGCGGCTTTGCTTGGGCGTGCAGCCCCTGGACCGCGAGCCCACCGAGCGCAAAACTCGCCGCCATTGCCAGCGCAACCGAGTACTTGGCTTTCATGACACTCCCCCTTTTGAAAGATTCAACGGAGCGCGCAAGCGCGCACCCTCGCGTGTGATTTGTTGGACCAGAAATTACAGGTCAGGATGATGCCCGCCGGTGGCATGAGCGCTGCCGCTGAAACAAATAATAGAACCTCGGCATGGTTCGCTTGGCAGCTCGCGCAGGAAAACTATAGCCTTTCCCGCCTTGCCGCAACGCGCTACGAACCCCCCATGCAAAGCATCTCCATCGGCCCGATCCAGCTTCCGAATCCGGTCCTGTTAGCGCCCATGTCCGGGGTCACTGACGCACCCTTCCGGCGCCTGGTCGCAGGTCAAGGCGCGGGCCTCGTCATCTCGGAAATGACCGCATGTGCCGCGCTCGCCGAAGGCAGGCGCAACGAGCGGCGGCGCGTCGAGGGTCATGGTGCGGGCCTCCACGTCGCCCAACTGGCCGGCTGCGAAGCGCGCTGGATGGCCGAAGGCGCACGCATTGCCGAGGACTTTGGCGCCGCGGTCATCGACATCAACATGGGTTGCCCGGCAAAGCACGTCACCAACGGCGCGTCGGGGTCGGCGCTGATGCGCGACCTCGATCATGCGCTGACGCTGATCGAGGCGGTGGTCCAGGCCGTCAACGTGCCGGTAACGCTGAAAATGCGGCTCGGCTGGGATGACCGCACCTGCAACGCGTCCGAGCTTGCACGACGGGCCGAACGAGCCGGCGTGCGGCTCGTCACGGTGCATGGCCGCACACGCTGCCAGTTCTACAAAGGGCGCGCCGACTGGGCGGCGATACGCGCCGTCAAAGAGAGCGTGTCGATCCCCGTTGTCGTCAATGGCGACATCGAAAGCTTCGACGACGCCGACGCGGCGCTTGCGGCCTCACATGCCGATGCAGTGATGGTCGGCCGCGGCGCCCAGGGCAGGCCATGGTTTCCCGGCCAGCTCGCGCGTTATCTCGCGACCGGCAAACGCGAGACACCGCCCGCGCTCAGCGAGCAGCTTGCGCTCGTCAGCGCGCTTTACGGCGAAATGCTCGCCCATCATGGCCTCGATATCGGGCTTCGCCACGCGCGAAAGCATCTTGGCTGGGCGCTCGATACCGCCGCCGCGACCGCGGGTGCGCCCGCGCATCTGCTCAAGGCTTGTCGCAGCCGCGTGCTCACCGCCACCGATCCCGCAATCGTGTTGCGCCGGATCGCCGAAGCGTTCGACGCGTTCGGCGTTGCCCAGAGATCACCGGTCCTTCCGCCTAAAGCGTTAGTTTGTTAACGTCCTTTACGGGAGAACGCGCCGTGAAAACAGTTACTGCACTGGCTGCAATGAGCCTGTTTGCGGTGACAAGCGCTTCGGCAGGCGGCAACGAACGGAACGTTATGGCCGCGCATCACCCACACATTGTCGTCCCGCGTCGCCCCTACGTTGTCGTGCCTTAGCCCTTCTGCGTGCTCGATCTACCAAAGCCTGCGGCGGCCGTATTTGTGCTATTTACCCTCCGAGCCCTGCGACAATGCCCAGCGCGTCACAAAACTAGCGTACCGACGCTTGATCGCTGGTTGAGCCTTGGTCCGCCGTCACACATCCCACCTCGTGCCGCCGCTTAAGCGTCTCTAAAAGCGATAGGGCTACCGCCGGCACGTGCAGGTGTATTAAATGGCTTCTCAGCTTTGGGGCTCCCGCCGGTGATATTGGACGCATCGGCGCTCGCCAGAAACGCCGCATAGGCACCAACATCTTCGATCGTCACGAGCTCACGGGTCTAATCGCCACTGGATGAAAGTTCAGTGGCAGGTCAGACAATCCGCAATTTTGCCTGACCCTCCAGCGGTGACATTCCTTGTGAAGAGGCGCGTTTAAAGTCCGCGAGGATGCTGGCCGAAATTTCAGACTCCGGAACCGGCCGGCCGAGATAAAAGCCTTGAGCTTGTTCGGCATTGGCTTCGTCGATGAAGCTCAGCTGCTCGGCAGTCTCGACGCCTTCAACAGTCACATGCATGCGCAATTCGCGGCCGAGCGCGATGATGGTTTTGATCACCGTCTCGGCATCTCGGCCGGAGAGGGCGAGCCCGGTCATGAAGCTTTGGTCAATCTTGATTTTGTCGAACGGGAACCGCCAGAGATAGCTGAGGCTCGAATAGCCGGACCCGAAGTCGTCCATCACGACCGCGACGCCGATTGCCTTGATCATCCGCAATTCTTTCATGATGGCTTCGCTGTCATCAAGCAGCAGGCTTTCGGTGATCTCCAGTTCAAGACGATTGGCGTTTAGGTTTGCCTCTTGCAGCGTGGCTGCAACCATGGCGCAAACGCCGCCAGCCCTAAACTGAGCAGCCGACACGTTTACTGCAACCGTTAAATTTTCAGGCCAGAGCGTGGCGGTGCGACACGCCTCCTGCAACACCCACGCCCCAATCTTGTCAATCAGATGCAATTCCTCGGCGACGGGAATGAACGTCATCGGCAGAATCAGCGTCCCGTCCTCCGCCGGTAGGCGTATCAGCGCCTCAAAACCAAGGAGACGGTTGGTCCTTATTTCGAAGATTGGTTGATAGTGCAGCACGAAGCGATTGTGAAAAACCGCGTTGCGGATAGTGATTTCGAGCTGGACGCGCGCTCGCATCTCCGAATCCATTTCAGGCACGAACCGGCGGACGCAATTGCGACCGTCCGCCTTCGCCCTGTACAGAGCTAGATCGGCGCATTTCAGCAACCGCTCAGGGCTATCGCCGTCGGCCGGCGAAAGCGCAAACCCGACACTGACGGTCGCCTGAATCTCATAGCTGTTAAACTTTACCGGCGTATTCAGTGCGGCAGCGATGCGGCTCGCAAAATCTTCTGCGTCCGCCGCGCCATCGATGTCAGTCTGCAGCACGACGAACTCGTCTCCGCCAAGCCGCCCCACCTCGTCGTTGCCGCGAGTCATTGCACGCAGCCTTTCGGCAAAGGTCCTGAGTACAACATCTCCGCCGTCGTGGCCAAAATTGTCGTTGACATCCTTGAAGCGATCAAGGTCAATGAAATGTACGGCAAGGCCGCCGCCCCGGGCTGCCAATTTGGCAAGCGCCTTGTTCAATCTCTCGATCAGGTGAGTGCGATTTGCCAAACCGGTCAGGGCATCATGGCTAGCCATATGTGCAATTTTCTTCTCAATCCGCCGACGCTCGCTGATATCTTCGTGTGTCGTCACCCATCCGCCGTCCGCCATGGGCTGACATGAAACGAAAATGGCGCGTCCGTCGCTGAGTTCCTCGATTATGTTCGACTCCCTGACGACAGGAGCGAGTTGTTGTTTCATGTATTCAGCGGGGCTTTCGCCGGAGTAGAAACCGTTCGCGATTCGACGTTCCACGATCTGACGCAACGTCGTCCCGGGTCTTGCCTGTTCAGGGGACAGGCCATACATCCGCGCAAAACGGCCGTTGCAGACGACAACCCGCTGTTCGGCATCGAACATGCCGAGGCCTTGCGACATGTTGTTGAGCGCCGTATCCAACCGCAGCGTTTGCGAGCGCAAGTTTTGCCGAAACGTCGCAATGGCCCTCACCATTTGACCGATTTCGTCGCTCCTGGTCTGATCACCGATATCGAAATCGACATTGCCCGAGGACACTTCGGTCATCGCCTTGGTGACCGACTGTATGGGTTTGACGATGGATTGACCAACCACCAGCGCGACGAAGAAGCTTATCAATGTCGCAGCGATTGCGCCCAGCGCCAAAACTTCCCTGTTTCTTTCCGCCGTAATCACGAATTCCTGCGCAGCCGCTCTCGTCTGCATGCCAGCGAGATTCGCCATCCTGCCCAAATCAGAGGCAACCTTCTGAAAGTCATCATCAGTCGCACCGAGCATCATCGTCGCCATGGGTGCGTCAGTGAGCCCCACATCGAGCGTATCCTTGACGGCGTCGACGTATTTCTCCCACCGTGTGAACAAATCCGCCATGGTGGACCGTTCGGCGGGCGACACGTCCGGTCGCGCATTGAACGACTTGAAGCGTCCGCTCACCACGACGAGGTCTGCGAGCACTCCGTCACTGATAGACCTCAACAGCTGCGCGTTGACGCCATTGCTGGCCCATGTCACGAAGCGAAAAACCTGCACATGCGTTGCGATAACTTCGTCATTCAGACTCGAAATCGTTTCTTGCTTCGGCAAGCTGCGCTTGGAAAGTTCATTGAAGTCTTTCGCTGATTTCCTTGCCGCCTGATAGGCATAGCCGCCGACCACGACCAGGCAGATCAAGAGCACGACGGAGGCTGCGAATGCCTTCACCCGTATCGGCATTTCTTGAACGAACCTACGCATGCATAATGCTCGATGTAATAGCTGGAGCGACTTCGTTGAAAGCGGCCGGCAAGGGAGCGACAACCGTTATCGGTCCATCCCGACACCCACCAAATAGTCGCCCATCTTCTCGATATAGGCCGACCGATCCTCAATCTTGTTGGTAACGGGACTGGGCCATTTGTAATTCACCCATCCACTACCAGGGCTGGTGGCGATCGCGACCATTTCCTGGATTAAATATTTTCCGTCCTGATCCTTGAGAGAGATTAGATTCTTCCCGACCAGCGCCGGCCGCGCGCCGTTGGCGAGGCAGATACCTTGCATGTTGTAGACAAACGCATACAGATCGCGATCATGAAATTCGGGCGTGGTTTTGTCATTCACCGCCTCGATGGTGGCGGCAAGCCCGTCCTTCTTGAATCTCTCCTGGACACGATGAACCATCGCCGCCACTTGCTCCTCGGTACTGATTTGGGAAGCCAAGGAGGACATGGCCGAGACCACTAAAACAACAGAAACGAAAAAAAAGCCGCGTTACGCATCCGTCTACTCCAAGGTAAGGAGGCATCACTTACCGGGCGAAACATCCCTCGTTGCCTGGCCACCAATCCCGGCGGCGAAAGCAATAGAAACCGCTAGCATGTACAAAAGCAGGAACTCTAAATAGCCGACGGTTTTCCGAAGCTAAGTTATCGGCGCATTGTCTGGAATGACTGATGTTCCGCTAAATTCAAATAAAGTCGTAAATTACCAGAAACCCCGAGCGCGGTGGCGGTCAACTTGGCGGGGTGGGCGCCAACTACAAAATCTTGTCCGATAACGTCCGTGCCATCATGCGCGCAATTTGAACTCACGCTCGCGGCCCGATGACCGTTGGGTTAATCGCTGCAGTACCGGAATGTCCGTGATCGGCCGACTTATGCCCCGAAAGATGGGGTAATCGGCCGGCCAGCTTGTGGATAGCTGAAGATTTTGGGTGCTGCGCTTCAGGCTGATGGTGAAACGAGGTCCGTGTGTACGGCCTCAAGCATCAGAAGGAGAAGCG
>Ga0187860_1004520_pt1 | contig 10405 bp, 11 predicted proteins | sample June2016WEW_10_4_FD_132981 | JGI IMG/M metagenome (GOLD analysis project Ga0187860, IMG submission 132981) | Peatland microbial communities from SPRUCE experiment site at the Marcell Experimental Forest, Minnesota, USA - June2016WEW_10_40 | ecosystem: Environmental > Terrestrial > Soil >... | reverse complement strand
CAAAAATCGCATAAAAATGAAAACCTTAATAACTAAAAAAGCACTTATCAAGAAACTACTTCAAGTCGAAGGGAAGATAATTTGAAAAAGATAATAACTATGGTAATTATAGCAGCTTTAGTTTTAGCTGCGTTTAGTATGTTGTCTACGCAAAGTGTGAAAGCGGACACATCTGAAGCCAGGGTTGTTTCTCACAGTTGGTATGTTGCTCCATCGACTACTGTCATAGCATCAACAGCTGGCGATTTGATTGTCGTCGGTGAAGTAGAGAATGTGGGTTCAAACACCATAGGAAACGTAACTGTAAAAGGCACTGCTCTCAGTTCAACCGGACAAGAGCTGGCCACAACTACCACCCAAGCATTCGTGTACTACCTGCTTCCTGATCAGAAGGCTCCTTTCTACCTGGACTTTACTGCCTCGACCAATACCACCCAAGACCTAAGCTGGATCCCTGACGTTAGCACCGTCACCGTTACAGTTACTTCCGTTACTGACACAACTGGCACACAATATTCAGGTTTGAAAATTCCAGCCGTTGGAGGCAGCTTTCCTTACATCCCCGGAAATGGCTCGTACTATGTTATTGGAACCATTGTGAACAATGGCACCCAAACAGCTCAATATCCCTGGGTTGTTGCAACATTTTATAACAGTTCCGGAACAGTTATAGCTTTGAACTTCACACACGAACTAACTACCTCGCTTGCCCCCGGCGGCGATTTAAGGTTTTTTGCATCACCCGCAGATGATACATCTCAATTAACAAGTGAAATAACAAATTACACATTAACGGTTGACTCCTTAACCACGTCAAATTCCATATCATCTACTTCTTCTCCCACCGCCTCACCCATAACATCAAAGACACAATTCCCAACATTGCCCGTAGTAGCTGCAGTAGTAGTGATCGTTGTGGTTGTCATCGTCGCTTTAATGTTACTAAGAAAACGCCAAAAACTACCTACCCCACCCCCACCGCCACCCCCACCGCCAATGCCCTAACAGTTTCCAAACCATTCCTTTTTCTTTTCATATCATATTCCTGTCTTCATGAAGCTCAGTAATTAGGCGAACACATACGCCAGAAACATAATCTGCCAATGTTGTTATTTCAGGTACGAGCCCCATGCTAAGCGGCTCTGCAGCAACTATGAGAGAATTCAATAATGGACAGGTTGCAGTTAGCGCGTCACGCTAAAGGTTTCTGGACGAAATTTAGAAAAAGAGAATGAATGTTAATTTCATGACTACCATTGTGAATCAGTAGTCAAGAACCTTTTCAGTTCCTTCGTAGGTGTTATTTTAAATAAAGAAAAGGGGGAATTTGGTTTTTCCTTTGTGTGGTTTATGGGTCGTTTCCTGAGCATCAATAGAGCTAGTACTATTGCTACTGCGACTATCAAAACGAATATGCCAGCGATTGCAGGAACAAAGTACAGGTCAGCGACAAATGCTGGAGTAGCGGTAGGTGTTGCAGTTGTTGTTGACGGTGCTGACATCACATCAAAAGAGTTTTCTGAAGATGAGGGCCAGTAACCTTTGGTGCCAGCAAAAGTTGCGGTTACAGTATATTTGCCTGGAACTTGTGGAGTGTACACAGAGCTGAATTGGCCGGTTGCATCAGTTTTTGCGGTGCCGATGGAAGCATAACTTTAATATAATCTACTGGGCTTTTTTGCTTGCAATTTATTCGTTTTCTTCTTCTTGTGCTTCTTCCTCGGGTTTAGCGGTTTCTGCTTTTTGTGCATCACTTGAGAGTAACATGTTGATTAGTGCTTTTTGGTCTACTTCTGCCCTTGTTCTCCAATCCAGATACACTTGTCCATTATCATCTTGTCCTAAGTAGCCGTATCGAATGTACCTCTCAATGTTTAAGCCAACTTTCCAGTTTGGCATTTTCTCGCTGAGCAGTTTTTCCAGGTCTTTCCTTGCTGTTTGCCCTTGCTTGCTAATTATATAAGAGATTGTTATCGCTAAGCCCGCTAAATCGTCAATTCGCCAACCCATTAACTTATCCTTTGTAGCCAAGTCGCCGCGCAGAGCAACATAGAATCTTGCTTTATCAAGCTCCTCTAAGGTTGGCTTTTCTGGAGTTTTCTCTTCTTCAAAAATCGTTTTTACCTGTAAATCCAGCGGTTTTAGGTAATCGTCAAGTAAATCAAGCACTTTAGGGTAATCTGAACCTAAAGCTTTACGCAGTTCCCAACCTTTAACGCCTGGTTTCTGGTGGCGCTTGTAGAAAAGCATCTGCGTTGCCTTCTTGATTTTGCTACCGTAAACACCTTTTCTCTTGCTCAATCCAATTCGCCTCTTTTCCATTTCTTCCAATCTTCACATGAGACAGCGATGGGAACTGATATTGACTGCTGCGTTAAAATTTCGGTTTTCGGTTTATCGAAGGGTTTTATGAAAACTAGTTCCTCTAACCTGTCAATCTCCAATGTTGCGTAACCGTAAGTAACCAAAAAACTAGTTAAGAAAGCTCTTTGAACTGTTTCTTCGTAGGTGTCCACGCCAATAAAATCCCAATAATGGATTTTGCCGTCCAGTCCTTTCTTGACAACGCAGTCTTTGAGTTCTTGCCAGTAACAATTTAGTTCCTCAGAAAATTCCCTGTCACCTAGGATTCCCTGCTTAATTAGTTCGTCTCTGCTTGCAAAACCCATTGAAACTTCAGTGGCTTCCAGGTTTCTCCATCTTTCACTTATAGGCGCCAACGCTTCCCAGTAGAGCAATCCTTGTGCTAAAGTGTTGAGGCTGATTTGCTCAAACTCGATTAATGGATTCCAAGCTTTAAGAAAAACGTTAACCATTTCTTGCTTGCCAATTTGCAGGATTTTTTCTTCCAGCAAAAACGGGTCAGTATAAAGCGATGTTGACCGTTGCTTAACCCATTCACTCTGCAATTTAATAACTGAGGCTAAGTGGTGAAGCGCTTCAGCGTCTAGTTTTAACTCGTCAGGATGTTCCCAATGCGGAAAATACTCTCTAACTATTTTAATTATTTCGTCAATATTTAGCGTGAAGGGGTCTACTGTGTGGTTTTCGATGGCGATGCACATTTCAACTATGCGCTCGAGCCTTTCTTTGCCTAGCGCCTTGTGATGCTTTGTTGACTCCATCACGCCGCGACCTCACGCACGACTGATTTTCCTTCAATATTCTGAACAGTAATGACGTTAGCATCTTGCTGGGCAAAGGTAATTTGGCTTGGAGTAATTACCACGTATTGAGCGTTCGCGTCTTTAATAATGGAAAGAAGGATTTTCGCAATCATTTCACGGTTTTTAGGATCCATGTGAATGTCATATTCGTCTACTGCTCGGAATGGTGAGCGCACATGTTGCTGCAAGGCTAAGAGAAAACTCATGGTTGCCGTGGTTCGCTCGCCACCACTTTGCGTGTAAGCATCTAGCGCCACCGGTTTTCCACCTTTAAAGCCAACGAGGATTTCTAACCCGGCGGTTTCAATGTCCTGTGTACTGGATAGTTGCACTTCTCCTGTTGCCATGGTTTGGCTCATGATTTTTTGGTATTCCAAGTTGACGCGGTCAAGGAGGTTCTGCATAACGGTTCGCCATGATTGCATTCTGGTTTTGACTTCTTCAAGGGTTTTCTCGCGGTTTTCGGCTACGAGTTGCGCTTTTTCTTTTAGCTCTAAGTAAAGTTTCGAGTAGGATTCATACTGGCGCTCTATGTCCTCTGATACGTCAGCGAGAGCTGCTAGATGCCCTTCTGTTAAACTGATTTCATCTTGGATTTCAGAGGCGCTTTTTAGGACTGCTATTCGTTCACCTGACTGCTGAGCCCTAAGAATTGTTGCTTTTAGGTTTTCTTCAGCTTCTTTTAATGATTTTTCTATGTCTTTTAGGTTGACAATTGCGTTTGCACGCTTAAACTCAAGCAGGGCAAGTTTTACTCGATTCTCTAACACTTCGCCTGTAACCTTATGAGCTGACTCTTCCAGATTGAGCATTTTTGCTTGGTTTTCTCTAACTTGCTCGCTAGCCTTGATGATTTGTTGCTGCGAGTTTTTGAGCATTTCTTTGAGGTTTTCGCTTCTGAGCAGCTTAAGTTGGCTTTTGCTGCTCTGAATTGCTTGCTGCAGCGTTTGTGTTTCTTCAAGTAACAGTTCAATTATTGATTGTGCGGATTGGTTTTGGGCGATTTGGTGTTCAAGACTTAATCGTTCATCAAAAGCTGTCCTTGTTTCTTTTTTTAGTGCTTCCTGCTGGTTCTGCTGACTGTTTAGCTGGTTGGTTATTGCTTGTTGTTGCTCTTCGATTTTACTTAGTGCGTCTTGGTTTTTGTTTAGGTTTGATTGTAAGCTTTTAACTATGCTTTCCCGTCTTTCAACTTCTGCCCAAGTTAATTCTCTGTCTAAAAATCTGCGTTTTATCTGGAGTTGTTTTTTCTCTTGGTATTTATCGTATTGTTCACGCCAATAATTTAGCGTTTGCTGGGCTGACTCTAAGAGTTTGCTTACGGATTCTTCTTGCGTGAGAATTCGCATAAGCTTTGTTTTTGCTTGTAGAACGTTTTCGCGAAACGGTTCTAAGCCGACTGCTTCTTCAACCATGCGCAGTTTTTCTGTGTTGCTTAGCACGGTGAATTGTTCAACCATATTCTGATGCATGATGATGAGCATGTTGTCGGGGTCAACGCCAAACCTGCCGAGTAACCGTTCAACATCCTGTTTGCCGACGGCTCGGTTTTCAAGTTCAAACCCGTATTTGCCGTCACGGCGCAAAACGCGGGTTAAGAACAGTTGGTCTTTCTGATATTTTGGCACTGGACGCTTGTTTCCCTGTTTGCTGTTATCTAAAATAAGCGTTACCCGCGCCTGGTCTTGTCCCCATCTGATTAAATCACTTAGCTTTCTTGACCGTTCCGTATATGACTGTCCTAAACCGACAGATATTGCCAGCAAAAGCGAGGATTTGCCTGCGCCGTTGGGTCCACCAATCACGTTTACGCCCTGTTTAAACGGTACCCTAGCGTACTCGTAACTCATGAAATTTTCAAGTATAACCTCTTGGATTAGCATTAAACTTTCTTAGCCTCTGCCTGGAGCGTTCGTATCTATTGAAAAGCGTATTATTAAAACAATTTTCTAAATAATGCGGAAATCTCTCGCATAAATCCACCTTTTTTATTTTTGGCTTTTTTGAGAGCGAGTTAGTCATATATAAGTGGCAGCGAAGAAAAAATGATGTTCGCCCTGCTCTCAGTTCTGCCATTGCTGTTGCCAATATCTCCTTCTCGATCTCCAGAACAGCATTCGAACTACAAACAATACGAGGACAATCACTAACAGAAGGACAAGAAACTCCCCCGAGAAGTATTCGCTCCCCTTGTAGGCCAAAAAGTAAAACAGTACAAACGCGAGTATTATGCCAAGCGGCAACATAAGCAAAATCCCAACAATGCGAAACCAACTCGGCGGCCCCCCTCGATTCCAGCCACCGCCTCCACCGCTTCCAGAACCCATTTTGGCTCGTTGCTCTTCAATTCGTTTAAGCCGTTCTTCATTCAGATAGTACTTGCCGTTTGTTTCTACAAAAATGCCTGATTGCCCCAGTCTTCGATGCATTGCTTGCTCAAAACGCGGCGGCAAATCTAACTCTTGGATGGTCATGGCTTTTTCTGGGCTAGTCGCCCCTTTTTGGCGGAACTTCTCAATTATTTCCTTCAGACGTCGGCGCGTTTGTTCTCTGTCTCTAAACATCTGTTTTCCTCATATGCGTTATGTTTCGGTTTTTTCTGCGACTTCAAATCCCTGCATGATTTTTCCGCAAGTTCTCTCATGGCGTCGGCTTTAACCATGACGACGCCGCGGCGGTTTCTGCCAGCCATGACAAAAAGAAGGTCTCCTGGCTTGATGTCACGTTCCTTGCGGGCTTCAGCAGGAATAACTACTTGTCCTCTGTCCCCTACTTTTACGGTTCCGTAGAGGTGTGTATCTCGTTTTCTTTCAACCATACTTACATACTTTTCCTACATTTCTCACTAATATGAAGTTTATTTAAGATTTTTCCCAAATGCAACGGCTGACTAACCAAACAGAAATGCGCATGTTCAATCATACCCGATTTCTATCTCAAGTCTCTCTTAGAAAGCCAAGGAAGGTCTCCCCCGACTCTTTCAACGGTTGTGCCATCACAAGAACTCTGCAAAAAACCATATGAAGACATTTGGGTGTTTTCTTATCTTTAATGAGGTTTTAGTTAATGAGAGTCTGTATTTGTTAAAGTTTGTATCTTTCAAGATCAGCAGAACCGCATTTTGGGGTAACAAAATAAAATATTTCGCCACATCTGTTGCAATGAAACTCTTGATTCTTGTTTTTTTCTACCGCTGGAGAACTACATTTAGGACAGCGTATTTCAACATTCGGCGTTTTTCTTCCTCTCTGGTTTAGGTTGGAACCGTTTTGTTATTAAGGATTACGACAAATCATGGGAATAGGTTAAAGGCAAGGTTTGAGTGTTATTTTGGGTGTTACTGAGCTCGGTCTTTTTTTGTGTATCCTTCGTTTTGCTTGTTATTTCTTCGAATAGCACATAGTTTTCTTCCATTAATTCCGAGAGGAAGTATGCAGTAGAGTAGTGGTCTCCAGCAGAGATGATTAATTTGTTTTTCTCTAGAATTGCGACGTGATGTCTAATTGTTTTGTAGTTTACTTTGAGAAGTGTGGCGAGTTGGTTTGAGTTTTGCGGAGTTTTTTTTAGGATCTTGATTATTTGGGCTCGGGTTTTGCCGCCTTTTGTACCTGTGATTAGCCATCCCAATAATTGCTTTATTGATCGATTGTTGTTTATCATGTAAGGTGCCTGCGATTTTTTTCTTGTTTATCTATTGCACACTGCTACTATTTAAGGTAGTAGCTACTGTTAAAGCTAATATCGCATTTTTATCCATTTTTCATTTGCTGCGGGTTGAGTAGCTTGCGCTCTAAAGAAGAAACGATTGAGTACTGGTCACAACAGCAATGTTTATATCGGTAAGCTACTACCAAAGATAGTAGCACAAACACTTGCAAGGAGACAAAACCAACGGAAATCCCAAACCTAAAGCCCAAAAAAACCAAACTTGCCATTTTCATAGTCACTATACTCATTGTAGCCACCTTAACAGCTGGAGTAGCTGGATACTACATAGGTCACCCAGGCACATCCAGCAACACCAATCAAAACCAAACCCCAACCGCCTCATCTACCTCAACCACTTCAACCCCTTCAACCGCTCAAACCGACGCAACTTTACCCGACAATGCTTCACTTTCACAGATATACCAGCGGGTGGCACCATCAGTGGTAGTCATCGAAGACTTCCAAACACAAAACGAGTTTGGAATATCTTACTATTCACAAGTTCAAGGCTCAGGATTCACCTATGAACTCCACGGTCAAGACGTCATAATCACGAACTTCCACGTAGTTGACGGCGGGATAAACATTACAGTTACCTTCCAAGATGGAAATACCTACACTGCCAAAGTGCTAGGCTCAGACCCCTACTCAGACCTAGCAGTACTTTCAACTAACGCACCACAAAGCGAACTAGTCCCACTAACAGTCACCAACTCATCAAGTCTACAAGTCGGAGACCAAGTCATAGCAATCGGCAGTCCATACGGATTGTCAGGTTCGATGACCACAGGAATAATCAGCGCCTTAGGCAGAACAATCACCGAAGATGACACAAACGGATACGACATAGCTGACATCATTCAAACAAGCGCCCTTATAAACCCAGGCAACTCGGGCGGACCCCTACTCAACTACCAAGGTCAAGTCGTAGGCATAACAACAGCCGTACTTGATAACTCGCAAGGCTTAGGCTTCGCCATACCCTCAGACACAATATTGCGGGAAGTCACAGACTTAACTGATACTGGATCCTACACTCAGCACCCGTACTTAGGCATAAGCGGAGCAGACATGACTTATGACATCGCGAAACAAATGGGAGTAAATGTCACATACGGGGTCCTAATCCAACAAGTAACAAGTGGCGGACCTGCAGCTAACGTCGGTCTCAAAGCAGGCACTACACAGGCCACAGTAGACGGAAGCCCCATAACTCTGGGCGGCGACATCATTACAGCCATTAACGGCGCAAGAATTAGAAACTCGGACGACCTATCAACATACCTAGAAGAGTACACGTTACCAGGACAAACCATTAGTCTAACAATTGTACGAAACAACCAAACCATGACCATACAAGTAGTACTAGGCGCAAGGCCTGCTCCTCCCAGCTCAGGAACCTCCTCTTAGAGATGGCAAGTTTCTCACCTTTCTTTTTTTCTGAACTAAAAACCTCGGAAAAAAATATTTAAACTTTGTTTCGAAAGATTAAAAAGCTACTACTGATGATAGTAATGTGGTCTCAGGCATGATTGAAGAGAAAAAACTAGGATTCTCACAATACAACATAGAAGGCAAAGCATTAGAAGCCTTTCTAGGTCCACTGGAGTCTAACATAATGGAGGCAATATGGAGTTCAAAAAAAACACCTATAACAGTTAGAGAAATCTACGCAGCCCTAAATAAGACCAAGAAAATAGCTTACACAACCGTCATGTCTACCATGGATAGACTTTTCGAGAAAGACTTACTAGATAGAAAAATAGAAAAAGGAAGAGGCGGACTCTACTATGTCTACTGGCCTAAACTTGAAAAACAAATTTTTCAAAAATCGGCCGTCCGCGAGGTTCTCGCAAGTTTGATTGGAAATTTCGGGGAAGCTGTCACTAGTTGCCTAATCGAAGAAACCAACATGGAAGAAGGAGAACGCAAAGCACTACGAGAACAACTCGACAAAATAAAAAGGAATAAAAAATAATAAGGTATCTCTGAAGAGGCGACTCAAATGAACTTTGAAGACGTTCTCGTTCAGGTTTTTCAACCCTACTTTTACTATTCCGTTATTCTTTTGGTCGTATCGTTTGTTTGCATAAAAATAGTTACCAAATATTGCCCATTCATAGGCAGCAGAACCAAAAGTCTGATTTATTTAATTCCCATTGTTGCACCTTTCTTTGTCATGCTTTCATTTCCACCTAAAATTGTGACACAAGCGGTCTCTTCCCATTTAATCGGATCCTTCAGAATCCCTGTCCCTCAAGGACCCATGCTTCTCAGCCCCTTTCATCTAATGCAACCGTCTTTACCTCAAACAATGGTCACGATAGTGGCATTTTCAACGAGTCAGATTCTTTCAATAACAGGAATTATCTGCTTAATCGGCTTAGCGTTAGGAGGCATCTACGCTGTCACAACTATTGTGGCGGGTGATTGGATTGCTGGCAGGCTCCTACACGTAATCAACCTTGGATCAAACGAGTATGAATGGCTTCAGACAGAAATAGCAAACATCTCCAAAAAACTGTCTATTCCAACCCCAAAAGTGGCAATTGTTGAAGATTTGCGACCCAACGCTTTCACGATGGGATATGGCCGCAAAACAACACTTGTTTTCACTATAGGCGTCCTAAACATTCTTGACAAAGACGAAATATTGGCGGTGGCTTCTCATGAGCTTGCTCACATCAAAAACCACGATTTCTTTTTTAAGACCTTATCTAACGCGTTAACTGCTGTGTCATTCTTCAACCCTCTGGCATACTTTGCATTGTTCAATAGTCAACGAGAAAGAGAAATGATGGCAGACGAAAACGGAGCAAAACTCATACAAAAACCCGGCAGCTTAGCAAACGCATTAACAAAAATTACTGCGGCACTACAAAATCTACCAGGAGAAGGCAGATTAATCAGAATAACCTCAAACCTTTTAGTAACATCACCAATCATTCATAGACCCCAGATACTTTCGGGGCATCCAAAAATAGATCTACGGCTAAGAAACATAAACCAGCTAACCACGATAAAACCAAAACGGCTTAAACCTAACAAACTAATTGTTGCAATTTTGCTTACATGCGTAATAATCGTAGCTGGTGTCACAACCACTTGCGCCTTAGTCAATCTTCAATCTGGTTATGCAACTCCTAAACTAATACTAACCAGCTTAGCTTACGTTAAAGGCGTTAGCACTGATTCGATTGGCTCCCACGTAATATTAATTAGCTCTAACCAGACTTTTAACTCATTGTTCGGTCAAATTTCCAGTTTGCAAAACCCAAACCCGCAAATTATTTCACCACACAATCCAGCCGAACTAAAAGAACTACCCAACTTTAACCCAAACCAAGCAGGATACATCACGCCTCAAACGTCACTAATCATTCCTGGAACTAACCAGCCCAACCAAATAGCCGTTATCTATGCATTAACAAACCAGAATGGCACAACCCTAATCATAAAATATTAGCAAACCCTTCCAAAGTCTCAGCGCTTACTTACCAGAAGGAACACTCTTTTTTAGAACTAGTTTT
>Ga0187860_1004519_pt1 | contig 10406 bp, 11 predicted proteins | sample June2016WEW_10_4_FD_132981 | JGI IMG/M metagenome (GOLD analysis project Ga0187860, IMG submission 132981) | Peatland microbial communities from SPRUCE experiment site at the Marcell Experimental Forest, Minnesota, USA - June2016WEW_10_40 | ecosystem: Environmental > Terrestrial > Soil >... | reverse complement strand
GCGGGGATACTGATTATGCAGTGCATTAAGCCAACGCCGAGAACGGCATCCGAAGCGTCAGAAGAAATGCGCGACGGGACACCGCGCTCCAAGAGTGTGTCAGGTGCGCTGTTGGAAATGAGAAAGAACGCTTACCCAGACGGTAAGCGGCCCAGGCAGAAACGAAATAGAGCGAAGGGCCGTTCCGGAAACAAGAGAACCTGAAAATGCGACTGGTTCTAGTCGAGTGGGTAGATTCGTTCGGCTGCTCGGCGAATTGGCAGCCGATGAATTTGGATGAGTCCCCATCACCTGAACCCATCCTGTGTCGTTCTGTCGGCTGGCTTGCCTACGACGGGAAAAAATGCAAAGTCATTGTGCCGCACATTTCTGAAGTTGACCCTACGCAGTCAAAACGCCAAGGCTGCGGGGATATGACAATTCCCACCAGAGCGATCATCAGCATCTCCGCTTTAACAGTACCTCGGAAACGGCGCTCTTATCAGAGCGGTTAGTCGATGTGTTGCGCCGTCAATACGTAGCAACTATCGCCGGAACAGGAAATGGAAATTGGCGAGCCGTATAACGTTGGGACAGTAGCGGGGCTGCCCACGGTTGGCGAGGCCACGCGCACAACATATGTGAACCCTTGTACCCCTGATGCTTTTGCGGAGATCGGCTTGGAAAATCGACCGACAGAAAATCCAACAACAAGGGAAAGACAGATTGCGCCGAGATACTTGAATGGTTTCATATTGAACTGCCTCCGTTTTTGGGGCGATAATTACTCTGTGCTGCCGAAGAAGCCGACGACGTATTACGCGATTGCCTTGGTTCTGGTCGGATTCTGCATCGGTGACTTTGTATTTTCCAGTTACGAGTATAAGGCTTTCGTGGCGGCAATCATTTTCATTTTGGCGATGCTATCGTTGATGATGGGCACGTCAATTGTGCTGATGCGGGACGGGTTCTTGCGTAAGAAGTAAAAGAAAAGCCACGGTGCTAGCCGTGGCCGGGGTGACGTGCTCAAGCGCATATTAGCGCAGGGAGCCGTGTTGTGTCCATCGCATACTTGGACTTTGCCGAAGTAGAGAAGTTCTCGCCACCAGATAAACAAAAGCCTTGGGATCATCGTTTCGATTTTTACAACTTTGTCTGGATTCACTGTTTACATTGTGGGTTCCCGATGCGGGGATTTGAACGCTCGACAGTTTGGCCGCAGACGTTGACTGTGGAGTGCGGGATATGTGGAGCGGAGAATGAGTTTAACAACTCCATTCAGCCTATCGAATATCACTCCGCTGAATGCCAAGGCGGGTGCCTTCCCAAGTGCAGAGCTTACAGGAAAGCGGGAACACTGTAGCGTCTAGTTTTCGGATGGCATCCTTCGACTGTTCAACGTCAAATAAGTAGTGAGGGCGTTCAATTTCGTGCCCGTCGGGGCATTGGAAAACGAGGGTGACGGAGCGCATGTAGGGCGTTTCCTCTCATGAATGTTTACAAACGTGCGGTATCATACTCTCGCAAAGACCAAACCGCGAACGGAATGGCGGTGACTCGTGCTCTGGTTGCGCTGGACGTTTATTGCCTTGAACGTGATCGTCTGCGTGCTCGCGCTATTCGACACAAGTAGAAAATTAAACTTCTATGGCAAACGCGAAATTGCGACCCCAGGAGCTTGGATTTACATTTGGCAGTTGGTCGGTGTCGGCATCGTGATCTGGGGCAGTTTCAGTGCATGGCATTTGATTTGGTGGTTTGTCGTCGGGTTTATCGTGTTCGTTAGGATTGCAAAACTCATGATGCGGATGGGGCACGACCCGCTAAAATAGAAAAGCCTCGGTGTCAGCCGAGGCTAAAGAAATAGACTCTCTTCATTGGGCGAGTCGTCTGGAGGCATTATGCCACAGACGGCCAAAGACTTTAATGTATCTTCGCTTGCGCTGAAACTCGTTCGAGCATTTGTAAGTTCCTTGCAGATTGGAGGGCTTCGAGAGCCGCTTCCCGTATTGGACGGTATGCGGCTCCGGCCCGACGTTTTACTACGGCGCTCCCCCGCATTTCTCGAAGCTCTTGACGTAGTTGCTTCCGAGTTACGCCGTGACGCTCAAGAATCAAACGGAGGGCGGCAATTTCGGTTCTCGAATCCTCTAATGCTGCGAAAAGTAAAAGCAGCGCAAGCTCGGCGGTCTCTTCGGACTTTGGTTTCTCCAATTGGGAAGCTCCAATCTAAAGCAGTGCAGAAAGCGGCCAAATTGAATCAGTTATCCCGGCAGCCATTGCCGGAGTCACGCGCAGCGAGGAATGAACGCGCACGAAATTATAGTGCGCGAAGTGCAAAGCGCAAGCCGCTTTCAGGTTCTCCAGCTTCTTCGAGAAAGCGTTCGTCAAACGGGTAAAACGGCGCATCGCCATCCGCATTGTTAAGTTCTGTCTCTCCACGTGCGATGTACAGATGTGTTCCGGGTCCGGCCTGCCGTCTCGAATCTTGGATATGACCTCCACGATTGGGCTTGGGGAATAGCGTTCGCTTCCAGGTTGGCCGATGTCGCCAAAGAGTTTGATTAGCTGTGCGAAGTCCACAGTACCGCCGAACACGTCCTCGACCGCTCGTTCGTAAAAGTGGAAGCCGTCTGTGGTCAGTTGGAACCTGGCATCCACAAGCCGCTTCTCTAAATCGAGCAGGAGCCTGTATGTGGTTTCTCGGGTGCGCTTTCCGACTACAAATGACGGCACCAACTTTGTCTCCGCGTCCATTGCGACGAATACCCACTGATTGCCGTATTCGGGAGGGTCGTCAACGCGGAGGTGTTTGTCCTTCTTGCCCACATACGTCCAGATTTCATCGGCTTGGATGTACTTCGCATGGACGTTGCGAATATGCGAGTCCAGTAGTACGGCGCAGTTTTCGCCAGTCTCGACCAGCAGAGGGCAGATCGTGTCGCGGTGTACGCCAGTCATGCGCTCGGTGCTGCGAACGCTGTTTCCTTCAAGCAGGGATGCGATTACAGCGAGTTTCTTTTCAGGTGCGAGTATGTACATTTTGGCTTGCCTTTCTGGTGAGGCAAGCCGATAATCGTTCTTGCAGACTAGCGATCTCGGCTTGCCGGGGTTACTGGTTCAGGGCCGTTGAGTGTTAGCGCACTCAGCGGCTCTCGTGTTTAGCGGTCGTCATTGGTGGCGGAGGCATCTTCACCTGCTTTCTGCGTTCGTTCCGCCTCTCCAATCCACTGATAGGTGGTTCGGTTGTGCGGCCAACGTCGCGGCTTGACTGTTCCCTTCTTCGCCATGCGTTTCAGCAGCGTGTGAATGCTCGTTAGAGCGTCACTAGAATACTTGGAAAAGTCGTAGCCAAGCATCTCCATCTTGTCTCGCACTTCAACGGGCGTTAACTGGGTTCCCCTGCCTGATTGGAGGGCGAAAGAGATAGCGTTCGTAAAGCTATTCTCAGCAGCCAGCGGTTTAGCGTTCTGGTCTGGTTCGCTGATCTCCGCATCGCACAACCTGGCAAGCACCTTATCCGCTTCTTTTAGCTCGGCAAGCTCCCGCTGTAGAACTTCGATTTTTCCCGATACAACGGCGATCTTGCGCCGGACTTCATCGAGCGATTGGCGGAATGTGCTCATACAGGCCATGTCTAAGAATCTAGACAAATCTGTCCAAGTTGTCAAGCTCAATCTTCGACAATTCAGATTAAGCCACGGATAGCGTTCCAGGTCGCGTTTAGTGATAGGGTTGGGCGGCTGTTGGCGTAGTGTGGAGGTGCGTTTCATCGCGCACCCCCGGTTTTCCACTTGGTTTAGGGTTTGTTGTCTGCTGACGATGGCGGTCGGGCTCGTGGTCATTTGGCACCCCCTGACGGGTTGAGGTCCAGGGGAGGGAGCGGTTGTTCCTTCAGCCGGGTTGAGAGATGCTCCATAAACTCTTGGGTATGACTCAAAACGCCGTCAGCTTCACGTTTGTCGTAGTCTTGCCGCAGGTGAGCGACGTGATTGCGCCAAGCATCTTTCAGATACCGGAATTGGCTTGCGGCTTCCGAGTAAAACGTAAGAATTTCATCCTTCGCTTGGCTTCTTGGCAGGTTCCGCAATTCTTTGATTTTGGCCTCAATCCGGTCGATGATGGCGCACCATTCGGCCATCGGGAGAGGGAAACTGAAACTCACCTGTAACTCGTCCGCCAAGGCGTACAGCCCGTATTGCAGAACCCCGATGCAGTGGAACACGCAGGCTGTATGCTGTCTGAGGGCTTGGCATCGGCTCGCGTTTTCCATGTCCTTGCGGGCGCTCGGGAATGCCTCAACTGATTTAGTGAATCCCGCTAAGGGGTTTTGGAAAAGATTTGCCTCTTCTGGAGGGACGTACAAAAAGAGGTGATGCAAGAACTCCTGCTCAAGCGCCCATAGGCAGTTCTGTACGTGGACGGAAAGCGCAGCGTAGGTTTTGGCCTCATAAGGTGGCCAATGTTCTGGCGAAAGCAGTCTCCCAATCGTGCGCTCTGCGTTTTCCCATCTGACAGTTGTGCATAGCCGTTTGGCGTCTTGGAGCGCAGCTTCGATTTCGTGAAAGTGCGGGGAGTTGAATTGGAGTTGCATGCCAGCGGCTTCCGCTTGATTGCACTGGTCGATATAGGCGCGGAGCTGGGAAGCGATGAACGAGGCCCAATAGAGCTGGAAGATTTCCATAAGCTCTCGCAGGTTATAGAGTTGTCCCGGCTGTACGGATCGAGGATATAAGCCTGCGGTCGGGCGGGCAAACGGGAAGTGCGGCTTGTTTCCACAGCCTTGCGGCTGCGAATTCAAATTAGGACAGTACCGGAGATTGCGAATCGTTGCTGTCGGAGAGATCTTGTGGGATGTCATTGGCGAGCACGAATATCTCGGCGGTGCTCCCCTGAACCTTGCCGCTCACGCCCAGAAACTCGGCCACAAAGCCCTTCTGGTGAGCGCGGTGGGCGACGACGATCGCGGCCGACGGACCCTCGATTGCCTGCGGCAATGGGACCTGTCAACCGAGTTTGTGCAGGTCCTCCACGGCCAGAATACGGGAACGGCGCAGGTCGAGCTGGACAGTGACGGCAAGCCCACATTTCGAATTGTGCGACCCGCGGCCTATGACTTTGTGGACCTCAGCAATGACCAACTGCGATCCATCAGCGCATTGCAGCCGGACTGGATTTATTTTGGCACGCTCTATCACATGTCCACGCAAGCGCTGGACTCAACGCTGAAGCTGCTTCAGGCAACGCCTTCGGCGCGCCACTTCTACGACGTCAACCTGCGGGAGGGCAACTGGAGCCTGGCCCTGGTAGAACAACTGTCGTCGCACGCCGACGTCATCAAGTTGAGCGACAGCGAGGCGGAGTTCCTTGATGGTTTGCTCAATGCAGGCGAACAGGAGGGATCGGTCGAATATCTCTGCCAGCGATGGACCGGCCGGTACGGCTGCGAAACCATTTGCGTGACCTTGGGCGAGCGTGGCTGCGCAATTCTCAACCGGGGCGCCTACAGCGAGAGTCCGGGCTACAGGGTGCAAGTGGCTGATTCGGTCGGCGCGGGCGATGCCTTTGCTGCGGCTTTGCTCCACGGCCTGGAACGAGGGTGGGACACACGCCGCCTGGGCTGCTTCGCCAATGCCGTGGGCGCGCTGGTCGCAAGCCGCTCCGGAGCGACGCCTGACTGGAACATTGAAGATTGCCGCGCGATGCTGGGCGAGCGGTTCGACATGCAAGGAACGTGACCCTGCGGAAAAACAACATGGCGCGATTAGCGCCCCCTTTCAATATTCGTGCGCAAAACCCCGTCAAGGAATTATCATCTGCGCGTCGGGGGTGATTATTAGATGGCCGACTGGATGGATGAGTTAGTCAAGCGGACGAAAGAGAAATTTGGGCCACAACAGCTCGAGGACGAGAAGTTTCTCCGCGAAGAGAGGCTAAAGCGCGACCTCGGACTTCGGTTTTATAACGAGCTGCGCGCCTGGCTACGTCGAGTCGAGAGAGACTTCAACGCCAAGTACGGGGCGTCGGTTCTGATTGTTACGGAAGCTGGTCAGGGGATATCGATAATGGGGACCTTGACGCGAAACCAGAGTTGTGTGGTAAGCCTTTCCTACAACGATAGGCTTCAGCAGTTTGTGTGGGACACGGACACGGCCACCACCCACCGCATGGTCCAATTAAAGTTGTCGGGAGACAGGATGGTGGCGCAGGGCGGGAACCAAGACTGGACAGTGGAGGAATTTGGTCAGGAAATCATTGATGGGGTACTCTCGTGAGCAGCGTTGCGGTGGTAAAGCGAAGTTCGATGCCGCTCTGCGGCAGCTGATCGACAGCAAGTCACCAGCCCTTGCAGGATGTGGTCCGCCGCGCTCAAGCCCGGGAAGGGCGGCCGAAATAAAAGCGCTACCCCGCCCGTACCTCTACGCGAAGGTTCGAGCTACGGCGCGTGCTGTTGCGTGAGCAGCACCACGTCGTCATTGGACCGCCCGCGCGCGACCGCCAGCTTCTTGTTCTTCCAATCGTAATCGAACCCATAAATCAGCAGATCGTCGAAATTGGTAGCCAGGGAGGCGGACTCGACGCCGATAGGCTGTGCGACCAGATTGGAGACCCCTTTATTGGTGACGCCGTAGTAGAGGGACTGTCCGTCGGCGGAATAACGGAAGGGGGTGGAGATAAAGGGACTGGGCGCGAAGGTCTTCACCGGCAATCCTCCCTGCGACGGGATAATCTCAATCCTGCCTTTGGTGTTGACGCCGGAACCCAAGGTGGCGAGCACGGCGATTTGTTTTCCATCCGGCGAGATGGCAGCAAAGCTGACGAACTTGTCGCTTAGCTGTTTAGCTTCCCCGCCAGTGAGCGGCATTTTCATGAGCACCTGCTTGCCCTTTTGCAGGCTGGTGTAGAGGAAGTATTTACTGTCGGGCGAGCAAACCGGGTTCTGGTCCACTTTTCCGTTGGTGAGTACGGTTGCGTTGCCACTCTGGAGGTCAAGGCGCCAAATATTTATGGCTTTTGTCTGCCCAGTAGCCATGAAGAAGAGCGCATGCGCACCGTCCGGACAAACCGAGAGGCCGCCCATGGGTAGGCGTTCCTTGTAGATCACATTGCGGTTGCTGCCATCGGCATTCATCAGCGCGATGTGGCTGTCATAGTCCATGGCCAGCAAACGTCCGTCCGGCAGCCAGCCAACGGCGATGTCGCCGTGGTTATCCACCTCGGTTGCATTGGATCCGGAGCTCGTGTCCGAACTTAGCGTGTACACCCCGGCCACGGGTGTGACTTGAACGGCAACCAGTTGTTCCCCGTCCCGAGTCACGCCAAGCGTGGAATTGCTGTAGACATTGAGATCGTTGGTAATGCGATGGAGCTTTTGTCCGGCAAGAGAAATCGCTCCAATCTGTCCATTCCAGTCGCTGGAAATGTCGTGAAAGATAAGTACCAAGTGGCGCCCGTCTGGCATCCAAGTTGGCTTTTGCAGCAGTGCAGTTCCCGCATATACGGTCTTCTCTTTTCCGTTCGCCGGATTGAGCACCACGATTCTGCCGAGATTTTGACTGCCCGGGTCAAGCACCGCAGCGGCAATGGACTTGCCATCGATCGACCAGGCAGGGTCGGAGTAGCCCGGCAGAGGAAGGGAGGCGAGAACGCGCTCACCGCTGCCATCGGCATGGGCAATGATGAGCTTAGAACTCGCCTCCGAAGAACTGTCTCGCAAGTAGACCATCTGCTGGCCGTCCGGCGAAAAGCTGACAGCGCTGTCCACATCTTCCACCAGCTTGTGCGGCGTGCCTCCGAGCACCGGAATCTGGTAGAGAAACCCTACGCCAGGTTTGTCCGGCTCTCTCTGAACGAAGTACAAGAAGTCGCCGTTCGGGGTGAAGGTGAGTCCGGAATAACTGACCTCGGTCGGGGGCATGATCTGGGTGTTGCTGCCGGTGGCGATGTGCCGCATCCAGAGGCTGCGCTGGCCGTGTCCCTCGTCCGTCACATTCACTACATACTTGCCGTCCGGGGAGACGGTCGCCAGCAAAACCTTGCCCGAGTTGGTGACCTTCTCCATGCTCATGTTCTGGAACGGTACCGGGCCGGAGTCTCCAAGCCAGCGGGAGACCCAGGTGTAGAAGCCGTACAACCCGGCGGCAATCATGGCAAGGCTGAGAACCAGGATGAGGCCGGCGCCGCTCTTGTGACGTCGCGCGGCATCGAGAATGACTGCGCTGCTGCTGGATGGCATTACCGCAGAGCTGCCACGTGCGGCGGGATAGGATGCCGGCGCAGTCGCGATTCCGGTCGAAGACTGTCCGGAACCGTCCCGCTTCAGCCGCCTCAGGTCGCTGCGTATTTCAGGCGCGCTCTGATAGCGCAATTCCACATCTTTCTCCAGCGCCTTGGCGATAATCTCCTGCAACTTGAACGGCACCGCTGGATTCAATTCGATGGGAGGCCTCGGGTTGCGGTCGAGAATGCCCTGGAAGATAACTGCGGAGGTGTTGCCTTCGAACGGGATCCTTCCGGTAGCCATTTCGTAGAAGATGGCGCCCAAGGAGAACAGGTCGCTGCGTCCGTCGAGCTCTTCCCCGCGGGCCTGCTCCGGAGACATGTAGGCGATCGTGCCTACCGTGGCCCCTGGCTGCGTCAGGTGCGCCGGAGCGACCGTCGCCGCCTCGCCAGCCAGGGTCTCCACCGCCGCGCGCCGGTCATAGGTCAGCTTTGCCAGTCCGAAGTCCAGGACCTTCGCCTGTCCCCGCGTCGTGAGAAAGATGTTGGCGGGCTTCAAGTCTCGATGCACAATGCCTTTGCTATGAGCCACGTCGAGAGCATCGGTAATCTGAATGCCGATGTCGATGATCTTGTCCACCGGCAGCGGGTGACCGTTGATCCGCTCGTTCAGACTCTGGCCTTCCAGCAACTCCATGGCAATGAAGTGCTGCCCATCGCATTCCTCGATGGCATAGATAGTGCAGATGTTGGGATGGTTCAAGGCCGAGGCGGCACGGGCCTCCTGCTGGAAACGCTGCAGTGCGTTCCTGTCCTGCTCGATGTCCTTGGAGAGAAACTTCAGCGCTACACGGCGGGCGAGCCGGGTGTCTTCCGCCTCGTACACCACGCCCATACCGCCGGCGCCCAACTTTCCCACGACTCGGTAATGCAGGATGCTCTTCCCGACCAGCGTATCCAAGGCTAGACTCTCCGGATAACTCGACTGTATTGCGCCGTGCGTTGGCCGTCAAGGATGGGAGGTGACGTCCCAAAATTGCATCTGTCACAAGGGTAATGTGACGGCTGTGCTTGCGCGCCGCGCCGGCCCGATTAAACTGGGACTACACGAGGGTCAACCGACCGCAAGGAGGTAGCCCGAATGGTGAAAGCTCTTCTCGAGCAAGCGCGAGAAACCTCGCGGAATCTACCCATACAAGCCAAGCGAAGCAAAGAGGGCGTGGTCGGCCCCGTGCACTAGGTTCATTGCAGCAACCCTGTCTTTGCGGGCCGAGGGCCCGCGGAATGTCGCGAGGAGTCAATATGCATCTCACCAAAGTCAAAGCCTTCCTCGACGGCCATGAAGTGAAATACGTGGTCATCTCTCACTCCAAGGCTTATACCGCCCAGGGTATTGCCGCGGTCGCGCATATCTCGGGCAAGTTTCTGGCCAAGACCGTGATCGTGAAACTCGATGGTGCCCTCGCCATGGCGGTGCTGCCAGCGTCGTATCAGGTGGACCTGACGGCCCTGAAGAAAGAGGTCGGCGTTCAGGACGCGGAACTGGCCAGCGAACGCGAGTTCAAACAGCATTTTCCCGACTGCGAGACCGGCGCCATGCCGCCGTTCGGCAACTTATACGGCATCCCGGTGTACGTCGACGAGACCCTGACGGAAGACGATGAGATCGCCTTCAATGCGGGCTCGCATCATGAGTTGATCAGGATGGCGTACACCGATTTCGATAGGTTGGTGCGGCCTGAGGTGATGAACTTTTCGTCCGCACGCACAGCTGCGCTGGTGACGGTTTAAGGCCGGCTTTGATCGCGCGGAGCGGGACAAATCCAAGCCTCGCCCGCAGGTGTTGGCGATGCTGTTCCGCTCCGCCGATCAGCTAAACCGCTCGGGCGAGTGCGCGTACAGCGGCGCTTCAGCGCCGCGTTCGCCGCGAACAAAAGAACAAGCCGCTGCGGTCATTGAAAATGACCGCAGCGGCTCCTGCTTTGTAATATATCTTTGTGCGCCAGCCTGAAGGCTGGCTTCTATCCGTTCTCGCCCAACCCTCGAACTGCGGGCTAACGCTTTACCGATTGCGGTTCCGGCGTATCGCTCTGCTGCGCCGTCAGCCTGGCGTTATTGCGCTGCGCGATGATCCGCTTGGCGTTGTCCGCCAACTGCTTGGCCTGGGGAAGCAGTTCCAACGCCTTGGCCACATCCGGGTCGTTTTC
>Ga0187860_1004516_pt1 | contig 10413 bp, 7 predicted proteins | sample June2016WEW_10_4_FD_132981 | JGI IMG/M metagenome (GOLD analysis project Ga0187860, IMG submission 132981) | Peatland microbial communities from SPRUCE experiment site at the Marcell Experimental Forest, Minnesota, USA - June2016WEW_10_40 | ecosystem: Environmental > Terrestrial > Soil > Wetlands... | reverse complement strand
TGCGCGAAGGGAAAGGCTCTTTCTGGCGCGCGACCGGCTGGGTGTTAAGCCGCTCTATTACTACGCGTCGCCCGACCGGTTCCTCTTCGGATCGGAAGTTCGCGCCTTGCTGGCCAGCGGGCTTGTGCCGCGCCGCCTGGATATGACGGGCCTGGCATCCTACCTGGCTTTCGGAGGCGTTCAGGACCCCGTCACCATCATCGAGGGCGTGCGGTCGCTTCCCCCCGGCCATACTCTCATTTGGGAAAAGAAGCATCTCGAAACCCGCAGATACTGGAGCTTGGCGGAAGTGGCTTCCAGACCTCCGGCGACGGATGCTCCGGACGAGGCTTTGGCGGCAATTCGAGGGCTAATTCTGCAGGCGGTCTCGGAGAGATTGATCAGCGATGTTCCCATCGGTGTTTTCCTCAGTGGTGGTGTGGACTCGAGTTGCATTGTTGCCGCGGCCAGCGAGGCGTCTCAGAGACCGCTCGAGACCTTCTCCGTCGTCTTCGGGGAAAGCGACTTCTGTGAGGCCAGGTATTCCGACCAGGTGGCGCGCGAGCACGCTTGCCATCACCATAAGATCGAGCTCACCGACAAGCGGCTCCTGGAAGAAATCCCAAGCGCCTTGGGCGGGATGGACCAACCGAGCGTCGACGGCATCAACACTTACGTCATTTCTCGGGCTACCAAAGAGGCCGGAGTTACCGTGGCGCTGAGCGGACTGGGTGGGGATGAGATTTTCGCCGGATACTCGACCTTCTGTTCTGTGCCCAAAATGATGAGCTTCCAAAGGTACGCCGGATGGTTGGCGCCTCTCGCAAGAGGCTTTAACGCCCTGCTTGGGGGGAGCGAAACAAACAGGCTTTCGAAGGCCTTGGCCCTGGCCGGCAATGACTATTATGGGAACCAGCCTTACTTCCTGTTGCGGGCGCTCTTCCTGCCGGGAGCCGTCCGAAGCATGCTGCCCCGTCAAGAGCTGTGGAACGGCAACTTTGTGTTGCCCGGAAATTACGCAGAATTGGTTGAGCAGGTTCGCGAGCTTGACCCGGTCAACCAGGTCTCTGTCCTCGAGGCGTCAACGTACATGGCCAACACGCTCCTCCGGGATACCGATTGCATGAGCATGGCCGTTTCGCTCGAGGCTCGGACCCCGTTCCTGGATTACAGGCTATGGGAGTACGTTCTTCCCCTGGCCGGCAGGCTCAAGCTCGATCCCCCCATACCCAAGCCCCTTCTCCTGCGGTCGGTCGGTCAGCGTTTGCCCAGGGAGATCTACTCTCGCCGCAAGATGGGCTTCACGCTGCCGTTTGAGCGGTGGTTGGGCAACGGCTTGCGGGCCGAGGTGGGGACTGAGCTCCTGAGCAGAGGGGACGCTGATAAATGCCCTCTCGAGCAGCGGGCGGTGGAGAGAGTTTGGCACGCCTTTCTGGCTGGGAAGACCAGTTGGTCACGGCCCTGGGCGCTTTACGTTCTAAGGCACTGGATTCGTCGCAATATCTGGGAGTCACCTTGAAGGTCGTCATCAATGCCGTCTCGGCCAAAATGGGTGGGGCGATCACCTACACCACCAACGTGCTTCGTTGCCTGCCCCCGCCCGAAAGCGGCTACGAGTTCGACGTCTTCTTGCCGCCTGAGACGGCGGAGAGGCAGAAGGGATTGCCTCGGAATGTGCGGCTCGTTGCAACCTCGGTGGGGCACGGGGCGTGGGGGAAGAGATTCTGGTGGGAGCAAGTCACTCTCCGTCGCTTCCTGCGCCGGGAGAGAGTGGATGTGTTATTCTCCACCGCCAACTTTGCGATGTTTCGTTGCCCGGTCAAGCAAATCCTGCTCGTCCGGAACGCTGTCTATTTCTCGAAGCTGTACCAAGAGATGATTGTGCCGAGGCAGAGCCTGAAGAGGAGGACTGCGTTCTGGTTGGGCCGGTGGCTGATTGGATGTAGCGTCCGCAATGCGGATGTGGTGATGACGCCGACGCAGGCTATGTTAGACGAACTGAGGGAGTACGTTGAGGTCCCGCCCCACAAGGCCATGGTCAATGCTTACGGGGCTGAAGTTCATAACGGGGTAGCCGGGACCTTCCCTGCACCATCCGGGCATGAAGACACGTCCGGGCCCTCCCCCATGAGACTGCTGTACGTATCCCTTTACGCCGAGCACAAGAACCTGGACACTCTCCTCAAAGCGATGCCCCTCTTGAACCGGGATGGCGGCAGGGGGTTCGTGTTGAAGACCACGGCCAACCCACATTGGGAATTGGTAAGGAACGCGGTCGGGCGGCTGGAGGACATAGCCCTCGCGCAAGCGCCCGAAATTGCCCGATGCGTTCAGTTCGTTGGTCCGTTAGGGAAGCGAGAGGTAGAACGCCTCTATCTCGGCTCCGACCTCTTTGTCTTTCCCTCCTTCATCGAGTCGTTCGGCTTCCCCATGGTCGAGGCAATGGCCTACGGTCTGCCCATCGTGGCCGCAGACACGCCTGTGAATCGGGAGATTTGTGGGGAATCGGCGCTTTACTTCCGGACATGGGACCCGGATGACTTGGCTGAGAAGGTCCGCTTACTGTCCGCCAACGAAGCTCTGCGGCAGCAGTGCAGCGAGAGTGGCCGCAGGCGCGCGGCCAGTCGCTTCAAATGGCAAGATCACGCCACTCGACTACTGGGGGCGGTGGGGCATCTCGTTCGTTGAGGGCATCACTCTGGCTGCGTCGGGAGGACTGGAGAGGTCGCCGATACGCCTTTGGCGCCCCGATCGCGTCTTTGCCCCGTGTCCCACACAGCCTGGCGACCCAAAATCCGCCACTGCCGTGACCTCGTTTTCCTAATGTTCGTATGAGGGAAGGCGGATGGACTTAAGTAATTCGCAACGGGTAATGCTAGTGGGCAAGCATTTGCTCACCGGTCCCACCGACATACCACGCTATGTAAGATGGAGCCTAATAAACCTATGGTTCCGCAAGCAAGTCCCTGTCGACTTGGAGGTTCCCTGGCTGTCCTGGGAGGCTATCGATTTTTTGAAAAGTTTCCTGAGCGAAAGAATGCATGTGTTCGAATACGGAACCGGAGGGTCGACTTTATTCTTTGCACGTCGATGTCGCCGGGTGGTATCGGTCGAAGATGATCAGGCCTGGTTCAACCTCGTCAGCGACAGGCTGGCTCTGAATGGCATGACAAATGTCCAGATCCACCTTTGCCCGTTCGATTTCAGGAACCCAAACAATTTTGCGCGTTCCGCTTACCTGAACGCGATAGGCGAAGAAACCTACGACGTTGTTTTAATTGACGGGCAGGATTGGAGTTACAACGAGCGGCCTCTCTGCTTCAAGAGGGCGGAACAGAACATCGCTCGGGATGGGATCATCGTCGTGGACGACTCGTGGAGGCCCACCTACAGGGCGCTACGGAAGTCGGCGAAAAGAGTCCGCGTGTTTGAGGGGACTGGGCCCTGCCGCCTTGGGGTGACCAGCACTGACATCTACTTCTACTAAAGGCCGCGAGCGTTCGACAATGCCCTATGCGGGTGCAGCCTGACATTAAGCTGGGTGGAGGAGAGCCAGAGGCATGCTGCAGGTTGAAGGCATTCCCTTACCGCCTCCCAAGACATGCACGAGGAACTGCTTTGAAGATCACTATCGTCCAAGGAGGCACGTTGCCTATCCCCCCGATCCGTGGCGGAGCTATAGAGAAGGTGTGGTTTAGTCTTGGAAGAGAGTTCGCAAAGAGAGGGCACGAGGTAACGCACGTCTCCCGCACATTTTCAGAGCTTCCGGATGAGCAATGGCTGGATGGCGTCCATCATGTGCGGGTAAGGGGTTTTGAGTTCTCGTCGAAGAGACGCGTGGTCGTGTGGAGGGACCTCTGGTACGCACTGCGCGTGCTGAGGGTGCTCCCTAAAGCCGATATTTTGGTGACCAACAACCCCGTGCTTCCGCTCCTGATCCGCACCCGGCGATTCGGAGCACTCTACGTCCACGTGGCCCGGTATCCCAAAGGCCAGATGCGCTTTTACCGCCACGCAAGCCGCATTCAGACTATTTCGCGAGCCGTCGCGGACGCGATCCGCAAAGAAATCCCTGCCGACGGGGGGAAGGTGTGCCATATTCCGTATCCAATCATGCGTGGGGACTTCACCGGTGGCGACTCTGCCTCCGAGAAAACGGAGAAGCTGGTTCTTTACGTGGGACGCATTCACCCCGAAAAAGGCCTTGATTATTTGGTAGAAGCTTTCGGCCTCCTGAAGGGGGGCACTGGGTGGCGCCTCGCCATCGTTGGCCCATGGGAAGAGGCGAGCGGGGGGGGAGGAGAAGCTTACCGCCGGCGTTTGGAGGAGCGGTCCGTCGCATTGGGCCCCCCGGTGGAATGGGTGGGGCCGGTTTTCAATGAGGACGAGCTTGAGGCTTGGTACCGGCGGGCGGCTCTATTTGTCTACCCGTCCCTCGCAGACCAGGGAGAGGCGCTTGGGCTGGCCCCGCTGGAAGCCATGGCCTTTGGGTGTCCGATCCTGGTCTCGCGCCTCGCGTGCTTTCGGGACTTTCTCGCGGAGGGGACGAACGGTCTTTCCTTTGACCACCGCGCGCCAGAGCCAGTCGCCGAGCTTGCCAAGACGCTCGAATCCGCGCTGCGCTCGTGGGACTGGCTAAGTCAGGCAGGCCAAGCGGCGAGGCAGACAGCTTCCGACTTTGCCCTTCCCGTAATCGCATCTACCTACTTGAAGGACTTTGAGCGGGTTGTATCGCTCGGTGCCTGACATCGTGCATAGCGAGATGGAGCCCGCACGACTCGCCCCCGTAAGTGTTCTGATAATCACTTACAACGAGGAAGCCAATATTGCACGCTGTCTCGAGAGTCTCCGCTGGGCGGGTGAGGTTTTCGTTGTCGACTCATTTAGTACGGATCGCACCGTTGAAATCGCCAAGGCGATGGGGGCTAAAGTCTACGTTCATCCTTTCGAGGGCTATGCCCGCCAGCGCAACTGGGCGCTTGATAACCTCCCGATTTCCAACCAGTGGGTACTGTTCCTGGACGCGGACGAGCAAATCCCTCCACCGCTCGCGGAGCAGATTCGCCGTGTGGCGAGCAGTCCCGATAGCCACTACGCGGGCTACTACCTGAATCGCAGGTTTTATTTTCTTGGGCGTTGGCTCAAGCATGGAGGGCTTTCACCTAGTTGGATCCTGCGGCTGTTCAGGCGGCAAGCCGGTCGGTACGAAGACCGCGAAGTGAATGAGCACGTCCTGTTGACCGGGGCAGCAGGCCGACTTGATGAGCCGTTCGACCATCGAGATAATCGCCCGCTTTCTGCCTGGATCGAACGACATGATGCGTATTCCGATCTGGAGGCTGAGGAGTACTTTTCTGAGCGATTCCGGGGAGGGTACGAGGCTTCGATCCCGGCTAGCCTCTGGGGCGCCCAGCCTGAAAGGAAACGCTGGATCAAGCTGCACCTGTGGAACCGACTGCCATTACTCCTGCGTCCGTTTCTGTTCTTATTGCGAAACTACTTCCTCAAGGGCGGCTTTCTGGACGGTCGCGAGGGGTTCATCTACCACGTGTTGTGGAGCTTCTGGGTGAGGTTCCTGATCGACGCCAAGATTATCGAGCGAGAGATTCGCAATGAACCCGTCCAGCCATGAATTCAGGGCTCTCTGGAACGGACGGAGAACGCGCTGCCTTGAGCCGGGAATGGGATGGTGTGCTTTGTGACTCTGGTAGATTACTTCGACGGCCTCGCCTGCCAGTGGAGCAACAAGTATGCTGAGGGCGGGAGCATGCATCACAGGATCGAGGCGGTTACCCGGCCGCTGCGGCAGCGCCTCTCCACGGGCTCTCGGGTACTGGATTTTGGTTGTGGCAGCGGCGATGTGACGCTGGCCCTGAAGCGCGCCGGTTTCAACGTATCCGGATTCGACATTTCCAGGGCTATGCTCGCGGCAGCTCGACAGCGGTGCGAGGGCCAGGAGATTGAATTCGTGCAGGGCGAACCGGGCGAATACTCTCGCCTTCCGTTCGGCCCAGGGACATTTCGAGGGGTAGTGGCGTCGAGCGTGCTCGAGTATGTACCCAATCCACTCGCCCAAATTGCAGAGCTTGCAAGGGTACTAGGAGACAACGGCGTACTAGTGATCACCGTGCCCAATCCCTCTCATTGGCGCAGGAGGCTCGAAGGCTTTCTCCAGGCACTTATGAAATTTCCTCCGGTCTGCCGTCTAGGTTACCTATTCAGCGCTAGGGGTATGGCTTACCTGGGCTACCTCGCTCTGTCCGTCAATCGCTTTTCATTTGGTAGATGGGCGGCGATGCTGAGCGACAACGGGATGCGAACCGAGCAGGTGGGGAGGGACAGCTCGGCCATGGCCACGATCATCGCCACCAAGTTGGAGGATAGGACTGCCACAGCGCCATAGTTCAAGGGGGCAGAATATCCCGACCGGATGCACTGGAAGAACTGATTCGGGATTTCATTCGCGGCCGGCGAGACTATCCTCTCCACCTCTGGGCGCTGATTTCATTCGAAGAATGGCACTGACAATACCTGGACTCGAACCGCAGCCCGCAGTCAGCCGAGACGGCGAAGTCCGCCTACCAGAGTTCGCACCCCGGGTGACAACGCCTGGCGTGGGGACCTACTGGCGGACGGTGCGGCACTTGCGCTGGGCGCAACTTGCCGCTTTGGCTCAGCGGCGTATGCTGCCGCGCCACAAGCTCCGAGGGTGGAAGCCCGCCCCCGTGACCCTGCGGAAAGTTTCGCCACCTCCGACGTTCCCGGAGTGGCAGCGGGCTTCAGCCCTTCAGATGCTCGAGGCTGGCGAGTTCTGTTTTCTGAACGTCACCCATGCGCCCTCCGGATGCATTCCTTGGTCATCGGAGGGATTCAGCCGGCTTTGGCTGTACCACCTCAATTACTTTGACTTTGTCAATTTGGATCTCAGCGCCCCGCAGCATAGGATGCACCTGCGCAAGGCGCTGGAGCTGGCGGGAGACTGGTGCAGGCAAAACCAGACGGGCGGGGAGATTGGGTGGGAGCCCTATCCTCTCTCCTTACGGATAGTCAATTGGTTGAAGTTCTTAATCCGAAACGCCGAAAGGGCGGACGCCCTGGGAGAAGGCGGGGCCGTCAGCTTTGTCCTTGCCAGCCTGCGAATCCAGGCGCTGGCGCTTGAAACGCGCCTGGAAACGGATCTTTTGGCAAATCACCTCATGAAAAATATCAAGGCGTTGATGTTTGCCGGCGCGCTGCTCGAGGCGCCCGAAAGCTCGCGCTGGTGGGGGAAGGGAGAAAAGCTGCTGGGGCGAGAACTGGCGGAACAAATTCTTCCCGATGGCGGGCATGTCGAACGATCTCCCATGTACCACGCGGAAGTGTTGGAGGATCTTATGGACCTCCAGGTCTTGGTCGAGGCGTGTGGGAGGACGGCTAATTCTGCGGAGCTGCTGTCGCGAGGGGTGACCCGGATGGCTGATTTCCTGCGCTGCATGCTTCATCCCGACGGTGAGATACCGGTTCTCAATGACGCGGCATTCGGCATCGCGCGACCTGCGGGTGAGCTCCTGGCGCGGGCAAACCAGTCGGCCAAAGCATCATCGAGCTCCTGCCCGGAGGTGAGGGTTTTTCCCGAAAGCGGGTACGCTGTGCTTCGCGCTCCGCGTTCTGAAAGCTGCTTGATTTTCGATTGTGGACCTCTGGGGCCCGACTACCAGCCGGGGCACGGCCATTGCGATGTCCTCAGCTACGAGCTTTCGCTGCACGGCCAGCGCGTGGTGGTTGACACCGGCGCGAGCACTTACGAGCGTTGCGCGGAGCGGCTCTACGAGCGTTCCACGGCAGCGCACAACACGCTGCGCATTGACGGAGAAGAGCAGGCCGAAGTCTGGGCGAGCTTTCGCGTGGGGCGGCGTCCCAGGGTGGGACGACTCCAAGCAGGCGAAATTAACAAGCTCTACTTCGTGCAAGGAGTGCATTATGCCTACCAGCATCGCGGCGTCATTCACTCGCGCATGATCGCCCTGACACCCAGGAACAGTTGGTTGGTGATCGACTCACTAAACGGCAAGGGGAAGCACGTCGTCGAGTCCTTCATCCACTTCCACCCAGCGGTTCGGGTGGAGATTCAGAACAACTCCGCGCCTGGTGGCGCCGGCGCGGGCGCCACGGGCTGGACAATACGATTCGGTGGACATGAGTATTTTTTGACGACCCATTGGTCTGGAGAATTGGCGGCGCGAGAAAGCTGGTACGCGCCTGAGTTCGGTGTGCGGCAGCGCCAAACAACGCTCCATTGGACCTGGAAAGGTGATTTGCCTGTGCGCCTTGTGTACGCGTTCACGCCGGCTGGGCAAAGGCTGCCTTTCATCCCGCTGGATTTGGCCCAGGAAGGCGTTGAAATTGTTCCAACGGCCCTTGCCTTGGTCTGAGGAAGGTTTCTCTTCTCGCATGAACATCCTTTACATGTCGCAATATTTTCCGCCCGAGGCTTGTGCCCCTGCGGCGCGGGTTGACAGTTTTAGCCGTGAGTGGGCTCGGGCTGGCGCGGAAGTCAGAGTCTTAACCGGTTTTCCCAATCATCCCGAGGGGACCTTGCACCCGGAATACAGGAGACTGTGGAGGCATGGGTTTGTGCGCGAGGAGCGCGAGGGAGTCAAGGTTTACCGGACGTGGCTCTACCCTTCTGCCAATCGGAGGTTGTGGGGCCGGGGGGCAAATTTCGCTTCCTTCGCGCTTTCCGCCGCTGTGGCGGGAAGCTGCGTGGCCCCGAGTAAGGGGGTGGTCATCGCCACCTCGCCGCAGATTCTGGTCGGGGTGTCGGGCTGGGTGGTGGGAAGCCTGCGGTCCTTGCCCTGGGTGTTCGAGGTGAGGGACCTGTGGCCGGAGTCGCTGGTGGGGGTGGGACAAACGACCGCCGGGTCCTTGCTCTACCGGAGCGTGGGGCAGGTCGCCAATTTTCTCTATCGGCGGGCCACGCATATTGTCGTGGATGGGGAATGGAAGCGCCGGCACTTGATCCAACAGGGCCTCGAGGAGAGAAGAATCTCGGTGATGCGGAACGCCATTGAGGAGGATTACGGCTTGGATCCCCAGTCCCACAGGGGCCAACAGGCGCGCCAGGAGCTACGACAAGAACTGGGGCTCCGAGACCAATTCGTGCTCCTCTACGCGGGAACGCTCGGCATGGCGCATGGCCTGGAGACGGTGCTGCTCGCCGCCGAGCGGCTGCGTGACCGGGGCGACGTGGTCTTCCTCCTGATCGGCGAGGGGGCAGAACGCGAGCAACTGCTGGAGCGGAGCCGGGAGCTGCGCCTCCCGAATGTGCATTTTCTCGGCAAGCAGCCGCGGGAGAGGGTTCCTGTCTACCTGGCGGCGGCGGATGCATGTGTGGTGCCCCTGCGCCGAAGCGAGGTCTTCAAAACGGCCATCCCCTCCAAGATGCTTGAGGCAATGGCTGCCGCAAAACCCGTAATCCTGGGCGTGGAAGGCGAAGCAAAAGAAATATTGCTCGGCGCACGGGCTGGGATCGCCGTCCCTCCGGACGACTCCGACGCCCTCGCAAAAGCGATCCTCAGGCTCTGGCAACACCCGGAACTGGGCCGCGCGCTGGGCGCGAACGGCAGGCGTGCAGTGCGCGAGAAATATTCCCGCCCGCAGCAGGCGAAAGCCTATTTCGAGCTACTCGCGGGGCTGGTGAGCGCACCCCGGGGCCATACCGTGTCAGAGCCGTTGCAAGCGCCGGAGCTTGCTCCGGAGAGCAACCCGGAGACCTTGACTGCGAGGAAACCATGAGAAGCTACCTCGGACTGTTCTTTCTTGGCGCGCTGTTTAGCCTGCTGGTGACGCCGGCGGTGAGGAGGCTGGGCTGGCGCTTGCGCGCCTATGGCGAGGCGCGCGATGGCCAGGAACATCGGCAAATTCCGCGCTTGGGGGGTCTTGCGATCTTCCTGGCGGCGCTTGCGGCCTGGGGCGTGTTGCTGCTGGTACCGAATGATGTGCGAGCGCGGTTCCTGTCAGAGTGGCGCACCTTGGCCACCTTATTGGTCCCCGGTACGTTGGTGCTGCTTGTCGGCGTGTACGACGATCTCGCAGGCGTAGCCCCATGGCAAAAGCTGATAGCCGAGACGCTGGCAGCAGGGATGGTCTGGTGGGCGGGCTTTCGGATCGTTGGCCTACCCATCCTTGGATATGGCATCCACAGCCCCGTCTTGAGCTTGGCGCTGACTGCGTTCTGGATAGTCGCGGTGACAAACTCTCTCAACCTGATTGACGGGTTGGACGGTCTGGCCGCGGGTATCGCCTTCTTCGTCACCGTTTCCGTCTTTGTGGTTTCGCTGATCCAAGGCAACCACTTCGTATGCATTCTGGCCATCACGCTGGCGGGCGCGTTGCTGGGATTCTTGCGCTTCAATTTTGCCCCTGCCACGATTTTCCTGGGTGATGCGGGCAGCC
>Ga0187860_1004514_pt1 | contig 10414 bp, 10 predicted proteins | sample June2016WEW_10_4_FD_132981 | JGI IMG/M metagenome (GOLD analysis project Ga0187860, IMG submission 132981) | Peatland microbial communities from SPRUCE experiment site at the Marcell Experimental Forest, Minnesota, USA - June2016WEW_10_40 | ecosystem: Environmental > Terrestrial > Soil >... | reverse complement strand
GACGGCCTCTGTCCCTCGGACCTCGCCTAAAAGTGCCATTGTCTCTCCGGCCACGGCGCTTCCCTGCATTACGGTGTCGGGAATATCTTTTGGGCCTTGGTAGGTTCCAGTCACATAGATACCTTCCCGAGAAGTCCGGACAGGACGAAGCGGGGAAGTCTTTGCAAAGCGGTAGGGATTCGTCTCAATCCCGAAGATATCCGCAAACTTTAGCGCGTCCTTATGAGGCTCGAGGCCTACAGATAAGACAGTCATATCGAAAGTCTCATCAATGAGTTTTCCGTCCTCGGCAGCATAGCGGAGCAACAGATCCCCCGTGGCCGGATCTTCCCGGATCGCTGAGATCATGGCACGCTGATAACGGACACCATACTCGTTCTTGGCACGCTCAACATACTTGTCGAAGTCTTTACCAAAAGCGCGCATCTCCATGAAGAAAATTGTCGGCTCGATATGTGCATCGTGTTCTTTTGCAATAATCGCCTGCTTCGTGGCATACATGCAGCACACCGAGGAGCACCAGGGATTAGCATTGCGAGGGTCCCTGGATCCCACACACTGTATCCAAGCGACCTTCTTAGGATGCTTTTCGTCAAAGGGCCTTCTCACTTCCCCCTTGAACGGTCCTGACGCGGAGAGGATTCGCTCGAACTGAACGGAAGATATCACGTTTTTCCATCGGCCGAGTCCCAACTCACCCCGCAATCGTGCGTCATAACGGTCGAGACCGGGGCTCAGGATAATTGCTCCGACGGCAAGCTCCAACTCTCCCCCCTTATCTTCGTAGTTAATCGCTCCCGCCTTGCAGACCTTTTCACATAGGCGGCAAACACCCTTCGTAAGAAAGAGGCACTGGCTCGAGTCAATGGCCCTTGTGTTCGGCACAGCTTGAGGGAAGAGGCAGTAGATGGCCTTGCGCGTTGCGAGACCCTGCTCGAATTCACTCATCACTTTCTTGGGACATTTTGCCTCGCAATCCCCACATCCGGTGCACTTCTCAGGATCTACAAACCGGGGGGAAAGCTTCACTTTGACCGAAAAGTTTCCAGGCTCGCCTTCAACCGAAACCACCTCGGCTAGCGAATGGACATTGATGTTCAGGTGCCTGCCAACCTCGACCATCTTGGGCGAAATCATGCACATTGAACAGTCTCCCGTCGGGAAGGTCTTATCAAGCATGACCATGGTCCCGCCGATAGAAGGATCTCTCTGGATCATGTGGACCTTGAAGCCGCTATCTGCGAGATCCAGTGCGGCCTGCATTCCCCCGATACCGCCGCCCACAATGAGAACTGAACCGTGTTTTGGGGAAGAACCACCATTTCCGCTCATACTAATTTCAACTCCTTTAAAAGTCCCATAGCGTCAATAAAATGCCTATCAACCTGCATCTCCTTTGGGCTGACACCTATCGCGATACCGAGCAGTTCGGTAATAAAGTAGACAGGCAATTTCTCCTTGATTCCAAACGTTTCTCCAGCCTTATCCTGATACGCGTCAAGGTTCATCTGACACATGGGACATGTGGTTACGAAGCAGTTTGCCCCTCGCGCCAAGGCATCCTTCATGATCTTCGACATGAGGATCAGGGAAGTGTCAGCATCGTTGATCACTGCAGAGGCACCGCAGCAATCGGTCTTATAGCCCCATTCGATGGGCTCTGCACCGAGCGCCTTGCAGAGGATCTCCATGCCCTGCGGGTTTTCAACGTCATCTGGGACAGCAACATCGCTGGGGAAGCGGGTCAGCAAACATCCGTAATAGGATGCGGGCTTGAGTCCCGCCAGTTTTATTTTCGTCTTCTCGGCGATTTCACCGGAATGGGCCTTCGGCACAAGCACCTCAAGGATGCTCAAGATCTTTATCCTTCCCTCGACCTTCCTGGCGAGTTCGGCGTTAATTCTGTCCTTTAACTCCGTATCATTGGCCAGCCTCTTCTGAGATACAAGCATCCTGCTGTAGCACGACGAACAGGGAATGACGAGATCGGAAAGGCCACAGGCATCGGCAATGCCGAGGTTGCGGGCAGGGAGGGCCACCGACAGGAATTCATCTGTTTTGCTCGCTGACGTGGCACCGCAGCAACTCCAGTCATCAATCTCCTTCAGCTGGACTCCCAGTTTCCTGAAGACAAGCCTGTTCTGGATATCGTAAAGCTCAGATGAGGCATGCAAGGAACACCCGGGATAATACGCTATTTCCATGGGATACTCCTAAAGCCCCCGGCCTTTTACCTTGCGATAGAGGTTCTTGACCTCGGAGAGGGCCTTAATCTTCTCAAGAGTGAAATGCATACGCTTCTTTTTCATCATTGCAAGGCCGAGCTTCGCCTGGTTCGAGATTTCTTCAAGAATCGCCTTCCACCGGGCTCTCTTCACTTCGAATGCCGTGGTTTTCATCTCATACAGGCCCATGAACTCGAGTTCGCTCACCCTCCCAAAGTGGGACACCGATTTTAGGAAGGCATCATGGAAAAAAGCGACTTTTGGGGTCAGCGGTTCGATGTGCGATTCCTTTGACATCTGCTTAAGCGTTTCGTTAATCCGTGCAGTCTGGATGTTGTTCGGACAACGCGTACCGCATGTATAACAGGCGACACACTGCCAGACGAGGAGGTTATTGAGCGCGTCGCTCCTTTCTCCGAGCAGGACCATTCGTATCAACCGGTCAGGAGTGACCCCGGTCATATCTCCAACGGGGCAGCCGGCGGCACAGCGGCGGCACTGGTAACATGCCAATAGGTTCTGGCCCGACCGTTCCATGACCTCTTGCAATAACGACTGAGATGCCGCTGTTTCGAACTTACAAACTTCTGATTGCATCTTCAGACTCCTTGCCCACTGTTCCGGTCTCCTCGCAACCTCTGAGGAGAATTCCCCATAAACACATTATTATAACATCTTGCGCGCAGCTTTTGCACAAACTGAACGGCTCCTTCTCCACAGATTCCAATACACGGTTTAGGCTCGACTTCAGGAAGCATAGAGTTCTGTGAAACTCAGATTGTTGCCGGTATTCCGGCCTGCATTTTTGCTGCAAGAACCGTGTTATACATGAGCATCGCGATAGTCATAGGACCCGCTCCGCCAGGCACTGGGGTGATGTATGCCGCACTCTCTTTCGCGGCATCGAAATCAACGTCGCCCACAATTTTGCCCTCGGAAGTGACATTGATGCCGATATCTATCACGGCAGCACCTTCTTTTACCATATCTCCTGTTATCACCTTTGCCTTGCCGACTGCCGCACAGAGGATATCTGCCTTGAGGCAAACCTCTTTCAGGTCGGGCGTTCTGCTGTGGGCTATCGTTACCGTGGCGTGTTTTCTCAGGAGGAGGAGGGCAAGGGGTTTGCCTACGATAACGCTTCTCCCGACAACAACAGCGTGTTTCCCCTTCGGGTCAATATTGTACGCCTCGAGCATCTTCATGGCTCCGTGAGGAGTGCATGCTACGAATCCCGGCTCATCGAGCATGAGTTTCCCGAGCGCATCGGGACCGAAGCCGTCCACGTCCTTTGCAGGCGAGATGCGGTTCATAACCTCCTTCTCGTCAAGACCTTTCGGGAGAGGCAGTTGGACAAGTATTCCGTTCACCTTCGGATCGCTGTTAAGCCTGTCAATGAGCGTTATCAGCTCGGCCTGGGTAGAAGTTGCAGGGATTTTATGGGCAAAGCTCGCTATCCCTATTTCAACACAGGCCTTTTCCTTGGATGCGACGTATTTCTGTGAAGCAGGGTTTTCGCCGACGAGGACAACGGCGAGTCCGGGATGTATCCCTTTCGCCTTCAATCCCGCGATCTCAGTTGTTAATTTTGCCCTGATGTCCGCCGCGACTTTTTTTCCATCAATCAATACTGCTGACATATATCCTCCTCGTTATAAAAAGATTATGATATGAAGGTGCTACGTCATGAAGTCATCGAGTTGTCAGACAAAAGGTCTATCGGCACCTCTAATGAATGCAATAGCGTAATCACCTTTCCTGTATTAGTGAGAGCATCTCTTCCCGCGTGCTCTGCTTTGTCCTGAATATTCCTCTGACGGCCGACGTGACTACCCGTGAGCCCGGCTTCTTTATCCCCCGCATACTCATGCAGAGGTGTTCGGCATCAAGGATGACCATACATCCTTTCGGCTTGAGTTTTTTCATGATCAAGTCAGCCAGCTGAGTGGTTAGTCTTTCCTGCACCTGAGGCCGCTTGGCAAAGACCTCTAATGCTCGCGCAAGGGCACTGATGCCAACAATCCTGCCGTTTTCGGGAATATAGGCGATATGGGCTTTGCCGGCAAAGGGGAGCAGGTGATGCTCGCAGACTGAATAAAAATGGATGTCTTTAAGGAGGACCATCTCGTCATGTTTCTCTCCTTCCATCGGAGTAAGGATGTCCTCGGGAGATTCGCCGAGGCCGGAGAATATCTCCTTGTACAATTCGAACACCCGATGCGGTGTTCTTTTGACACCCGGCCTCTCCGGGTTTTCCCCGATGCCTTCAATGATCAGTCTGATCCCGGCTTTTATTTTTTTTGCATCCATGGTTGTTTACGGAAAATCTAAGCGAGTCATTCTAACATTTTCAGTACTGTTTAGCAAACTGACTCACATAATCCAAAAGATCCCAGGGATCAGTGGGATGGACCTGCTTTTTCTCCATGATGACCGTTGTCCTTAAACAACGGCAGAAAGGCTCACTCGGATAAAAGAGAGAGCCTTCTGCGTGACATCATGGCTTATGGCATTCTTCCTACCAAGCAGGCATGGTGTATTATATAATGGTGTATTATATAATCGATTGACGAACTGTGGCAGGGCCTCCTGAAAGCGGTGAAAATGCAAAATAAGGACAAGACAAAAATGCAACCTGGTAAGAAGCATGCCAAACGTAACCAGAGTATTCCCGGAGCGACGAGAACGGGAACCCGGCTTGCCGGACAGGATGGAGTGTCGAAAGAAACAGAATTGAGATATCGCGAAATGCTCGATTCGGTCGACGAGGCTATACACATCGTCGATGCCGACTTGCTGGTCCTGTTCGTTAATAGGGCGTTCAGAGAATTGGTAAAGGCAGTAGGACTGGACAAGGAGATAATTGGCCGCCGACTCTGCGACGTCTTTCCCTTCTTGCCGGACAGGGTTTGGGATGAATATCGCAGCGCAATCGAGAGGGGATCTATGATTCTTACGGAGGAGTCTACCGCGGTCGGGCATAAGGAAGTGTTCACTGAAACGCGGAAAATACCGATCTTCGAGGGGAAGAGCGTTGTGAAGGTCGTCACGGTTATGAAGGATGTCACCGAGCTCAAGAGGACTGCAGCGGCTCTCCGGGAGAGCGAGGAGAAATACCGTTCGTTGGTTGAATCCACGAAAGATTCTATCTATCTGGTGGATGAGCACTACCGGTTTCTTTTCATGAACGAAAACCATCTCGCTCGGATGGGTCTTACCGGAAAGGATTACGCGGGCCGCGCCTATGGTGAGTTTCATTCTCCCGAAGAGACAAGGGACTTTATTGAGAAGGTTAGCAGCGTGTTCAACACCGCCGAGGCGTCACAGCATGAACATAGCAGCCAAAGGGATGGTAAGTCTTTCCTTCGGACATTCAGTCCTGTGAAAGGACCGGAGGGAAGCACCATCGCCGTGAGCGTTGTCTCGACGGACATTACCAAGCTAAAGGAGATGGAGACCGAGATCAAGGAGTCGGAGCAAAAATTGAGGAGCATCTTCGACAACGCATTGGACGGAATGCTTTTGATGGATAGTGAAAAGAAAAGAATCAATTACGGAAACAGGACGATGTGCAACATGCTTGGATATACGCTTGAAGAGATAAAGGAATTACGAATTTCGGATCTTCATCCCCAAGAATTTCTGTCCGCTGTGGCAGGGCAGTTCGAGAAGCTCGCTGCTGGAGGAGGGCTGGTCGAGAGTATGCCGGTAAAGAGAAAGGACGGAAGCATTTTCTACGCCGACATCAACTCTTCTCCGATAACCATGGCAGATAAGAAATATCTGGTCTGCGTCTTTCGAGATATTACTGAACGCAGAGAGGCCGAAGAACGCTTAAGGGAAAGCGAAGCGAGATACAAATATATATTTAATACCGCCTCGGTCTCCATATGGGAAGAAGACTTCTCAGAGGTCAAGAAAGCGATTGACGAGTTGAAAACACAAGGAATAACGGATTTCCGGGCATATCTCGATGACAACCCGGACTTTGTATCCCGCGCCGTTGAATTGACAAAAGTCTTAGATGTGAACGATACAACGCTGAGGCTGTACGGAGCAAACAGCAAAGATGAGTTCGTGCGTTCCTTGAGTGACGTTTTCACCCCTGCGTCATATTCTGCATTTAAGGAATCGCTCATAGCCATAGCCCAAGAGAAGACTTACTTCGAAGCAGAGACTGTCAACAAAACGCTGCGGGGCGAGCATATACATATTCTGGTGCGTCTCGCAATCCCTTGCGAAACGTCGCGATTCAAAAATATTCTTGTCAGCATCATGGATATCACCGAGCGTAAGCGGGCAGAGGACGTGCTCATGGAGAGATTCCGGCACTTGTCCGAAGTTGCTTTTGACGGAGTTGCCGTTACAGAGAAAGGCGTATTTTTAGAGGTGAACAAACCCTTTGCCCATATGTTCGGATACGAAGTGCCTGAGATGCTAGGACTGCCAGTATTGCAATTAGTCGCCCCGGAATGTCAGGAAGACGTCAAACAAAAAATCCTCTCGGAATATGAGAAGCCCTATGAGCTGATAGGCGTCAGGAAAGACGGAAGGCATTTCCCGATCGAGGCCTGCGGCAAATCATTTCTCTCTGAGGGGAGAAATCTCCGGATAACATCGCTAAGGGATATTACCGATCGCAAGAAGACAGAGGGAGAACTCCTCAGGGTCCAGAAACTTGAATCGCTCGGGGTTCTTGCGGGGGGCATCGCGCATGATTTCAACAACATTTTGACGGCAATCCTGGGAAACATAAGCCTTGCAATGTTGTATGTTAAACCCGGAAACGTACTTTTTGAACGATTGCTGGAGGCGGAAAATGCATCCGTGCGCGCGAGAAGTTTGACCCAGCAGCTCCTTACGTTTTCCAAGGGTGGAACTCCGGTTAAGAAAACAGCTTCTATTGTTGATTTAATAAAAGAGTCCGCGGGCTTCGTGCTGAGGGGTTCGCAAGTCAAATGCGATTTCATCTTGGCGGACAATATCTGGCCGGTGGAAGTTGATGAGGGGCAGATGAGTCAGGTTATTCAGAATCTGGTCATCAATGCTGATCAGGCAATGCCTGATGGCGGAACAATCACCGTTCGTGTAGAGAACAATATCGTTACAGCGGAAGATGTTTTGCCGCTGCGCGAGAGAAGATATGTGAAGATAACGATTCAAGATCATGGAATCGGCATACCCGAAGAGTATCTTGAAAAGATATTTGACCCTTTTTTTTCGACGAAGCAGAAAGGAAGCGGTTTGGGGCTGGCCACCGCCTATTCCATCATAAAAAAACATGATGGTTATATTACGGTGGAATCAGAAATGGGATCAGGGACAAAATTCCTGATCTATCTTCCTGCGTCGCGGAAACACGTCATTAAAAAGCAGGCTCTGGGAGGAATACCCATTTGCGGTGCGGGAAAGGTTCTGTTTATGGATGATGAAGAGATGGTGAGGAATACTGCCGGTGAGATGCTCAGAAGGATCGGTTATACCGTTGAGTTTGCCAGAGACGGTGCTCAAGCGATTGAAGTCTATGTGAAGGCCCAACTATCCGGGCAGCCGTTTGACGCAATCATCATGGATTTAACCATTCCCGGGGGACTGGGTGGTAAAGAGACCATTAAAAAGCTGCTTGAGATTGATCCGGAGGTGAAGGCGATCGTATCGAGTGGTTATTCCAATGATCCCGTAATGGCTGATTACAAGAAGTATGGTTTTGCGGGTGTTATCGCAAAACCATATCGAATAAAACAATTGAGTGAGCAACTGATCAAAACAATGAAGCTGAAGGATCGCACAGAACAGTAGAAGAAACATTCGCACAGATTGGAAAAATCCCCCCTGTCGGCCCGAAACTGATGAGCATCATTTCTGGAAATCACTCAGCTGCGCGGCAATTACGGCAGTAGCCCTTGATCTCGAGCGTGTGTTTGATCCCCTGAAAACCGCTATTCCTACAAAGCTCGTCTTGAATCTCTTCAAGTCTCGGAGAAAAAATCTCCGTGACTGCCCCGCACTTCATGCAGATCAAGTGGTCATGGTGCCCGTGGCCGTACGTATGTTCGTAATGCGCGTGCTTGTCGTTCTTTTCCACCTGATCGACAAGACCACTTTCAAGGAGGAGGGGCAATGTCCTGTATATGGACGCCTTGGAAACCCTGATGCTCTTATTCCTCATACTGAGCAGCAATTCCTCAGGATCGAAATGGCCGTGAAACGAAAAGACCTCATTCAGGATCGTCTCTCGTTCTTTTGTGAATTTAAGACCCTTTCCCCTGAGAAATTCCTTAAAGATATTTTTCTCCATTGGAGTGTGACATCCTCCCGGTGTCAAAGGCGGCGAGCATCTTGGCGGTTCAGGATGATCTGTCTTCTGGAGACAGGTTGGTTCTTGCCGAAAGAAGCGTTGAGAAAAATTCTGGCAATGCCGATGCCTGCAAACGCTGTCAATCCGTGCGACGCGGTATACCGGCGCAACGTCAAAGATATCCGCACCCTTGTGGGAAACAGCAAGACTTGTTCAGGAAACATCCAGGATTTCACCGCAAATCCCTATCGGCGGCGTATCAGGGTATCCCACCGGGAATCAAGAATCGCGTTTGCGAGCAGATGGTTTTTGATCCTGCCCGGAATATGCAACTTCTTGCCGTCGGCTTTAGGCTTCTTCCTGGGTCTCGACATACTGCCTTATGGCCTCCAAAGTAACCTCCCCTGTTGAGGCAAGGAAATAAGACGGTGACCAGAACACTCCTCCCCTCAGGTGCTTCCTCATGACCAAAGGGAATTCCTGCCTGAGTCTCCGGGACACCGCTGTCTTCAGACTATTGATGAACCGAGAGGGCGCTATCGATGGACGGGAGGAAAACAGTATGTGGATATGATCTCTATCCGTCTCCCGGTGTATTATCTGAATACCCAATTTAGCAGACAGCTCATCCACTATCTCCTTGAGTCTGTCATCAAGAAGCCCGGTCAGTATTTTCTTCTTGTATTTGACACACATAACGAGATGGAACTGAATAGCATATACTGAATGGGAACCCTTATCAATCTTGTATCGCATGCTATAGCGTAGCAGAATAACCTATCGTGAGCAAGTGCAAAATGCGCGGCGTGCGCGGCGGGCAATTCATTCCTCCTCTTTCATGCAGGCATGACGGAAGGGGACTTCTGCCCTCAGAAGTTAAAACTGCCGGACTCTGGCATCTCTCAAAGCACTGCTCAGATTTTCCGCCTTTGCATCCCACAAAATATCTTTACCATATTCGTAATCTCGTGAAGATTCAATCTCTTGAGGGTGCTGGCTACACGGAGAAGGAAAATCCTCGTATCGAGGCGCAAGGCCTTTTCCACCTGTGGGATGTCAAGGCTTCAGAACGAAAGGATGCGGAATGAAGTATTGTCTGCCCCCGCCCGAATTCGGGATGGGTGGATGTTCCGAGAATGTCCTGTCTGATAAGAGCTTTCTTATCCAATCCGGCTCTCCAGTGCCTCTTTGACCTTTCGGACATCCTCCACTGCGCCTTTGATCATAAAGGGGCTTATACCGGCTATATCAGATTCCATGATCTCATGACTGAACCGAATGGAACCGAGAAGATCAACGTCTGAGAGTTGTTTTCTTATGAAATTGAGGTCATCCTCACCCCTCACCTTATTGGCGACGACGAACACCTTTTTAACCCCGAGCCCCTTTGCCATCGCTTTCACGGAATGTGCCGTCTGTATGCTTCTCTGTCCCGGTTCCACCACAACGATGAAGGCATCGACCGCCTCAGCAGTGCCCCTCGTGAGATGTTCTATTCCGGCCTCCATATCAGCAATGACGACCTCATCCCTGCCGACGACAAGATGCTTGAGCAACCTCCGCAAAAAAACATTTTCAGGACAATAACAGCCCGAGGCTGCCTCCTTTGACTTACCCGTTACAAGGAGCACGATATTATTGAACCGGTATCCGAATTCTTCCGGGATATCATCCACCTTCGGATTGATCTTGAATATACCGCCGCTTGTCCCCGGCTTTGCGCCCATCCGTTCCTCTATGAGCTCAGTAAGCTCCGCTATGGGACGTATTCGGGAAATATCCCCTGCCGGCACTCCCAATGCGGCAGCCAGGTTCGCATCAGGGTCAGCGTCCACAGCAATAACCCGCTTGCCTTCCGATGCATACAGATGACTCAAGACAGAAGAAAGCG
>Ga0187860_1004512_pt1 | contig 10416 bp, 14 predicted proteins | sample June2016WEW_10_4_FD_132981 | JGI IMG/M metagenome (GOLD analysis project Ga0187860, IMG submission 132981) | Peatland microbial communities from SPRUCE experiment site at the Marcell Experimental Forest, Minnesota, USA - June2016WEW_10_40 | ecosystem: Environmental > Terrestrial > Soil >... | reverse complement strand
TTCCCAAATACGAAGATCTTCAAAAGCTTTTCAAACAAGTTCTTAACAAAAACTATACAAGAGAAGACTACCTCAAGCAGTTCACCATTCGCGTCCCAGAAAACCTCGCGAAAATTGATCGGGTTTCAAGATTCTACCAGGAAAACGTCACTGACACACCATTGGAACTCTTCGGTATCCTGTATCTGCAACGTCAACGGCTCCTTGAAGCAAAAGAAAAATACGGCGACTACATTTCTCCCGAGAAATTTGAGCAAGAAAAAACAAAGTAAACTCAATCTGCTGGAAGGCATCTTTTTTTGTCTCTTCGTTTGGGTAAAATCTTAAAAGTATCCTCTATACAGACTAAGAATTCATAACGGTTAATTAAGAAAAACAATTAAGAAGAAACACAGAACAAAAAAACAAAACAAGGGTGAGTAAAATGATGATGAAAAAGCTCGAGAAAAAATGTTTCCCCTATACCATAAACCTAGTAGCTATGGAGGGAGACGGTACATTCGCATGCCCCAAATGTGGAACAATGATTTCGCCCGACGACGAATCCGAATCCAACTACAAAATCGTCGACACCAAAGTCACGAACGATGAACTTACTGAACTAGTCATCTCATGCGGCAAATGCGGCAGCACAATCATAATCACCGGCTTCCAAGCAGGGATCGATTCATAAAAAATACAAAAAATAGTTCTTAACTACTTCTTATTCTAATTCCAAGTTAACTTAACCGGTACTTCTAATTTCTATGAAAACTTTGATTTTGGAAGCTACTTTGCCCTTTTATCTTTGTTTTTGAGCAAATGGTTTATTTTGTCTTTTTTACATTAATCGAGCTGTGGATTTAGATGCTTATTGAGACCTTCACGGTTGGCGGTTTATCGACAAACTGCTACATCGTTAGCTCCCAACAAACCAAAGACGCAATCATAATCGACCCAGGCATAGACCTAATTTTAGAAGCAGACCCAATCTTCGATTACATTGCTGAAGCAGAGTTGAAGGTGAAGATGATTGTGAACACGCATGGGCATTCAGATCATATAAACGGTGACGCCATTTTTCAAGAAAAATACAATGTGCCTATTTGCATTCACCGTCTGGACGCGGCTTCTCTTGCGGTTTTGGAAAACAGGAATTTTCCGTCGAGCATCCTCTTGGATGATGACACCTTGGTCAATTTTGGAAACAGCTCCCTAAAAGTCATTCATACGCCGGGTCATACACCTGGCAGCATCTGCCTTCTTGGCACAAAGCTGGTTTTCACTGGCGACACATTGTTTGCGGGCGGGATCGGCCGAACCGATTTTCCAGGTGGCTCTTACAGCGAAATGCAATTATCTCTTCAAAAACTGCAGGGTTTGCCTGATAACTTCTTAATTTACCCCGGTCATGGACCCACGTCGATAATAGGGGAAGAAAAAAGGGTCAATCCATTCCTGACGAGTTGACTTTCAAAAGACTATTTTGCACATGCAATCAGGATAAGCCTGTCCGAATCAAGGCTAAATTGTTGCCCCTCGTAGCCGCCGATGACCCGCGTGACTACAAAGCCAGCTTGCTTAAGCAAATCCCGCAAAACTTGGGACTGGTACAAACGTACGGTATGCCTGAAAATTCTTATTTTCCCATCTGCCTTTCCGCAGACCGTCCATAAATCTCTGAGCTTTAAGCCATTTTTATCGACGGTGCGCTTTTGCGAAAGAGAGAAACTCGGGTATTCTCGCGGTTTAGAATTGACTGGCTGCTTGACTGTGTATTTTTGCATCAGGAGCTTACGATTGAAAACGTCAATGATCAAACCCCCGCCTTTCTGTATTGTTTGGTGCAGTTCCAAAAGGCTTTCCATATCCTCCTCTTCAGTTGGCAAATACCCAAAACTCGTGTCCATACTTACCGCTGCGGCGAAAGCCTGTGGCTTAAAGGGCAGATGCCGCACGTCCGCTTTTACCAGCTGCATGCTGCTGAGTCTGGTTTTTGCTATTTTGAGAAGATTTGGCGAGATGTCTAACCCAACAAAGTCGTATCCTTCTTTGCTCAGCGGAATTGCGTGCCTTCCCGTTCCGCAAGCAACATCCAAAATTATCCCTTGTGGCTTTAGGATGTTTCTTATGAATTTTACTTGTTTTTCTGTTTGGTTTTGGTCAGCTATTTCCGCCCAGTAAACGTTCATCCGGTCAAAAACGTTCAGGAGGTGCTTCATTTTTCATCAAAACACGCTTGATTAAACTACCGTTTGGTTGAATTTAGCTTTTCACGTAGCACTGGCACCATTAACTGTGTCTGAAATTGTCTTTTAATGACTAAAAATGTCTCAACCTGCAACTGACTCACGCTCTGTTTCAAAAAAGAAGCTAAAAATACCCTGTTCAAAAATTGCCAACGCAACTATTTTCTTTCATAGACCTACCCGCTGAAATATCAAAGCTAACCACAAGCCTTTGCAAGAATTTAAAGCTGAAAACTCGGGAACCTTTTTCGAGCCGCTTAAATATCCTTGCCGCTTACTCTCTAATTCGCTGGAGAACGAGGCTTTGAGTGAAAAGCAGGATTGGCAACATCTTTACATGCTTCTGAGGCTTGCGGAGATGGGGGCTTACCGTCGAACCGCCAAAATCTCAACTGAATATTTGGCGGGTAAACTTGGGTTTTCCCAGCAGACCGCCTCACGTTACCTAATAGAGCTTGAACGTAAAGGATGGATTCAACGAAACATCACCCCAGAAGGCAGCTTAATTCGAATTGAAGAGCCGGGTGGTAAGGAACTGCAGAAACTTTATTCAAGCCTTAAGTTTCTGGTCGAGAAATCGTACCCGCCCTCAGTGACCTTGGAGGGAACAGTCTTTACCGGACTGGGTGAAGGCGCATACTATATTTCGAAGGAAAATTATCGAAAGCAATTTGCGGAAAAACTGGGTTTTGATCCTTACCCTGGAACCCTCAACCTCAAGTTGACAGCGGATTACGACATCAAAACCCGGATGGAACTGGAGGCATACCCAGCTGTCGAAGTAATGGGTTTCAAGAATGAGGACCGTTCCTTCGGGCTTGTGAAATGCTATCCCGCAGTAATCGGCAACAAGGTTAAAGGCGCTCTGGTAACGGCGCTACGTAGCCACTACGATGTTTCGGTCTTGGAAATCATTGCGCCCGTATGCCTAAGAAAGCAGCTGAACATTAAAGATGGCAACAAAGTAAAAGTGGAAATTTACATCGCACCGTAGCCTACCTAAAATGGGTAAAGTGGATTCTTATATTTGACAGAGTACTCCTGCTGCGGTTTGCGCCTGGTGGCTATCCAGTAGCCAACTATTAAGCCGAAGCCTAAGCCGCCTATGTGCGCCAAATCGTTGACTCCGGCGCTTAATCCGCTTATTAGTAGTAGGAAGAAAGCGTAAACGAGCGCCCCAACGATAGATTGCCGAACGGAATGTCTATCGTAAATGACACATGCTCCGAAAAGCGCGAAGATTGCGCCTGAAGCTCCTACAGAGAGAAATTCTGGCCCAAAAGCTAACGAAAGAACATTGCCCGCCAAGCCGCCCACGATGTAGATTCCCAGGTACTCGGGTAGCGAAAACATTTCTTCTGCTCTTAACCCGAATATGAAGAGAAACAGCATGTTGCCCACGAGATGGGGTATTGAGGCGTGGATGAACATAGAAGTGAAAAGCTGGTAGTATGCGCCGTGCAGTACTTCGATGTTCCATTGGTACAAGGGTGGAATACCGGCAAGGTTTGTGGTTAGTGCGTTGCCTCCGACTATGGACGTGTAAATGTACATTGCCGTGTTTAGGGCTATGAGGATAATTGTCGGCTTGTACTTTTCGCTATTCATCGGGTTAACCAAACTTAACTTGAGAGCTTATCGATTATTTCCTGCTTAATCTTTGTTGAACTATCTAAAGTATTCTCCCCAAACTTTCCGATCCTAATTACTTCAATGTTCAAACCGTGGGTTTTTACGTAACTTAAAACCTGCTTAAACATGTCCTGCTGGTCGTAACCTAACGCAATTACATCTGGCCTGATTGACTCGATGACTTCACCGATTTCAAATTCTTCATATCCAAGCACCGCCCTATCTACAACCTTCAAGGATTCAACTAGCAGGCACCTTTCAGTCTCAGACATAATTGGTTTTCTGCCTTTGGTTTTCTCAACTGTGCTGTCCCTTGCAACAACAACAATTAACTCAGCGTTTTCTCCTCCTGCCTTCTTGGCTTCCTCTAAAAACCTGACATGCCCCAGATGAAGCAGGTCAAACACGCCTGAAGCTAAGACAATTTTTTTCTTTGTGGATTGGTCGGCCATTCGAATTTCACAGCGCCTAATAACCTTAACGCGTCAAGGAGCCCTTCGCAGTAAGCTACCGAGGTCAAGCTTGTTTCAAATTTTCCTTGAGCCTTATAATACTTTGCGTCTTCCAAATAATCGCATGCCCAACGTAGAACCTTCGTCAAATCCGCCTCGGAAACTGTCACAGATTCTTTTGTCTGCAGCAGCTCCTTGAGCACTTTTTCTGCTGAGCCAATGTACTTTGCTGCAAGCATTTCCGAACTCACTTGGCAAGCCTCCTAAACTCTGCGGGAGCACCAGCAAAAGCAATCAAAGCTTCAACCTCCATAAAATGCATGTCGCCTGGAAGAATTAGGCTGTAAGGCGGCTCGCCAAAATCAAAATTCACAATACTTTTGATGAAGTCTGCCTTCAAAATCGGGGTTTTGCTTCCCGCCCGAGCTACCCCAACGGCAGGCGTATCAGGCGCCACTGCGCTCTTTCTCTTTTTCTTCTCAACTTCCAGAAGCATCTCCACAGCTTGGTTGATGCTTAGGAAATGCTTTTCAGAGGCTTTCAAATCCAGCAGGCAAAGCGTATGTAAACCCACTTTCTTGTTTTGTGCGATGACATCATATGGTGTTGCGGAATAATTTTCCGGAAAGGGAACGGTGACGGTCTTTCCAAATTTATAATTGTGCAGCCCAGAGAGGCTGACAATTGCTGAAATAATCGATGTACCGTGAACAATGCGAGTTCTTATCCCCTTCCTTTCTGCGTCAATTCTTAGTGTGACGTGGGTTGTAGCTATGAAGGGGTCGCCTGGGACAAGAAAAACGGTTTTACCTTTTTGGGCGGCCTGCAGAATTGCCGCGGCGTTTTCCTCTTCTAAGTCGCGCCTTGAAACCAATTGGACCTGCCTGCCGCATGTATCTTCGAAGCGTTGCAAGTTGAAATCTGGCATGAAACTCGTGTATATTTCCATGAAAACAGTGTCTGCGCTTTTGGTTTCTTCTAAACCGCTAAGACTGATGCCTTTTTCATCGTTTAACCCTAAGCCTACGAAGACAAGTTCCTTCAAGTTAAGTCCCCATTGGTATTGAGGGTTTAAAACTTAAACGTTATTTCTCTTTTATATCGCCCTTTTCAACCAGCTTCTTGTAGTAAGCTCGGCACGTTTCCATAGAAAGTCCCTGGCGCTGGCAGAACACTGAAAGGACCTTCTCAGTAGACTCCCTAGGTTTTTTCTCCTTAACCATTTCCCTCAATAAGTCTAAGTCATGCTTATCTTGTGTATCACTCATAAACCAAAACCTACTAATTATTCTTCTTCTTCGACCCAAAAAAGCTTTTGTGTGCTCCGGAAGTCAGGCAAGAAGGCATTTGTCTGTTTTGCCTTCAAAGTATCACCGCTTTGAACGGTCAGTGCAGACTTAACCAAACGTTTATATGATTTACGTTAAAGAGAAACCTACGCATTTCAGCCTTGATTGACTGAAGGATTGAAACCGAATGAAGCCTGTTGAAAACTTGGTCAGAGACAGCATGAAAAACTTTAAGCCATGCGTCCACGGCGGCGAGGTTTCGGATGCGGCAGGCAAAAGTGGGCTGAGACGCGAGGAAATTTTGGATTTCAGTTCAAGCGTGAACCCTCTGGGTCCATCCAAGAAAGCGCTTGAAGCAGCAAAAAAAGCGTTCTCAGAAATTCCAGCTTACCCTGATTCAAATTCCAATGAGCTTAGGCAAGCCATCGCAGGCCACTTTAGCGAAATCAACAAAAACAACGTTGTCGTCGGGAACGGTTCCACGGAACTCATGTACCTGTTCGCTGAGGCTTTCCTGAGAAAAGACGAAATAGCACTAATTCCAGCGCCAACCTTCGGCGAATACGAAAGCGCCGTAAGAAAGACAGGGGAAACAGCCAAATTTGTCAAGCTTGACCGGAACTTCAACATTAATCCGGAAACTTTCCACCGTGAAATGGCCGACGCCAAGATTGTTTTCTTATGCAACCCGAATAACCCAACCAGCATGCTCATCCCAAACCAAACTCTGACCGCCATAGTTGATCGGGCCATGGAGCAGGATACTCTCGTTTTTCTCGACGAAGACTTTTTGGAGTTCGTAGAAAACGAAAAAACGTTGACCCTGATTGGCAAAATCAAAAGTTACCCCAACTTGTTCATCTTGAGGTCGTTCACCAAGATTTTCGGGTTAACTGGCTTACGCGTTGGCTACGGAATCGCTAGCGAAGAAATCATCAATGTGCTTTCATGTGTAAAGATTCCTTGGAATGTGAACTGTTTAGCTCAGGTTGCCGCAGTCGAGGCGTTGAAAGACGAGGAGCACTTAAGGGCGACTCGGGAGCTTATCAAAAAAGAGAAAGAGCAGCTTTTGGCTGGGTTGGAAAAATTTGGTTCGTTCAAGGTTTACCCGGCTGACGCGAACTTTTTCTTTATCAACATCCGCAAGACGGGTTTAACTGCAACTGAGCTTTCTGACAAGCTGATTGCGCAGGGTATTTTGATTCGGGACTGCACTTCATTCCGTGGACTTGACCAATACTTCGTCCGGGTAGCGGTGAAAACCCACCATGAGAATAAATGTTTGATTGATGCTTTAACGCGGACAGTGAAGAACCAGCAATGAACGGGTTTGATGAATGCTAAGCATGTTTTCTTTTAACATCTCACTTTTTGTGGATTCCGCGCTGATTTTCATCTTAGCCTTTCTGATTGACATTGTATATGGGGAGTACCCTGACAGGATTCACCCAACAATAGGCATAGGCAAAATTATTTCTTACCTAAAACCCAAACTGAAGAGCACCAACCCCAAAGTCGAGAAAGCAAATGGTGTTCTGCTAGCTCTTATTGTCATGTTTATTATTGCGCTGCCGGTTTTTCTGCTGCTTTTCTGGCTCAGGCAATCCTTCGGTTTCTTCGGTCAAATAGCCTACATTATTGTCGGCGCAATTCTGTTCAAAGCCACGTTCGCAGTTAGAGGCATGGGTCAATACACTAAACCGATCGCAAATGCGCTGAAGAACAAAGATTTGACGGAAGCCCGAAGATGGCTTCCCTACATAGTCAGAAGAGACCCAAATACCCTAAACGAGAAACAAGTTACTTCCGCCGCAGTCGAATCCATCGCCGAAAGCACGACCGACGGTATAACCGCGCCTTTCTTCTTCTTCGCCATATTTGGCGTTGCAGGTGCCTTCGCCTACCGTGTCGTTAACACTTTGGACTCGATGGTTGGATATAAGAACGAGGAAAACAGGAACATCGGCTGGTTCAGCGCAAACCTTGATACCATCACCAACTACATTCCAGCCAGGCTAACAGCTTACCTGATGGTTGCTGCCTCCTATCTCCTACGCGAGAACTGGCGGGAATCATGGCGCATACTGCAGCGAGACAAGGCCAAAACCGTCAGTGTAAACGCAGGCTGGACTATTTCAGCGATGGCTGGAGCATTAAACACCCAGCTCGAGAAGCAAGGGCATTACGCGCTTGGTGACGACCATGGCATCGAGCCTGAACACATTGATAGGGCACTTCGAGTTATGACGTTGACAGCCGTCCTCTTTGGTGCAATTGCGGTCATGCCCATTTTAGCATTGAGGATTTATGTTACAGGGCTTTAGACAGAAAGAACCGACTGAAGTCTGCACCAGGTTTCTTGAAGGTTCTTAAAGTTATAGTTGCATAGTTTTTATTTAGCTCGACAACTGTTTATTGTCATCTGAGAGGGAACTTTGGGTTTGAATGGGAAGCCGCTCGTCACCATAATAGGTGCTGGCATGTCCAAGTTCGGCAAGCGTGATGGTTTACTTGCAAGAGAGATTTTTGCTGAAGCTGCAAAAGAAGCCTTCAACAGCTGCCCCAAACTTGACCCTAAACGAGATATCAAAGCCATGTTCATCGGGCAAATGGGCGAAGCTTACGAGCATCAGGGTCATATGGGAGCAACTATCGCAGATTGGGCAGGGCTCACAGGAGTTGCAGCCACGCGTACGGAGTCTGCTTGTGCTTCTTCAGGCGCTGCGTTACGTTCAGGGATATACGCTGCGATGTCCGGGCTTGCCGATGTGGTTTTAGTCGGCGGGGTCGAGAAAATGACTCATCGCACCACAGCTGAGGTAACTGAGTACTTGGCTATGGCGTCGGATTACCCGTTTGAACAATGGAATGGGATCACTTTCCCAGGTTTATACGCGATGATGGCGACTGCCCACATGGACAAGTACGGAACGACTGAGCAGAATATGGCAACGGTTGCCGTCAAAAACCATTATCATGGAAGCCTAAACCCTAAAGCGCACCTGCAAAAAGAAATCACATTGCAAGTCGCCATGAATTCACGCTGCATTGCTTGGCCTCTCAAACTTTATGATTGCTCTCTGATTACCGACGGGGCGAGCTGCATAATCCTTACACGACCCGAATTAGCCTGCAAATATAATGACCTGCCAGTGCATATCGTAGGCAGCGGACAAGCGACCGACACCATTGGCTTATACCAACGCCAAAGCCTAACTTCATTGAACGCCACTAAATTAGCCGCGAAGACAGCTTATGAAATGGCTAACGTAAAGCCAGGAGATATTAACCTAGCTGAAGTTCACGATTGTTTCACGTTTGCGGAACTCATGGCGTACGAAGACCTTGATTTCTGTCCAGTCGGTGAAGGCGGCAAACTAGTAGAAAGCGGCGAAACCCGTCTTGGCGGGCGAATTCCAGTTAACACCAGCGGCGGCTTAAAAGCAAAAGGTCACCCTGTAGGTGCCACAGGAACTGCACAGGCATACGAAGTTTACCTGCAGCTCACAGGTCAAGCTGGAAAACGCCAAGTCAAGGACGCCAAGGTAGGTTTAACACATAATGTCGGCGGTTCAGGCGCAACCGCTGCCGTTCACATTTACAGGAGAGACCTATAGTTGAGCGCAATGGAACCCTTTTCAATCGAGCAATTTTACAAGTTCCTGCAGCAGAACAAGTTGATGGCTGGAAAATGCCTCAAGTGCGGAAAAATCCATTTGCCACCTAGACCTCTATGTGACAACTGTCTCTCACAAGAATTTGAATGGGTCAACATCTCAGGAAAGGGCAAATTGCTCACTTACACAATCATAAACATTGCGCCTGAACAATTTCAGGCGTTAACACCGTATGCTGTAGGCATCATCCAGCTTGAAGACGGTTTGAAGATTCCTGGAATGATCAACGGCGTTACGAATGAAAAGTTGAAGATAGGTATTGAGTTAGCGGTGGATTTTGGCACGTGCAGTACAACGCAACAATGGCCACAGTGGCCCCGATACTGCTTTAAACCTTCGACGATTTAAGTAGCCAAAATTCTTTAAAAGTAGCTTTTGCGCCTAACCCAAGCCCACGCAACAGTTACGAAAACTGGCAGAAGGGTAAGAATTACTACCACGTAATTTAAGCGAGGGCTCAAACCGTAAGGAAAAGTAAAGCTCACCAACAGGTCCCTAACGGTGAATTCCCACACAGCAATGTACGAAATGACAATTGTTACGACGAGGGCTAAAACTTCAATTTTGCGGGTATTATAGATTTCAAGAATATCTATGTGCGCGCGGTGCGATTCCGCTAGAACGCCAATATGGTCGTTTAGCTCTTCAATCGCGTCCCTGACCAAGAAATCCAATCTTGGATTTGATTCTTTAATTTCTTCGCTAATATAGTCCCATTCATGGGACAAATCTAAAACGGCCAGTTTTTCTCTTTGAAGCTGCTTGTAATCTTCCCAAAGCTCGCGTTCATTGTTTGTTTCTTTGCTTAGGGTAGGCTCAACTCTTATTGTGGTTTCTTTTAGTGAATTCAAGAAACAAGCGATTTTATCAGTTGTCTCACTGCTCCCTTGGAGTTTGCCTACTTCAGCTTTGATTTTTTCAAAGTCAAAGTGAACGCTATAATCAGTTTCTGTCATTTCGATTCAACTTGGTCAGAATTTGCTCTCTAACCTACGTGTCAGCATATGACTAAGACTGAGTCGTAAATAAAAATCATACTGAGCAAACTGCATGTAGGAGCCACCAATTTTTGGTTTTAGCCTAGGGATCTGATGCTGGCGCCTGCGATCTTTTTTGAGACGTTAATTTTGAAAGGTTT
>Ga0187860_1004508_pt1 | contig 10426 bp, 6 predicted proteins | sample June2016WEW_10_4_FD_132981 | JGI IMG/M metagenome (GOLD analysis project Ga0187860, IMG submission 132981) | Peatland microbial communities from SPRUCE experiment site at the Marcell Experimental Forest, Minnesota, USA - June2016WEW_10_40 | ecosystem: Environmental > Terrestrial > Soil > Wetlands... | reverse complement strand
TGCGCGCCTGTTCGCGATCGCTGATCTCCAGAATCTCCCGCTGCAGACGAAAGCGCTCGGTGACGTCGGTCGCGACGGCGATGAAGCCGGCAGGATGCCTGTCCTTGTCCCGGACCGGCGAGAAGCGGCACTCGAAGACGGTCGAGGCAAACTCCAATACCGAGCTGAATGCCTCACCGGCCAGCGCCCGGCGAACATTCTCCAGCATCAGGGGGAAGTCCTTATAGACCTCCGCTGCCGACCGTCGCAGGTGTTCGCCCGGCTTGACGCCCATGGCGCTGAGGGCCTGTCCATCCTCGAAGGTGATCGTGCCGCGAGCGTCGGCGGCCAGCAGGGCGATGGGCGCGCTGTTGATGATCGTGCGCAAGTGCGCTTCGCTGCGGCGGGACGATTCCTCGGCCCGGATGCGCGCGATGGCCCCCGCCACCTGGGAGGCAATCAACTCGATCCCCACGCGCGTCTTGGGCGGAATCTCATCCTCCCGGTACGAGGCGAGGTTCAACAGCCCGAGCACCGCGCCCTGATGCTGCACGGGCACGACCGCCAGCGCCCGCAAGCCTTCGCCGCCCCACAGCACTTCCAGACTGCGCGGTATCTGCTCGTGGCGCGCGTAAAGGGTCTGGCCACCCTTCACCAGACGGGCCTCGGTCGCGTCCGCCTTATAGTGTGAGATGCGGGCGGCGAACGCGTCGGATAATCCTCGATGCGCCTCCAGGTGGAGGTCGCCGGTCTCCGGGTTCAGCAGATAGACTCCGCCACAATCGATGCCCTCCAGTTGCACGGCGATCTCCAGCAGCCGATCCAGCGCGAACTTCAGATCGCTGGTGGAACTGAGTGCCACGGCGACATTCCGCTGGGCTTGCAGCAGGTGTTCGTTCCGCTTGCGCTCCGTAATGTCCGCCGCAATGCCCACGAGGCGATACACCGCTCCGGCCTCGTTCTTCACCGGGAACGCCCGGTCATGCACCCAGCGCAGCGACCCGTCCGGCCGCACGACGCGGTACTCCTCGTCGTACTCACCCGTGATTTGCTTCGCAAAGGTGGCGCGCGTCACGCGCTCGCGGTCTTCGGGATGAACTCCCTCCAGCCACGTGGCTGGCGACCCGTAAAGGGTTTTGCAGGACTCGCCCCACAGCGTCTCGAAGGCGGGGCTGACGTACTCCACCTGGCCTTTGGAAGGGGCGGTTACCCAGAAGACATCGGTGATGTTTCCCGTGACCTGCTTGAAGAGTTGCACCGTTTCGCGCAACAGCTCGACGGTCTGCTTGTGCTCCTCGACTTCACTCTCCAGCCGCGCGGTGCGTTGCTCGACTGTGCGCTCCAGCTCGCGGGTTAAGCGCCCGACTTCCGCCGCCAGCCAGCCCATCGCGGCAAACGCCAGCAAGCGCACCAGTGAGTTCGCGGCAAAAATCCAGCCCAGCCGGGCCGCGCCCGCGCCCGCGGTCTCGGCCAGATACAGGCAAACTCCCGATGCCAGCGCGCACACGAGCGCGCCGCGCGCTCCCGCAACCCAACCCACTAAAGCGCAGGCCAGCAAGTAGAAGAACTCGAAATTCAATCCGCGGACGGCCTGGAGGTTGATCCAGCCAAGCACGACAATCAGAACAACACCAACCGCCGTTAGGATCGTGCCGGGCGCCAGGCCGATAGCCTGGCCGCAATGGAGGAGGCGGGCCGCCTTGGGACCGAACAGTCCGACCCCCACGGCTCTGTCCTTGGAGAGGCCGCCGATGAAATGTGTGAGCTTTGGCATAAGCGTTCGAAGAAGCCGGGAATTCCAACAGACGTTTCCCGGCTTCCTCGAAAGCCAATACTATCAAATGCCCGGTCGATTGTGAAACGGGATTGTGTGCGGGGGTGCCCCTTTTTGTAAGCTTAAATCTTACATGCTTTTCAGAGCTTTTCTTACATCACTTTCCGGGTTCTCCCGACAGACAGGATTCGGGGGATATGGTGTACAATCGTAGCAAATGAGAACAAAGCTATCTTCACTTGTAGTGGCTGGCCTGCCGATTTGCGCCGCGCTTTGGGCCATGCCTCAAGCTGTTAGCGGGCAAATCTATGTCGCGAACTACGGCAGCGGCACGATTGGCGAATACACCACCGCTGGGGCGACGGTCAACGCCTCGCTGGTCTCAGGGTTGAATGAGCCGGAATACCTCGACGTTGAAACCGTGCCCGAACCTTCCACGCTGGCCTTGGCCGGTTTGGGCGGGTTGGCTTTGCTGCGGCTCCGTCGCCAGCGGCACTTTCGGTTTTCGTTGTGTGAGGAGGCCTTAGCCTGTACAGTAATGAATCAGTGGCGGACATACAGATAAACGTATGAAAGCAAATCCAGTCCAGAGAGTGGAGAGGCTGGCGGGAACATGTTTGAGGAGTTGGCGGCGGGCAGCACTGCTCACCCTCATCGCCGGGATCAGCGTGCCGGCGATCGGCCAGCCGCTCCAATTGGTATCGGTTCTTGATCCCTCGCAGGCACCGCCGTCGGGCGGCAGCGGCGACTCGTGGGCGCCGGTCATCAGCCCCGACGGACGCTATGTCCTCTTTGCCAGCACCGCGAACAACCTGGTGCTGACCAGCACGACGAACCCGATCCCGGCCCTGTTTCCCCCGAAACTCAATGTCTTCCTGCGCGACCGCACGAACGGCACGACGACGCTGGTCAGCGTCAACCTCAGCGGGACAGGGGGCGGCAACGGGGATTCAACGCCTTCAACCCTCTCGACCAATGGCCGCTATGCCGTGTTTGAAAGCAGCGCCAGCGACCTGGTCCCCGGCGACACGAATAACGTCGCCGACGTGTTTGTCCGCGACCTGGTCGCCGGCACGACCCTGCTGGTCAGCGTCAGCACCAACGGCGGAAGTGCCAATGGCGCGTCCCGCAGTTCGGTCATGACCCCGGACGGGCGTTACGTGGCGTTCGTGAGCGAAGCCAGTAATCTGGTGCCCAATGACACAAACGGCATTCCTGACGTGTTTGTGCGCGACTTGCAGACGGGCACGACCACGCTCGTCAGCGTGGGCGCAACCTTCAGCAGCGGCAGCCTGGGGGAAGGCGGCTCGGAATCGCCGGAGATTACTCCCAACGGTCGCTACGTTGCTTTCTACAGCCTGGCCACCAATCTCGTGCCGGGAGTCACGACTGGGGGCGACATATACGTCCGTGATCTGGTTGGCGGAACCACCACTTGGGTGAGCAGCTACGCGCGTACGGCCTTGCAGTCCATCATGGGAACAACGAATGCCATCTGCTACGGTCAGGTCCTCAGCGACGATGGGCAATTCGTTGCCTATCAAACCAGCCCGCTCCCCGGTTCAGGTTCGGTGTGGTCGGCAGGGGTTGTTCTCCGGTACAGCCTGCAAACCGGCCTGACCGACGTGGTGAACACCAATGCGAATGTCCGCACGGGGGCGCCCGAAGATGTGCGGAGCCTCGATATGACCCCGGACGGCCAGTTCATCGCTTTCATCGCCAATGTGAACGACACTTCGGGGACGAACACCTGCGTTGAGGTCTGGGATGCGCAAACCGGCGCGACGACGCTGGCGAGCGGAGACCTCAGTAACAACGTGCCGGCCAATGCGACGTGTGACTGGCCTGGCCTGGACCCCAGCGGACGGTTCGTCGTTTTCCTGAGCAGCGCCACGAATCTGGTCACCAATTCACTGGCGGGGGCTTATCACGTGTACGTGCGGGACACGCTGGCTGGCACCACGACGCTGGTGGACGCGGACACCAACGGGGTCGGTTCGATGATCAGCCCGGTAACCATTCCACAGATGACCTCTAATGGGCAATACGTGGCGTTCGAGTGCCCCGATGCCAGCCTGGTGCCCAATGATCGCAACCACGACTATGATGTGTTTGTGCGTGAATTGGTTGCCGGGACTAATGAACTGATTTCCGCCAGAGACCCGACACTGCCAACGCTCACTCCGAACGGCCCGAGCTTGCTCTCCACCTTGTCCGTCAGCACGAATGGCCGTTATATCGCATTCGCCAGCGAAGCCGACAACCTCGTGCCCGGGGACACGAACGGCTACCGGGACGTTTTTGTCCGCGACCTGCTGCTCGGCACCAATACCCTGGTGAGCGTGGCCACCAACGGGGCGGTCGGGAATAGCCTCTCGACGGACCCGGCCATCAGCGGGGATGGCCGCTATGTGGCGTTTACCAGCAGCGCCGACAACCTTGTGCCGGGTGATACCAACAATGCTCAGGACGTTTTTGTGCGCGATTTGCAGGCTGGAACGACCGTCCTCGTGAGCGTGAACACCGCAGGCACCGGTTCGGGAAATGGCGCGTCCTATTCCCCCGCACTCAGTTCCAACGGAAGATATGTTCTGTTCCGAAGTTTGGCGGCGAACCTTGCGTCCGGGTCGTTCACCGCAGGCTATGAAAACCTGTTCCTGCGTGATTTACAGACAGGCACCAATTATGCGCTGACCCATACGACTTCGGGCAGTCCGGTAAGCTCGATGACTCCCGATGGCCGGTTCGTTGCGTTTTCTGGAGTCGTTTCAGGGAGTGCCGCGAAACTGTACGTTTGGGATTCGCAGTTAGCCGGGCTGGTTTATACCAATGCGGTCAGCGGGATTGTGAACCTGGTTGTGAGTTCCAACGGGAATCGCATCGCCTATACCACAGGCGTCACGTTGTATGCCGTGGATCGGGCGGCAAAGACCAACTGGACGATTGGCCCTCTGGCCTCCACTTCGCACCCGGGACTGCGCTTCAGCGGGGACGGACGTTATCTGGCCTACGTGACACCGGTGAGCGGCACAAATCAGGTCTGCCTTTACGATCTTCAAAACCGGACCAATCTTCTGGTCAGCCGGAGCGACAACTCGTCTGCCGCGGCCAATGGCGCTTCCGATTGGCCGGATATCAGCGTTGATGGGCGTTTCGTGGCTTATCGCAGCATGGCCAGCAACATCGTTCCCGGCGACACGAACGGCCTGCCCGATGTGTTCCTTTACGACACACAGAATAACACTACAACGCTCTTGAGCGCGGACCGGTTCGGAGGTTCAGCAGGCGACAACCGGTCCTTGGCGCCCGTGTTCAGCGGCGACGGACAAACCCTGGTGTTCCAGAGCTGGGCTTCGGACCTGGTGGCCCAGGATTTCAATCACAGCAGCGATGTGTTTGCCTACAGCCTTTCTTCCTCCGGCCAAATACCTCTGTTCTCTGCGACGATTATCGGCGGGACCGGCGCGGGGTCGGCTCCCTGGGTGAGCTGGCCGGTGGTGCCCGGGAGAACCTACCAAGTGCAATTCAAGAATTCCCTGAATGACGCGGTGTGGCAGGACCTGAACCAGGAGGTCACCATCATTGGCAACCAGGGTTACGTGAACGACATCTCGGCCGGCAGTGGCCCCAGGTTTTATCGCATTGTAGCTTATTAAAAGGAGATCGCTTATGAACGCATTCCAGTGCTTGGCTCTTGAAGACCGGCTTTCAAAGCCGGTGGTGAAAAACAGGGTGGGGAACGTGGCGCAGGGATGCCCCGCGCACCCGCCGCCACGGATGGCCGCCCTACGCAGTCACGGGTTTACGCTGATCGAACTGGTGGTGGTGCTCGCCCTGATCGCACTTGGGGCCGCCATGCTGACGCCTGGTCTGGCCCATACCCGGCCCAATGTTCGCGCCATACAGTGTCTGAGCAACCTCAGTCAAATGCAGGCCGGCTGGCGGATGTATGCGTCTGATTTCAATGACGTGATGCTCCCAAACGCCCCTTTAGGAATGGTGAACGCCGATACTTGGTGCGGCAGCCAGTCCGAGGATTGGAAGAACTCGAATGCGAATACCAATCCTGCGCCTTATCTCGCCGCCCTGCTGGCTTCATACGTCGGGAACCAGATTGGGCTTTACAAATGTCCCGGCGACACGATTCCGTCGAGCAACGGGCCGCGTATCCGCAGCTATTCGATGAACGGCCAGATGGGCAACTTCTACTGCGAATCGCTCGCGCAGTCTTACAACCCCGGCTACAACGCCTACGTAAAAGTCACTGAGCTGGTCGGCGCACTTCCGCCGGCGATGGCTCTTGTGTTCTGTGAAGAGAACATGTGCAGTTTGGACGACGGTTACTTGCAGGTGGACGATTACAACGACAGTGGCTGGCCGGACGTGCCAGGGTCCTACCATAATGGTGGCATGGGCGTTTCTTTTGCTGACGGCCACGTCGAGCTGCATCAATGGGTCACTGGCGCTCTGCTGATACCCGTTAGATTCGGCTTTGGCTATCCTTCGGGGAACTACCCCGCGTTTACGGGTGGCCACACCAATGCTGATCTGGTGTGGTGGAAGGCCCACACGGCGGCCCCGCTGGGCCAGTGAAAGAGAGGTGTGTCTTTGGATTGAACTGGTATGATACCCCAAGTCGCCTTCTCGCGAACATTTCAAAGGTCGAGACTCCAAGACAAGCATCTCCTCAGACTTCAACTGCGGCTTCCAGGTTGAAAGGAAGGATTCCGGTGATCCTGACTTGTCTTCCGGCACGCCCCGGCTTAAAAGGGAGCCATGAACCGCCGGAAATTCATCCAAATCGGTGCGGCAGGGTTGGCGTTGTCGGCCTTCGGCAACTATGCCGCCGAATTCGCAGACCAGAAAAAGCGCGTCGGCCTGATCGGCTGCGGCTGGTACGGCAAGTGTGATTTGCTCCGGTTGATCCAGGTTGCGCCGGTCGAAGTCGTCTCGCTCTGCGACGTGGACAAGCAGATGCTGGCCGGGGCGGCGGAGATCGTTGCCACGCGCCAGGCCTCGAAGAAGAAGCCGCGCACCTACCATGACTATCGGGACATGCTCCGGGAGAAAGACCTCGAGGTGGTGCTCATCGCCACGCCCGACCATTGGCATGCCCTGCCGATGATCGCCGCGGTCGAAGCGGGCGCGGACGTTTATGTCCAGAAGCCGATCAGCGTGGATGTGATCGAGGGCCAGGCCATGCTCGCGGCGGCGCGGGAGCACAGGCGCGTCGTGCAGGTGGGCACCCAGCGCCGCAGCACCCCCCATTTCATTGAAGCCCGCGACACCATCCTCCGCGAAGGCAAGCTGGGCAAAGTTGGCTTGGTGGAGGTCTATAGCTATTACGGCATGGGCTCCGGGCCGGACCCGGAGGACAGCGCGCCGCCCGATTATCTCGATTGGGAGATGTGGACCGGCCCGGCCCCGATGCGGCCTTACAACCCGATGAAACATCCAATGGGTTGGCGCTCGTTCATGGAATACAGCAACGGCACCCTCGGTGACCTTTGCATCCACATGCTGGACGCCGCCCGCTGGATGCTCGATCTAGGTTCACCCAGGAGCGTCAGTTCCGCCGGGGGCATCATCATGAGCAAGGGCCGCAAGGGAAACATCTCCGACACCCAGACCGCCATCTTTGATTTCGGCGACCTGCAAGTCGTCTGGCAGCACCGCCGTTGGGGCCAGTCGCCCGACCCGCGCTATCCGTGGGGCATCACGTTCTGGGGGGACAAGGGCAACCTGAAGGCCAGCATCAACAGTTACGACTTCACGCCGATGGGCGGCGGGCAGCCCATCCACCGCGAGGTCACGATGGAGTTTGACCAATACCCGGAAGACCGGACCGAGGAGCGACTTGAGAAGCAAGTGGCGCCTGCGATTCGCGGCCACATGAAGGATTTCCTGTCCGCCATCGCCAGCCGGGGCAAGCCGGTCGCGGATATCGAGCAAGGCTACATTTCAACCACCGCCTGCATCCTGGCGAACATGTCCATGAAGTTGGGCCGCAGCCTGGCCTGGGATGCCGCCGCGGGCCGGATTGTGGGCGATGAAGAGGCCACCCGTCTGTTGCAACGGCCTTACCGCGCGCCGTGGATTCACCCCGAGCCGGCGAAGGTCTAAGCCGGCCCACTCACACCCTTTTCAACGGGGAGGGCGAGCGTCCTCGCGAGCCCTGATTCCCGGAAACGTTTGGGCTTGCGGGGACGCTCGCCCTCCCGAACAGGCCGTAAAAGGCAGGGCGGGCAGAGGACTGCCCGCCGCTGCCGAGTTTCTTCTGATTTGCCTCTACTCAAATCCCCCCATCCACCTGCCAGCGATGCGCCGGATTGTCCTTCCGCACCGCCAGGTTGTGCTTCTTCACTTCGCCGCCCTTGAACTTGATCTCGTAAGGCACGAACTGGCCTCCGTAGGACTTGGAGCTGAAGGCCTTGCCCAGGCTGACAATCTCTATGCCGCCGAGGTAATCTTTCAATTGCTGCGTGACCGGTGAGTAGAACTTCTCCACCTCGTTCCAATCCTCTTTGGCGCAGGCCTCGAAGAACGCGCGGGCGGCTTCATCCGGTGTCATCGAAGCGTACTTCTCGTTGTCAGGTAGTTTCTGCGGCTCGTGATACCAGCTCACATCCGCCGGCAGATTAAGCTGCCAGACGCTGGGATCAATCGGCTGGTCGTAGTCAATTTGGCTGAGGTCGAAGATTTGCACTTCGTTGGTGCCGCCCGCCAGATAGATCTGCACGGCTTCCAGCCGTTCGCTTTGCGCATCGAAGCGATAGACGCGGCGGGTATCCGCGTCGTGCAAGAACTTGTTCTTGCAGTAGTCATCGTCAGGCAGGCCGCATTTGGCCATAACGCTGACAACGGATTTGAGGCGGCCATCCGTGCCCGTTTCCTCGGTGAGGGCCAGCTTCCAGCCCTGGGCCTGGGCGTGGCGCAGTTCGTTGCTGATGGTATTGCTGAGGTTGGCAATCCGGTGCAGCCAGTCCGTGTCGAAGGCGCTGGTGGTGCGCTGGGCCACCTTGACGGCCTCGTTGATCGGCGGCTTGAGGTAAAGGATGGTCTGCTGGCCGTCCATCACCGCCACGCGGCCCGTCTTTTCGACCCGCCACTTCAATTCGGGCTGGAACTGCTTCCACAATTCGATGGGGGAAAAGTCACTGTCGGCGTCAATGTTGCTGAAGTTGTCCCTGGGCAGCGTGCGCAGTTGGCCTTTCAAGTGGACGCTGGTGAGGTTGGCGATGGCCCGAGCGCCCTTGGCCAGCACGTCGGCGGCCTTGGCCTGCGCCTTTGGCGCCGCCAGCGCGATAATTAGAATAACAGCCGCCGCAGTTGCGGCAGCGCCTAACCCGAAGCCCCAGCGGCTCTTGAAGAATAAACTCATAATTGTGATCCTTTCCGGTTTGATTTGTTTTTGGTGAACGATGCGCATCACCGGTTCAACCAGCGACACCCCCGCTGCCACGCGGCCACGGGCCGCCAGCCGCTCTTGCAAGCGGCTGATGGCCCCGTATTCCGCCCGGCAGGCGGCACAGCTTTCGAGGTGTGCCTGGCATTCGCGGGATTGCTCGGCTTCGAGCAGCCCTTCCAGGCAGGCGACCAGGTTGTCCCGGCATTCAGCGCAGTTCATAATGTTACGTTTGTTCGACTGTTGGTTCTTTGCCTTCACGAGCCTTGAGCTCCTGGCGCAGCAGGGCATAGGCCCGTGAGAGCGTTTTGGTGACGGTTCCCAGCGGCATCCCGAGGCGTGTGGCCACATCCTGACAGGAGAGCCCCTCGTAATACCGCATGAGTATCACCTGACGATAGGATTCGGGCAGGACGGTGATGGCTTCCTCCAACGGATACTCCGGCGCGTCGCCGGGATTCTCCGCCAGCAAGGTTTCCGCGACCGCGCGGTCCTTTTGGCGGCGCTCCGTGGCCCGGAACTGCTCCTTGAGCACCCTTCCGGCAATGCCCATCAGCCAGGCATAGAACGACTCGGGCTTGCGCAGCTTCTTGAGCGACAAAAAGGCCCGCACGAACGATTCCTGCGCGGCTTCCTCCGCCTCCAGATGGTTCCCCAGCCGGCTGGACAAATACGCAAAGAGCGGCCGCTGATAGCGTTGCACCAGCAGCCGGAAGTGGTCTGGACAGCCGTTGCGGCTGCTCACGACGTATTGCCCGTCGGTCAGTTCCGCGCCCTCATCTTGCGCTAATGAGTTCATATCGTCATGCTATAGTGAAGCCGGAGGCGCTTTTGCGACAAAAATCTTTGCGGCCTTGCCCGCCGGAAGCCTTCTTGATTCGGCCTTGGGCGCGGGAGCAAAACCTGATTCCTGCGTCGGCCAGGTCGAAGCCCGCCTCGCCGAATCCCATTCCGCGCGGAAGAGCGCTCTGCTGCGTCTGCCCAGGATGGACAACGTCTTTACCGGCGTCTTGAAGCAAGGGCAGGGCAGGGGACGGCGATTTTCCTTTCCTTCGAGAGGAATGTCGTTATCTTTCTGCGACTTAATGCTCGCCATTCCGGCGAGCAAAGACAGGCATTTGACCGCGAAAGGTGCAGTTTGTCCTTCCCGGCTGGAACTGGCCGGGCGTGGTCTGTAGCTTTTAGAAGATGGACGCAGCGCACATTAGAAATTTCAGCATCATCGCCCATATCGATCATGGGAAGACGACGCTTTCTGACCGGCTGCT